>Ga0334898_1004579_pt1 | contig 10156 bp, 5 predicted proteins | sample GraSluR3_MG_10_FD_207228 | JGI IMG/M metagenome (GOLD analysis project Ga0334898, IMG submission 207228) | Sludge microbial communities from methane-producing bioreactor in Wageningen University, Netherlands - Granular Sludge_3_08-R3 | ecosystem: Engineered > Bioreactor > Anaerobic > Unclassified... | reverse complement strand
ACAGGGCTTCTTCAGCTCTCTCGAGAGCGCCGCCAGCGTGTGCAGGTTGGTGGTCAGCGTCACGGGGTTGAGGCCGTGATAGGCATCCATCCCCAGGAAATCCACCCACTCGTTGCCGGGCCAGCGGAAGAGCAGCTGGTCGCGCGGCTGCACCGAATCAAGCTGCGGCGAGATGGCGTAGATCAGGTTGTGCACCTTCTTCGTGTCGCGCAGGTAGGTGACGGTGAAACGCCAGAGGGCGATGAACTCCGCCTGTGTGGTGCAGCTGCTGCCCCACCAGGACCAGCTCTGCGTATGCTCGTGATAGGGACGGAATAGGACCGGTATCAGCTTGCCGTCGCTCCCCTTCAGGTTGAGCGCGAAGGTCGCCAGGCGGTCGAGCCACCCCTTGTACTTGATGTGGGTGGCGCTGCCCTCCGTAAGGATCTCTTTTGCCACCTGCTTGTTGCTGTTGTCCCAGGCGTCACCGCCCGTGAGCGGGTTGTTGAGGTGGGCACAGGCGGTCACCACCTCGCCCCTGTTGTACGCCTCGATGATCACCCTCCGTCGGATGGCGTTCTCCGGATCGTTGTGTCGCTCGTCCATCACCGCCGCCAGGTCCACGCTGAATACCGCCGGGTAGTCACCGCACACATCCCTGGTGTCGGAGCGTCCCGGCTCGTTGTACCATTTACGGCCATACCAGAGGTCGTCGTGGTGACCGAACATAAAGCCCGACTGCTGTATCAGCCAGAGGTTGGCGTAGAGCGCCCTGGTCTCTGCCGTGGCCCCCGGGTCGGCGAGGGTCAGCTCGGTCACCTCCTCCACCACCGGCGGCTCCGGTTCGGGGATCTCCTCTCCCTTGGAGCAGGCGCTCAGCAGCAGGAGACACAGGAGACACAAGGGGAAGAGGGATAAGCGTTTGAAACTGAACTGTGGGGTTCTTACTCGCTGTTCAGCTTGTCCCAGGCTGATCTGTGGGACACTTTCATGTCGTTCCGTTTGCCCCGGGTGGTGTTGCAGATGAGGCTCTTTTTGCAGTGCCGGTTGTACCGGTTGTTGTATCAATGAGAGAGGGTGTGTTGTTGACATCATTTAATTCATGTTGGTGATCAATAGAAAGCTTTGAGCCGGGAGAGCGGTCTTGTAGCTCGCCGCTATGGAGAGGCCGCTCTCCAGCGGCAGGGGCAGTCCCTCATCATCTGTTGGCCTGTTCTCCTCCTGGTAACGGTAGAGCGAAGCACCCTCCAGCGGCGCCGGCAAACGGAGCGAGAGCTCCCTGTCGGCATCTGTCACGTTCACCGCCGCGATCACATGGCGCCCATCCTTTTCGGCGGCTGCCACGAAGAGACCCTCTTCGGCATTCATCTCCGTATGCAGGATGGTGCTACCTGCCGGGAAGTAGCGGCACATCAGCGACCAGGTGTAGTACCAGGGTCGGATCTCCTCCTGCGAGGGATCATCGAACAGCTCTTCACCCAGTATGTTCCACATGCCCCACAGCTTGATATCCTCCGTCTTGCCCGAGTCGCCGTTGCTGTGCATGGCATCGTCGAGCATCCAGGCGGCGATGCCCGAGTAGCCGTTGTTCATCACCTCCATGCCCAGGAGCGGCATGTCCAGCCCGTAGAAGTAGTCATATACCAGCATGTTGGCATCACTCCCCTTGGTGAAGGGATGTCCCTCCACCCTGCGCAGATATTCCTTCATCAGCAGCGAGTCGGCCGGGCGCCAGTATTTGTAGCCCGCCTCACCCAGCAGGATCTTCTTACCCTCCGGCACGGAAGCCTTATGGTGTTGCAGGATCGCACCATAGCTGCCCGAGCGCAGCTGCTGCTGTCCCGGGTAGGCATGCAGGTCGTAGACACCCACCAGGTGGTCCGCATCGGCGGCGGTCTGCGCCACCCATCCTGCGGCATCGTAGGGGGAGTCATTGTTGCGGTAGTCTATCACCACGTCGGGGGCGGCGAACTGCACCTTCTCTCTCAAGCCCGGGTACTCATCCATCTTCTCCGCAAAGCGGTGCAGCATGGAGAGCCAGAGGTCGTAGTCCCCGTTGGTCGATGCCCAGTCGCCGTCCGGCTCGTTGAAGATAACGAAGTACTTGATGCAGGAGAAGCCCAGGTCGTTCACCAGGTAGTTGAGGTAGTCCACCGACATCTCCACCCATCGCTGATCCTCTTTCATCTCCCATGTGGGGGGATTGTACTCTCCATACATCACGGTGATGTTTCGGTCGGTGCAGTACTGCAGCAGTTTTTTAAGCGACTCTATGTTTCTTGTCTTGTTGTAGGTGCCGGTCTCCGGATTGAAGTAACGGTAGGGGCTGTTGATCATGCAGCGCACATATCCCGGCCGCATGAAGTCGATCCGCCTGAATAGCTTCTGCCAGTCCTCTTCCGACACCTCCGCGCCCCATGCCTCCGCCTCATCATAGGGATCCCACTCCACGCCGTTGCCGATATAGCCGGTGCTGACCGGCCGGTCACTGATCATCACCTCCACCTCCCCGTTCCTTTTCTCACTGCATGAGAAGAGGAGCGCGGCCAGTGTCAGGGGCATCAGCAAGTATATTATTTTTTTCATCTGTTCGGTTGTCTCTCTGCAAAGGTATTGCAATGCATTCAATATTCGGTTCTTTTTTAATCTCTCTTTACTTTCGGATGCAGGTGACTGATCAGGACCTGTTGGTGAATACGATTATCGACACCGGCAGTATCTTCCGTATGGATGCAGGTGACAGATCAGGACCTGTTGGTGAAGAGAGGGTCATCGACACCGGCAGCATCTCCCGGATGGATGCAGGTGACTGATCAGGGCATGTTGGTGAAGACGATCATCGACTCCGGCAGCATCTCCAGCGAGAGGCCGCGGCTCAGGTCCAGTGTCAGCTCCTCCTCGTTGGGCAGCAGCCGATGGTCACCCTCCTTGCGGAGCGTCGTCTCGTGGTAGATATACTTGCGCCAGCCGTCAGACGATGGCAGGTCATCGCTGATCAGCCGGATCCGCTTCGTCTCTTTATCTACGTTCACCACTGCGATCATCCGCCTGCCCTCCTTACCGGCCGTGATGGCCCTCACCCGGCTGTCGCCGGTCACCACCGTGCCACCGATCACCGATCCTGCAGGCAGGTAGCGGGTGAGCAGCGACCAGGCGTAGTACCATGGCCTCACCTCCTCCTCGGCCGCGCCGAAGCGTTCCTCGCCCAGGATGTTCCAGAAACCCCACACCTTCAACTTGTCAGGTGCCTGGTGTGAGTGCATCGCATCGTCCATCATCCAGACCACCGCGCCCGAGAAGCCCTCGTTCACGGTCTGCATCAACGCGTCGGCCATATCGGTGCCATACATGTAGTCGTAAACGAACATCTGCGAGTCGCCCGTGGCGGCATGGGGTGCCGCGGCGGCCCGTCGCCCGTTCTCACGCAGGTAGAGGCTGTCCGCCTCCTCCACGAACTTGAAGCCGATCTCACCCATCACCATCTTCATTCCTGCCGGCACCCTGTCGCGGTAGGCCCCGATGATGTCGCTGTAGGCACCCGTGTTGACCGTGCTCTTGGAGGGGTAGGTGTGGATGTCGTAGAGTCCCACCTTGTCGCCCAGCCGCGTAGCCGTGCTGTCCACCCACCATGCCTCCTTGCTGTCCCAGATGGCCACATCGGGACCCACCAGCGTCACCTTCTCCTGCAACCCGCGCTCCCGCATCTGCTCGTGGAAACACTCCATGGCCGATGCCCAGAGCGGGTAGCTGGTGTTGGTAGCGGCCCAGTCGCCGTTGGGCTCGTTGATCAGGTTGTAGTAACGGATGCAGGTGTAACCTTTCGTGTCTACCAGGTAGTCCAGCAGCTCCGCGGCATGTTGCATGTTCGCCTCATGGAGGGAGCCCTGCTTCGTGTCGATCACGCTCCACCCCCAGTCGCCGAACATCACCGTGACGCCGCGGCTCTGACAGTAGTCGAGCATGGGTCCCATCACCTCCATCTGCTGTTCGGGTGCAAAGCGGCCCTCACGGAGGAAGGAGGAGGTGTTGATCATCATGCGGATGAGCTGCGGCCGCATGAAGTCGAGCCGGTCGTATAGCTTCTGCCAGTCCGCCTCGCTGATCTGCATCCTTCCTTCGCCGTAGTCCAGCTGATAAGGATCCCACTCCGCGCCGTTGCCGATGTAATCGTCATTCACCACGGTGGTCGCCTCGATCCGCACCGTCACCTCCTGCTCTGCCTGTGTACAGGAGAGCAGGAGTGCGCAGGCCACAATGAAAAGAATCTGCATGAATCTATCCCTCCTTGGTTACCATGATGAACAGCTTGCGCGTCTTCTTCACGAACACATCATAGTCGGTAAAGATATAGGTCCAGTCGTCCACGCCGCCGATGTTGAAGAGGAAGGCCTGGTTGGGTACGGTGACCGCTTTGCCGTGGCCCATGTCATAGGTGCCGGCATCCTCGAGCGAGCAGACTGTCACCCGTCCGTTCTGGTCGGTGAAGGTGATGGTGCCTGCCGCATAGTTGCGCAGCCACTGGCTCTCCCCCTCGGGTATGCGGCGGTAGTAATCCTTCTTGTCCACATCCTGATGTGTCTCCGGGTTGGAGGATCCCTTGAAGATGAAGTCGGCGTACTTGCCGTCGGGACCGGCATCGTTCACGCAGGTGCCCATGGTGTTGCCCTCGTCCGAGATGCTCTCCAGCGTGAAGGTGAGGCTGTTGTCATACTCCTTTGCCGGCGAGTAGTCGGGGTACCAGCACCAGGACTTGTCCATGAGCCCGTAGACCCTGCCGCCGCCATACTCGGGACCGGTACCGCCGTAGACCACCATGTTGTTGATCTTCCATGTGCCTTCGAGCGATTCGCGGAACTCGTTCACGTAGACCGTGTAGGTGCGCGATTCACCCAGTGGGGAGGTGACCGTGATGTCGGCCTTCCGCTCCGGGTTGCTGAAGTCGAGCGTCTCGCTCTTGGCTACGCTGGCCGTACCCTGGTAGGAGAGGATGATGCTCTCGAGCGTCACCTTCGAGAGGTCGTCGATCGCCCCCACGTTGAGGGTCACCCGCACCTCGCCGGTGCTGTTGTCGATCCGTTCAATCATGGCCTGTCCCACCTGGTTCTCAAACTTGAGGGATAGGATCGAACGCTCGTGGTTCCAGCCCCCCTCGTTCAGCTCATCCTGCATGTCCTTCACGCAGCCGCTGAGGAGCAGGCTGCCCAGGAGCAGGAGGGTGCAGAGGATTGCCTGCGGTCGGCCATGGGTGTTGAACCCGGAGCGGAAACCCCGTGGGTTGCGGGGCAGCAGGCTGCTGATATATGTAAATGAATTGTGTTTCATAATCATTCTAGTTTAAATGGATCATTAACGTAAGCTCGGGTTGAGGTTGATCTCGCTCTGCGGTATCGGGTAGAAGGAGTACTGGCTCTCGGTGAGGCCGGCATCCACTACCTCCTTTATCTCGCCGATCCTGCCCCAGCGACGGATGTCATACATCCTGTCCGCCTCGTAGGCCATCTCATAGATACGCTCCCGGTATATCCGTTCACGAAACTCTTCCTTCGGCAGGTCGGGAGGCAGGTTGCCCAGTCCCGCTCTCTGGCGGATGAAGTTCATTACCTGGTAAGCCTCGCCGGTGGGACCTGCCGCCTCGGCGTAGGTCATCGCGATGTCGGTGAAGCGCAGCAGGAAGGGACGTGTGCTGGTCTTGTCACCGTCGAACTGCGGGTCGATGTACTTGCGGCAGAAGGGATAGAGCAGCTTGCCGCTGCCATCCGCCTTCCACTCGGCCGTCACGTCACCCGATGCGTTGTATACCTTGCTGGCGATCAGGTGCTCCTTGCGCAGGTCACCCTCCTCGAACGAGTTGTAGAAGTCGATCTCGGTGCGGTACTCGCCCCAGCCGTCGTGCGACTTGGTGAAGCTGTCGCTGTCGCCCTGTCGCAGCCAGATGGTGGCCCCGTCCACATAGGGGATGAACATCTTCGAGATCTTGGAGTACTGTCCTTCCGACTCGCCGGTGCGGTCCATCGACATCAGGAAGATGTTCTCGTTGCCGCTGAAGTTATCCACGGAGTAGATGTCCAGCAGGTTCAGCTCGAAGAAGTAGGTGTTCTGCGGATAGGCGGGGTCGATACCCAGCACCCTGGCGCCGTACTTCGTCGCCTCGCCATACATCGCCGTCACGTCGCGCGTCATGTCGCGATAGAGCGGCACGTTGTGCTCCTTGGCCGAGGCGGCATAGAGGTAGATCTTGGCCAGCAGTGCCTGTGCTGCCACGCGGTCCACGCGACCCATCACCGGTGCGTTGTATACCGGCAGGAGTGCCTCCGCCTGCTCACAGTCGGCGATCATCATGTCATAGATCGCATCCATGTTGGCAGCCAGGGGTGCCGACGTCTCCTCCAGTGTCTCCACCACGCCGTCGTGCAGGGGCACCAGCCCGAAGTTGCGCGTCAGGCAGAAGTAGTTGTAGGCCCTCAGGAAGTAAGCCTCACCCAGGTACTGGTCCTTCAGTTGCTGGTCGATGGGTGTGTCCGGCATCTTCTTGATCACCGCATTGGCGCGGTTGATGGCGATGTAGGAGTACTTGAAGAAGTTGACCAGCGTGCCGTTGGTGTCGAAGTTATCGATGCGCCACATGTTGAGCGCCCGGTTGTCTACCGAGGCATCCCCCTTGGTGGTGATCAGCTCGGTAGGCATGTCGCCCAGGAAGTAGAGCGCCCTGGAGTACTCAATGTAGGTCAGCGTGGCGAAGGCGTAGTTGATGGCCGCGCGGGCGTCGCCCTCGGTCTGGTAGAAGTTGTCTTCCGAGTAGAAGCCGTAGGGCTCTTCCTCCAGGCTGCAGGAGGAGAGGCCTGCTACCATCGCCGCCAGGATTAAAAAGAATATTTTTGTTGTCTTCATATGTTTAAAATAATTTATTCAAGTAATATATATTGCTAAATACTCGACTTACAATGTTTTGTGACCCATGTTCGATTTACAGACTATCTGATAAGAACTCGCTTCGCTTAAACAACTTATCAGATCACGCCTGTTTCATCGAAGGGTCCCCACAAAACATTGACAGGTCTCATCTTTAGCAGTATAAATTCTGATATCCTGAATATACATAAACTCAAATTTTAAAAGGTGACGTCGATGCCGACGGTCCACTTGCGCAAGCGCGGGTATCCGCCGGTGTAGATTCCCATCTGGCTCACCTCCGGGTCATAGCCGTCGAAGCGGGTGAAGGTGTATAGGTTCGATGCGTTCAGGTAGAGCCGCACCTTCGAGAGGAACAGCCTTTCCTTGGGCAGGTTGAGGGTGTAGCCGATGGTGGCGTTCTGAATCCTCACGAAAGAGCCATCTTCAATCCAGTAGTCCGAGAAGCGTGTCTGACGCCCGTCGCGCAGGCTTGGGTAGTCGTCGGTCGGGTTGTCGGGTGTCCAGCGGAAGGCCGCGTTGTGCGGGTCGCCGAACTTCTTGGTGTTGATCACGTCGTTGCCGAAGACACCGTTGAAGAAGAGCGAGGCGTCGAAGTTGCGCCACCGTCCCGAGAGGTTGAGGCTGGCGGTGAAGTCGGGGTTGGGATCACCGATCACCGCCTTGTCGTTCTCGTTGATCACGCCGCTGGTGTCGTCGCCGTCGTAGATGTTGCGGTACTTGAACTCGCCCGGCAGTGCATCCTCGCCCATCAGACCTGCGTCGAGGCCCTCCTGCAGCGACTGTATGATGCCGTCGTTCATGTAGCCGTAGAAGACGTTGATCGGCTGCCCGATAGCCAGTATGTTGGTGTAGGAGCGGTACTGCTCCCGCAGGTTGCCGATCACCTCATACTCCATGCCGGTGCGGGCGTCGGTGATCAGTCCCGACTCGATGCTGCTACCCAGGTCGAGCACCTCGTTGCGGTTCATCGAGAAGATGAGCGTGCTGTTGAGGCCCCACTCCTTGCGGTCGGCCAGCACCGCGTCGATGGTCGCCTCGAAGCCGCGGTTCTGTATCTTGCCGTCGTTCACCCACATGCGGTCGTAGCCGCTCGAGAGGGAGAGGTTGCGCTCCCGCAGCAGGTCGGAGGTCACCTTGTTGTAGAGGTCGAGGGTGGCACGCAGCCGTCCCCCCAGCATGGCCATGTCGATACCGAAGTCGGTCTGGGCGGTGGTCTCCCACTTCAGGTCGGGGTTGGGGATGCCGCTCCATACCTTCCAGATGCCGTCCTGGCCGGTGTAGCCGGAGACGTAACCGGGTCCGATGGCGGTGACCCACTCCCCTTCGTTGTAGTACTTGGTGGTGCCATAGCGGCTCAGCGTCTGGTAGGGGCTGATGCCCTGGTTGCCCGAGATGCCGTGGCTGAGGCGGAACTTAAGCTCGCTGAAGAGCTCCTGCTTCTTCATGAAGGGCTCCTCGTGTGCTTTCCAGCTGATGGCTCCCGAGGGGAAGTAGGCCCATTTCTGGTTCTTGCCGAACTTGGAGGAGCCGTCGGCACGGAAGGTGAAGGTGGCCAGGTAACGGTTGTCGAGTGTGTAGTTGATGCGTCCCAGTCCCGAGAGCAGCTTGCTCTTCGAGAGGCTGTTGGAGAGGATGTTGTTGGCCTTCTCGCCGGCACCCATGTTCTCATTGCCCAGCGTCTCGTTCACGAAGCCGTTGGCGATCAGCTGTGAGGCGCGGTACTCGTAGAGCTCGAACGACTGACCCGCCATCACCTCCAGCTGGTGACGGTCGCCCAATGTCTGAGTGAAGTTGGCGAAGTTCTCCGACACGAAGTTGAGATTCTCGGAGTTGCCGATGATGCCACGCCCCCCGTTCTCGGTACCCACCTGCGTGTATTTCTTGGGCAGGTACTGGTCGTTGATGGAGCGGCCATACTTGTAGTTGAGCTGACTGGTCAGCTTGAGCTGCGGCAGCAGCTGCCACTCGGCGGCACCGGAGGAGATCACATCCAGCATCTTGGTCTTGTTGGTCCTGTTCTCGCGGATGGCGATGGGGTGGCTGTAGTCGTTGGCGGTGGTCTGGTAGTAGCTCCCGTCCTCGTTGTAGACCGGGTAGATGGGGTTGCGCCAGTACGACTGACCGCCGTTGTTGTTGCGGTTGCCCAGGTAGAGGATGTTCGAGGCCCGTATGGTGAAGTTGTCGAACAGCTTGTGGCTCACGTGCAGGTTGTATCCACCCTTCACGTAGTCGTCGTCCACGTACATGCCCATGTCGGTGAAGTAGTTGGCGCTCAGGTTGAAGCTGGTGGTCTCGTTGGCGCTCGCCACCCCCACGGTGGTGTTGTTCGAGAGGGGGCGCTCGTTGAAGACCAGCTCGTCCCAGCGGGTGTTGGTGGTCCAGCTGGTCTGCAGCTCCTCTATGGAGGGGTAGTAGACCCCTGCGGAGTTGCGCTCGCCCACGTAGAGCGGCGGCATGCCGCCGTTGATGCGTCCCTCGTTGCTGAGCATCGCCATCAGCACGGGATCGCGCCACAGGTCGAGCCTGGAGGAGAACTCGGAGAAGGTGAGCTGTTGCTTCACCGTCACCAGGGTGGTGCCCTCCTTCGCCCGTCGTGTGGTGACCAGGATCACGCCGTTGGCGCCGCGCGATCCGTAGATGGCGGAGGCCGAGGCATCTTTCAGTACCTCCATCGAGACAATGTCGTCGGTGTTGATCTGCTTCAGGTCGCCGGCGTCACCCAGGGGGAAGCCATCCACCACGATCAGGGGTGCGTTCGAACCCCTCAGGGAGCTGTTACCGCGGATGCGTACGGTGGCGCCCGCGCCGGGGTCCTGCGACGAGTTGATCACCTGCACGCCGGCAGCCCGTCCCTGGAGGAGTCCCTCCACCGAGTTGGCCGGTATGTCGGCGATGGTCTCCGGCTTCACGCTGGCCACGGAGCCGGTGAGGTCGCTCTTGCGGGTGGTGCCGTAGCCGATCACCACCATCTCACCCAGGAGGATGGCATCATCCCTCATCACCACGTTGAGGGTGGTGCGGTTGTTGACGTTGATCTCCTGTGCGATGTAGCCGATGCTGGTGAACTGCAGCACCCCGTTGCCGGGGACGCCTGCCAGCCGGTAACGGCCGTCGATGTCGGTGGCGGTGCCGGTGAGGCGCGCCGCGTTTTTCACTACCACGGAGACCCCAATCAGCGGTTCTCCCTGCTCATCGGTGACCTGCCCCGACACCTCAATGGTTGCCGGCTGTTGCCCCTGCGCCATCATTGAGACCGCGGTGGCGG
>Ga0334898_1004575_pt1 | contig 10158 bp, 12 predicted proteins | sample GraSluR3_MG_10_FD_207228 | JGI IMG/M metagenome (GOLD analysis project Ga0334898, IMG submission 207228) | Sludge microbial communities from methane-producing bioreactor in Wageningen University, Netherlands - Granular Sludge_3_08-R3 | ecosystem: Engineered > Bioreactor > Anaerobic >... | reverse complement strand
ATCCTTGGAATGAAACGATCTCGGGCAGGAGTTCCATTGATCATAGGGTTATCGATGATGTACCCCAACATCTTTCCAAAATACGACTTGCCAGAACCATAAAAGCCCGATATCCAAACTCCTGTTTCTTTTATATTGGAGGTAAATTGGTTAATGAAATTGTTCAAGTGTCGACCAATTCCTTCTGTTACAATGTAGGATTCAATTTCCTGTTGAATTTCCTGTTCTGATCGATCCTCTAGATCAATTACATTTTTAATATCTTGATGAAAATCCAAGGTAAGAAGGTCTTTTATTTTTTTCATGACTAATCCCTTATTTTACCAACGTGCAACGATACTTCGATGCAGGTTTGAAGTTTAAAAAATAGAGGTTGTCATCCTCGATCTTGGAAGGATAAAAAATGACCAAAGGATGAGGTAAACTCATGACGGTTTTATGTTCCATGATGTTCACATTTTCGATTCCAGTTCCATACAAACAACCGGTTCTTAGTAAAAATGGAATTTTACCATTCTCGCGAGTGTTATTGATTTCTCTAATAATGTAATCATAAAGATCTGGCGTGGGATCATCTGAATGAAAAATCAAATGGGGGGTATTTTTGAAATCGTTGTAATAATGACTAAATGAGTCCCATCCATCTTCGTCAATGAACTGAACTAGCAGTTTACTGATATCAATAAAGAACGCTCTATCGGCATAAAGATCTTTAACTCTTTTGATATATTGCTGTTCTTCGGCAGGTGGATAGGAGAATAGAATGGTGTTACCACCATTGGCCTGCCTTCTCAGTTGGTCTTGGTTTTGTATGTAAATGCTCAGATCGTTAAATTTCTTCTGATGATCAGTTATATATGACATCACAAATTCCTTTGTAGCTATGGATTAGTTCTATTTTCAAAGAGACCCCATTGAAACTCATATTATAGAAACCTTTCATAGATAGTTTTTTTAGCCGATTATGCATATCATTCCGTGGTATGAAATTTAATGGTAGAAATTCGTTTTCTAGGATATTGCTTACATTTGGTGAAAACAATGTAGCAAAGTAAAGAAAAAGTACCTGTGCTTCTAAGGAGGGATTGATGTGCTTAAATGTTTTATTTCGACCAGAATTCAAAAAACCAAGCTTGCTCATCAGGTTTAGATATTTAGTTGAAAGTGTATTGATGGTGTTCTCAGACCAGTTTATTTCCACCGATTCGTTTTTGTGCAGAAATTCTTTGAGATAGGCAATAATATCATTCTTGGTAATGTTGACACGACCCGAGATGTAGATTTTGACAAAAACACGGGTCGTGATTTCTCTGAATAACCTGTTGTTAAGAGCAAATTGCCACATAAGAGCTAGATTTTTATCCTGCAGTGGTACCCGGTCAGTGAATATTCCCTGGAGGAGTTCTCGATGTTCTTCGCTATGAAAATGTAATAAAGTTCTCCTTACTTCTTGCTCGATCCGGGTGCGACTTCTCTCTGTTCGAAGATGAAATTCGTTATTGTTGTATATGAGTTCTTTTACCGATACAGACGTATTGAAATAAGATTGAATGGCTTTGAAGATGACGCTACAATCCTTCAAACCACCAATCACATTGATCGCAGTATTATAAGTACTAGGATCAGTTTTTTTATGTCGTTGTTGCATAGGTTATTGTTGTTCCTTTTCCGGTTTATCAGCTGCCCCACCAGAACGAACCCATGTATCTACCTCGTTTTGCTTAAACATCCAACGCCGCCCTACACGATGTCCTGGCATATTCCGTTGATCAATCCACTTGTAAACAGTTTCATTACTCACATTGAGATATTTGCATATGTCATCAACTGTAAGCCATCGTTCTTCCATTGTATCTGTCCTTTTTCAATACAAGATTATTGCATTAACTCTAAAAAACTAACTTGGGTGACTTCATTTCTCAAGCTTTTCCCCAATCCACCATCTAAGATAACGATATTCTAGGCTGAAGTCAACATAATTAATGCCAAATAGTGCCGATGAAGAATGTTTAATCCATAATATGCATATTGAAAGAAGTAATCATCTGCTATTATGTCAAGGTTTTCTTTGGATGGTCTCCAAAGAAACCACACCGTTGCCTCTAAAATAGCATATTAAAAATTCGGAAGTTCTATGCCACTTAACTCTCTGTAAATTTTTACAGCATATGAGTCAGACATTTCAGCAATATAGCGTGTAACATTTAAAACTGTTAAATATGGCGTTTCGGTGTAATCAGACCGAAGTTCAATTGGTAAAAGATTCTTTATTCTAGCACCATCTCTTCTATCTGGCATCATAAAAGCTTTAAGAAGTCTTTTCAGTAGATAAGGTATTACCTCAAAACCTGCTATTTCTTTAATACTTACTGATTTCTTTTCGTAAATTTTTTTCTTTGATTCTTTGCTAATATCTTCTAATGTTTTGGAAAATTCTGGTTCGATTTCTTCAATCAATTAGCTATTTCGGTCTATCTGACCACTTCGGTCGGACCAAACTGACCAGTGAGATCGGACCAATCTGACCACTCTTTTCGTTTTCAATGTACAATGTTTTTTCAGTTTCTCTTCCACATTGGTACACAGTTAGTGTATTACAATTCCTTTGATACGACAAGTAGATTCTCTTTTTCGTCCCGAATCGAGGACTTCTTTATTCGCATATTCCCTCCTTTCATCTCAATGCGATAGGACTTATGTAAGATACGATCCAAACAAGCATCTGCAATGGTAGGATCTGGAAATACATCGTACCAGTTGGCCACAGGAAGCTGGCTTGCAATGATCATGGAACCATTCCTGTAACGTTCTTCTGCAATTTCCAAAAGATCTCTGCCTGCTTCTTCTGTAAAGGGAATGAGTCCCCAATCATCGAGAATCAGAAGCGTGGCTTTTCGCAAAAGAGTCAGAAACTTGCTGTACGTTCCTTCTTGTTTGGCAATATTCATATCAATGAGCAATTTGGGCACACGGATGTAATACACCGGAATGTTTCTACGACAAGCCATCTGTCCCAATGCACAAATGACAAATGTTTTTCCACACCCTGTTTTTCCTGTCACCAGAATGTGGTTCTGTTCTCGGATATAGATTCCTTCTGCAAGGCGCGCCATGGTCATTTTGTCCAACCCTCGCTCCGATGAATATTCAATATCTTCCATGCAAGCGTTGTCTGCCAAAGATGCTTTTTTTAAGAGTTGTTTCAATCGTTTGTTTTGTCGTTCTGTGTATTCTGCATCGACCGACAAGCCAACAATTCCTTCGGCGGTCAGACGAGACGATTCAGGGCTTTCCAAAAGTCTCTGGCAACTTTGTGCCATGGTATGCAATCGAAGGGTTGTCATTTTTTCAAGAGTTTGTTTGGACAACATGGTTCCCCTCCTCGCATTGGTAGTATTCTTTTCCGCGAATATTGGTATGTTGGATAATTTTGGTAGGAGAGGGTAAAAATCGCTTTTCGTCCAAATGAGATTGCAAGATTCTCTCGACATAGCTAGCTCCATAGCTGCCTGCTTCCAGTGCCATTTGACAAGCGTTTTCAAAGCGTGTCTGTCCATAGAGCTGACAGATTTTTTGCAGTCCCATACAGCTACGAATATGTTGCTGCTTAGCGGGATTTCGCTTGAATAGTTTTCGAACGAGCTCCTGGGTGGTAGGACCAATCGTTTCTGCCCACTGCATAAATTGATCTTGATCTAGGGTTGCATAGCACCGGTGTGAATCAGGCATATGTAAAAGTTGTGTGTGGTACGCTCCGATGGGTTGAGAGGATTTGGGATGACTGGCAATGCGCAGTCCTTTGTAGAAAATCTCTACGATGGACGAGGTGGTTCGAATCTCTACTTTATCATGAGCATGTGTATACGGAACACTGTAGTAGCAGTGGTCTACATCTACATGGTAATCGGCTCCTACCGTCGCCCATTTCCACTGTGCATATTCAAACGGATGAGGAGGCAGTGGTCGCATGGCAGGAAAATCAATCTCCATATAATTCTGATAGCGACTGCCTCCCTTTTTTTGAAAGGGCTTGTGTGCATATTCAGCACACTTTTCCGAAATCGCTTGATTCAATTCTGCAAAGGAAAAGAAAGTCTGGTGGCGCAGAGCTCCTATGATCCACGTTTCAATATCCCGGACCGTGCTCTCTACAACGGCCTTATCTTTATTACCTTCAACTGAGGGTAATAAAGATTATCCCTAAAATAATATTATCTTCAAAAACACTTACATATGTAAGCATAGCAATTGTTTGACTTTTTGAAATTAAAGATAATATTTTAGCTTAATCCACAGTATTCAAGTAGAAATTGTTCTTTTCCTTTCCAGTTTTTCTGTTTTGTTGATTTTGCATCACCAAATGTTTCTTCGTGATCAACTGACTCCAATGCTTTGGCAATGGTCTCTGCATCAGCATACGAATATATAAAGGTAGTTTCTATGCTAGTATGCCCAAGAAAATCTCGTATATATGAAATAGGAATCCCTTTTTTGTACATTGTCATAGCAATACTATGTCTGAGCATATGTGCGTGGAGTCCCTTTGGAAAAGTACTATCTTTAACGTTGGCAATTTTGCCATACTGCTTCATGAGGGAATCAACAGTTCCTGGCTTCATTTGTGTAGGGCGAGAATCGTGGATGGTGTAGAATAAAAAAGAGTCCGGATGGCTTTCTCTGTGAAATTCTGCAAGGTAGGAATCAAGATGTTTCACCGTAGTTCCAAGCAATGGAATGTATCGTATTTTGTTTCCTTTTCCAAGGATTCGTACCCGAACATTCATATCGCTTCGGACAATACAGCCAACTCTTAAGTTTAACAATTCCTGCATTCTCGAACCTGTCTCGTAGGCTAGAATTAGAAAGAATCGATTACGCCTACCGAGGCGTGTTGATATATCGGGTAGTGAAAATAGAAGTTTCAATTGATCTTGGGTTAGGTATTCTACACAATGCTTTTTGCTTCCTTTGAAGGCATGTATACTACAAACTCTTAAGTACGATGGCATCAATTCGATATCTTCATCACTGGAGTATTTCAAGAAGGATTTAATGGCAGATAGTCGTAGATTAAGTGTCTGTGAGGAATTGTTTCTAGAATCCTTCAACCATACTAGAAAATCATAGATGTTTTTTCTAGCAAAGCAGGAAAAATCCATTTTTTCAAAAGGAATTCCTTTTTCTTCAAGGCAATATTTTCGTAAAAGGTTTAGTGTTTGACGATAGGATCGGACAGTCAGGTTGCTGAAATTTCTTTTCTTTGGTAGATAATCAGCTAAAAAATCTCGGAGAAGCTGGTAAAAATACAGTTCACTCTTCTTCATGATACACCTCGGGTAGAATATCATTATTGACAGAAGAGAGACGCTTCTCCAACTCTGGATAAATATCTTCAACGAGGGAAAGATAATAATCCGTGTAAACAAAGCTGGAATGTCCCATGTATGCACTAAGATATGGGTACAGTGCTTGGATATTTTCCCCTTCTTTTACCCACTGATTCAAGCGATGCACTGCATACCCATGACGGAAATCCTGCACTCTTGCTGAGTTACCAATAATCATACTTGCTTGAGGTAGTTTGTCTCAGAATGTATGGAACCAACAATCGATGGTTGAAGTGCTAAAAAAGAATCCATATCTGTTGGGGAAAAATGCCTGTCTTCCTGGTAGGATAGATTCCATGATAGAATCATATTCTCTACAAACTTTTAGTAAATCTCTACTCGTGTATACAATCCGTGCTTTCCAGCCTTTTGATTCCCTTATCACAATCTTTCCCGTTGTAAGGTTTACATCTTCACATTGTAAAAGACGTGCTTCTGAAGAACGAAGTCCACAACAGTAAAGTAGGCGGAAGAGGACCGGCGCAACATACTTTCTGTTTGGTGAAAATGGAGAGATGGGACAATGGTCAACGGCATAAAAAAAGGCTTTTAATTCCTCATCTGTGTATATGTGAGCTTCATATTTTATTTGTTTGTTTGGGATATGCTCTGGGATCACATAGACATTGTGACCCATTCCATTCAAGTATTTAGCAAATTGACGTACTGGAGTTATCCGTCGCAAAAGACCGTTTGGGTGTTCCTCTGGTTTTAAATGGATCCAAGACTCACTCATTTCTTTTGTGATTGTTGTTTCTTTGGGAAACTCTTTTGCTACCAGGCGATCAAAACAATGTAAAATGCGAATTGACGATTTGTATGGGTACCCTGCTGCTTGCTTTTGTCGGATAAATGCATGCAGTAAGGAACCTAAACGACTATGAAATGAATCAACAGTCATGTACGCCACCCCCATTCCATGTTATTTTGCCTATGATGGATAGATCCAGTGCACACATCCGAAGCATGGACTCTTCCATGGAGATGTAGGATTGGGTAGATTCCTTTGAAGTATGACCCAGTGTTTTTTGAATCACTGGATGGGGAATTTTAGCAAGCAGTAATCGATGCACCAATGAATGTCTAAAAACGTGAACTCCGGTTGCATTGCCATTTTCTGGCTTTATTCCCGTCGTACTGAACAGTCGCGAACATGTTGTATAAACCGATGTTAACTTATTGTAGGGAGCTTCTTTTCGCAAAAAAATGTAGGGATATGAATCGCTACGCTTAGGTCTTTCGTTCAGGATATAATCCATAAGGGCATTTCCTACCTCTGGAAGGAGGGGAAGAACAAGTGATTCTCCTGTTTTTTTCTGTACCAAATGTATCGTATCGGTCTGCCAATCAATATTCTGAAATGTAAGATAACAAATATCACAGTCACGAAGTCCAAGGTGTATAGCAAGGAATAAGATAGCCCGGGTACGTTTGCATTCTTTTTCCAACCTTGCAATCAGTATCTTTTGATTGCCTTGTGATACATATGAGGATACTGAACCCTTATGTACAAAGCCTCTCATTACTACTCCTGATAATTCTGTTTTCAAGAAACCTCTTGTATGGGAAAATTTCAATATGGAGCGTAGAATGGGAAGTATTGTCGACATACTTCGACTATTGCAAATACTGGCGAATTTTATGATGATACCTTGTATTTTTTGGGGTGTAATGGACTGTAAATCCGTTCTAGTTTCTACTTTAGCAAATCCAACTGTTTTACGAAATACATAATCTCGTAGTTCTATCGAGGACTTCTGAAGATTCATTTGTTGAAGGAGATGAATGTATTGCTGACGGATGTCTTCTATTTCAGGAGAATGACACGAAATCGCCTTGCGTATTGGTTTCCAAAGGTAACATCCTGTATGTGCAATTTCCTTCAAAACATAAGCAGCTTTGCGATTTATTTTCCACTTCCATGTTTCCATAGAATGGTTTCGATACTGATGATCGTTTTCCTGTATATAATTCTGCAAAGTTTTCTCATTGTATGTGCATAAATTGGCCGCATGGAATGAACGTCGTATATCCATCCAGGAATGCCAATACTGCCCCATTGACGAATTCGTTAAATGGAGGTATTTCATTTCAATACCAGCTTTAACAATTAAAAAATCAATAGGTACATCATTGTAGATTGGGAATTGATAATTTTGAAAGAATACTTGAACAGTCTCTTCTTTTGGCATAGTGGATTCGTGAAACATAATCCCCTGTTCATCCCTTGCATTTGTACACGCAAATGCATCCATCAGCTTGCAACAATGAACATGCAGTGAATGACGGTTATGAGAACCATTGTCATCGGCAATGAAGGCATCATAGAGTTCCTGACAAGGTTCTTCGATATTCATTATTTTGGCAAGTTTGATCATTTGATTGAAGTAACGACGTCTGGATTGCCAAGTAGCATCTGCTAGCTTTGGTTTTAACTTTTTTAAAAGATTGACAACATCAGTTTCAAGTTTCGTCATGCGGTACCTTCTTTCTGCCTTTATTGGCTATCTAAAGAATACCACTATTGACGTGTTTTTTTATCTTTAATTTCAAAAAGTCAAACAATTGCTATGCTTACATATGTAAGTGTTTTTGAAGATAATATTATTTTAGGGATAATCTTTATTACCCTCAATTGAAGGTAATAAAGAGAAGCCCAATGTGGAAAGTGCAGTGGGTGTATTGTCCACATGGATCATTGCAGCATTGCGCCACGAGAAATTCTTTTCTTTTGCAGCGTTAAATGAGGCTATTGCTGTAAAATTAAAAGAGTTTAACGAGAAACCATTTCAAAAAAAGAATGGAAGTCGTTTGCAGGCATTTGAACAAGAGGAAAAGGCGTATCTTCAACCATTGCCTATTTCTCCATATGAAATGGCACAATGGCAAACCACTACCATTCAGCCTGATTATCTCATAACCATTGAAAAAATCAAGTATTCGGTTCCCTATGAGTACATTGGACAAAAAGTAGATCTTCGTATCACATCCACCACCATCGAAGTGTTTTACCATTCCCATCGAATTGCTTCTCATATTCGACGATATGGAATGTGTGAACCACAAATCTGCAAGGACCATATGCCCGAGAAACACCAAAAATATCTCTCGTGGAATCGAGATACGTTTTTAGGCTGGGCACACGATGTAGGAAAATCCACCCACATTGTGATGGAATCTTTTTTTGCATCGGTCAAAGTGGAGCAACAATGCTACAAGTCCTGTGCTGCTCTGATGAAACTAGGAGATCGGTATTCTCTGTCTAGAATTGAAGATGCTTGTTCTAGAGCATTACTCTATACACCCTCTCCCAGTTTTAAAAATATCCATACCATTCTTAAAACGGGGCAAGTCAAACATGTCTTGGGAGCGAATTCCACACCCACGAAAAGAAGTGGGAAGTATGGGTATACGCGAGGAGCGCATTACTTTAAAGGAGGGAAACATGCTGAACCAGACCACACTTCATAAACTTTTTGAAATGCGATTGGGTACAATGGCGGATACGTTTTCCTCGCAAATGAAGGATGCAAGCTATAGCTCCTTGCAGTTTGAAGAACGCTTTGGCATGATCGTAGATGCACAATGGTCGCAACGACAATCCAACAAAATCAACAAACTCATTCATGGTGCAGATTTTCGGTTTCCCAATGCAGCTATGGAAGACATTGAATACCATGCAGATCGCAAGTTGAACAAATCCCTTCTTCTGGAATTGTCTACGTGTCGATACATCCAGGAAGGGCATCATGTAATTATCAAAGGTGCCAGTGGCAATGGGAAAACCTATCTTGCATGTGCACTGGGAATGGCAGCCTGTCGGGCTTTCATGAAAGTCCGGTATACTCGCATTCCAGAGCTTCTGAACGATCTCATGATTGCCAAAGCAGAAGGAACGCAGAAGAAACTACTGAAGCAATATTTCAAATTGGATCTTTTGATTCTGGATGAATGGTTGTTAAGGCCACTTACTACCGCAGAATCTATGGATATTTTGGAGATTGTGGGTTGTGTTTTGCATAATAGTAGTAACCCAGTTTTGCAAATAGGATTTCCCCACTTTTGCAGGGGTGAATTCCTCAATTTTGCAAAGCCATTGTAAACAAACTCATTGTGCCGTATTCTTGTAGATGAACAAACCTTTATTCATTACAAGGAGGCACCGAAAGGATGATCACAATGGCTATTATTAATCGTATCAAAAATGAGTATTTCCGCAATGGAAAGAGTATTTCTGAGATTGCTCGGGTAACAGGACACGATCGTAAAACAGTACGCAAGGCACTACGACAGAAAGGATTTGCAGTGAAAGAACCCTCTTCTAAAGAAGATAAACCACACTGTATCGATCCTTTTCTTCCGATTCTTCGAACATGGATCGAAGAGAATTCTCACCAGTGGCACAAAAATCGTCTTACAGCTACTCGCATGCACGACCTATTGCAAGAAAGGTTCCCCGACACCTATCACTGTTCCTACCGCACATTGGCTTATGCTGTGAAAGAGATTCGTACCAACCTGCAACAGCAGAAAGAAGCGTACATTCCTCTTGTGCATCCCCCTGGGGAAGCACAAGGTGATTTTGGAACCACGTACTACTACGATGCTTTTCATCGCTCTTGCGAAGGATCGTTTTTCTCTCTCGATTATCCCTATAGCAATGCAGGCTTTACACAACTGTTTCGAGGGGAAACCCTGGAGTGTTTTCTCCAAGGCTTGCTGAATATCTTTCAATACACACAATCCGTTCCACCTCGGATATGGTTTGACA
>Ga0334898_1004572_pt1 | contig 10158 bp, 9 predicted proteins | sample GraSluR3_MG_10_FD_207228 | JGI IMG/M metagenome (GOLD analysis project Ga0334898, IMG submission 207228) | Sludge microbial communities from methane-producing bioreactor in Wageningen University, Netherlands - Granular Sludge_3_08-R3 | ecosystem: Engineered > Bioreactor > Anaerobic > Unclassified... | reverse complement strand
CGGCGGGATTGGAAGCAAAATTTGGCTTTGCTCGAGCGGGCGATGGCGCTGTGCTCTCCATTTCAAGGCAAGGCCAACGCTCCGAAGCTGGCCGCCCATGCCCACCTTGGCGATGTACGCTAACGGCTGGGGGTTGGTAAAGTGCAGGAGATTGAAACGGTTCATTGTCCCACGCTACGAAGCTACGAAAAAGAGGGAACGTTTCCTAATCCGCAGGAAACCTGCATTTTATTAACCCCTTGTTAGCGTTTCGTTGTTCATTTTTCAGTCAATTTCTCTTTAATTTTTGCTGCATTGTCTTTTTGACCGTACTTTAGCAAAGCAAGCTCTTTTGCAGGTTTTGGACTTAGCGTTGGCTGGTGCGACCTGCAAATGTGCTTGCTTTTAGGGTTGGATTTCCTTTGAATTGTCAAGAGAATTGATGTCAAGACTAATTAAATCAAATTTTGGTAAATCAGCTGCTTCCAAATATTGTTTTGTTATCCTGTCAAGGAAAGATTCTGTTACGATGTCTTCCTCTAAATACTGTTCAATTTCAGGAAATACAGCTAAAATACTTTCGTTATCAATTTTCAATCTATGTCTGATATTTTTAAAGAATTTGATTTCAGAGTATTCAATTTTTTCATCTGCTTTGATTATCTGAATGGCAAAATCAATTAAAGTTAATTCCTCTTCTTCTGATAAATTGGATTTATCTAATAAGTCGAAATAATAAGAAATAAATTCCTTACCTCTTGTGTTAATCTTCATTACAAGAGAATTAATTGCCTCCTGAAAATTGAAGTCTTTAAAAAAAGTAGATTTTTCACACATTGATTTAATTATGGCAATTTCTCTTTTGTCAATGTTACCGTCTGATGCCATACAGCAAAAAGCAGTTTTTAGCAAAAGTTTATCGAATGAAATAGTTTCCATTTTATTTTAGATTAAGGTTTAAAACCAATTCTTGGTCGTTCATTTTTATGCACGATATTTTCACCATCCATTCTTGCCTTTATGGTTTGGTATTTTCTTAATTCTTCTTTTGGAAAAGGTTTAAATGATTTTATGACATTCTCCAATAAATTCATTGTGATTCTTGAATCATCAGCCATAGCAATTGAAGTTGCTTCATTTACTATTGATTCAATGTCAGAGCTAACATAGTTTTCGGTTAAATTTGATAATCTATCATAATCAATCCCAAAATCCAATACCTTTTTTCTAATGTTTAAGCTCATTTCAAAAAGTGCTTTTCTTAATTTAAAATCAGGCGGTGGCAAATAAAATTTCTTTTCCAATCGACCTGACCTAAGCATTGCTGGGTCAATCATATCAGGATAGTTAGTTGCACCGATTATGAAAATCCCCTTTTCTCCTGTTCTGTCCATTTGAGCCAACATTTCATTTACTGCACTCTTTGCCATTTCGTGAGAATCGCTATCTCGATTTGGAAGAAGTTCATTTATTTCATCAATGAATATAATTGTAGGAGCATTTTTCTCAGCATCTTCAAACATCTTGGCTATGTTTTCCTGTGTAGCATTTACATACCTGCTTTTTAACGCTGATGGTGTTGATAAAATAAAGTTGAATCCAACTTCTTCTGCAAAGTGTTTTGCGAAAAAAGTTTTACCGCAGCCTGGAGGGCCATACAAAACCATACCATTTGGTAATTTAGCTCCATATCTTTCAGCCTTTTCAGGGTTTTGTAAAATATCAATTACAGACCTTCTCATTTCGTTCTTCAAATCATCTAATCCTGCAATAGCATCAAATCCTTTTCCCTTGGCTTTTTGTGTTTTTATTTTTTTCTCGTCTTTATCGTCTGACCTTACCTTCTGAACAGTGTCAACATCATCAATTTCAATTTCGCCATTTAACGCCTTAATAAATTCATTTCCTGATTGAAAACGATTTTCAGGATATTGTTGTAAAGATTTTTTTAAAACTTTTAAAATGGACTCATCAAAGTCAATAATATCTTCTGAAACTTTCGGAAATGAAATTGGTTTTTTGCGTTCCTCAATTATTAAATCTACGGCTTTTGTTCTGTCGGCTTTATATTTCGAAATGACTTTGAACCAAGGCGGCATTCCGAAAAGCAAATGATACATCAAAGCACCAACTGAAAACAAGTCAGATTGAGGAGAATATAAACTATTGAAGCATTCCGAAGCTACATAATTCAAATTCAACCCTTCTTTGTTATATGCCTTTAACGATTGATGGAATGAACGAGCAAAACCAAAATCTATAATTTTAGCTTGTGGAATGTCTCCCGATAAATCAAGCATAATGTTTTGAGGTGTAATTTCATTATGAATAATTGGTTCCGGCAAACTGTGTAAATAATCCAAGCCATTTAAAACATCCGAAATAATTTGTTTCAGGTCATAAAGAGATTCAACTTTTTCACGACTTATTTTATCAGCTATAGTTTCACCAGCAATGAAATTGAGAATTAAATAACCAAACTTTTTCCCTTCAAAGATCAATTCCCCACTATCTTTATATGAAACGATGTTTGGATGTTTGATTGATTTTAGAAATTTTATTTCAAGTAAGTTGTTTTCGGTGTCAAATGCAGAACGGTGAAGTTTTGCATAGTTGAATAATTTAAGGAAATACAGTTTGCCGTCTTTGCCTTTTACTCTGTATGTTTCCGCATTACTACCTTGCTTAATAAAAAGAAAAACAGAATACTTTCCATCAACTGAAAAGTTCTTTGGTAGTATGCCTTTATTCTGCTCTTTCATATATTACTATCTTTGAGGAATAGGAGGTTGTTTAACACTTCTATCAATTAAATCGCTAATTTGAGTGCATAATTTTGCAAGTTCTCTAACATTTCCATTGTTATTAATATTTGCTATTGCTTGATTTATAAACTGCCTAGCTTTTGTTGGATTCGTCCAAGTTATTTCAGAAAATTTTTCATCAACATATTCAATAAACATACCCTCTCTGAATCCTTCAGGCATAGAACCAGTTATTATTGCTCTACTTAAATCGTTGATATCTCCCGTCAATTCCTTTGCGAGTGCTGTTTCATTATTTTTTATTATCTGCTCAACTTTGCTCCTGTACTCCTCTAAATGAGAGTTTACTTTTTCCATATTAAGATTTTCAGCTTCAATTTCACCCGCTTCACATTTTTCTACTAGTTCTTCTGCTCTGTAGAATGCAGATTTAAGCTCCTCGCAAATCTTGGGCCACTCATCAATAGAAATATGGTTTTCAATTTCTCTTCTATTTTCACGAACATTCTTCAAAACAGTAATTCTTCCACTTGGATTGTTTTCATTGTTTTTCAAGTCCTGCTTTAATTCTGCTAATCTGGTCAGACATTTATCCAGTTGTGGTGAATTATTTTCTTCCAAAAAATCTTCTACTCTAGCAATATCTTTATCGATTTCTTGTCTTACCCATTTGGCAGCTACTTCTGGTCTTTTAAAGTCCGGTAATTCGATTTTATGTGTCCAGTTAATATCAGGAAAAAACACAGAGCAAGTTGGTTTTGCTCCACCTTCTTCATAAAATTTTAAAGTTACTTCAATGTCTGATTGAGCTGGAATAACTTTTTCTACATCATCACCTGTAATTATTACACTCATTACGTGGTCACTTAAAAAACTATCTTTACCCTCTGCATCTTCTTCCCCTTGAAAAATTCTAATTTCTAATTTGTCGTCGGATTTTCCAGGTACTAGTTGTTTCGGAGTTTTAATATCAGATATTACTCCAACTGCGTTTTTCAAGGGCTTATTTTTTTCTAAACCTCTTAGCCCTTTAAATACTCCCATTTCCTTTTTCTTGTCCCAGATTTCAATACCTATAAAATAATTATTTGTTGCATCTGGTATATCAATTGGCATAAAGGAAATTGAATTAGGAACGCAAACCATATTATTTCCTTTATCATCTACTAAGCGGAAGTTGAATACATTATTAATGCCAACATTTAGTTGCAATTCAATAAGCGATACTTTATTAGTATTTATTTCCTGTTCAATATTAAAACCTTTATCACCTCTTTCAATAATTAGGGTTAATTTTTCAGGGAGTGTAGCTTTTGTTTTTTCCTTAAATGATTGTCCGTTATGATACCTAAAGCCTTAGCGTCATTGCGAAATCCTCATACTTTGAGGATTGAAGCAATCTCTATTAGATTGAATATCTAATGATTGCTTCGTTGCAAAAAACGCTCCTTGCAATGACGTTACACATTTAATTTTACCTTTAGGTGTGTTTACGGATAATCATATTTCCTTATTTATTTTCACATTGATTAATGTGTCTGGTTCTATGGTTGCAGATTCATATTTAACATCTAAAACCACTTCTTCATCACGACCATCACTTATAATTGCATCTTTAGTAGAAGCAAACAATGCAGCCCCTTTAGCTACAATTGTCATTGGGTTTATACTTGTGTCAATTTTATCTGAAATATTTACCCTTATCATTTTTTGAAAAACGGGTGAAAGTGTAGGTCCACCAACTAATATTATTGCATCTAAATCCCTTTTATTCAAATTATTTCTTTCAATTACTTTTAATGCTAAATCTATGGCACGTTCGTGAATAGGCTCTAAGATTGTATGTAATATATCTTGGTTTAAATCTATGTTCAGGCATAAATCTTTCCCATCATCATCCTTTAAATCAATATCACCAGGAAATGTTTTTAGTAAATCCGTACTTTGTTGAAAAGAAAGTTCAATTTTTGCATCTTCGGCAAATCTTTTCATTACAAATCTTAACAAGTCTGATTTTATTTCATCATTTAAATATGAACTTAAGTTGTAATTTTCTTTTAAAAATGGAATAATTAATTTATCAACTATTGCTAAATCCAAGTCTTTCCCTCCTAATTCATTGTCACCTCCGGTATCTACAATTTTCATCATACCATCATCATCTTTTTTTACTAAAGCTGCATCAAATGTGCCACCACCAAAATCGAAGACTAACCAAGTTCCCTTGTTATTTTGTGCTTCCATATTATAGGATAAGCAGGCAGCAACTGGCTCTTCTAATAGAACAACTAAATCAAATCCAGCTAATTTTCCAGCATTAATAGTAGCCTGCTTTTGAGCAATATTAAATTTTGCAGGTACTGTAACAACAATTGAGTTTAGTTTTTCAGTTGTTACAAAAGATTTCAGTGTTTTAAGAACTTCAGCAGATAATTCTTCTGGTGATATATCTCTTTCTAAATTAGTGCTTTGATAAGTGAAAGGATTTGCCATTTCTCTTTTAAACTCTATAAATGAGTTTGGTTTAGTACCATCTCTAAGTTCCTTTTCCTTTTCTTGAGTAAAGATTGTTTTGGCTCTATCACCAACTAAAATTCTTGCTCCATTTTGTATTGCAACACAAGATGGGATAATATCCGCCCTTCCAGTTGTTACTATCATAGGTTTGCCATTTTCCATTTTCGCAATGGCAGAATTTGTTGTTCCTAAGTCAATTCCGAAATCTATTTTTGTCCTCATATTATAAAACTATATTAGTTGTTATATTTTGTTGACACTTCTGCTTGTTGAATAACTTGCCCTTTATATTTTATCTGTGGCTTTAAAGTTCGTGAAATAATCTCAGAACCTTTTGTTAGAGTTTCCTCAAAGAAAGTATCTTTTATTTTCATCGGTATTCTTTCATCATAATCTTTGCCTGTGAAATCAATTATTTCATAATCACTAGCATTGAAATAATTTCTTAATCTACTTAATGAGCCTTGCAAAGCAACTGCCTCTTGACTTTCTGGGTCAAGTGAGTTAGCATAATTGGCAATGCGCTGCAATTCATTAGCACTATTTTTATGAAAAGTGTGGTCTATTGAAGGTTCTGTTGCATTTAATTTATCTGCAACTTTTAGTTGTTTTTCAATAACTTCTATTAACTGGACATCTAATTTTGCACTTTCTTGTGAAAGTTCAGTTTTTGTGTTATCTATAATACGTGAAAGATGATTTTTGTCGGTTTTTTGTCTTTTGCTCAATAGCCAATATAAAAGTCCTGAAAGCAGTATTGCTGAAACCACTCCGATAATTCCGAAAAGTGAATTCTTGCTTAATGATTTGGAAACTTCGGTGATTTTACCTTCGTTCTGATCCCCAGTTTCCTTGATTTTGATTCCAAGTTCGTTTGCGGTTTGAGAAATAGCTTCTCTATTTTCTTGCGTTTGTGTTCTCAAACTGTCAATGCTTTTGTTTGCATTTAAAAGCTTTGAATTTAAAGTTCCTATTTCAAATTTCAGTTTGTTGTTTTCCGATTGAAGCGAATTGACCTTTTCTATTAAGGGTTTTATTTCTTTGTCTAAATCCTCTCGGGTTAAAGTATCTGTTTGAGCAAAAGCACTTATGCTTGTCAAAAATAAGAATAGTAATATTTTTATTTTCATTGTGCTAAAATTTAATAGTTATCGTTAAATATTTTAATTTCCTTAGGCTCAATAATTTGAGGCATTTCATTTAATTTTTGCCTGTCAATAATTGAATTTTGTGTAAAAACAGAAATAATGTTTTCATTTAACCAATCAATATTCCAAATTTTTGAAGTATCATCAGCGACCTTTCTGCAAAGTTGTTCTGCATATTCTTTTTCAGGGTTAATTTTGATTGTCAATCGTTGTAGCCAAACTTCTAAATGACCGACATTAGGTATTTTTTCAAACTTTCTATCAATATATTTAAAAATTTCTTCTGTAGTCCCTTTATCAACTTCAAGCGACATAATTTTACTCAAAATAGCTGTTATGACTTAAATACTCCCCTTCTTTAGACAACTTTACTTCAAAGATAAGTTAGATTTTCCTTTCCGCCCAATTGGGCGGAAAGGAAAATCTAAGCGGCGGTTCGGAATACCTTTACTGGCCTTTTATAATCCAATGACTGATGTCCTCTTTCAGTATTATAAAAATTCATATACCACTTTATTTTGCCATATAATTCATGTCCATCCTCCGATGGTTCAGGGTATAACTTTTCGTATTTGATATTACGCCAAAACCGCTCTATAAAAATATTATCAATTGCACGGCCTTTGCCATCCATGCTAAAACTGGTGTACTCAAGGCTGTCAACATAGGCAGTAAAAGTAGGGCTGGTAAACTGGCTTCCCTGGTCGGTATTTATAATTTCGGGAGCACCATGCGTTAATACCGCCATTTCCAAACATTCTTTGCACCATTTAGCTGTCATGGTGTTGGACAAAGACCAACCGACTATATATCGACTAAAAAGGTCTATTATGGCCACCAAATACATATGACCTCCGCCAACAGGAACATAAGTAATGTCCATTCCCCAGGCTTGATTAGGGCGTTCTACTTTCACCCCTCGCAATAGGTAAGGGTAAATGGTATGCCCGTCCCCTTTATGCGGTTTGCTCGTATTTGGGCGTGGGCCTATGGCATGCAAGTCCATTCCCCGATACAGCCGCCTTATCCGTTTAGGGTTCACCTTATGTCCGTTTTCCCGCAGGTGCTGAACCATACGGGGGACACCGTAAAAGGGCGTCTTGGTGTATTGTTTGTCAATCAGCTCCATTAGCTCTTCATTGTAAGAACTATCTTTCTGGGGAATATAGTAGAAGCTGCTCCGGCATACATCCAAAAGTTCGCATTGGCGTTTGACGCTTAAGGGGTGCCTGGTGTCAACTTTTGATATGCGCTGTTTTTTTGCTATTTCCCCAAGACTTTTTTTAAGAAATCGTTCTCAATTTGCAGCTGGCCGACTTTCTTGAAAAGTTCATCCTTCTCTTTCTCGTCATCTGGTTTTGTCACCCCTTTTTCAAAAACGCTGTTGGCTCTTGCTAAAAACTGCCTCTTCCATGTCGAAATTTGGTTCGGATGAATTTCATACTTCTTACTGATCTCCTGGATCGTTTCACGTTCTTGAAGGGCCTCAAGAACCACTTTGGTTTTAAGTCCTGATGTAAAATTCTTTCTCTTTTTCATAGCAACAAGTTTACTAAATTTTCAAATTATACTTGTTGTCTAAATTTTGGGGCTAATTATCCTATCCGTTACAGTTCCATTAGAAGTTCCTCTTATATAAATATTTCCAGCCCAAATAGGTTCATTGCTTTTTAAGTCAATTAACTGTCCAGTTAACACAGTTTGACCAAATGAAGTTGTAATCAAATGGGAAAATAATATGATTGTAAATAATTGTTTCATAGGCGTTTTATTACTATGCTGCATAACGGCTGGGGGTGTGAGCAGTGGGGGATGACGTGGCGCAGCGTCGTCATCCGCCGTTAGGGCTGCCCCCGAGTGAGTTCTGCTGACTCGAAGTCATCACAACCCCCACATTGCTTGCACCCCTTGTTAGCAACCTGTGGTTAAAAAACTGGTTGAGCGGTCGATATCCCCATGTCCCCCGTGATAATGCTGCCCAGCAGCCAAGCTCCTTGCCTATCAGCCAGCCCAAATGCTAGCGAGGTGCGGTGGGGTAAAGTGAAATATTTCATCGTGTCCAGTCATTCCTTTCCATTTTTCAGCGCCTAGCCACAACAAATTCCTGTCAAGGGCTGCTGACGTGCTAATTTTCGTGGGCGGGCTTCATCACATCAATTTTTCGATTCCAGCCTCGAGTTGCATTTTCAGCCCGATAGTGCTAAGAACCTTTTCCACCTTTCAGCGTGGGCTTTCCAGCGCAATTTTCAAAGCAGCCCAACGCAAGCTAAATGGGCTAGGCGTTATCCGCCATTCTGGTCGAGGGTAGTGAAATATTTTCTAGCCCCTCGAAGGCCTGTTCTTTCCAACCGCTTTCCCAAATGCAATGCTTTCAGCCTACCCGCTCATTTTGATTTTGTCTAGCCCTACCCCCGAAACAGGCTACCGATGGGCTAAATATTCGTTTTCGTCCACCATGGTTGCTAACGTTCTGGCTGGTGTGTGCTGTGCCAATTTACGCAATATTTTTTTATCAAATGCGCACCACCAGAATTGGCATGGCATGCACCAGCCTGTTGTGAGCTGTTGTTAATCTTTTTCAATCGCATCGTGGGCATTGGATTTATTACGCCTAATAAATGTTGTGTCCACGGGTTGAAAAACATTAAGTAGGAGTCAGTTTTCACCCCAGGCCAATCTGTTTTCATTCCAAATTAGGGGAAAATTGACGGGAAATAGTGCCAAAATGCAACCTTTTCCGTTCGGCGCTCGTATGGGAATGAAATTGATTTTTCAATTCCCTTCATTCCATTGAAAATCAGGAGTTCAAATCAATTCATAGCTTGTAAGCAAGCTTCCAGCCCTGCCTTCATTTCAACTCCCGTTCAAAAATCAAGTTTTTTCACCCCAATTTCACTCCCATCTTCCCCCGGGTTGCATTTTTTTAGCCCCCAACGCGTTGGCGCGCTATTTCACAATTGCTTACAACGGCTGGGGGTTGTGGCTAGTGGGGATGTGCGTAGCCTACGTTTTCGTCCCCTGACGAAAACGAACTGGCAGCGGGCGAACCCGCCCCGAGTACCCCATCCATCACCCCATTAGCTACACCCCTTGTTAGCGTCTCGTGGCCAAGGTGACCGGGTCGCCCGCCCCCGGCGCGGGCCTTGTTTCCACAAATTCTGTTAGCCACCCCGCCTGCCGCCCCCGTGCGGGCAAGCGTCTTAAAAATTTCCGTGTGCACAGCCCGCTGGGGCGTGGCGAGGCGTGCTCGCTTCCGCTGGGCGGGGTTGGAACCAGAATTTGTCCCCCCACAAGGGTCGGGGCGGGGGTGGGGGCTGCTGCTGGGGCGTATCCCCCGCAGGGCCTTGACTTGCCCACAAGGCCGAATCGCTCGTGTTCCTGTCGTGCCGACGTTCCGCAAATTTTGTTAGCCATCCCGCCTGCCGTCTCCCCGCGGGCAACGACCGATCTTTGTTTCGGTACTCGCCGCCCGCCGCTGCGGGGCGAGGGCTGCCCGTATGGGCTCGGCGGGATTGGAAGCAAAATTTGGCTTTGCTCGAGCGGGCGATGGCGATACTCCCTACATTTCAAGGCAAGGCCAACGCTCCGAAGCTTGCCGCCCATGCCCACCTTGGCGATGTACGCTAACGGCTGGGGGTGTGAGCCGTGGGGGAGTTCGTGGCGCAGCGTCGTCATCCGCCGTTAGGGCAGCCCCCGTGCGGGCTCCGCTGCCCCGAGGTCATCGCATCCCCCACATGGCTTGCACCCCA
>Ga0334898_1004570_pt1 | contig 10163 bp, 7 predicted proteins | sample GraSluR3_MG_10_FD_207228 | JGI IMG/M metagenome (GOLD analysis project Ga0334898, IMG submission 207228) | Sludge microbial communities from methane-producing bioreactor in Wageningen University, Netherlands - Granular Sludge_3_08-R3 | ecosystem: Engineered > Bioreactor > Anaerobic > Unclassified... | reverse complement strand
CGCACCGAAAATCTTTGGGCCGGCACTCTGTCGGGTGTAAATAAAACAGACCTCAAAAAGCAGAAATTTAAATTATACCGGAAAAGTGATGCTCCAATTACAATTGACATGGCAGGAAATGTGATCGCTTCCCTGTATAAAGATGAAAAAAACAGGATATGGATCGGACACTGGGGCCGGGGACTGGATATTTACGATACAGAGACCGGAAATACAGAACACTATTCTCCTGAAATGAAAGGCCGGTATTATTTACCAAACGGTTATGTGCACTCAATTTTAAAGGACACTGATGAAAATATCTGGATAGGCACCCGCGATGGCTTATTGGGATACAACCCTGAGGATAAAAAATTTGTCAGGCCGGGACAGATGCCTGGCAATGCCGGACTGCCTGACCTTAAAGGATTACGGGTATTAAAAATGATCCAAAGCAGGAATGGGGATTACTGGATTGCAACCCAGGATGGCCTGTATAAAAAAGATCATAATTCTTTGGAGACAGAAAGATTTCACACTGAAGCGCCTCCCGGTAAAAAAATAAGTTCAAATTTGATATATGCATTACTTGAAGACAGGGAAGGCTTTATCTGGACAGGAACGCCTGAAGGCCTGAATATTTATGACCCCAATTCCTCAACTTTTAAACCCTTTAATGAGCATAGTGAAGGCATATCCCTGTCCGATAAATTCATAACTGCCCTTTGGGATGATTATAAAGGTGATATATGGATTGGCACCAGTTCCCGGGTAATTAAATTTTGCAGGAAGGATTCTTCGCTGTTCCATTATAATAAAGATGAAGGACTGCCCGGCGATCTGGTTTATAGCATTATAGAAGATAATAGCAACCGGATCTGGTTTGCAACAGGAAATGGATTATGCAGTTTTCAGCCATCAGATTCAAAATGCAAAAATTATTCTCTGGAAGACGGACTTCAAAGCCTTGAATTCAATATGGGAGCTTCATTTAAAAGTAGTGACGGAGAAATATTCCTGGGGGGGATGAATGGATTTAACTCTTTTTATCCCGATTCTATTACATTCAACAGTTATATTCCCGAACCTGAATTTACCAGTGTCTACAAAATAACAGAAGGAAAAAGAGAAGAGTTATACACAGAAGGAAGTGACAACATAGTACTTTTTCACGATGATCACTCTTTTACCGTAGAGTTTTCGGCGCTGGAATTTACTAACCCGGCAAAAAATTTCTATATGTATATGCTTGAAGGAATAGATGATGACTGGATAGATATCGGGAATCGCAATTTTATTCCATTCTCGAATCTTTCACCCGGAGAATATAAACTAAAAGTGAAATGCTGCAATAATGACGGTTTATGGAATGAGAAAGGCACTGAACTGAATATAGTCATACGGCCTCCATGGTGGAGGAGCCGTCTTGCATGGTTATCTTATTTAGTATTAATAACATTTCTGATCCTGTTTTTTTTCAAGCTGCGTGAAAGGCAATACCTAAGATACAGGAAGGTACTGGAAGAAAAAGTCAGGGAACGGACTCTTAAAATAGAAGCACAGAAAGAAGAAATTGTTAAAAAGAATGCCGAGCTGAACGAATTGAACAGCTCCAAAGACAAATTCTTCTCTATTATTGCACACGATCTGCGAAATCCGTTCAATGCAATTCTGGGTCTTACTGATCTGTTGCTGATGGATTTGCATAACATTGATACCAATAAACTAAAAAGATCACTGGAAAATATTAAAAGCTCATCTCAACAGGCATTTGAACTTTTAGAAAATCTTCTGCTTTGGGCTCGTTCTCAAACAGCAGCTATAGCTTTCCGGCCGGTTGAAACCAACTTAGGAGAGCTTGTTTCAGAGTCCATTCAACAGGTTAGCATACTGGCCAACCGGAAAAACATAGCGATCATTTTCGAAAAAGCTGAAAACATAATTATTCCTGTAGATCCTAATATGATCCGGACAGTCTTGCGGAACCTGCTCACTAATGCTATAAAATTCACATATCAAAACGGAGAGGTCAAAGTATTTCTCTTTAAGGAAGGGAACAACTGCATTATTGAGGTTGCTGATAACGGAACAGGCATATCACCGGAAAAGATGAAAACCCTTTTCAGAATAGACACTTCAGTTAAATCAAAAGGAACATCCCAGGAACCAGGTACAGGCTTGGGATTAATTATCTGTAAAGAACTGGTTGAAAGACATGATGGGCAAATTATAGCAGAAAGCGAAGAAGACGAGGGAAGTAAATTCAGGATAGTATTACCAATCAAATACTATTAAGAAAGCCGGCAAATTTTGCCGGCTTTCTTCTCTGCAGCTTATGGTTCAAATCAACCTTATCCTGCAGAAAACAAAAATTTACAATTAAATACCAGCTTGGTATTCAACCCCGAAGAATGGGAAAACAGTTTCTGCATTTTCTTTATTAACCCGCAGGTACAATTTCCCCTCTTTATATATATAAAACATGGCTCTCAGATTTGACTCATCATAAAAACAGCAGCCAAGGTTTTTGCTGTTGTTCTCCGGATAATATTTATAAAGCCTCAGGCCGTTACGAAATGCAACAAGCTCAAGCAGTTCAGTGCATTTAACATTTCCGTCGATGCACACAATGGGAAGCCTTTCAAATAATTTACCATCAACCATATAAGAATCTACCTTGTCTAAAGGTGCTTTAACGGTCATTCCGTCTTCTGTCCCGATCCTGACATTATTAATACCAACTTTAACAGCATTGCTGAAATAGGTCTTGTCACCTATAGTGACATAGTTCAATTTTCCTGAAGATTGAATAACAAATGCGAATGATACCAGTGCTAACAAAACAACTAATTTTTTCATTTTAAGTTCCTCCATTTATATTAAATAACTAATTTTAATTTCTGATGTAAATTTAGCCATAACAAGCAGGGCAATGCAAATCAATTCTGTGAACCCCGTGAATAAATCGACAATCGGGTTACCTGAAACAACACCGGTTTCGCAGTTAAAAAGTGATGTTTCACAGACCATTTGCAAATAGGAAACAGAAAATGTCAATCATAAACAGAGAAAGGATAAAAAATAATGCTGATTTTTGATGACAAGCCCGGGTGAGGTTGTCGATTTGTGGGGGTGGTATCATTTCAATCCGTCGGTTGAAACCGACGGCAATGGATAAGGCCAGATAAAGCATAACATTTGTTCAGTGCCTTATCCATTGCCGTTCGCTTGAGCGAACGGATTAAAAAAATGAGACTAATATCCCATCTTGTTTTTGTTGATCAGCTCAAAAAAATGTTTTTGATAAGTTTCGCTGACAGGAATCCTGTCATTGCCGATTTTGATGCTTCTCCTTTCGACAAAGTCAATTTTATCCAGAGCCACAAAATATGACTTATGAACCCTGCAAAACTGAGGCTCCTTCAGAATTTCCTCAATGCCACGGGCATTCATTAATGTCATTATGCGTTTATTTTTAGTTACGATACGCCAGTAGTCACTCATGCCCTCAACAAACAATACTTCCGAGGCATCAACTTTTTCAATCCGGGTTTCAGTCTTAACAAAAAAATAGGAAGGAGCGGATTCAGGCGGCTGACTAACCTCTGCTTTCTCCACTGCGGGCCTGGTGAGTTCTTTTTGCATTAATTCATAAACTTTGTTAACACCTTTTAAAAATCTCTCAAATGATACAGGTTTAAGGAGATAGTCAGTAACATCGAGTTCAAAACCCTGTACAGCATAGCTGTCATATGCTGTAGTCAATATAACATAAGGTTTTTCTTTCAGAGCATGTAGTAATTGAATCCCGGTAAGTCCTTCCATTTGTATATCAAGAAAGATAAGATCAACTTTATTATTCCGGAGGTATTCCAGAGTGTCAATTGCATTATCAAATGTTTTCAGCAACCTGAGAAACGGAGTCTTTTCACAATAAGCGGAAATGATCTCAAGAGCCAGGGGTTCATCATCAACGGCTATACAATTAATCTTCATGTGGATATAACTTTGTTACAAAATAATTTATTTAAATTCACAAACCCGTTCGCTCAAGCGAACGGCAATGGATAAGGCCATGAACCGCCCCTTCACTTATTAAAACATTCTCACATTCACACATTCAAACATTCAAACATTCTCACATTAACACATTCACACATTCAAACATCCACACCTTCTCTCACTCATCTTATAAAATTAATACCAAATTCACTTTATACCGGCCATTTTCTTCCCCTAAATGCAATTCGTGTTTGCCGGGATAAATAAGCTCGAGTCTTCGTTTGATATTCGACAATTCAATACCGCTGATGTGATCAACAGCATGCTTCTGGCTTTTACCTGTGTAGTTGACAACCTCAAATTTTATAACCTTTTCTTCTGTCGTCAGGTTTATGAACACAGCCGGCTCTTTATCTTTTCTTCCATGTTTAAAGGCATTTTCAATAAATGGGATAAGCAGCATAGGGGCAATGGTAATACCTTCTGTAACTCCCTTGATTTCAAACTGCACAATTCCGGGCTGCCTGTACCTTAACTTTTGCAGCTCAATATAATTTTTCAGATATTCAATCTCTTTATCCAGTAAAACCTTTTGATTTGGAGCCTCAGCAAGCACATACCTCATAATTGATGAAAACTTCATAACAGCTTCAGCGGCATCCTCTGATCTGTTATAGACCAGCGAATAGATATTATTAAGAGTATTGAACAGAAAATGAGGATTTACCTGAGACCTGAGCAGGGCAAGTTCACCAGCCTGGCGCTGGTTAATAAGTTCATCCCTGAGTTTTTGAGTTTCAAACATGTTTATCATAAACCTGATCAAAATTGCATAAATTCCGGTTATAACTACCATCCGGAGTTCATTCCAAACCCATAACCATTCAAATTGCAGTTTCTCCGGAGGCAAATTACCGAAAATTTTCCAAAAGTACCAGTTAATCGGCACCCTTACAGCAATAATGGCAATTATCATCAAAACAGCAATGCCCGCTATTAAAAAAATATTTCTCACAGCTGAAAAACGGGGAAAAGCAAAATAGACAGCATAGAAAGAGAAAACATTCAGAAACAGAGATATTGCAACATCTTTGAAATATTCGCCCCCAACCATATCTGATTCACCCGGGAATCCAACATAAGCGGGAAAAAGCAACTGGTTAATTATATAAAACCAGTAAAGAATATGGATAAGAATGATACTGCTTTTCTTCATCTCGGCAATTTTAAATACGACATGAACAACCAGGTAGTTCTGATAACAGTAATGCGGGAACAGGTCCTGTTTATCCCTTTTCTCCATTCAGGAACTATCTATAATACAAAATAACAAATTAACATGCTGAGATTACTATTTAATCTGCAACATGCCTCTTTCTTCCTGTGAAATATCGAAAAAATCCGGTGAATTAAAATTCCGGTGAAAAAACGATAACGCGATACGATTTATTCGTTTTTATATGGAAAAAGATCGATCAGTATCCTCGTAACTGCATCAACCAGTATTTCTCCTCCACCGGGAAGGAACCTGGCGCTTTCTGCTTCGTATCCCCTTTCATAAAATGCTTTCCGGTTAGGCACATAACTCAACGTTCCATTCCCTGATTGTTCATTAACAATGGTATAAGGGTATGGAGAATTCTGTTTAATAGTCAGTCCGAGTTCAACAAAAGCATCTCCGGGGAAACCCACAAGTGCGAGTTCATCACCAAGCACTATCGCATTGACTTCACTTTTCAAAACACCACCTCCCGGTTTAAGGGGCACAGTTGTTGTCAGTTTAAACCGCTCCTCATTACCTCCGCCAAAGTCATAAAGGTCAATAATTTTCCAGGCCTGAACCAGGTCACTGAAGGGGGGTGCTTTAGGTTTTCCCATCTTAGCCACCACCTCCTGAGCCCATTTAACATCACTTTCCCGGAACTCAAATGCCGGCAATTCAACCTCCCTGGTGCTCACCTGAAGCTTATTGATTTCAAGTGGACGAAGGGAGGAAAGCGCCTTCAAAACATCACCTGCCAGAATAACCGCGATCCTTGTTGATTCACTTTGTCCGCCGAGCTGATTTGGCTGATTAACATCAACATGGTTTATATTTCCGGAATTTCCATTGGTGAAAACTGTAACCATCTCCTCCCCTTTCACTGTAGCCAGTAAATCAGCAATTTTTCCGGGGAAATCGGACGAAAACTCCCTGCCGCCGACAATGGCAGGATGAAGGGCAAAATTTACTAAAGTTGCCAGGGGCTTTGAATCAAGGGTTTCAAAATATACAACGTTCATATCCGGGTCAATCGGGCCCATTGCCCTGATGCTGTTTGGATTAAGCTTGCCGGGATTCATCCTGAATGTTCCGTCTTTCATTAAAAAACGGCGGTTAAAATTAACCGAGGTCTCCTGCACTACTCCTACAGACACCTTTACCTGTTGCAATTTATCAATCGCTTCATTTACACTTGTTGCGATCAGGGATGGTAATTTCTCAAGATATTCTGTACTTTTCTGCTTAGGTAATCCGCCCACAGCATCCCAGAAAAGAGGATTCAGCTGTGGCCCGGCGTGCACATGTGTTGCACACAAAATAATATTTTCCTTCGGAATACCTGTCTCCCTGGAAATAAGCTCCCGCGATTTCACAACAAGAACATATGGTACGCTTATGATATCCAGTGCTATAAAGGCAGCTTCGACATCCCCCTGTTTAAATACCAGAGTCCTGGCATGCAGATCATCATGTATTCCCTCAGATACAGCTATGCCATATGAATTACCCATTATACTGCCAACCGGCGGGGTAATCTTTACTTTTGCCGCACCGGCCAGAAAAATATCATCACTGACTTGTGAATTAAATTGTTGTTCTGCCTTCACTGACAAAAAACTGAACAGCAACAATGGCAGTATCCAGTTCAAAATTAAAAGACCTGACCATTTCATAGTTGGAAACATCTTAATGAAATAACGGCCTGCAGCTTTTAGAAAAAAAATACTATCTCTGGCAAAAAATAAAAACAGATTATCAGTTATACGTTTCATAAAAATTCGAATATAAATTGGTGCTCAATTTACATAACAAATAATTTTCAACCAAGCCTGAACCAGCTGTTTTTAAAAAAAATATGTGAATAATTTAAGCCTCCTGTCTTTTATAATATTCCACTTTGCCGGCCATTGCAATATCCCTGACTTTCTCAACCAGTGCCATTCTCTGATCTTCAGATAGTTTTGTAAAGGAACGGGCAAGTTCGATCTTTTCCCTCATCATTTCAGCAGTTTCACTTCCTGTTATCAGCACTGATACAGGCAATGACCAGACAAAATGCATAGCTTCTTTCACAGTCATATAATTAGGAATTACCGGATCTTCGGAGGTCCACCGTGCTTGTTCCTTTTCAGCAAAAAACCTTCCGTCGGCGAGTGATTTAATAGCCATTATCCCAAGATTCCTGTCCAACGCTTTAGGGATAACATTTTCGGCAAAGCTGAAGTATACCTGGTCGAGCACATTTACCGGCATAAGCACTCCGTCAAAAATATCACTTTCGCTGGTACTGTCGAGCATATGAGCATGTGCAAACGGATTCTGATGGCCGGTAAAGCCGATATATTTAATTTTGCCCTGTTCTTTAGCTTTTATCATGGCATCAAGAACTCCGTTCTGAATCCGGTCATCCACATCCTGAGGTGTTCTTACTGAATGAACCTGAAAAAGATCTATCTGGTCAACTTTTAACCTTCTTAGTGATCCTTCCAGATGTTCCTGGACTGTTTTCGCATCCGGACCGGTTGATTTTGACATAAGGAAGATCAGATCGCGGTATTTTGGTGTGAGAAATTTACCATACCGCTCCTCACTCACTCCGTTTGAATAACTCTCGGCTGTATCAAAAAACCGGATACCCCCTTCAAGGGCAGTTTCAATTATTTCCTGTGCATCCCTTTCTGTTGTCCAGCCTACATGGAACCCACCTGTTCCAAGCATTGTAACATACTCGCCTGTCCGGCCGAACTTACGGCGCGGCAATAAATCGCCGAGTCTGTCAGTTTCAGTTTTACCACCAAATCCGGCACACCCTGCCGACAAGCCGGCAGTAACAGCTGCCAGCGATTTTAAAAATGTTCTTCTGTCTGCTTTCATATCAAAATAATTTTAGTTTCTCCGCATCATATTTATACAAACCTGGTTATCAGTATTTATCACTCCATTTTCAAAGTCAGTCAGATTTTGAATAGTTGTCCGGGCAATCTGTGAAAGTACTAAATCAGTAAAATAAGCCTGGTGAGCTGTGATCAGCACATTAGGAAATGTCATCAGGCGCGATATTTTATCATCAAGTATTACTATTTCCGAAAGATCTTTAAAAAATAGTTTCTCCTCCTGTTCATACACATCAATCCCCAGATACCCTATACGCCCCTCCTTCAGTGCATCGATTACTGCATCAGTATCAATAAGTTTACCTCTGCTGGTATTAATCAGCATAACACCGCGTTTCATAAGTTGCAAAGATTTTTTGTTAATCAGACGGTTTGTAGCAGGAGTAAGAGGGCAATGCAATGAAATAATATCTGAACTTTTAAAGACCTCTTCAAGAGAGCAGTATTTCAAAAGGTCATCCTTTAATGATTCATTCGGATAGTTATCAAAAGCGACCACGTTACACCCAAAACCTTTCATAATTTTAGCGAATGCAGCGCCTATTCTGCCGGTTCCTATCACCCCGACTGTCTTACCCCGAAGTTCGAAGCCTGAAAGTCTTTCAATTGAAAAATTCCCCTCGCGCACACGGTTATAGGCTTTATGTGTTTTTCTGTTAAGTGTAAGGATCAGGGATACAGCATGTTCTGCCACTGTGTCAGGTGAATAGCCAGCTACTCTTAAGACTTTTAAATCGCTGCTGCATGCACTTTCTATATCGACATTATTAAAACCGGTACATCTCAAAACAATCAATTTTATATTTAATCTGACCAGTCCTTCAATCACCTCTTTTGTAAGTGCATCATTTACAAATACACAAACTGCATCAAAACCTTCTGCAAGTTTTAACGTTTTTGTTTTAAGAGAAGTTTCATAATAAACAAGTTCATGTTTATTTTCATTGTTAGCCCTATTTAAATATTCAATATCGTAAGGCCTGGTACTGAAAACAGCTACTTTCATATCATACAATTAATTAATTCATGGATTTATACGGAAAGGTTTGAAATAAGTATAAAATTATCGGTTCATTTTAAGTAACAAACATATAATGTTAATTGTTATCAAATACTACAATTTTAAAAAATTAACTGACGCTCTTAAGTTAGAAAGAGCATAACACACCTTCCCCCGTCAGACATAAAGTTATTAATTTTAAGAATTATGGTACATTCCAACTTTTTATTATTTTTGCGCTCAAATTGTCCTGTGGTGTAATTGGCAACACGTCTGACTCTGGATCAGAAGAGTCCAGGTTCGAGCCCTGGCAGGACAACGGAATAGCTTGCAAATAACTGCAAGCTATTGTTTTTTAACGCAATACGATTTTGCAATTCGGTGGACTAAAGCAAAAACCACCAAAAGAAAGTAAAAATCCGGTGGTTTTTTAGGTGGTTTTTTTCATCATTTTAAAAAACCACCAACTTTCAGTCTTTTTCATTGATATTCAGCACTTTGCATTTTAAAAAATGAATTCTTCAAAGTAATTTTGTATTAATGAAAAAAGTATGAAAAATGGTACAATTAAAAACTTCATTTTACATCCGTAGAAGTAGAAAATTATCCAATGGTAAATGCCCCATATATTGCAGGCTTACCATTAAAAGAAAAAGAGCTGAATTTGCTGTAAACAAAAGTGTAGATGAAAAATTATGGATTCCTTCTGCTGGAAGGGCAAGAGGAAATTCAATAGATGCTTTCAGGCTTAATAAACACCTTGAGAAGATAAATGAGGACATCAATGAAATTGTCAGGCAGTTTGAATTACAAAAAATAATTCCGACCCCAGAATTAGTAAGGAATGAACTATTGGGTATCAACAGGCAGTATAAATTTCTTGTTGAAGCTTATGAACTTTCAGAGCCGCTTTTAAATGATACCATCTGACGGAAAAAAATGATACCGGGTTTTGTGTAATTCTTTATTGATAATACTTTCAAAAGAGATACTATTTTTTAAAACCGGCAGGATATTTTTCAAT
>Ga0334898_1004564_pt1 | contig 10179 bp, 12 predicted proteins | sample GraSluR3_MG_10_FD_207228 | JGI IMG/M metagenome (GOLD analysis project Ga0334898, IMG submission 207228) | Sludge microbial communities from methane-producing bioreactor in Wageningen University, Netherlands - Granular Sludge_3_08-R3 | ecosystem: Engineered > Bioreactor > Anaerobic >... | reverse complement strand
ATATTATTGATAAGAACCTGCTAAAGCCCCTGCTTTTATTTAAAAGATATAAAGTTTCATTTGAAGAGCAGCTCAAAGAAAAAATTAGTCGTTTGCAGAAGAAAAAAATCAGCATCTCTTCCGAGGAGAAAGTGTTGGTTGACATCAATATGGCGCTTTTATATGCAGAAGCACTCCTAAAGAAGAATAAGCAGGAAGAGACCCTGCTTGTTTTTAAGCAAATGCTTGAAATCCTTCGTAAAAACAAAGCAATGCTTGCAAAGTATGCTCAAACCAAGTTTAGAGGAAAACTGTTTAACCTTATTCAAAGGATGAAGAGTGTTGCATACAACTTAAAAGAGAGTGGCCATATTACTCATGTTCCAGATATGACAATTTCAAATAATGATGAAAAGAAGCAATCGCTTGATGAAATAAAGAAAGAAGATCGGATACATTATGATTATTACATTAAGCTCTTGAAACTGCAGCATTTGCTGGAGGAAAGCAGGTTTGATGAAGCAGATAAGCTTATCAGTTATCTAAGCAAAAAGATTTCACAGATAGGGAATGAAAATGAAAAATATAAAGAACTCCTTTCCTCACTCTTAGACAAGCTTAAGAAAAAGGCGGAAGAAAAGAAATCTTCCTCATTTATGTATAAGGTAAAAACCAGGGTAAAAGGACTGGCAGATCTTCTTAAGGAAAAGTTTAGCCAAGATTAAAGCTTTTGTCAAAAATAGCTTTCTTAATTGTGCCTACATCATCTTTTAGGAATTCCAGTTCTTCTTTCTTGGCTAGGAAATCGAGTTTTGACTCAATCTTTGTTAAGCTAACAAGCAGCTCCTTTATTGTGTCCTTGTTGCTGTTGGCAGTATTGAAAGACTCATTAATTTTCTTGAGGGATTCCCTAATGTTCTGGCTAATTATCTCAACTTTTGACGCTGCTTTATCAGTCTCACCGCTCATTTTCTTGATTCTTTCTTCAACACCTTTTATCCGTTCTAGCTCCTTAACAACATTTTCAAAGCTTTTAATCCTACTCATTGTGTTCAGGTATTCATTTAGCTTATCCTCCAAGATTTGGAGTTTATTCTCAACCTTTCCGATAATCGCATCCTTTGTTATCATCTCCTTATTTATATCCTCAAATCTTTTTTCCATATTCTTCGGGCTAAATGTATTCACGATGAACTTAACATTATTGAAGTCTTCTTCCATCTTGTTGAAAACACGCTCTCTTCCAAGCACTGTGCTTCGGAGTTCTCCTATCTTCTCATTTATTGCCTGTATTCTTTCAGAAGTCTCATCACCTTTTTGAATTAGCATCTCTATCTTTCCAGACAGCTTTGATGCAAAGATAGAGTCCTCCTCAACCTGTTTTTGAAGCTTCTTTATCTTTTTGGATACTTCTCTCTGGCTTAATAAATCTATTTTCTCTTCTTTATCTTTGTCATTGTCGTCTTCCTTGCCCTTGTTTTTGTTGAAAAGCGTGCCAAATACTGACTTGTTTTCCTTATTTTCCAGTTTTTCAAATTCTTCAGGGGTGAAAATATCCTTATCTCTGTCAAATCCTTTTTTCTCTTCCTTCTTTTCGTCTTTTGTTTGCTCTTCTGTTGGCTCTTGCTTTTGTGGCGGTTCTTTTGCCTTTGCTTCTTGCGCTGTTTTTGGTTGCTCTTCTTCCAGTTTTAGCTTTTCCTGCTGCTCCTTCTGTTTTAATCTCAATTCATCCAGCTTTTGCCTTTGTTCTTCTTCCTGTTTCTTTTGGATTTGGTCGGGTTGTTTTTGTTCAAAAACTTCCTTCTTCTCCTGTTTGCTTATAGCTAATAGCTCTTTTAAAATATTTTGATCCAGCTTGAATTTTTTGAGTTTTGCAACAATTTCCTCATCATTCTTGCCCTCTCTTCTAGATGTATAGACAATCTCTTTTGCTATTTGATACTTAAGGTTCTTTAAAACATTCAAGACTTTCTCTCGTCTTCTATTTTGATCTACAGAATCGTTTACTACATCCTTAGAGCGGTTATACTCTTCCCCAGGCAAAAAACCACCTTTTTTTGATATTGCAGTAATTTAAGTTAATTACTTTTATAAATCTTTTTACTCGAAGAGGTTCTCCACTTTAAAATTACGACAGAAGCAGGCATTTGCCTTTTGCAAGTGTTAAAGCTGGTTAAAGAAGTTTGCTGCCGGCGGGGGGAATTGAACCCCCGACTTCCAGATGCCTCAGCAGAGCGTTTTATCATTGCACATGGCTCAACACTCAAATCTTATGAGTCTGGCGCTCTAACCAGGCTAAACTACGCCGGCGCATCTGATTGAGCAAAGCCTTTTCTTTTAAAACTTTTTGCTTCTCTTTCTCCCAAGTGTCACTTTCCAATAGTAACCTTTAAATACTGCTCTTCTTTCCTTTTCCATGTATGAAACCAAAAATAAAGAATTATAACAACACTTTTTACAGGCCTCCTGATTTTACAGGGCTTTCAGAGCTGATACTTTTTCCTGACAGTGAAGTAAAAAGGAGAGGCTCTTATGATATTCCCAACAGCACGATATGGGTTTTTGATACAAGAAATCATAAGCATAAGTATATTTCCCAAATACTTCATGATGATGTAGGGTGCGGTATGACTGCATTTATTACTGAGCCTCTTGATATTAAAGCAGCCGCTGATAATGTTTTAGGTGAATTAAAAGGAAAAAAGATACTAGGCCGGGGAAATCATTTTGTAGATTTCTGCTCTGGAATAAAGTCTCTTAGCGAAGACTACAAAAGCCATAACCTTATGCTTTTACATACAGACGTAAAAAGCTATAATCCCGAATTGCCGACAAGCATTGATGAAGCCGTTCAAAAGCAGCGTGATGCTGAAGAATTCAGAGAGATGCTTGGTTCAAGCCTTCTTGAAAAGCTTGGCGCGAGCTATCAGCTCTTGGGAAACTGGAACCACAATTCTGTTGAGTCTATTGATGCTGATGATAAGGTTGTATATAGAAAAGGAGTTGTAAAGCTAAACCCGGGTGAATTGGGGGTTTTCCCTGCCAGCCTTGGAAGAATGATTCTTTTTTATACTCTAAATGAAGATACTCCACCCGAATACAATTCTTTTCCACATGCAACAGGAAGAGCAGGGCCGAGAGGCGCTACAAAAGTTTCACTGGAGGAAGCTTCAGAATTAAGAAACAGCTTGTATATCCCTGAAGAAATAAAAGACACAGCGCTGCGTTCTGAGCATCCCAGCTGCTACAACGATTTTGAAAATATCTTGAATAAACTATCTAAAAAAATTCATCTTATCGGAGAATCAGAAATTCTTGGCTACGTCGGCAAAGTTTAAGCTGCAATTAAGTGAATCTCTTTCTTCTTTCCATGGATTATGACAGTTAAATTTATGTGGGGCTCTTTTAAGTCTGTGTTCAGGTCTATTTCTGGCTCCTGGGTTTTTCTCCACCATCTCCTGAATATAACCCTGTAGCGTGGGTCCTCCCAGCTATTTATAATCTCAGCTTCTCTCTGAAAATCGGACAGTTGCTCTTTGCTCATTCTCACACAATTGCCTTTAGCTTCATGCACTTTGACTACTAAAGGCACTAGTTTTAAAGAAACAGCCTCCTTTGCTGCTTTTTCCTGCTTTTTCTCAGAGTCATGAAAATCTTTAGAAAGCTTGCCTACTTCTGCAATCACTGCATTGAGCTTTGCAAGAGTATCTCTCTCATTCTCTTTTTTATAAAGAAAATTCTCAATTATTTTATCAGAGCCAGCAATCACTTTCTCTATGTCTTTCAGTAGCTTTAGAATCCGCTTAAGCTCCTGTTTCTCTATCTCACTTACAGGCCTGTTTTTATTAAGGTTTTCTGCATGAAAGAATCTTCTTTCACTCTCTTTTTCAAGCTTAGTCAAGGCATAAATAAGCCCTGCTTCTTTATTTTTAATGGTATCATCAAGAAAGTCTCCCTTTTCTTTGTGAAGGAAGCCCGTAGGGCCAGCTTTTCCGCGCTTAATCTTAGCAACCATCTTTTTATCAACAATCTCTTTCTGAAGTTTTCTTATTTTTTCTAATTTATCTCGATTCTTATGGGCTTTTTCATTGATTTCAGAGTAAAGTTCAATAATATCAGGATGTGGCTCATTTCTTTGAAATAGGCTCAAGACATATTCAAAAAAGCTCATTTGTTCTCTCCTCCTCTAAAAGGGCATGTTTCACTTGACTCTACCACAGAGCGCATTACCCTTACAGCCTCAATAGGGTATTTGCCTATGGCTGTTTCTTCAGAAAGCATCACTGCAGACGCATTGTCAAACACAGCATTCCCAACATCAGAAACCTCAGCCCTTGTAGGTGTTGGGCTTTTTACCATGGATAATAGCATTTCCGTAGCTATCACGAGAAATTTGCCTTTTTCTATTGTTTTTCTTGTAAGCATCTTTTGGATGCAGGGCAGCCTTTCAAGGCTGACAGACTCTCCCAGGTCTCCCCTGCCCACCATAATGCCATCGGATGCGTCCAGAATCTTATCAAAGCTCTTTACCCCTTTTTTGCACTCAATCTTTGAAATAATCATTGTGCCCTCGGGAAACATCTTCCTTATCTTTATTGCTTGGGAAGCAGTTTCAACAAAAGATACAGCAACAATATCGGGAATCGCCATCCCCTCAAAAATCTCCCATTTGCCAGGCTTCAGGTCAAACAATAGCAGGGCTTTGCTTTTTCTTCTCTTGTTTTCTTTCTTTATTTCATCTGTTAATGCTTTGTACTGCCTCTTTGTTCCATAGGCAGAATTAAACCTTATGATGTCAGCACCCTCCTTGATAAGCATCTTGAGCACATTCTTGCCAAGGCTTGCAGGGCCTGCAGTTGCAATGATTTTTGTTTTTCTTGCTCCCATTCTGCTTCCTGTGTTCTTTTAAGTTATAAATCTTCTTTTTTAGTAGAATTAATTCTCAAAAAGCTTAAATACAACCAGTAACCTTTGCGAAATGATGAACCAAAATCCAGCAGAAACAAACACAAACCCGACAAAACTTTTCTTAAGAGACCTTTCAGAGATGGGCTACTCCTCTAATTCATCAACATATAATGGCTATTCTGGCTCATCCTCAACTCAAATCAGGCTTTTTAAGGATATTTATGTCGCTTTTTCCGAAACTGAATTAGGTGAGCTAGCTAATGAAAGCCTTCATATTGGTGACATGCTTATAGATAGAGATCCAAAAGATAATAATAGATTGGTTTGCATCCTAAAGATGGAAGAGCTACGGTTCCAGAAAGAGCTTGAGCCAGTATTAGAAAAGCTGTCAGAAAAATACAATATGAAACTTGTCCTCAATAAACTTGCATGCGAGATAAGCCCAGATTTATCTGATGATATTGACCTCTTATTATTCAAGGATTTTGAAGATTATGAATAACAAAATTTAATAATAAAAAACAAAAAAAAACTCAAACGCTTAAACTAGCCGAAAAAGAATCAGAACCTTCTTCTTTTAGAGTAGCACTCTTTGCAGTACACTGGCTTGCCTTCAGTTGGCTTGAAAGGAACTTCACATTCCTGTCCGCACTCTGAGCAGACTGCCTTGTGCATCTCTCGTGGCCCAAAATTGTTTCGGAAGCCACCTCTGTTAAAATCTCCCATTTTTTTCCTCCGTTTTAGCATAAAAGAATTCTTTAAGAAATCGGTTATGCTTAACAAAGGCGTAATTGGGTTTCTTTATAAACCTTGCGGTTATCTTCTCTGCCTGTTTCCCCTGTTTCTGTTAAAACCCCTGTTTCCCTGCTGAAAAGGCCTGCCTCTCTGCTGAGGTCTGGAGAAACTTAGCTGCTTTACCTTAGGTGTTTCCAATCTTTCCACAGAAAGCGACCTGTCCTCAAGAATCCTTGCAAAATTCTCATAGTCATCATCAGAAACCAGGGAAATTACCTTTCCCTGCTCTCCTGCTCTTGCTGTCCTGCCTATCCTGTGCACATACTCCAATGCGGTTTTAGGCAGGCTGTAGTTGATTATAAGGGTAACATCCTTGATGTCAAGCCCTCTTGCAGCCACATCTGTCGCAACAAGTACAGAAAGCTCCTTCCTGTGAAACGCATCCATCACCTGTTTCCTTACATGTTGGGTTATTCCCCCATGAAGCGCTTTTGATTTTATGGATTGATTCAGCAGGTTCCTGTTTACAGAGTCAACAAGATGCCTTGTTCCGCAGAAGACGATAGTAAGCCCATCAGCATGCTCCTTAAGTATATGCACAAGAAGCGAGAACTTCTCACGCCTGCTCACATCATAGTAAAACTGGGCAAGCTTGCCCTCATCAACATGGCTCTGCATCCTTACCTTTTTTGGATGGTTCATGTAAGCATCAACAATATCCATTATTGCAGTAGGCATGGTGGCGCTAAAAAGCAATTTCTGGCTGTCTTCAGGAATTCTCGATATAATTCTCTTAATATCATCAATGAATCCCATCTCGAACATCTTGTCAGCTTCGTCAAGCACAAGCATCTTTACCTTGCTTAAGTCCATGGTGCCTCTGGAAAGATGATCTAATAGCCTGCCCGGTGTTCCGAGCACAACATCAGCCCTTTCAAGATTGCGAATCTGAGGCATTATTGAAACCCCTCCGTAAACATCAACAATCTGCATTTTTTTGTACTTTGTAAATTTCTTAAACTCCCTGGTGACCTGGTTGCATAACTCCCTCGTGGGCAGTATAACAAGCAGCTGGATGCCTTCTCCAGGCACAACCTTTTCAAGAGTAGGAAACCCAAAAGCAGCGGTTTTCCCCGATCCTGTGAAGGAAAGCCCTATTAGGTCTTCCCCATTCTGAATCATTGGTATGGACTTCTCCTGAATCTCTGTAAATTCATCAAAGCCCAGGTCCAGCAGAGCCCTTTCAAACTCTGGCTTTAATTTTATTCCGTTCGTTTTCATATCCACAAGGATTTTGAGGTTGCTTTTAAATCTTTACAATTTAAAAAAAGAAATTTTATTAATAAGCCCAATGCCAACGCTAACTATGGCACCAATTATAATAGTTCTTATAATAAGTGTCCTCGGGCCAGTTGTTGGCTCTCTAATTGGCGTTATAAAAAAGCCAACCTCTAGCTTCATTCACTTAATGCTTGCTTTTGCAGCAGGGGTTATGCTTGCAGTATCTTTTCTTGAGTTAATACCTGAATCAGTAGAGCTCTCTGGGGCTTTTCTTGCAGTAGTTGGAATCGTTATTGGTTCGGTTATTATGTATGCTTTAGATAAGCTTATTCCGCATATTCACCCGGAATTATGCAGCCAGGAGCAGGGCGCGAGTCTCAAGAAAACCTCAATCTATTTAATACTTGGAATCTTCCTGCACAACTTTCCTGAGGGCATGGCAATTGCAATTGGCAGGGTTACAGACTTCAGGACAGCTCTTATAATTGCAATCTCAATAGCAATCCACAACATCGCAGAAGGCATCTGCACAAGCGCCCCTTTCTATTTCTGCACAAAGAAAAGGCTCAAGTCTTTCCTTGTTTCATCTATGACAGCAATTCCAATTCTGGTTGGCTTTATAGTAGCTTATTTCGCTTTTGGCATGCTCAGCCCAACTTTGGTTGGAATCATTCTTGCAGCCACAGCAGGCCTTATGATTTACATCTCAGCAGATGAGCTGATTCCAAGCGCCTGCAGCAAGGCTAGAAAAGAATGGAGCCACGCAACAATCTTTGCACTTATTGCGGGTATTGTGCTTGTGATGCTTTTGGGGCTGGTTGTGTGATTCTCTTGGAAAAGCAAAAACTCTTTAAATCAGCCAATCTTTACAGGTGTTAAAATGAGCCCGGAAGAAAAAAAACAGCTGATAGTAAGAGACCTGCAGGAAGTAGTCGGAGAGGAAGAGCTTCTTGAAATCCTGAAAAAGAGGATCCTTAAGGTATATTGGGGCGCAGCAACAACAGGCAAGCCTCACGTTGGCTACTTTGTACCCATGTTTAAGATAGCTGACCTGCTGAATGCCGGCTCAGAAGTCACAATCCTCTTTGCAAACCTTCATGCCTACTTAGACAACATGAAGACAAGCTGGGAACTCCTGGAAAAAAGAACCGAGTTCTACCAGCTTGTAATAAAAGAGATGCTTAAAAGAGTTAATGTTCCTCTTGAAAAGCTGAAATTCATCAAAGGCACAGACTTCCAGCTTCAGGAAAAATATACGCTTGACATGTATAAGGTTGCAGCCCTTTCCACTGTGAAAGATACACAGAAAGCAGGCGCAGAGGTAGTAAAGCAGATGGAGAACCCAAAGATGAGCAGCCTGGTTTACCCGATACTGCAAGCCCTGGATGAAGTCTATTTAGGTGCAGATGCACAGTTCGGGGGAGTAGACCAGAGGAAAATCTTCATGTTTGCCCGAGAATTCCTTCCAAAAATTGGCTATAATAAAAGGATTCACCTAATGAATCCAATGGTGCCAGGACTTGGACAGGGCGGCAAGATGAGCAGCAGCGACCCAAACTCCAAGATAGACTTTGAAGACTCTGACAAGGAAATTGGAAAAAAGATTAACAAGGCTTACTCTGAAGATGGCGTGGTTGAGGATAACGGCCTGCTTGCAATGGCGAAATATGTAATCTTTAAGTTCCTTGAAAAGGAAAAAAGAGACTTCAAAATCAGCAGGCCTGAGAAATATGGAGGCAATGTTTCCTACAAGTCCTATGAAGAACTGGAGCTGGACTTTAAAGACAGGAAGCTTTCCTCCATAGACCTTAAGTCAGGGATGTCTGAAGAGCTGATTAAGCTCATAGCACCAATCCGGGAAGTTCTCCTTAAGCACAAGAAGCTGATACAGGAGGCATATCCAGAAAAATAACTTTCTATAATTCTGATTTAAGCTTTTTCATCTTTTCCTTAATCAGCTTTACCAGCTCCGGATGGCCGCAGTAGTAAATGTCAGGGATGCCAAGGCAGGCAATTCTATTCTTAAGGCATTCAGCCGGAAACCTCTGCTGCAGCTCATCCTGCTGGAAATCTTCCATCACAATAATTAATTCTGCCCACTCAACATCATTTTTAGATACAGGCGTTAGGCTGAACAGCCCGGCATACCTAATTTCATATTTGTCTTTAAAGAGATTAGCAGCAGTCCTGCTTCTGTGTTTTCCCTGGTTGCATACAAAAAGCATTCTCATTGTGAAGGAGGAAAACACTTGGCTTTTATTATTCCTTCAAAAATCAGAATTCAATACATAACTAAAGCATAAAAAAGCATAAAGGCAGCCTGCGGCAACAGCTCTTTGGAAACGCCAAATTTAGCTGCTTAAGGCTAGAAGCACCTAAGGAACCTGACAATCAAGCCACGCTTTTTCTCTCTACTTTGGATAGCAATTCTAACAGGCTGATAACTATCTTTGATTCTGTGCTAAGCAATAGCAACCTGCAAATCAGCGACAGGGCGCAGTATTCGCTGGATAAAATCATCTCGCTTGAGTTAGCTCCGCTCCTTGAAAGGAATTTTTGAGTTTTTTCTGCAAACATTTATTAACAACCTTCAGCACAGTCATTTTATGAAATACCTTTTTATCCTTCTAGCGCTGTTGCTTACCGGCTGCCAGGCAGTAAGCCTGCAGGTTGAAAAAAGCGAAAGCCTTAGAGAATACCTGAAGGAGTGCAAAGAGTCAAAACCAGACTTTTCTGATTTCGATAAGTATAGTAGACCTTAAAGAAACCTTTATAAACAAACCTCTTCTTCATATGGCTGCTGGTGGCGGTGATGTAATCTGGCAGCATATGAGGTTGTGGCCCTCACAGTCCGGGTTCAAATCCCGGCCGTCACCCTTCTCAAATATTTTCAAGAATGCTTTTCAGCAACAAAGCCCGTTCAGAAAAAGGAACACTGCTCCAATTTTTATCCTTGTCCAGCATTGAGCACAGAATCTTTTCTGCATCACAACTGAGAGCATCACCCTTACCATCTGCAATCCTGCCAAGGTTTTCAAAGGTTTTCTTCCTGTTAAGCTCAACAAGCCTGTTAACACTCTCTTTTTCTTCAATTTTCTCTACAGCCTCTTTGACTTTCTTAATAATATAAATACACTTAACAGCATCTCTCAGCAGCCTCTCTTCCATAGTCAGTTCCCCGTCAAGAAAAGAGCATGAGTTATGCAGCTTATCAATGAGCTTGATTAGGATTATACATCTCCCGGAGTCATCAACCCCTTCTTTTACAATATTCTG
>Ga0334898_1004563_pt1 | contig 10181 bp, 8 predicted proteins | sample GraSluR3_MG_10_FD_207228 | JGI IMG/M metagenome (GOLD analysis project Ga0334898, IMG submission 207228) | Sludge microbial communities from methane-producing bioreactor in Wageningen University, Netherlands - Granular Sludge_3_08-R3 | ecosystem: Engineered > Bioreactor > Anaerobic > Unclassified... | reverse complement strand
AAGGGAAGCCAAGATTCACTACACCAGCATAATCAATGGGGTTATGGAAGACCATCATCTCTGTGAGGTCTGTGCTGCTGGAATACAGAAGGACATCCAGGAGAATTTCCCTCTTCACAAGCTGTTTGAAGGGGTTACTGTTGATACAAAGTGCCCCAATTGTGGGCTGAGCTATGAGAAGTTCAGGTCCACTGGCAAGCTAGGATGCTCCAAATGCTATGACGCTTTTGGCAAGGAGCTTGGCAATGTCATCCGAGGAATACACGGACACACAAAACACAATGGGAAGATACCCAAGAGGGGTTACTCCATGGTCAGGCACCAGGAGGACATCGATAGTCTTGACAAGGAGCTGCATGAGGCCATAAAACAGGAGGAATACGAGAGAGCTGCTGTTCTGCGGGACGAAATCAAGAGGATCAGGAGCATTATAGATTCAGATAAAAGAGGTGAATAGGATGACAATCTGGCTAGATCCACAGGAATATGACCAAGTTGTAGTAAGCACTAGGCTAAGGGTCGCTAGAAATATTAGGGAAGAGGTTTTTCCCCTGTATTCAACCAGGGACCAGGCCATGGAAACCGCACAGGAAATCATAGCTGCGGTAGAGGACCAATTTCCCGATGGGGACTATAGACTATACCGGTTAAATGAAATGGAAAACCGCGAGAGGGTTAGGTTTATGGAAAACCACATCATAAGCCCAGGACTTCTTGACCACATAGACAAGGGCAGCTTTTTTATGCGTGATGATGAGAGGGTTACCATTATGATCAACGAGGAGGACCACATCAGACTTCAGACCCTTTTGCCAGGTTTGGACTTGGTTGGCGGTTGGGAGCTCTGTTCACAGATTGATGACATGTTGGAGGATAAGCTTGACTTTGCCTACCACACAGAGTACGGCTACCTAACAGCCTGTCCTACAAATACGGGAACCGGACTTAGAGCATCTGTGATGCTCCACCTGCCCGGAGTTACAATGACCGGTCACATTGGAAGCATAATCAACGCCCTGAGAAAAATTGGGCTTACAATAAGGGGTCTCTATGGAGAGGGTACAGAGGCAGTAGGAGACCTTTACCAGGTTTCAAACCAGCTGACCCTGGGCGAATCCGAGGAGGAGATAATCGAAAAGCTCCACAGGGTTGTTCAGCAGCTGATAAAGAGAGAAAAGAGTACAAGGGCATACTTTATGGAGAAGAAGGAAACCGAGCTTGAGGACAAGGTCTACAGGTCCCTGGGAATACTCAGGAGTGCAAGGATTCTTTCCTCCAAGGAGGCCATGAAGCATATATCCATGGTCAAGCTTGGCTCTGACATTGGAATATTGAAGGATTTCAGAGGAAGCGACCTGGTCCGGCTTATGATATGGATCAAGCCTGGTAATGTACAGGTTTCAGAGAAAAGAGCCATGGACAAGAAGGAGAGAGACAAGGTCAGGGCAGACCTGACCAGGGAATATTTCAAATGATGGAGGTAAATTATGGGAATGTTTGGTAGGTTTACAGAAAGGGCACAAAAAGCTATTTTACTTGCCCAGGAAGAGGCGAAGAAGTTCAATCACAATTACGTTGGAACTGAACACCTTCTTCTGGGGCTTATTGCTGAAGACCAGGGTATTGCAGCAACCAGTCTGAAAGAGCTGGGAGTCACCATTGACAATGCCAGAAAGCAGGTCTATGACATTGTCGGAATGGGTGAGGAGAATGTTGAACTGGTTGGATTTACACCAAGAACCAAGAAGATATTTGAGTTGGCGGTGACTGAGGCTAGAAACCTAGGTCACAATTATGTAAGCACGGAACACCTGATCCTTGGTCTGGTTGGTGAGGGAGAGGGAATAGCCGTGACCATTCTCAGAAGGATGGGGGTTGATCCTGCCAAGCTGGCGGATGCTGTTGTCCAGAAGCTTACACAGGCTACGCCAAAGCAGCAGCAGGCCCAACAGCAACAGCAAAATGGCAAGAAAGGCCAATCAAGTCTTGAAAAATACAGCATTGACCTTAACAAGATGGCACAGGATGGGGAAATCGACCCAGTAATAGGACGTATGAAGGAAATCGAAAGGGTTGTACAGGTCCTAAGCAGAAGAACCAAGAATAACCCTGTGCTCATTGGTGAACCGGGAGTGGGAAAAACAGCCATAGCGGAGGGGCTGGCCCAGAAGATAGTGGAAGGGGATGTTCCTGAAATCATCAAGGAGAAGAGAATTGTCACCCTGGATCTGCCGGGAATGATTGCCGGAGCAAAGTACAGGGGGGAGTTTGAAGAGAGGCTCAAGTCTGTTATGAAGGAGCTGAAGGATGCAGGAGATGTGATCCTTTTCATAGATGAGCTCCATACAATCGTAGGAGCGGGGGCTGCAGAAGGGGCAATCGACGCATCCAACATCCTGAAGCCAACCCTGGCAAGGGGAGAACTCCAGATAATCGGAGCCACAACAATAGATGAATACAGAAAGCACATTGAAAAGGATACGGCCCTTGAAAGAAGACTCCAACCAATAATGGTGGAGGAGCCAAATATCGAGGATACAATAAAGATACTGGAAGGCTTAAGGGACAGATACGAAGCCCATCACGGCGTCAAGATACTTGACGATGCCCTGGAGGCTGCAGCTGAGCTTTCCCATAGGTATATTGCAGACAGGTTCCTGCCGGACAAGGCAATCGACCTGATAGATGAGGCTGCTTCCAAAATCAGGGTGAACACCTATGTAGCCCCAGATGACCTCAAGGACCTTGAGGAAAGGCTTGAGGAACTGGAGCATGAAAAGGAGGAGGCCATAAATACCCAGAACTTCGAGAAGGCAGCCAATATAAGGGACAAGGAAAAGGACATCAAGGAACAGATTGAAAGCAGAAAGATAAAGTGGCAGAAACACAAGCAAGAAAACAACCTTGTGGTTGGCTACGATGAGATTGCTGAGATCGTGTCCAATTGGACGGGAGTTCCTGTAAGCAGGATGACAACAGAGGAAAGTGAAAGACTCCTTAAGCTGGAGGAGGTCCTTCACAGGAAGGTGGTTGGACAGGACCAGGCAGTCAAGGCTGTATCAGCCGCGGTTAGAAGGGCAAGGGTTGGCCTTAAGGACCCAAGAAAGCCAATTGGCAGCTTTATTTTTGTCGGGCCCACTGGAGTTGGTAAAACCCACCTTGCCAAGGCTCTTGCCGAAGCCCTCTTTGGTGAGGAGGATGCAATGATAAGGATTGACATGAGTGAGTACATGGAAAAACACTCTGTCTCAAGACTTGTTGGATCACCTCCTGGATATGTAGGCTATGATGAGGGAGGTCAGCTGACGGAGTCTGTCAGGAGAAAACCATATTCGGTTGTTCTATTCGATGAGATTGAAAAGGCCCACCCGGACGTATTCAACATGCTCCTTCAGATTCTCGATGACGGAAGGCTTACCGATTCCAAGGGAAGGACAGTTGATTTCAAGAATACAGTTATAATTATGACATCAAATGCTGGTGCCACCTCCATCAAGAAACAGAACGTTTTGGGCTTTTCCGCTGCCCAGGACAAGGACATCCAGGAATATGACAGGATGAAGGAGATAATAACAGAGGAGCTTAAGAGGACCTTTAGGCCAGAGTTTCTCAACAGGCTGGATGAAGTTATCGTATTCCACAGCCTGAAGGAGGACCAGGTTGAGGAGATTGTTGATATAATGGTCAAGGATCTTGAAAAGAGAATGGAGAAGGTTGGCGTTAATATCAAGATATCAGCTGAAACCAAGAAGTATATCTCCAAACATGGCTTTGATGAGGTGTTTGGTGCAAGACCTCTGGAGAGGACAATCAGAAAGATCATTGAAGATAGGCTTGCTGAGGAAATCCTCAAAGGAACAGTATCAAAGGATGAGAATATTTCAGTTGAATACGACGGAGAGAAGCTCACCTTCAACAAGGCTTAAATTAATGACAAAGACCCTGGGGGGAGAAATTATTGGCTAAGAAAAGCAAGATAAACAGATGCAGTGAATGTGGATATGAAATGGTCGGATTTATGGGAAGGTGCCCCGAATGCGGAGCCTTTGGCTCCTTTCAGGAGGCTGAAAGGACTGAGACTTCCTCCGGCAAAAGGGTTAGGGCCACATCCGCTGCAGAAAGACTAAATAGTATACAGGCTACAAACAGCCAGAGGGTTAAAACCTCAATCAATGAGTTTGATAGGGTAATGGGTGGAGGAATCATAAAGGATTCCGTCACAATCCTTACTGCCAAGCCAGGTGCTGGAAAATCAACCCTCCTCCTCCAGGTGGCAAACGACTTGGCAAGACAGGGGATTAATACCCTGTATGCATCAGGTGAGGAGTCAACATCTCAGATAAAGTCAAGGGCTGACAGGATACTGAAGGAAATCCACGATAATCTTCACGTCGTATCTGACAATAGCCTTGACTCGATACTTGAAATAATTGAAAAGACTGATGCCAGGTTCATAATAGTGGATAGTATCCAGACCTTCACACTGGATGGATTTCCAACATCTCGGGCCGGTTCACCCACCCAGACCATGGAGTGTGCCTATGAGCTTGTCAAGGTTGCAAAAAGACCTGACAAGCCAAGGATTGTATTTATAGTTGGTCAGATGACAAAGGATGATGAGCTGGCAGGTGTTAGGGCCCTGGAACATTTGGTGGATACGGTTCTGGTAATTGAGGGAGAGAGCGGCGAGGAGTTGAGAAGTCTTGTATCCACAAAAAACAGGTATGGATCTACAGGTGAGATGGGCTTTTTCAACATGACCGAGGATGGAATGGTATCAATCGACAACCCCTCGGAGTACTTTATGACAAAACGCTCTGAGGAAAACCAGGTCTCAGGAAGCGCCCTGACTGTAGTAAGGGAAGGCACAAGGCCAATACTCCTGGAGGTTGAATCACTTGTATCCCCATCCTTCACACCGTATCCTGCAAGGATTGGTGAATCCATGAAACGGGAGCAGATGAACACACTTGTATCTATATTGGAGCAAAGGGGAGGAATCCCCCTCTATGATAAAAACGTAGTCATCAAGACAACTGGTGGAATCAAGCTTAAGGAGCATTCGGCAAACCTGGCTGTCATAGTTAGCATAGTATCCTCCGTCCATGACAGACCGGTGGGTAGCGATACTGTATTTTTGGCGGATGTGGGTTTGACAGGAGAGCTAAAGAAGGTACCATCCTTGGATGCGAGATTAAGGGAAGCTGACAGGATGGGCATAAGGACTGCCTTTGTATCCTCCGATTACGGCAAGGCTACAAGGCTTGAAAATTTGAAGGTAATTAGGTTAAGGACCCTAAAGGATGTTTTGGGGAAGGTGTTTTAGGGCAAAAAAAGGCACCCTGAAAATTGCTGGCAATTTCAGGGTGTCTAATATTTTCAATCATTTCATTCCATACACACCAAGGGTTTTGGTTCTGTCCAGTTCCTTCATGACAATGTCCTTGAGTTTGAAATCCAAGGTATTGGCCAGGGATGCCAGAAAATATATATAGGCTCCAATTTCCTGCTCCAGGACCTCCTTGCAGTTGGGGCAGATGTTTCCCACCACGTGTGAATCAACCTTCTCAAGAACATCAGTAAGTGTTTCCGAACTGAAATCCTGCTTTTGTGCTTCTATCCTTATACACCCGCAGGATGTTACTGATTTTGCCACTGCCCTATTGATCCGGGCATTGTACTCATCCAACTTCGTCATTATGTCCAAAATGCTCTTGTGTCTTACAAGTGTTTCAGATACTTGATTTTGTAGTTCTTCTATTAGATTTTCCTGATTTGTCCCGTTAACCATATGAACCTCCTCTTGTTAAGTTCTCAATTCAATTATAAGGTTTACTGCATTAGGTTGTCAAACCGAAATGAGGGTCAAATTTTTCACATGTTAAGTTCTGGTCATTAACTCAAAATCATGTTGACATGATTTACACTTATGTGGTAATATATTAACTTTACATATGGGCGTATCTGGGTTATAATAGTATAATGAGGGAATACAATGGGGAGGTTTTGATATGTTCAAAATTGGCGATAAGATTGTTTATCCTATGCATGGCGCGGGAGTTATTGAAAAGCTTGAAACCAAGGAAATTCTTGGTGAGAAAAGGGAGTACTTCATCATAAAGATGCCCATTGGGGACATGAAGGTTATGGTTCCGGTATCTAACGTTGATGAGGTAGGTGTAAGGGAAATCATTTCCCCTGATGAAATAGAAGACATCATGTCAATTCTTAGGGGTCACAAGACAAAGATGCCCCAGAACTGGAACCGAAGATACAGAATAAACATGGATAGGATCAAGACGGGGGACATACACGAAATTGCATCTGTAGTAAGAAACCTTACCTTGCTTGACAATGAAAAAAGCCTGTCCACAGGTGAGAGAAAAATGCTTAGCAATGCAAAGCAGATGCTCCTGTCCGAACTGGTCCTTGTTACGGGGAACTCCTACGAAGATGTTGAGAAGCTTGTTGACAAGGAAATAATGGAGAATGAAGGCATCGAGGAAGAAGGAGACGACTTTGAGGAGTAAACTTATACTGGTATTGCCCTGCCAATAGGTTTATAATGGAAACTATGGAAAAAATGGAGGTGGAATTATGGTAAAGAAAATTGCCAGGGTTCTTATCGGACTCTTTGGTATGCTTTTGGGCTATTTGGCATACACTGGGTTCAAGAGCCTTGAGTTGGTCAATGTCACAGGAATGGCAGAGCTTGTTGCAATCTTAATTTTTATAACTATATTTGGAATTATATTTTTTATTTTTTCTTCTAAGATCATCAAGCGAGGCCAAAACATTGCCAGAATCATTGAAGGTGAGCTGCAAAGGTTCTCCATCCAGAACATTGCACTGGGAGCGATTGGACTTATAATAGGACTTGTGATTGCCTATCTGTTGAGTCAACCCCTTTACAGACTGGAGATTCCCTATATTGGGGTTGTCGCATCAATAATCCTATACGGTTTGTTCGGATACCTGGGGGTTACAATACCCAATAGAAACATCGAGGATATAACCACAACACTGGGCAACTTCACAGGCAACATCGGAACGGGGAAGAAAAACCATAAGGAGAGAGGTGCTGAGAAGGGGGCTTGCCCCAAGATTCTTGACACAAGTGTAATAATAGACGGTAGGATTGCAGATATTGTGAAGACAGGTTTTATAGAAGGTCCGCTTGTAATACCGGTCTTTGTTCTTGAGGAGCTTCAGCATATTGCAGATTCCTCAGATGGTCTTAAGAGGAACAGGGGAAGGCGTGGTCTGGATGTTCTCAACAGGATCCAGAATGAATTGGACACAGAAATAATCATCCATGAAAAGGAATTTGATGAGGTAAGTGAGGTTGACTCAAAGCTTTTGAAGCTTACCCAGTATATGAAGGGTAAAATCATTACCAACGACTACAATCTCAACAAGGTCGCAGAGGTTCACAGAATCGAGGTCCTGAACATAAACGAGTTGGCAAATGCGGTCAAGCCGGTTGTTCTTCCAGGGGAAGAGATGGTTGTCCAGGTTGTCAAGGATGGTAAGGAAGCGGGACAGGGCCTTGCATATCTTGACGATGGAACCATGATAGTAGTGGAATCAGGAAGAAAATATATTGGAGAAACAATTGATGTCATAGTTACATCTGTTCTTCAGACCTCAGCAGGCAGAATGATATTTGCCAAGCCAAAGTCATTGTATGACAAGGCGGTGTAGGGGTTAGTTGATAAGCAATAAACATTTTTGAGGTGGTCTAATGTATAAGGGAAATTTCGTGTCAGTGATAATAGCTGCTGCCGGCATGAGCAATCGGATGGGCAGCAAAATAAACAAGCAATTTATTGTCATTGACAATAAGCCGATACTTGCCCACACGATCGAGAAATTCGAAGCATGTAAGTATGTGGATGAGATAATTGTCGTGTCAAAGGAGCAGGAGGTAGAGTACTGCCGCAAGGAGATTGTCAGAAAGTACGGCTATAGAAAGGTAACAAACATAATCAAGGGTGGCAAGGAAAGGCAGGATTCCATTTACAACGGTATAATGGCCCTGAATGAAAGGACAGATATTGTCCTGACCCATGATGGAGCAAGACCCTTTGTAAGGATGGAATCCATAGTAAATGGAATAAAGGGTGCCTTGGACTATGGATCATGTGTAATCGGAGTGCCCCTTAAGGATACGATCAAGGTAATCGAGGAGGACAACCAGGTCCACCACACTCCAAACAGAGCACTCCTTTGGGCAGCTCAGACTCCCCAGTGCTTCCAGATCGACCTCCTGAAGGAAGGTTATGAATACGCTATTTCCGAAGGGATTCTGGGAACGGATGACAGCTCCCTGGTGGAGAAGAAAGGTTATCCTGTGAAGATGATAATGGGAAACTATGACAATATTAAAATCACTACTCCCGAAGATCTTGTTGTGGCCCAGTCCATAGCAAAGGACAAGACCCTGAGCATCTCGGGAAGAGACTAGGATGTGAAGCTTGATGAGAGTTGGAATAGGATATGATGTCCACAAGTTGGTGGAGGGCAGGAAGCTAATAATCGGAGGGGTCCAGATCCCCCATGAAATGGGACTTTTAGGTCATTCCGATGCGGATGTTCTGGTTCACAGCCTTATGGATGCCATACTTGGGGCAATGAGTGCCGGAGATATTGGCGAGCACTTTCCTGATACGGATATGGAATACAAGGATATCTCCAGCATGGTTCTTCTTGAGAGGGTATTCCAAGTGATGAGGGAGAAGGGCTACAGGCTGGTCAATGCAGACAATGTAATCGCTGCACAAAGGCCAAAACTTGCCCCATACATCGACCAGATGAGAGAGAACATAGCCAGGGTCCTCCAGGTTCCTGTGGAGGATATTGGAGTCAAGGCTACAACAACTGAAAGACTCGGCTTCGAAGGTCGAGAGGAGGGCATATCCTCCTACAGCACCTGTTTGCTGGAAAAATCCATTGACAATGGATAGGGTTTTGTGTAAACTTATGGGTGTCAGCTTCGATGGGAGCTAGTATTGTATCATGGTCCAAGAGAGGAGATCCCTGGCTGGAAGATTTCCGTCCCTCTGATATGAGAACCTGTCCCGGAGCATTCCGCCAAAACGGAACGTATGGCTACGTTACAGCCCTTAAAGTGAACCCTTTGGGTTTATGAGAGTGGTACCGCGGAATATACCTTTCGTCTCTTGGTGAGACGAAGGGTTTTTTGTTTTTTAAATAAAAAGTTTGGGGTGAAAAGTATGAGAATGTCAAAAATGTACATGCCTACCTTGAGGGAAACCCCCTCTGAGGCAGAGATACCAAGTCATCAGCTGCTACTTAGGGCTGGAATGATCAGAAAGCTGGTAAGTGGAGTCTATTCATATCTTCCTCTTGGCTACAGGGCCATCAAGAAGGTGGAGAAGGTTGTAAGGGAGGAGATGGATGCAGCAGGGTCCCAGGAGCTTCTAATGTCGGCAATACAGCCAAGGGAGCTTTGGGAGGCTTCAGGGAGATGGGAAAATTTCGGTCCTGAGATGTGGAGATTAAAGGACAGGAACGACCGTGAATTCTGCCTTGGACCAACACATGAGGAGTATTTCACAGACCTAATCAAGGATGAGATCAAGTCCTACAAGCAGCTGCCACTAAGCATCTATCAGATCCAGACCAAGTACAGGGATGAAAAGAGACCAAGATTTGGCCTTATGAGATGCAGGGAGTTCATCATGAAGGATGCCTACAGCTTCGATACTGACGAGGAAGCAATGAAGGTGGCCTACCAGAACATGTGGGATGCCTATGACAGGGTGTTCACAAGACTTAAGCTAAACTACAAGGTTGTTCAGGGTGACACGGGAGCAATGGGAGGAAAGGTTTCCCATGAGTTCACTGCCATGAGCGATGTTGGCGAAGGCCTTGTTGCCTACTGCAATAGCTGTGACTTTGCAGCCACCGATGAGAAGGCCCAGGTCATATATTCCATCCCTCAGGGAGAAGAGGAGGAGAAGGAAATTGAGAAGGTTCTGACTCCAGAGGTCAAGACCATAGACGGCCTTGTGGACTTCTTCAACATTGAAAGGTACAGGTTCGGCAAGGCACTTGTGTTCCTGGCCCAGGGAGAGCCTGTGGTTGTGGTGATTCCAGGAGACCGTGAGCTCAATGAAACCAAGCTTGCAAATTATCTGATGGTTCCGGGACATGAG
>Ga0334898_1004555_pt1 | contig 10208 bp, 10 predicted proteins | sample GraSluR3_MG_10_FD_207228 | JGI IMG/M metagenome (GOLD analysis project Ga0334898, IMG submission 207228) | Sludge microbial communities from methane-producing bioreactor in Wageningen University, Netherlands - Granular Sludge_3_08-R3 | ecosystem: Engineered > Bioreactor > Anaerobic >... | reverse complement strand
ATGTCGGGAAAAACTTTTATTATAGATTGAAATCCCTTTTCCTTCTCAATTCTGCCTATAGATAAGATTATCTTCTTATTCGATAAGCCCAAGTTACTTTTAAAAGCATCAATTTCGGTCGGCTTGAACTTATCTATGTCTACCCCATTAGGAATTACACATAATCGTCCTTCGAGAGATGTATATTGTTCCTTTACATCACTACATAATTCTTTACTTACAGTGATGATCTTATCCGTTTTTTTAAGAATAACACGTTCATCAAATATGTAGGATTTGATCCAAAAAGGCGAAGATAGTAAAAATAATGCTTTATTTATTTTTAATAAATTTTTTATCTCATTAACAAGAGTACCATGTAATGTAACTACGAGAGGAACTGTCTTCTGACAATATCTTATATATCCTAACGCGAGAGTACTCTGGCTATGTACGATATCAAAGTTTTCTATTTGATTTAATTCGTCGAATATTCTCGCAGATTCCCTATAATATCGCTCTCGCGTATATTTTGCCATTGTTTTTGTATAATAGATATCTATGTTATTTTTTGATGTATTCTTCAACCCCTGCGGGTGAGGACCAGTTATTATAGTAACATGGTGCCCCTTTTTTATTAGACCATTTACCAAAGACTCTATATGCATCTCCATTCCACCAACAATGTGTATGGGCAAAGCCTTCGTAAACATGCATATCCTCATTTTTATCTCCTTTAATATACGATAAACTTCTCGATTCGTTCAAATGTATTTTCCCAATTAAATTCTAGAGACTTTTCATAATTTATTTTTCCAATCATTTCTCTAGATTTTGGATTTTTAATCAATCGAAAAATAGAATAAGCCATTTTTTCGGAGTCTCCAGGAGGGATTAAGAACCCATTTACACCATCTTTAACTAAAAAAGGTATTGCCCCTACATTAGTTGCAACGATAGGCAATTTATAATGCATAGCTTCTGCTAATACCATTCCAAATCCCTCCCATAAGGAAGAGAAAACAAATATATCTGAATTTGAATACAAGATTGCTAACATATCATCGTTCACGCGGCCATGAAATTTTACATTTTCCTCCAAGTTCAAACTCTTACATATATCTCGAACCTCAAGAGAATAATCACTTTCTTTATCCAAAGCTCCAACTATATGTAGGCGTACATTAGACATATTATATTTTGATATCAAAATATATAATGAATCTATAATGGTTTTGACATCTTTTCTTCGAGTAACAGAACCCACAAAAAGCAATTCGAGGTTGCGACCATCTTTTATATTTTTCTTATAATTATGGATACTCAATCCGGGATGTGCGATGAGCACATCTTTATTGCGTTTTTTAATTATTTTGTAAACTTCTTCTTGAGTAAATGCGCTGTTCACAATTATTTTATCTGCGAAAAACATAAAGAGATATTCATATATAATTTTTAAAGTTTGATTAAATCTATTTTTCTCCAACGAGGAATACGTGTGATGTACTAAGGGAATAGTTTTAATATTTTTTCTAAATGCGCCCCGTAAAAGATTGTTGGTTATATTAAATATAAAAAGATCAGAACTCCTAACAATATCCTCTATTATTATCATATTGTTTTTTCGATAATATAATAGTTTTATGAACCAAAGATTTCTAAAGATAAATCCACCCTTGAACCTGAAGGGAGTGTCGTATATCGATACCACTTCAACCTGATGGAACTTGTTGGCTAGATATTTGTACAATTTATCATTATATATTTCTCCTCCGGTTATAGGGGGCTGAAAATGCGATACTATTATTAATATTTTGCAATCATTCATATTAGTTACCGATCCGATATATTATATAGTTTCCCAGATAGTTAACAATTTCCCTGTCTCGTTGTGTATATTGAAATCTCGTTTCACTTTTATCGCTCCATTATCACCCATTGTTACTCTCAAATCCTCAGAATCTAATAACTTCTTTATGGCCTTCGCTAATTCTCTTGGGTTCTCTGGATCTACAAGAAACCCCTCAACTCCGTCCGTGATAAGCTCTGGTATGCTCCCTATATTACAGGATACAACAGGTATTTTGGCTATCATGGCCTCTTGCAGAGTCAAAGGACAAACGTCCATATCACCATTACTCCCTTTTATACAGGGTAAGACAAAAATCCCAGCACTTCCCAGTTCCCTTATCAACCCTTCTTCACCCAAGCTACCTAAAAAAGTTATATCATCCTCCAATTGCAGGTCTAGAACCATATCTCTAAGCTCACCCTCCAGCGGTCCTGAACCCACTATTTTATATTTTATCCCTGGACAACCATCTATTATTTGCCTGATAGCCATTAAGCCGTATTTTATACCTTTCTTCTCTACCAGCCTTCCGACCGTTAAAATATTTGAACTGCCATCTACTTTAGTTATTTTCGCAAATTTGTCAATATTTGAGCACGCTCTCACAACATGGATTTTATTTTTATCAAATTTGGTCAGATCGTGGAGATAATCCCTATTATAATACGACGGTGTTATAACTGCAGATGCTTTCTTCATCCTTTCTTTCAGCGCCTCAATATTCGGATCAATAAAGATATCAAATGCGTGTCCTGTAAAGGTAAACGGGATATCGGTAGCTCTGGAGATGAGCATAGCTGTAAACGTTGGTTCATTGGCGAAATGTGCATGTAAGACGTCTAAATCCATTTTTTTGATAACCTTGGAGAAATGGCTTGCAGCGGCTATACAGTATAATTTATTTAAGGTATAATTGCCCTTGGAACGAATGAATTGGTATGGATGAGTTAATTTTAAAAGCATTTTATATTTAGATGGCGTATAATGAGTCCTGCTAAGTAAGTCGTATTCATCGATCTCCGGTTGTCTTATCGACTCTTTAGGGCGAAATATTGAGAAGATCTGTACATTATGCCCTCTATCTATCAGCTCAGTTATCTCATTGATAATGAAAGTCTCCGAAAGCTTCGGGAATACCCCGAGGACATAACCTATATTCGTATCATCACCCCAAGATCCTCTCCGTATCCGCCCTCACCATCATCTCCACCAGCTCCTCAAAGGAGGTCTTCGGCACCCACCCGAGCTTCTCCTTCGCCTTCGATGCGTCGCCCCGGAGCTCCGGGACCTCGGCGGGCCTTATGAACCTCTCGTCGGTCTTGACGTGATCCCGCCAGTCAAGCCCCATCGCCGAGAAGGCCATCTCGACGAACTCCTTCACCGAATGGCTCGATCCGGTCGCGACGACGTAGTCCTCGGGTGCGTCCTGCTGGAGCATCTGCCACATCGCCTCGACGTAATCGGCAGCATAGCCCCAGTCCCGTTTTGCATCCAAGTTGCCCAGGCGGAGCTCTTTGGAGTTGCCGTGATGTATCCTTGCGACACCGTCGGTGATCTTCTTCGTCACAAACTCGATCCCCCGCCGTGGAGACTCGTGATTGAAGAGGATCCCGTTGCAGCAGAACATATCGAAGCTCTCCCGGTAGTTCACGGTGGTGTAGAAGCCATAGACCTTCGCTATGGCGTAGGGGCTTCGGGGTCGGAAGCGGGTAAGCTCGTTCTGAGGGACCTCCTCGACGTTTCCGAACATCTCGCTGCTGGAGGCCTGATAGAACTTAGCGTCGCGACAGAAGTGCTTCACAGCTTCGAGGATCCGGGTGACCCCGAGGCCCGTGACGTTTCCGGTTAGGACCGGCTGGTTCCAGGATGTGGCTACGAAGGACTGGGCTGCGAGGTTGTAAACCTCGTCGGGCTGAGCTGTCTGGACCGCGACGTTGAGGGAAGACTGGTCCGTCAGGTCTCCTTCGAGAAATATTATATTATCTGCTATATGACTTATCCTCGACATGTTGGGCGTGCTGAGCCTCCGGACCAGGCCGTAGACCTCATAGCCCTTGCCGAGCAAGAGCTCGGCGAGATACGAACCATCTTGCCCTGTTATCCCCGTAATCAACGCGGCCTTCGTCATTATGATCATCTCCCGATGGACCCTGAGATAAGCGTCGCAGTCGTCAGGAGTTTTTATAAATATATTCTATGCGCTTTACAATCCTCGTCCAATCGTAGCCATTGAGGTCGTCATTTATATCCTTTCCGATGGAGGATACTATCGCCTTCGCCAGCTCTTTTTCTGAAATGCTCCCCGGCCGAACACCTAGAACGCCCTCGAACCTCTCGGCAAATTCCCCCAGACCGCCATCGGCGTTCACCACCGCTGGTGCCCCCGCCGCCAACGCCTCCAGAACCGTTATTCCAAAGGCCTCTACCCCCGATAAGTTCACGAAAACATCACAGGATTTCATCCACCGGTACTTGTCCTCCTCAGGGACGAAGCCAAGGAGCTTCACCCTTCCAGAAAGATTGCGCCTCTCTATCAGCCGCTTCAGCTCTCCAAGGTAATCACCTGTGCCACCGATATAAAAGTAAAAATCATCAGGAAGATACGCCATCGCCCGAATGGCAGCCTGAACGTTCTTATACCTGTCCAGCCTTCCCAGATATAGCATGAAATTTTCTCCTATTTCAAGAGGCTTTGCGTCCCTGATCCTCTTCAAATCTACTCCACTTGGGATTATTTCTATATTATATTTATTTCCAAAATTCTTTTCGATTAACCGCTTTTCGTAGTCTGAGTCGCAGATAATCCGGTCGGACATTTCTAATATTTTTGATCCTATATTCTTATAAGGCCTGTTTAGAAGATCCCTGAAATGGGTGCTACCAACGCCATGATAATGAGGATTGAATATAAATTTTTTATCCTTGCATCCGTGGGAAGCGAATAAAGCTGGAAGAGCATGATAATTATGGGCGTGGATCACATCGAAATCCGAATTTTTTATATAATTGTAGATCTGAGGAGCTATGAAGTATGCTTCGCCGGGCGAGAACGACCTGAAACGGGTCACTCTGACCCCATTGATCTCCTCGATCCGATGGAGGCCTCGAGAGAGATCGGCGGAGATCACATCAACCTCGTGCCTCTCGGCGAGCCTTTCGGATATCTCCTGGACGTGCCTCTCCACCCCGCCAATGTGAGGATGGTACCGGTGGCAGACCTGAGCTATCTTCATTTTTCAGCTCCTTATGTATTTGTCCGGCTCCCAGTAAACCGTGGCCTTCTTCGAGATCAACCTGTACATCCCCTTGAGGAGGAACTGCTCCGTCTCAAGGAGAGTTCCTCCCCCGATCCCAAAGGCCATGAGAAGCAGCAACAAAGGAGACAGGATTATGGGGAGGACTATCATTACAAAGAAGTTGAACGGGAACACGATCATCCCGTACCCTCCATACATCGGATTGAATAGAAAGGTCTTGTTCCTCCATAGCAGCCGGATCATGCCCGAAGCCCTCCTGATCTTTTGCTCTCCTCTCCCTTCCTCTGAGGTCTTCTCGTAAAATATTATTTCTGGATTCAAAATACATCGGTAACCTTGCCTTCTGATATTTATCGATATCTCACTATCATCTGCCAGCGAGTCCTGATTTATGGGCCTAAATAATTCTCTTCTAAAGGCTGTGAAGGGCCCGTGGGCTATTAAGGTGCTATCTATCCTCGATTCCCATTCCTGAATCTTCGTATTTATATCTCTATATTTTTTCTCGTCGGGTGATCCGAGGGGGGAGGGCCTTCCTGTAACGCAACCGATACTTCCATCTCTGAAGGAGTTCACCGCGTGTATCAAGGCATCTACGTGAAGTAATACATCTGCATCTGTCCTCACAATTATGTCGCCTGATGCGGAGGAAAAGCCCACGTTGTCGGCGTAAGCAACCCCTTTTCTCTCGTCTTCGTGATGTAATATCAGTTTTGGATCTCTCCTTTGTCTGAAATATTCTTCGATCAATTCCACAGTTCTGTCGTTGGAGCTGTCCGATATCACAATCTCTATTTTTTCTTTTGGATAATTTAGCTGTAAAGTATTTTCCAGCTTCTTGAGGATGGTCTTCTCTTCGTTGTAAGTCGGAATGACTATCGAAACCCTCAACTATTCAGGCCCCCGCCGCTGGAGACGTAATCAAGATAAACAGCCCTTCGCCTCATCGCTCCCTCTCGTGATTCAGGTACCACCTGTTCGCCATCATCAGGTCCGCCGGGGTCCCCACGTCGATGTGGATCCCGTCTATCTTCCGGTAAATAACCCTCTTCCCCTGCTCTATCGCCACCTTCACCGAGTCAGTGAGCTGGAGCTCACCCTGGTGGCCGGGCTTCGTCTCCCGGATTGCGTCGAAGATGGACCTCTCGAAGACGTAAGCCCCTATGGCACCGAGGCTGCTAGGCGCTGCCTCCGGCGAGGGCTTCTCGACGATGTCGGCGATCCGATCTCCCTCCGGGAGGATGATGCCGTGGCGGGTGACGTCCTCCACCTCGGCGACTCCGATGGTGGCGTCCGCCCCCTCCCTGGCGTGATAGGAGATCAGCTCCCTCAGAAACTCCTTGGGACGGAAGAAGTTGTCCCCCAGAACGACGACGAAGCTTCCGTCGATGGCGTGCTCTCCGGATAGGACCGCGTCCGCAAGCCCCTTCCTCTCGTCCTGGACTACGTAGGTGAGGTTTACGCCGAACCTTCGGCCGGAGCCGAGGTAGTCGGAGAGGCCGTGCTTGTGAGGGCTGACGACGACGACTATATCGATGATCCCCGCGAGCCTCATCGCCTCGACGACGTGCTCGATCACCGCCTTATCCCCTACGGGAAGAAGCTCCTTGGGGATCGCATGGGTGAAGGGGCCTAGCCTTGTGCCGCCGCCCGCCGCAGGTATCAGTCCTTGCATATCCCATACTCCATATCGGAATTCTCTTTTGATCTTCAAAGCCTATGGTTGCAGAAAGAAGCTACCAGCATATCCCCTCCGCATCCTTGCAGGAGAGGATGCGCCTTCCTTCCAGGATTACCCTGGACTTCATCAGGTCGAACTCCTCATCGAGGGCGCCGAACTCGGGCCACTCCGTCAATATGAGACAGGCGTCGGAGCCCTCCAGAGCTTCTGCCGCGCTTCTACAGTATCTAATATCAGAGACCACCCTTTTCGCGTTGGGGATCGCCAGGGGATCGTAGGCCTTGACGGTGGCGCCTTTCTCTTTGAGGTCCAGAATCACCTCTATCGCCCTAGAATCGCGGACGTCATCGGTATCGTTTTTAAACGAGAGCCCCAATACAGCGATCTCTTTTCCCCCGAGATCCCCGACCCTCTTCTCCAGAAGATCCACCAACCTTACCGGCTGGCGTTCGTTGACCTCGATCACGGATTTCAGGAGAATCGGATCTTCTCCGAGAGACTCTGCCAGGCGTATAAGAGCCGAGACGTCCTTTGGCAGACAGCTCCCACCAAAGCCCGCCCCTGCATTTAGGAAGTGGGGGGAGATCCGGTGATCCAGGCCAACGCCGCGCATCACCTCGTAGACGTCTATGCCGAGATCTTTACATATATTCCCGATCTCGTTGGAGAAAGAGATCTTCGTTGCGAGCATCGCGTTGGAAGCGTATTTTATCATCTCTGCAGCTTTGATCCCCACCCGGTGAACGGGCGAATCTATCCCGGAGTACGCTGATTCTACGAGATCTCCCGCCTCTTCCTCCGAGCTTCCGATCACGATCCTGTCGGGATGCATAAAATCGTAGACCGCCATGCCTTCCCTCAGGAACTCGGGATTCATGGCGAAGCCGATATCATCGGATCTGCAGCCGACCTCCTCCAGAACCGTCGGCACCACCAGCTTCTCCGTTGTACAGGGAGGAACGGTGCTCTTTACGACTACAACATGATATCCTTCTTTATCCCTCAGATTTCTACCTATGGATCGGCTGGCAGAGGCGACCATGGAGAGGTCGGCGCCCCCATCGGGCCCGGGTGGAGTTCCCACGCATATGAAGGAGAGATCAGAATCGGCGACCATATCGTAGCTATCAGTTGCTTTCAGGTTCCTGCCCGCATGTTTGGAAAGGAGATCATCAAGACCTTTCTCGTATATCGGCGCCCTTCCTGAGTTTATCGTTTCAATTTTATACTTGTCTATTTCTATAATACTTACATTATGGCCTAGCTCAGCAAAAGATGCCGACGATACCAGGCCCACATATCCACCACCTATTACCGAAATCCTCACATCGACCAACTCCGTCAGATATCCGATCCTCTCCTCGACTATTTAAAAACATATAATCTATATTTTTTTTGTTTTTTATGCGGCTTGACTGCCCCATGATCGCCTGGCCTCTTATCATGGCATCAATTCAGCCCAGGCGAGGATCTGGATCAAAGAAACTTGCGAATCCGTTCTTCAGATAAATTCAAATATGTTCCTACAATGCCGACGAAGAGATCTTCTTGCTGTCGTCTGTCCATGCCATAGGGGTCGTCGAGGCTGCACCTCTCCATCTCCATCGATATCATCCTCGTCTGGACCTTCGCCACCTTGAACTCCATCCCAATCCTGGCGAGGGCGTTCATATAATGGCCGATGGAGAGAGGTCTTTCGTCAGAATGCTCCTCCACAAGGCCGCAATTGACGCAGTAGCGGTGAGGCTGAAGTCCACGCCCTCGCCCCCTAAATGAGTGAGGTAGCCATACTTTCTCCTTGTCCCCGCAGATCTTATGATCGCACTTCGTTCGGCCCGCCCCCATAAGTCCACCATTGCCTGATAAAACTCCCGACATATATCATGATCGCTGGAATTGATCGCTGCCACACGACTTTGACCTATCCCGAACCCCCCACCGCCGCCTCCTCGATGAGGAGGTGGGGCGAGCCGTCGCTGACGGGGACGAGCTGACCCGATTTGCCGCACCTTCCGCTGTTGAAGGAGAGGTCGTCCCCGACCGCCTTCACCCTCTCCAGGATCTCGAGGATGTGGCCTGAAAGGGATACGTCCCGAAGGAGGGTCGTCACCTCGCCTCCGGAGACGAGGTAGCCCCGCTTGGCGTTGAACTGGAAGATCCCCTCGGCGGTGGAAACCTGGCCGCCCCGGCTCCCCAAGAGGTAGACCCCATCCTTCATCTCCTCCAGGATCTCCTTAAGGCTCCAGCCGTCCCTCCCCGGTGGGATGTAGGTGTTGGACATCCTCACCACGGGCCTCGAGTTTCCTTGAGCTCTGGCGTTCCGAGGGACCCCCCCCAGGCGGGCTGCCGTCTCCCGGGTGTGGAGGTAGGAGGTGAGGACGCCGTCTTCCACCAGAACCGTCTCGCCGGATCCGCTCCCCTCGTCATCGAAGGGGTAGAACCCGTAGAGGGGAAGGCTAGGGTCGTCCTTGACGGTCACCAGTTCCGAGCCGATCCGCTCGCCGATCTTCCCCTCCAGGATCGATCCGCCCTCGAGGACTATGTCCGCCTCGGCGGCGTGGCCCACCGCCTCGTGGACGAAGACGCCGCCGAGCTCCTGGTCGACGACGACGGGATAGACCCCGCCCCGGGGGGCCTTCGCGTCGAGGAGGGCCACAGCCGTCTCCCCCGCCCGCCGGGCGAGGCCCACCGCATCGACATCCTCGAAGAGCTCCAGGCCGCAAGATCCTGCCCTGCTCTCCATCCCCGCCTGGTACAGCCCCGCGCGGCTCGCCACGGCGGTGACGTAGAAGCCGACCCTCGTCGCCTCCGCCTCCAGGTCCCGGCCATCGGAGCTGGCGTAATTCGTCTTCACCAGCACCTCGTTGTAGACCGCCTGGGTGCTAGATACCCCCGAGACCTTCGCTGCCGCCTCGATCTCCCGGAGGAGATCGACCTTCTCCTCAAGAGATAGGCTCGCTGGATCCTTCTTTACTGGAACCTTGCCGCTCTTTCCGGGGATGGAGGGCACGAGGTCCAGCCTCTCGTCTCCTGCGATCCTCCGGGCCGCTCGCCTCGCCCTCTCCAGATCCCCCAAAAGGTCGTCGAGGGACTCGGTCTGGACGAATCCCCAGGACCCGCCCGCGAGGGCCCTGATGGCCGCCCCCTCAAAGAAGCTCTCCGAGATCTCGTCCAGCTCCCCGTTGTCGAGGACTATCCTGGTGGCTTTGCCCCTTATCACCCGCTGATCGTGAAACTCGCCCATCTGATCTCCATCTCCAGCCCTTCTCGACGGCAGGAGGGCGTTGGTACGACTTAACCCTGTCTATGCTCCGGGGAAGAAACTGCCTTGCGGGATCTGACCAATAAAAAGAGGAGGCTCCGAGGGATGCCGAAGGGAGCATCTCCATCCAGCCCCGGAGAACTCTTCGCCGCCGATGATCAGAGGCCTTTGCTCGGG
>Ga0334898_1004553_pt1 | contig 10215 bp, 7 predicted proteins | sample GraSluR3_MG_10_FD_207228 | JGI IMG/M metagenome (GOLD analysis project Ga0334898, IMG submission 207228) | Sludge microbial communities from methane-producing bioreactor in Wageningen University, Netherlands - Granular Sludge_3_08-R3 | ecosystem: Engineered > Bioreactor > Anaerobic > Unclassified... | reverse complement strand
CCAACCGTCCGGGAATTTGTTTGTGCGTTCAAACCGCCGACTGCGTTCCCATTCTGTTGTTCGACCCGAAACAAAAGGTTGTTGCCGCCATTCATGCCGGCTGGCGGGGCACGGTGAAAAAAATTGCAGGGGAATCCATCGAAAAAATGAAAACCGGATATCATTCACGGGCCGAAAATATTTTTGCTGCTGTTGGTCCGTCGATTAGCCCCGATGTTTACGAGGTAGGAGATGAAGTGGTGAAGGCCGTTCAGAAAAATATTCCCAATTCGGGAAAAACACTACATCAAAATAACTCCGGGAAATTTCATTTTAACTTATGGGAAGCCAACCGGCAGATTTTACTGGAATGCGGGCTGATTCCTGAAAACATTGAAATACTGGCAGAATGTACGTTTCAAAACAAGGAAAAGTATTATTCTGCCCGCCGCCAGGGAATTGAAACCGGACGTTTGGTTTCGGGAATTATGCTGGTCTGAAGGAAACATTTTAAAATTCCTTAAATCGACATTCTGTTCTTTCTGTTTTATGCAAAACAACTATCTTCGCATCAATTAACCGTTTACAAAAAAATCTGACGAAAGAAAACAGTATCAAATGAAAGAATATAAGTTTGTTAACAAGCTGACGGGCTGGCTGGTATTCCTGGTTTCAGCCGTTGTTTATTTAATGACAATTGAACCTACCACCAGTTTCTGGGATTGCGGTGAGTTTATTACCACTTCGTATAAACTTGAAGTTGGGCACCCCCCGGGAGCACCTGTGTTTATGGTTTTCGGACGTTTCTTTACCCTTTTTGCCGGTACTGAAAATGTAGCCAAAATGATAAATATTATGTCGGCCCTGGCCAGTACATTCACCATTTTGTTTTTGTTCTGGACCATCACACACCTGGCCTTTAAATTGATTACCAATGCTGAAAAAGTAACCAAAGGAAATATTGTTTCCATAATGGCTGCAGGAGTAGTTGGTTCGCTGGCCTACACATTTTCCGACACCTTTTGGTTTTCGGCCGTTGAAGGCGAGGTTTATGCGTTTTCGTCGATGCTTACCGCCATCGTTTTCTGGGCGATTTTAAAATGGGAAAATACAGCTGACAAGCCCTATGCCAACCGATGGTTGATTTTTATTGCCTATATGATTGGATTGTCAATTGGCGTTCACTTGCTTAACCTGCTGGCCATCCCTGCCATTGTTTTTGTTTATTATTTCAGGAAATATGAACCAACCCGCAACGGATTTATTGCAGCATTTATAGTTTCAATTGTCATTCTCGGTGTTCTCATGTGGGGAATTATTCCAGGTGTGGTTACTGTGGCTTCGTGGTTCGAGTTGTTGTTTGTTAACATTTTTGGCCTGCCATTTAAATCGGGAGTGCTTATTTATATTGCGTTACTTATAGCAGCTATCGTTTATGGTATTCGATATACCGCGAAGAAAAACAAGGTGTTGTGGAATACAGTAATCATAGGGATTACGGTTATTTTAATCGGCTATTCCTCATTTGCGTTAATTATTATTCGCTCTGCTGCCGCGCCGCCGATGGACCAGAACAGCCCGAAAGATATGTTTTCCCTGTTGTATTACCTGAATCGCGAACAGTATGGAAACCGCCCGTTGTTTTACGGGCAATACTACAATTCACCGCTCAATCCGCAGGAAAGGTACAAAGAAGGCAAACCGATATATTCGCAAATTGACGGGAAATATGTAATTACAGATCACAGGGTTATTCCAAATTACGACGATAAATTTAAAACCATTTTTCCACGCATGTACAGCAGTATGGATCCCGCTCATGCACAGGATTATCAGCAATGGGGAAAAATTAAGGGTAGAAGAATTCAGCACAGGAATGAATCGGGGCAGACGGAGACCATTACAAAACCAACATTTGGCGAAAACCTTGGATTTTTCTTCCGGTACCAGGTGGGACACATGTATTTCCGCTATTTTATGTGGAACTTTGTTGGCCGCCAGAACGATATCCAGGGGCATGGAGGTACTCTGTACGGAAACTGGCTGAGCGGTGTAAAGTTTATTGACGAAATGCGCTTGGGGAGCCAGGATAACCTGCCCGACCGTTTTGCCAATAACAAAGCCCGCAATACCTACTTTTTCCTGCCGCTGTTGCTGGGTCTGCTCGGCATATTCTTTCAATACAACAAGGGAGCCGAAGGCAAAAAAGGATTCTGGGTCGTTTTTCTGCTCTTTTTTATGACCGGTCTGGCCATCGTCATTTACCTGAACCAGTACCCGCATCAGCCACGTGAACGGGATTATGCCTATGCCGGGTCATTCTATGCATTTGCCATTTGGATTGGCCTCGGTGTGCTGGCCATTTCCGAAACACTGAAAAAATACATGAAAGAGCCGCTGGCAGGAGGAATTGCCGGTTTGGCAACCCTCGTTCTGGTACCGGGAATTATGGCTGCCGAAAACTGGGACGACCACGACCGTTCGGGCAGATACACCGCCCGTGATTTGGGTGCAAACTACCTGAAAACCTGCCAGCCCAACGGAATTATTTTTACCAATGGCGACAACGACACTTTCCCGCTTTGGTACAACCAGGAAGTGGAAGGGGTGCGTACCGATGTACGCGTTTGCAACCTGAGTTACCTGCAAACCGACTGGTACATCAATCAGATGAAAAGAAAAGCCTACGAATCGGATCCCCTGCCTTTTTCAATGACGGAAGACAAATACCGGCAGGGAACCCGCGATATTGTTTACCTGATGGATAATCCCCGGATTTCGAGAGAATCGATTGGATTGAAAGAAGCCGTTAATTTTCTGGCAGACGATAATCCGGCAACCAAACTCCGGCAGGCCGACAATGCTGCGTATTTGCCCAAAAAAGTGATTTCATTTAAGGTAGATAAAGAGGCTGTGATTCGAAACAACGTGGTACGACCGCAGGATTACGACAAAATTGTGGATACCATTACCATCGATCTTTCAGACCGGAATTACATTCCGAAAGATGAAATGATGATACTTGACCTGTTGGCTACCAACAACTGGGAGCGCCCAATTTACTGGGCAATAACTGTTGGAGCAGCAAAATATATGAACCTTCAGGACTATTTCCAGGTGGAAGGATTCGGCTACCGTTTTGTCCCGATTAAAGGTGATTCGTTGGAAGACCGGCTCACGTTTGGAACCGTTGCCACAGACCTGATGTACGATAACCTGATGAATAAGTTTGAATACGGCAATATGAACGATCCTTCGGTTTATATCGATGAAAACAATGCCCGCATGATGACCAATATCCGGAATACTTTTAACCGGCTTGCAAGCGGTCTGAATGCCGAAGGGAAAAAAGATTCGGCGGTTGCGGTTATCGACAGGTGTTTTGAATTGATTCCGCAGCAGGTAGTTCAATTCGAATTTTTCTCGCTGGGGTTGATTGAGAATTATTACCGGGCCGGAGCACCTGAAAAGGGGAAAAAGTTTTTGCAGGACGCTTTCGAGTCCTTCGACGATGAACTGAACTATTTCCTTTCGTTGAATCGAAAATTTTTGCAAGCACAAAGTATCAACGAAGAAATTCAACGCAACCTGTTCTTCGTTCAGCGTCTCGAGCGTATTGCCCGCGACTATGGAGATACGGAATTGTCGCAGAAAATAGGGGAAACAATGAAAAAACATTTTGAAACGTATAATGCTCTTTAAATGAATATTCTGGTAATTGGCTCCGGAGGAAGGGAACATGCCCTGGGGTGGAAAATTAAACAAAGTAAAAAAACGAGGAACCTCTGTTTTGCGCCCGGAAACGCCGGAACCGGAGAAATTGGTACCAACCTGGCAATCGACGTAAACGATTTTCACGGGCTTAAGAATGCAATTCTTGAAAACGATGTCAATCTGGTTGTAGTTGGCCCTGAAGTGCCGCTGGTGGAAGGGATTCACGATTTTTTTGCCAATGATTCTGCATTAAAGAATATAAAAATTGTCGGTCCTAAAAAAGCAGGGGCGCAGCTGGAAGGAAGTAAGGATTTTGCCAAGGATTTTATGATGCGCCATAACATTCCCACTGCACGGTATTTTACGGTTTCCCGGGATAATCTGAAAGAAGGAACTGAATTCCTTCGGACGTTGCAGGCGCCTTATGTTTTAAAAGCCGATGGACTGGCCGCCGGGAAAGGCGTTTTAATCATCGATGATATTGAAGAAGCTGAAAAAGCACTGCACGAAATGCTCGGCGGCAAGTTTGGGCAGGCCAGCAGCAAAGTGGTTATCGAAGAATTTTTAAGCGGGACAGAGGTTTCTGTATTTGTAATTACCGACGGGAAAGACTTTAAATTGCTGCCCGAAGCCAAAGATTACAAACGAATCGGCGAAGGCGACACCGGGCTGAATACCGGCGGTATGGGGGCAGTTTCGCCCGTTCCGTTTGCCAGTGAGGAGTTTATGAGCAAGGTAGAATCGCGAATCATTCACCCCACCATTAACGGACTGAAGGTTGACGAAATTGAATACAACGGGTTTATATTTTTCGGTTTAATAAATGTGAACGGCGATCCGTTTGTAATTGAATACAATGTGAGGATGGGCGATCCGGAAACAGAAGCCGTGTTGTTGCGGGTAAAATCCGATTTGGTTGACCTGCTTGAAGGCGCTGCCAACGGAACACTCGCTCAAAAAACGGTTGAATTCGATACGCGAACCGCTGTTACCGTAATGCTGGTTTCCGGCGGTTACCCGGGAAGTTATGAAAAAGGAAAAGAAATTACCGGGCTGGAAAGGGTGGCAAACAGTACCGTGTTTCATGCCGGGACAAAAATGCAGGGAAACAATGTAGTTACCAACGGAGGCAGAGTTTTGGCGGTAAGTGCGTTGGGTAAAAGCAGAACCGAAGCGTTGGAAACCGCATACCGAAACGCGGGGTTGATTCAGTTTGAAAAAAAATATTACCGTAAAGATTTAGGTTTCGACCTGTAGCATGTTACTGAGAACATTAAAATCGAACCGGGCAGTTAATTTTTTTCTGATTCCCCTTATGGGAATTCTTTTTTGGCTGAAAGACTTCATTTCTCCCAAACCCTACTCGTTTTATCCGGGCGAACAGGAAAATCTTCTTTATGCGCCCCTGCACAACCTGTTAAAAGAACACCCCCTTGTGCAAATTCTGCTTATGCTTATCCTGCTTGTGGGAATGGCACTTTTGCTTATCCAGATGAACAACAGGTACAACATCATTCGCATCAGAACCATGCTTCCGGCGCCTTTGTTCGTTTTAATCGTTAGTGGTTTTACCATCATTCACGCTATGCATCCCGTGTATTTTGCCGCTTTTTTTGTGTTGCTGGCCGTTTACCGGCTTTTCAGTGTGTTCGATCAGGAGAAACCTTATTCACCGGTGTTCGATTCCGGCTTTTTCCTGGGTGTTGCGTCGCTTTTTTACTTTAACGCGGTTATTCTGTTTCCTGCATTTTTAGCAGGCGTGGGTATTCTTTCGCGGGAAACCAAATGGCGGGAGTTTGTGGTTTGTTTGCTGGGCTTTTTGCTGCCTTTTGTTTTTGCATTCAGCTACGTTTTTGTGGTCGAAAAAACACCTGAATATTTGAATATACTCGGGTTGAACATAAATACGCCGGCGCTGGATTTTAATTCGAACCTTCCGGTGCTGGGTTATCTCGGATTTTTGTTTGTGCTTATTTTTTTGGGTAGTGTAAAAATTCTCCGGCAATACGATACCAAAAAAGTAAGCACGCGGAAGTTTTTTATCGTACTGTTTCTGATTTTTTTGTTTGCCATGTTCGGGTTGGTCCTCGTGCCGGCAGTTTCATTCGAAATTTTTGTGCTTGCCGCCATCCCGGTTACTTTTTTGCTATCGAACTTTTTTGTTTTTGTAAAAAGCAGGTTTTGGCGGGAGTTCTGGTTTTGGTTGCTGGTAATTGCTGTAATTGTTATGGAAATTTTAGCCTAACCTCAACATGAACAGACAAAAACCAACACTGGCCATTTACGGAATTCAGGACCGTGAGGAGTACGAACATCCGTTTTATGTGCACGACCACAACCTGGCTTTAATGCACAACGGCGAAGTAAAATGGTTTTTGCAGCAGGAACGTATTTCGCGCCGAAAAAGGGACAACTCCCTGCATATTCATTTAAAAGAAATTCTGAAAGAAAAGAAACTGCTGGCAGGCGATTACGATTTGGTTTTTGTGGATAACGTGGTCGGTCGCACTTTTCTCACCCGGCAGGGCGACGTCCGTTTCGAAGCTCCGTTAAATTCTGTTCTGGCACCCGGTTTGGAAAAGGGAAAATGCTGGTGGTTCGGCCAGGAAAAAGAAGCTTTTACCCTCAACCACGAACTGGCTCACATTTTCTCGTGTTTGCCGTTTTTCGGGAATTTTAAAGCGAACAGCCTGCTGGTACATTTCGACGGAGGCGCCAGCCTGAGCAATTTTTCGGCAGCCAGGTTTAAAAACAATAAGCTGGAATGGCTGGAATACCACTGGGATTTGAAACCTTTCAGCACCATTTACAATGCCAACGCACTGGTTTTTGCCATCATCGGGGCAAAACTGGCTGAACAAAACGCTGTTCCCGGAAAGTTTATGGGATTCGCGGGTTGGGGAACGCCCCGGCACGAGTTGAAAGCGTGGCTTTTTCAACATCACTTTTTTCAGGATATCTGGGGAAAAACGTCTGTTTTTTTCGAACAGGCAAAAAAGGATTTTGGTGTTGAACTGAAATCATTCAATCAGAAACACCCGTTTATTCAGAATGTAGCCGCTTCGTTACAAGAGGTTTTTATTGAACAGGTTTTGAATAAGTTACAGGAACTGAAAGAAAAAACAGGTGCCGAAAATTTAGTTTACACCGGTGGTTCGGCACTGAACATTGTAGCCAACACCCGTATTGTGGAAAGCGGTCTTTTTAAGCAGGTTTTTATTCCACCCTGTACCGAAGACAGCGGGCTTGCGCTGGGAGCAGCTGCATTTGCCGAATGGAAAAAACACGGGTCGGTACGGATTCAGAACAGTTATCTGAACAACTGGAATATTGAAGAATATAAAACGTCTTACAGCCCGGGAATAATACGAAAAGTTGCAGAACTGCTGGTGAACGGAAAAATTATTGGCATTTGCAACGGTTTTGGCGAAGCCGGGCCCCGTGCACTGGGCAACCGCAGCATTCTGGCTTTGGCCGACTCAAAAGAACTGGCCAAAGAAATCAGCATGAACAAAAAAGGCCGCGAGTGGTACCGCCCGCTGGCGCCGGTAGCGCTGGAGAAAAACACGCGGTATTTTACCGGGGAAAAGAAAATTCACCCGCTCTCAAAATTTATGTTGCTCGATTTCAAAATCCTCCCGGAAAAAAGAAAAGAAATTTCCGGTGCACTTCACGCCGACGGAACGGCCCGCTTTCAAACACTGTTTAACCGCAAGGATAATCCTTTCCTGTTCGATTTACTGAATTACCTCGACGAACATCACAGCGTAAAAGCATTGATTAACACTTCATTTAACCGGAAAGGGGAACCCATTGTGCATACAGCGGAAGATGCGCTTGCAGCCGCAACGGAAATGGTGCTGGATGCGATGGTAGTGAATGGCAGCATACAGTTTCTGCCAATTTAAAACATTTCCGTATTTTTGCCCGCGATTTTATTGAAAGAGAAACGAATGGCAACCATTTTAAATATTGAGACCGCAACAGAAGTGTGTTCCGTAAACCTGACCCGCGACGGTGAAATTCTGGCAGAAAAGGAGAGCCATGAAGGGTTGAACCACTCCCGGTTGCTTACCGTTTTTATCGATGAAATTTTCAGGGAAAATAATTTTAACCCCGAACAACTCGATGCAGTTGCAGTAAGCAAAGGTCCCGGTTCATACACGGGGCTGCGTATTGGCGTTTCGGTAGCCAAAGGGTTGTGCTATTCGCTCGGAATTCCTCTGATTGCGGTAGGCACGCTCGATGCGCTGGGGAAATATACGGCAGATCACAAAAATAAATTTGTGCCGGACTCCGTCGAGCCGGAAAATGCTCTTTTCTGCCCCATGATTGATGCACGGCGCATGGAAGTTTACACGGCACTTTTTAACGCAAAAGGGGAAAAAATCGAACCGGTTTCGGCCAAAATAATCGAAACAAATTCGTTCTCCAAATATTTAAACCGGCAGCCGGTTCTGTTTTTTGGGAATGGCGCAGTAAAATGCAAAGCAGCCCTGACGCATCCCAATGCCCTGTTTTCAGGGCCCTTGAAAGCTTCGGCACGGTTTATGAATAAATTGGCTGACGAGAAGTACAACAATAACAAGTTTGAGGACGTTGCCTATTTTGAACCGTTTTACCTGAAGAATTTTATAGCAACCGTCCCGAAAAATAAAATATTAGAATGAAACAACTGGGAATCATATTTCTACTGCTGCTGGTTTTTTCTCTGCCCTCGGAAGCCAGAAAGGAAAAAATTAAATTTAACCTCAAGTTCGGCTTTATAAAAGGAGGAGAAGCCGAACTGATTATTTCCGACACGCTTTTCAATAACACCAAAGCCATTCACTATTATCTCGAAGGAAGGACAACCGGCCTCACCGATAAGTTATTCGGTGTGAACGATATTTACGAAACCACGGTGGATGCCGAAACCCGGCTGCCGTTAAAATCCATCCGGAACATTAAGGAAGGAAAATACCGCTGGTATAACGAAACGCGTTATTATCACGATATCGACTCCATTTACAGCCAGAAGTCGGGATGGCGAAGTGCTCCCGATAACCTGGTGGATATTGTATCGGTGTTTTTCTATTTTATCCACAACCACTTGCTCGACCATCTGGAACCGGGACGGGCACTGACTTTGCCCACATTCCACGCCGATAAAATCGATGATGTAACGGTTCGGTACCTGGGCGACAAGAAAATAGAAACCGGTTTGGGTAAAATCGATTGTTATGTGCTGTTACCAACAGTTGATAAAGGAAAATTATTAAATCGTTCCGACGGGTTGAAATTTTACATTTCAAAAAAAACCAATATGCCGGTATTGCTTGAGTTTGATATGCGGGTAGGCGCATTACGGGCCGAGCTGCAAAGTTACCATATCGACGGAAAAAGGCAGGCGGCACATTAGCGTAAATTTTTCTGCGCAAAATGTTTCCGAATGTGTTCATTTTTAACCGATTTGTTTATTTTTGCAGCGGTTTAAAAAAATAAAAAATAATTTCATGGCATCGACAGCAGATTTTAGAAACGGCATGTGCATCATGTTTAAAGACGATATTTACACCATCGTTCAGTTCCTGCACGTAAAACCGGGTAAAGGACCGGCGTTTGTGCGCACAAAACTGAAAAACGTAAAAACCGGCAGGGTGATTGAAAACACCTTTAATTCAGGAGTAAAAGTTGATGAAGTAAGAGTGGAAAGACGCCAGTACCAGTATTTGTACAAAGACGACATGGGGTTCAATTTTATGAATACGGAAACCTTCGAACAAATTTCTCTCCCAGAAAATATGATTGAAAACAACGACCTGATGAAAGAAGGGCAGCTGGTGGAAATTCAGTTTCATGCCGAAACCGAAACCCCGCTAACTGCAGAAATGCCCTCGTTTGTGGAATTGCAGGTTACCCAAACCATTGAAGGCGAAAAAGGGAACACAGCCAGTTCAACTGCCCTTAAACCAGCCACCCTCGAAACCGGCGCCGAAATTATGGTGCCCATGTTTATTAACGAAGGCGAAGTGATTAAAGTAGATACCCGCGACCGTTCCTACAGCGAACGGGTGAAATAAGTTTACCGCAAAAATACAGGAGAATCCGGGTTGAGTTTTCAGGCCGGATTTTTTTGTGCCGGTTCATTGTCCTGCCGTGAATACAAATCGATGGCCACAATCATGGCCGTAAAGCCCCAAAACGGTACCGAAAGCTTGTCGGTATCCAGAAAGTTATTCAGAAAACCATGGATATAGTAAGTTACCAATCCAACAATTGCTGCCAAAATTATGCCTTTCAGTCGTTTGTCAGTTAACCTTGTCCAGGTGTGGATGCCGGTGTATAAAACGGTAATAATTAATATCAGAAACGTAACCAGGCCCAAAACTCCGGATTCGGAAAGCGGGCCCAGGTATTCGCTGTGGGCATTTCCGCCGTCGCCGGCATTGGTACTGATGATGGTGCGGTTTTTTTTGAGCTGGTATTTGGCATACTGAAACATGTAGGTGCCCGGGCCGTAACCAAAAACCGGCCGCTCTT
>Ga0334898_1004552_pt1 | contig 10216 bp, 7 predicted proteins | sample GraSluR3_MG_10_FD_207228 | JGI IMG/M metagenome (GOLD analysis project Ga0334898, IMG submission 207228) | Sludge microbial communities from methane-producing bioreactor in Wageningen University, Netherlands - Granular Sludge_3_08-R3 | ecosystem: Engineered > Bioreactor > Anaerobic > Unclassified... | reverse complement strand
CCATGCATTTGCCATACCGACAAGTGCTCTCTTTTCTTTTGCTTTTTGTTTTGGAAATTATTGATTTTAAACAAGATATGGGCTTTTAAGGCTCATTTAACAGAAATTATTTACATATGAAAAATACAATTTCATTTTTATTATTGCTGATACTATTTGCCGGATGCAGTGAAAGTTTCCTTGAGGAAAGCCCGGTAGGAGAATTATCGCCCTCACAGATACTCACTCCAGAAAACATTGAAAGTACAATTATCTCAGCCTATTCCGTTTTAAACGGACAGTTTGACCAGGCTTCGAATGCTTTTAACTCACCCGCTTCAAACTGGACTTTTGGAGATGTGGTTTCAGATGATGCCTATAAAGGCGGCGGCGGAACAGGCGATCAGAACCAGATTCACCTGATGGAAATTTTTGCAACAACACCTTCAACAATTATCGATGTTGAACGGAAATGGCTGGCGCTTTACGAAGGTATCCGCCGGGCGAACCTTGCCATTCGCCTGTTAAACGAAAGCGAAACATTCGATTCAAATTTGAAGACCCAACGTATTGCTGAAATGCAATTCCTGAGAGGCCATTATCATTTTGAAGCAAAAAAGATTTACGGGGATATTTGCTGGGTTGATGAAACCATTGATACCAAAGACGAATTTTACCAGGTTTCAAACTCCGATTTAAGCGATGCCGAACAATGGACAAAAATTGAGAACGACTTTAAAGCTGCAAATGATGTACTGCCTGAAACACAAAATGAACCAGGAAGACCCACTAAAATGGCGGCAAAAGCCTATTTGGTTAAATGTTACATTTTTCAGGGAAAATGGAGCGAGGCTGGAACGGCTGCCGATGAGGTAATTAACTCCGGAAAATATGCTCTGGAAACCAATTTCAAGGACGTTTTCCTTGCTGAAAATGACAATGGTCCTGAAATTATTTTTTCTGTTCAACACACCATTAACGATGGTTCTCCAAATAATTACAATGGTTCAATCGGCGACAGGCTGATGGCCCCGGGCGGACCTTACCCGGGTTATGGTTTTCTTCGGCCTACTCAAAACCTGGTTGATGCATTTAAAACCGGTGCAAACGGATTGCCCGAAGAAGGTACTGTTCAGAACATAGAAGATAGTGTTGATCCGCGTATCGATCATACCCTTGCCCGGCCTGGTATTCCCTACCTCGATTTACAGGTTTACGACTGGACACCGCGCGAGGCATCGGTTTACGGACCTTACAGCCCTAAAAAAAGGATGCTCTCGAAAAATTCGCCTCATTATTTACCCGTTTGGCCTTACATTACCTCGTTAAATTATTACATAATCAGGTATGCCGATGTTTTACTGTGGAAAGCTGAGGCGGCAATTGAAACAGATGATTTGGAGACGGCCCGCACCTATATCAACAGGGTAAGAAACCGTGCAAAAACAGGAGATTTTGTAAAAACAATGGACGGTACTGCGTATGCCGGCAATTATTCAATTGATATTTACACGCAACCTTTTTCTTCGAAAAGTGATGCCATTGAAGCGCTCAGAATTGAAAGGAGACTGGAGTTTGCGCACGAAGGCCATCGTTTTTTCGACCTGGTTCGCTGGGGAGTAGCGGCAGAAATTATGAACAGTTATCTCCAAAAGGAGAAGCAAATAAGATCGCACCTTACAAATGCAAATTTTGTAGAAGGGAAAAATGAATACATGCCGATTCCTCAGGTACAGATGGATTTAAGCCAGGGAAACATGGTGCAGAATCCAAAGTACTAATAATGAATTTAAATTAAAAGAAACCGCTTTTTTTTCATACTTTTAGTTTGGTTAAGGTCTGCATGAATTTTTTGCAGGCCTTTTCTTTTTTCAATATTTTGCGAGCAACTTTAAAAACAACCGAAATAAAACATCGATGAACATTTGAGCCGTTTTCCTTATGGGAATGGGAAACTTTTTGAGGAACCTTTACCACCCGTAGCATTCAATTCTGAAATGCATGATTTACTCATTATATGCTGTTACAGATAAAATCGCATCGCGACTTTATTATAGTTACTCAGAAGGCAACTAAACAAAATTAAGACTATTCACTCAGCATCTTCCACTCTTCAATCCAGTTGACTTAGCCAAAAGCGCCTTTGAAATCCAGCCGCAGCTAACGGACAAAAAGTCTGGCAGTGTATCTACTCACTGGCCAGTCGGCATCGTCCTATTCCATTTTATCCATCATTTTTCTTTAAAATAAACTTATATTCGCTATAATTTTTAATTCCAACACTTTGTTGTATTTTACTTATACGATGCATAAAAATATATATTGACTTAAATTTATGAGTTTTTTGAAAGAAGATTTGAATGACCAAAGAAAATCAAATAGAAGAAAATCTAATCCAACAGCTAAAAGAACTGAAATATACTCATCGTCCTGATATTGTTGACAGAAGAACGCTTGAGCAAAATTTCAAAGCCAAATTTGAAGCACTAAACCGTGTGCGACTTTCGGATAGCGAGTTTTTACGGTTACGGGAAGAAATAATCAATCCTGATGTTTTTGTAGCGTCAAAAATGTTGCGCGAAAGACAATATTTCCTACGGGATGATGGAACTCCCTTGCATTACACCCTTGTAAATATCAAGGACTGGTGCAAAAATGAGTATGAAGTTGTTAGCCAACTCAGAATCAATACAGAAAACAGCCTTCAACGCTACGACATCATTTTGCTGATAAATGGGTTGCCGGTTGTTCAAATTGAATTAAAGAAACTGGACATCTCGCCGCGAAAAGCCATGCAGCAGATTGTGGATTACAAAAACGAACCTGGCAGTGGCTATGGAAATACATTGATGTGTTTCATGCAGTTATTCATCGTTAGTAACCGCAGCAATACCTTCTATTTTGCCAATAACAAAAACCAGCATTTTCAATTCAACGCGGATGAACAGTTCCTGCCGATTTACAAACTGGCTGACGAAAAGAACAACAAAATAACCCACCTTGAACCATTCACTAAAAAGTTCTTGTCGAAATGCACTCTGGGTGAAATGATCAGCAAGTATATGGTGTTGGTAGAAAGTGAGCAGAAATTATTGGTGATGCGTCCGTACCAAATATATGCGGTTAAGGCTATTGTGGATTGCATTCACCAAAACAGGGGCAACGGATACATCTGGCACACTACCGGAAGCGGGAAAACATTGACCTCTTTCAAAGCATCGACCCTGCTGAAAGACAATCCTGATATTGAAAAATGTTTGTTTGTAGTTGACCGTAAAGACCTCGACCGGCAAACCCGTGAGGAGTTCAATAAATTTCAGGAAGGCAGCGTGGAAGAAAACACCAATACCGAAACGCTGGTAAGGCGTTTACTTTCTACGGATTATGCCGACAAAGTTATTGTTACTACCATTCAAAAATTGGGATTGGCACTGGATGGCACATACAAGAACCCTTCGACTTCGCTCAGGACAAGAAACTACAAAGAACGTTTGGAGCCATTGAATAACAAACGGGTAGTTTTCATTTTTGACGAGTGTCACCGTTCGCAATTTGGCGATAATCATAAAGCTATAAAGGAGTTCTTCCCTAATTCCCAGCTATTTGGATTCACAGGCACTCCTATTTTTGAGGAAAACGCTATAAATAAAATCAGGGAAGACCAATATGAAACTTATCAGACCACAGAATCGGTTTTTGAAAAGGAATTACATGCCTACACAATAACCCATGCCATAGATGACAAAAATGTACTGAAATTTCATATAGACTACTACAAGGCCCGCACTGAGACTGCCGAACGTGGAGAAGGCCAGATGAATGCCATGCCGGGTGAAGCCCTTGCACAACAAGCGGTAGCAGAAGCCATTATTGAAAAACACAATGCAGCAACAAACAATCGAAAGTTCAATGCGCTGTTGGCAACAGCTTCCATCAACAATGCCATTGAATATTACAGGCTTTTCAAAGCAATACAAGAGAAAAAATTGGCAGAAAATCCCGAATATAAGCCGCTCAATATTGCTTGTGTGTTTTCACCTCCTGCCCGGTTAATTGCCAAAAATGAAGACCATCCCGATAGCTATCAGGACAAAAAAAATGCGGCAGACATTAAACAACTTCAGGAAGATTTAGCACAAGAAAAGGAAGACAACAAACAAAATCCTGAAGAGAAGAAAAAAGCTCTAATAGAAATTATTGCTGACTTCAATCACCAGTATGGTACGAATCATTCCTTCAATGAATTTGATAAATATTATCAAGATATTCAGTCACGCATTAAAGACCAGAAATACAGTAACAAGGACTATCCACATAAAAACAAAATTGACTTGACCATTGTCGTGGATATGCTGCTTACAGGTTTTGACTCCAAATACCTGAATACTTTGTACGTTGACAAAAACCTGAAATACCATGGATTGATTCAGGCGCTTTCACGTACCAATCGGATATTGAACGATACAAAACCGTATGGGAATATTTTAGATTTCCGTTCGCAACAGGAAGCAGTAAACCAGGCTATTACACTATTTTCAGGTGAGGACAGCGGTAAAGCCAAAGAAATCTGGATGGTTGACCCTGCTCCGGTTGTAATTGACCAATACCAAAAAGCAGTAGCAGCATTAGGTGAGTTTATGCAGGAACATAACCTGGCAAATGAACCACAGGAAGTGTATAATCTACATGGTGATGCTGCCAGGATTGCTTTTGTAAAAAACTTTAAGGAAGTACAGCGACTTAAAACTCAGCTCGACCAGTACACCGATTTGGATGAAAACCAGCAATCCGCCATTGAAACCATTTTGCCAAAAGAAAAATTGCAGGAGTTCAGAAGTTCGTATATTGAAACCGCAAAACAACTGCGCGAAATACAGCAAAAAGAGGGTGACGATGCACCGGAAGATATTCAGCAACTGGACTTTGAATTTGTGTTGTTTGCTTCTGCGGTGATTGATTACGATTACATTATGAACCTGATTGCCGATAACATACAGAAGAAACCTTCCAAACAGAAAATGACCAGGGCACAGGTGATTAGTTTGCTAAAATCGAACTCAAACCTGATGGAGGAAGAGGAAGATTTAACGGACTACATTAATCAGGTGGACTGGGGCGTGGGACAAACCGCAGAGGAGCTAAAACAAAACTTTGAAAACTTTAAGGTTGAGAAATATGATAAGGAATTGTCTGCTATTGCCAATACGCACGGTTTGCAGGCAACAGCATTAAAGAGTTTTGTTGAGAAGATAATGAGCCGGATGATTTTTGACGGTGAAAAACTCACCGACCTGTTGGAACCTTTGGAACTAAGCTGGAAAGAGCGCAGAAAAAAGGAACTGGCATTAATGGAAGACCTGGTTCCACAATTAAAGAAGTTGGCACAGGGGCGGGAAATATCAGGATTAGTAGCTTATGAATAACGAAATAGTTTTATATCAATCAGATGAATTACCTGAACGTATTGAAGTTAGGTTAAAGGCAGAAACCGTTTGGCTGAACCGTCAACAATTGGCTTTGCTTTTTGGAAGAGATATAAAAACCCTTGGCAAGCATATCAATAATGTTTTTTCAGAAGGTGAGCTAATAAAGGAAGCAACTGTCGCAAAATTTGCGACAGTTCAAATGGAAGGTGAGAGGAAAATAGAACGACAGATTGAATATTATAACTTGGACGTAATTATTTCTGTAGGCTATCGGGTAAAATCTAAACAAGGTACGCAGTTTAGAATATGGGCCACGAATGTTTTGAGGGACTATTTGTTGAAAGGCTACGCCATAAACAACCGAATGAACCGAATTGAAGATAAGGTTGACAGTTTGAGTAATAAAATCAATGAAATTGATTTACAGATAAACACACATCTCATCCCCACACAGGGCGTGTTTTTCGACGGGCAAATATTTGATGCCTACAAACTAGCCTCTAAAATCATCCGCTCGGCCAAACAAAGTATTGTGCTCATTGACAACTACATTAATGAAGATACGCTTACCCATTTGAGCAAAAAAAGCAAACCGGTAAAAGTGCTGCTGCTTACCAAAACCATTAGCAGGCAATTGGTTTTGGATGTAAAAAAAGCGAACCAACAATATGCTGATTTCGAAATAAAACAGTTTAGCAAAAGCCACGACCGTTTCTTGATTATTGACAATAAAGAAGTGTATCATCTGGGTGCTTCGCTGAAAGATCTGGGCAAAAAATGGTTTGCCTTCTCAAAGCTGGACATAAACTCGGTGGAAAACATTTTAAAGGCAGTAGCTGATGAGTAAAGAGAAAAAACATGCCCTGAGCGAAGCCGAAGGGTTGATACCCGAATTGCGTTTCCCTGAGTTTGAGAATGATGGGGAGTGGGAGGAGAAAGCATTGGGTGAGGTTGCCCCACTTCAAAGAGGCTTCGATTTGCCAGTTGATAATATTATTGTTGGAGATTATCCGGTAGTTTTTTCTAATGGAATTTTAAAATTTCACAATGAATATAAAGTTAAAGGACCAGGAGTAGTAACTGGTCGCTCGGGAACAATTGGAAGAGTAACTTTTATAGAAAGGGATTTTTGGCCACATAATACATCATTATGGGTAACTGATTTTTGTGACAATTCCCCTTTGTTCATATTCTATTATTACGTTTTTATTGGTCTTGAACAATTTGGAACAGGCTCAGGAGTGCCAACTTTAAACAGAAATGATGTACATAGACACAAAATTCTAGTTCCAAATTCTATTCATGAACAACAAAAAATCGCCTCCTGCCTTTCTTCTTTAGATGAGCTGATAGCCGCCCACAACGATAAGCTGCAAGCCCTCGAAACCCACAAAAAAGGATTAATGCAGAACCTTTTCCCGCACCCTTCGGCAAGCTCAGGGAGCGGAACGGTGGCTGAGCCTGTCGAAGCCAAAGTGCCGAAGTTCCGTTTCCCGGAGTTTGAAGGGGATGGGGAGTGGAAGGAGAAAGTTTTGTCTGATATTGCCAATTATGAAAATGGAAAAGCTCACGAAAAAGACATAGATAAAGACGGAGATTATATTGTTGTTAACTCGAAATTCATATCAACAGATGGTGAAGTAGCAAAATATAGCAATACAGCATATTGTCTTGCAGAAAAAGGAGATGTTTTAATGGTGTTAAGTGATGTTCCTAATGGTAGAGCAATTGCAAAATGCTTTTATGTTAATGAAGAAAACAAATACACTGTCAATCAAAGAATTTGTAAGATAACATCATTTGATAGTGATAATCTATTTCTGTATTACATTATGAATAGAAACCCATATTTCTTGTCGTTTGATGATGGTGTTAAACAAACAAATCTTAGAAATGATGATGTACAAAGTTTTCCTTTTTTAATTCCAGTCGACATAAAAGAACAGCAAAAAATCGCAACCTGTCTTTCGGCTTTGGACGAGTTAATCACAGCACAAACGGAAAAAATCGAGCAATTGCAGATGCATAAAAAGGGATTGATGCAAGGTTTGTTTCCAAAAATAGTCTGAACATGATTTTTAAGATGAATACGATAAAACAGGATAATAAAGAGGTGGATGTTGACCATTTTAAAGCCATCGAATTCGATGGCTTTAAAATAAAATGTAGAATATATGGCAAGAAATAAATCAATAAATGTAAAAGGCACAGCCATAACCATCCTGGCACAAAACAACCTTGATTACATTTCATTAACCGACATGACTGGTGGGTTTAAAGAAGGAAGTGGGTTAATTGGCAAATGGATTACCAATAAGAATACGTTAGAATATTTGGGTATATGGGAAAAATTAAATAACCAGCATTTTAATTACCCCGAATTCGGGGTAATTGAACAGGAAGCCGGTGTAAACCGGTTTATTATGTCGGTTGGACAATGGATAGAAAGAACCAAAGCCAACGGTTTAATAGTGAAAGCCGGCAGGTATGGAGGCACTTTTGCCCATAAAGATATTGCCTTTCATTTTGCCATGTGGCTAAGCCCTGAATTTCAAATTTATCTGATTAATGAATTCCAACGCCTTAAAGAAGAAGAACAAAAACAATTGGGATGGACTGCCAAACGTGAATTGGCAAAACTGAATTATCACATACACACCGATGCCATTAAACAAAACCTGGTGCCAAAAAAGATTACACGACAACAAACATCAATTATTTATGCCAACGAAGCCGATGTGCTAAACGTGGCCCTCTTTGGCATTACGGCAAAAAAATGGCGGAATGCAAATCCTGAATTGAAGGGGAATATTCGCGATTACGCAGGAATAAATGAACTGATTTGCTTATCAAACATGGAAAATTTAAACGCTGTTTTTATTAATGAGAAAATACCACAAAAAGAACGTCTTATAAAATTAAACCAAATAGCTATACAGCAAATGAAAATTTTGACTGAGGTAGAGAACCGAAAATTATTAAAGTAAATGACACAAAAAGACCAACAACAACTCGGTAAAACCCTCTGGAATATTGCAGACCAACTGCGCGGTGCAATGAATGCGGATGATTTCCGGGATTATATGCTTTCGTTCCTGTTTCTCAAATATTTATCTACCAATTACGAAGAGTCTGCAAAAAAGGAACTGGGAAGTGACTACCCGGATGACACGCCACCAGATGTAATGTCTAAACTAAAGGTAAAGCCACCCTTGGAGAAATGGTATAAAGAAAACCCGGAGGATGTGGTGGATTTTGAAAAACAAATGCGCAGAAAAGTGCATTATGTGGTGAAACCGGAATTTTTATGGAACAACATCACAGAACTTGCCCGCACACAAGATGGTGAATTGCTCGCAACACTGGAAAAAGGGTTCAAATACATCGAAAACGAATCGTTTGCCAACTCTTTCCAGGGCTTGTTTTCGGAAATCAACCTGAACTCCGAGAAATTGGGGAAAACACCCACTGAACGGAATAAAAAGCTCTGCACCATCATTCAGAAAATTGCGGAAGGAATAGCTGATTTTTCCACCGACACCGATACGCTTGGTGATGCCTACGAATATCTGATTGGTCAGTTTGCCGCAGGTTCGGGTAAAAAAGCAGGTGAGTTTTATACGCCCCAGCAAATTTCAACCATCCTTTCTTTAATTGTTATTTTGGATAGCCAAGACCCATCAACTGGTCCTAAGCCAAAATTGGATAAAGTGCTCGATATTACTTGTGGTTCGGGTTCATTGCTCTTAAATGTACGCACGCGCATCAGGGAAAATAGCGGTAGTATTGGCAAAATTTACGGACAGGAAAAAAACATCACTACCTACAACCTTGCCCGTATGAATATGCTTTTACACGGCATGAAAGATACGGAATTTGAGATATTTCATGGTGACACTTTGCTTAACCAGTGGGATTTGCTCAACGAAATGAATCCATCGAAAAAAATTGAGTACGATGCCGTTGTTTCCAATCCGCCCTTTAGTTTACGTTGGGACCCAAATGATACTTTAGCAGAAGATTTCCGTTTCAAGAGCTATGGTTTAGCGCCCAAATCAGCAGCCGATTTTGCCTTCCTTTTACACGGTTTTCATTTTTTAAGTGGCGAAGGAACGATGGCCATCATATTACCACACGGAGTTTTATTCCGAGGCGGTGCAGAAGAGCGCATTCGAACCAAACTTTTAAAAGACAACAACATTGATACGGTGATTGGTCTGCCATCCAACCTGTTCTTTTCAACCGGTATTCCCGTTTGTATTCTGGTGCTGAAAAAGTGTAAAAAGGAAGATGATGTATTGTTTATCAATGCCAGTGAGCATTTCGAAAAAGGGAAAAGGCAAAACACACTGGGTGAAAAACATATTAAAAACATTGTGGAGACTTATAAATACAGAAAAGAAACTGAACGCTTTTCCCGCAAAGTCTCCATGGAAGAAATTGAAAAGAATGGTTACAATTTGAATATTTCAAGATATGTGAATACGGCAGAAGATGAAGTTCAAATTGACCTGGAAAAAGTTAATGCAGACTTGACTTCGATAAACGAACGAATTAAAACCAATACGGACAAACACAATGAATTTTTAAAAGAGTTGGGGTTAAAAACAATATAAAATGATTCCGGTTCCAATGCCCATGCTGGCGTAGATTTATAATCGCCATACAAATATCATATCATTACTCAGCCAGCAGTGTCCACCCCTCAATCCAGTTATCTTCGCCAAAAGCGCCTTTAAAATCCACGCGCCTGAACCAGGTGTTGGGATATTCGCTTAAATTGCCGGTAATTTTTGGAATAGGCACAAAAC
>Ga0334898_1004545_pt1 | contig 10233 bp, 3 predicted proteins | sample GraSluR3_MG_10_FD_207228 | JGI IMG/M metagenome (GOLD analysis project Ga0334898, IMG submission 207228) | Sludge microbial communities from methane-producing bioreactor in Wageningen University, Netherlands - Granular Sludge_3_08-R3 | ecosystem: Engineered > Bioreactor > Anaerobic > Unclassified... | reverse complement strand
AACCATTGCCTCCGACAAAAAGCTGGGCTTGCATGAAACAGCCCGGTTATTCGCGCTTGTGGATATGGCAATGGCTGATGCTTATACTGCCGGCTGGGATTCTAAATTCCATTATAATTTATGGCGCCCATATACTGCCATCCGTCAGGCGGGTATCGATTATAATGAACATACAGAGGAAGATCTGCAATGGGAGCCGCTTATGCCAACTCCTCCGGTGCAGGATTATCCATCCACACACAGTGCTTTGGGAAATGCAGCAGCAACGGTAATGTCAAAAATACTGGGCACCAACACGTCTTTTTCAATGAGTTCGCCCACTGCTTTGCCCAGTAACGGAGCAAGAAGTTTTACCAACGTTATGCAGGCGGCAGATGAAAATGCGGATTCAAGGGTTACAGCCGGTATTCACTTCCGGTTCGCCTGTGACGCTGGTCAGGAAATGGGAAACAAAATCGGCCAATGGATGGTGGACAATTACCTTAAACCTCTGAAATGAAAAAATCCATATTTTTCGAAATTTTTAACAAGATCCCGGTTGCTTTTGCAATCGGGATTTTTGTTGCAACTATGTTATCCGTATACCGGAATTACGTGATGAAAAAGTTTTCGCACCCACAAAGCATTCATCCTTTTTAGTTCACCATATTTTGCGGGCCAATAAATGATTTTATGTAACTGAGATTGTGCAACGAAGTTAAAAAATTTGCGGAATTGTATTTTCTCTGATGCAGGTAATTTGCTTCAGCCAAGTTCACGGATTTTTTCTCCATGAACGAAAGAAGACAAAATGCAATCCACATAAGATTTTCAGTTTCCCAATCAGATAAAATACCTTCAGAATTTTACTATTTTTCTGTTCCCGGTTTTCCCTCCCGCACTGTAATACAAAATATAAACTCCGGATGGAAGTGCATGCAAATCAAGTGTAATGCTTTGAGCGGAAACGTTCCGGAAATTTTCACGTAATACGGGGACTCCGGTCAGGTCGGTGAGGCGGACCGAAAGCGAAGGCAAATTTCCGCTTACATCGATATGCAGGAATTGCTCAACCGGATTTGGCCAAACCTGAAGGGTTAAATCGGGAATGGCCGGATAATCATGAATCCTTGTATTTATCTGCTTAACAAATGCATGTGCATCAGGGTCAACCGGTATTACCTCTTTATTTAAGGCATTATCGTAAGCAATAGTATAAAATTCATAATAGGTGTCGTAATTTCCCTGGAACAGCAAAAAAGTGTCTTTTACCTGAGTGCCGGCAAAATACCAGTTTCCTCCGTTTTCCCTGTAAACCACATCAAAATGTTTGATTCCCGATGTCTCATCGCTGCCATTCCAGTGTATCATAAACTCACTGGTAAAAACCGTATCGGCCAGTTGATTTACGTGGCTAACCGGCAAATCATTATCCGCTTTCAGCAGCCATTCGTTGGTGATGATGGGTTCGTTAAAATCGAAATAGATGGCAGCCTGGTTTCGAATTTCCGTTCCCGGTTCCAGGTTCTGAAAAACTTCAATATCATAAAATACCGAACCCCGGCCGCTAATGCTGTCGGTGTCGGGAGGAAGGAAACCTTCCATAGCGCCTGTTACCGGCAACATGTTTTCTGGGTTGAGGGTAATAAATTCCCAGTTTAAGAGTCCGCTGACCGAATCGACAGAAACATCGAGCTCCACCAAATAGGGTAATCTGGGCCGGAGGTCTGCAAATGTGTTATAATTTGCACCGGCTGACTGAATGGTGTAGATACTGTCGGCAATGGTAAAACCCTTGAGTTGCAAAGTTGAAAGGTCGAAAACCGTCAAATCCAGCGTGTCTTTGATTGTGACCTGTTTAGCAGGCGCTGTGGCCTCGGGTTTATTTTCAAACCGAATCATGTACGGAAATGTTTTATTCGTATTCAGCCATCCTTCTGCTCCCTGCCCCACCGGACCGCTTTTATCGTTCGGATCGCAGGAGGCGACAAATTCACCTCTGTTATCGGCTTTGTTTTCGGGCGGTGTGCAAACCTGAATCATTTCATAAATGGCATGTGCATTCAGCAGGGCTTCCAGTGCATGTTTGATTATTCCGGCAGCGCCTCCTGTAACTGCATCCCCACCGCAAGCCAGCGCCGCCGACACCAAAACTTCAAGATAACTAACCGTCCACGAGGCCGAACCAAATTCGGGATCCCAGGCATAATCGGTAAAAGATGAAATAATTGCATCCAAAACACTTGCAACACAACTTCCGAAAGGCACAAATCCTATCACATTCAGAAAAATGGCATCTAAACACTCGCCGGCATAATATTTAAGCGGCGAACCAAACATCGGCCTGTCCACCCAGGCTCTCGAATAAAAATCACCTTCTTCGGTTCCCTTTATTTTAAATGCAACCATAAAACTGGAGCCGGCAGGAATTTTGGGAATAATATAGCTGTAAATTTTTGCTTCATAAGGTTCGCCCAAAAGCGAATCTATCAAAACATACTGCGGAATGCTGTCGTAATGCAGGTTGGAAGGCTCCATGGTACGAATAATATCAAAGCCGGTTTCCAGCACTTCGATATTCGGCGAAAAGGAAACCCACAACGGAACGCCGTGTGCATCGGTATCTCCGCTGTTGCCGTAACTCAGGTAAAAAAATTCTTCGGCGCCGGCGGTGACAAAATAAGGCGTAACCAGTTCTGCCCATGGATTCGGGCCCGTTCCCTCTATAATTTCAAATGCATTGGTTAAAACAATAACCGTATCGCCAATGGTAAGAACAATGTCCCGAGAACCGGTTTCAGCGCCCAGCAAATTAAACGTAGCATTCAATCTGACCTGGTTGTAATTAAAGGTTGAATTTGGCGCAGCCGCAATGTCGGGCATTCCGTCTTTTCGCAATAAAATTTCCGAACCTGCTTTCAGTCCGGCGCCAAAAATCTCAATGGTTACGTCGCCGGTGTTTCCTCCTTCTTTTGGTGCGTATTTGTCGATTCTGCCGCCTGCAACAGGCTGGTTATCCGAAGAAAAAATATACGTGGCAAAAAAGGGATGGTATTTTTCTTCGAGCAGTTCAAACGAACCACCCAGAAAGATGGCCGAATCCAGAATTTCCATGGTGTGAACCGGCTGCCCGTCGCCTATACCAAAATAGGGAATCATCTCCAAAACCTGGGCCGACTGCGTTCCCAATACAGCCAGACTGGCAAAAGCCTGCCCGCCGATTTCAGGAATCCGGGTTCCTTTTACCAAAAGGGCGTTGTTAAAAGGTTTTATGTGATCAATGGAACCCTGCAAAGAACTGACAGGAACCGCATTGGCATTCCAGTCGAGTACTTCGCCGGTGAGTGGATCAACAGCGCCTATACGCTCTCGGACTTCACCTCGGATTGATTCAAAATTACCGGATAAAAAAACCCGGTCTTCCATCGGCAAAATTTCACTCAAATAAATGTTTGTTGGCACCAAACCGGAAAGTTGAGGATTCCAGGCAGAAAGCTGTCCGTTAAAATCCACCGCTGCCGTTTTTAACCGCTCCGTATTGTTTACTTGATCAAAATTCCCGGCAAAGTAAACCAGGTTGTGTTCTTTAGAAACCACAATCTTTCGCACCTCATGGTTTGGCGAAACATTGAACGGCAATAAATTGCCCGTTGCATCCATTGCGGCCATTCTGTTTCGGCTCTCCCCGTTAACTGTGGAAAAAGCTCCGCCAATATAAATATCACCGGTTTCATTGTTTTGGTCGATGGCATAAACAGCCCCGTCGAATACCCACTCCCATCCGTCGAGTGGCTCGCCGGTGGTTCCGTTAAAAGCCTTAAAATGTTGCGAAGTTTGGGAATCCCATCCGGACAAATAAACAACGTCGCGCAATTCATCCACTTTCAAATCGTTTATGGTGAGAAAATTCCCTTGTGGATTCCAGTCCAGCAACTGGCCTGTATTTACATCCATGGCGAAAACATTATCCCGGCTTTGGGGCGACAGCATATCAAACTCACCCCCTGCCAGTAAATAATCTGCGGTTGCCGAAAACGACCGTACCGCCCAGGAAGGATTAATCCGCCACGAAACATCCAATTCACCGTTCAGGTTAAACCGGGCAATATGGGGCAGGTCGTGGCCGCCAAACGTTTTAAAATCGCCGCCTGCATAAATAAAATCATCATGAAAATACAAACTGAATACCTCCGCTTCAGGCTCCGGTGCAAAATCAAGAACAGCGCCGTTCTCTTCCATAGCGCCAAAATTTTTCCGGTTTTCCCCGTTTATCCGGCTGAAATTCCCGCCAAAATAAATGGTTGAGCCAACTTTCAGGATCGCATTGACATTTGCAAAAAAAGTACCGGTAATATTGGGATTCCAGCCGGTTTTTGTTTTCGACTGCAAATCCACCGACATGGCGCCTCCGGGAAATGTACCCGCAACGTAAAGCATATTTCCATCGATAAACAAATCGTTCGCTTCGCCCGACGGCAAAACGGGAAACGACTGAACCTGACTGTTTGCCAGGTTTATACCAGCAATGCCCCTGCGCGTTGAATCTCCAACGCTGGTGAACCTTCCCGCCAAAATCAGTTCATTGTTGTGCAGTTCGATATCGTACACCCATGAACCGGGCGAAGGATTAAATGAAGTCAGATTATTCGCGGATACATCCCAGGCAGCCAGATACGATCGCGGCTCACCGCTTACCATAGTAAACCGACCCCCGAAATATAACGTGTTGCCATTTAATGCAAGGCAGGTTACCATGTTGTTTACTACCGGCTGGAAATCCGGGTCAACTTCCATTGTAGGAAGAATATGCACCAGGTTCGACCGGTTTAAGCTGCCGGCGCGGTCGAAGTCGCCGCCAACAAACCAACCGCCCGAACCATCGGGAATGATGGAATAAACTTCCCCGTCGATATAGGGAAAATCGAGGTCGGGCGAAACATCATTTCCGTTCAGTTTGACAGTACCGCCGCTTATATACCCTACCCTTTTGAAACTTCCGCCAACATACAAAACATTGCCCTTCAGTTCCATATCAAATACATGGCCATCCGGACTAATTCCCCTTTTCTGAAGTAACTGGCCGTAACCTTCAGTTACAGCGAAAAACAAAACAATTGAAAAAATATAAACTTTCATAACTGAAAAAGTTGTAATTTGGTAATTAATATTTTCAGACATTTATATCTTATTTTTAAAAAGATTCATAAAATGATGAGATACAATTTTTTACATAATGGTTATAAACAAATTTATTATTTACAGAAACAAAACTCAATACCCCAAATGGGGTAAAAAATGAATAAATAAACAACGCTATGAACAGTGAAATTCCAGTCCTGATTCCCATAAAAAAAGCATTCGGCAGACAGCATTATCTCATTAAAAATGAAATTCACCGGGAAAAATTTTTAAATCATCCGCTTGTCAATACGCTGTATTCCATTGGAAAATCTTTTGCAGTAATTGCCAATACGAGTAACTGGAAAATTGAAGCGGTTACCGGCAATTCAAAAGACCTGACCGGTTACACCACCGATGAAATTTCCAACATGGGAGGCGAATTTGTAATGAATTTTACCGTTCCGGAGCATTTGCCGGTGAACATGGCTACGGTAAAAACCTGCATGGAATACTCCAATTCCATTCCCGAAGAGCAGCGTGAATCCATCTTTGCCATTTATTATTACCACGGAAGAAAAATGAATGGCGACATTGTTGCGGTGCAGCATCAAAGCATTCCGCTGGTATTCGACGAACAAAAAATCCCGTTTATATTTTGTAACATTTATTCCGACATAAGCTTCCTCGATCCGCAAAATATTCCGCATGGCGTCATGGTGAATAAATTTACCGGGGAAGTATTTCACCTCAACAAAAACAGCCTCAACCTGGAAAAACGGGAAGACCGGTTCAGCAAGCGGGAAAAGGAAATAATCCGGCTGATGGGCAACGGCCTCACCAGTAAGGAAATAGCCGAAAAACTGTTTATCAGCAACGATACCGTGCGCACACACCGAAAAAACATTTTGCGAAAAGCGGGCGTTTCAAATACCATTTCGCTGATTCGGTATGCGATTATTAACAGTATTTTGTAGAGAGGCCTTTTAAAAAACTATCTGATATTTCGGTGCGCTGCACCTTTCTTCAAATACCAAATCAAATGCTACAAAGCTTTTGGTGCTCTGCACCATTTTCCCTTTACAGCCAATTATTTATACAAACAGCGGCATCGCCGCAATAATATTTGTAGCACAAAAAAAGGTAAACGGCAGCAAGGTGCATCGCACCGAAATATTAAAATCCACAATATTTCAGTTATCACTGTCCATCTCGTTAATCCACAACGGAATAAATATTCCCTTGTTTTCCAGTTCCTTTCTGTTTTGCAAATGAAAACTCAGCGAAGTAAGTTTTTTTGTTTCCTCTTTCGAGCCACAAAAATTATATTGGATTGAAGCTTCTTCGCTGGTGTAATTTGAATTCTCACATTTCACACACCAATTTCAGCACTTCAGTAATTTTTTTCAAAATCATCATTCTACAACCTCTAACTTTCGGCGGATTTTTAAGAACTCTGAAATAAAATTCAGTAAAAGATTAACGCATATTTTGCCATGAAAACGTTTAAAAACAGCATCCTTTTATTGTTTGCCCTGGCTTTGCTGGTTGGTTGTGCCGGCAACAACAACGGGCAAACCGAAATCGTCCGCAAGGTGAAAATTGAACCGGTGCAGCAGGCCGATTCGCTGCTGGTCAAACAATACTCAGGAATCGTTAAAGAAGCCGGCGAGGTAAACCTGGCTTTCCGTGTGGCGGGGCCCATTCAGAAAATCCTGGTGAAAGAGGGCGACTATGTGCGTGCCGGGCAGGTGGTGGCCCAAATGGATACTCGCGACTACGAAGTGCAACTGGCCGCGGCGCAGGCGCAGTACGACCAGGTAAAAGCCGAGGCCGACCGCGTGATTGAACTGCACAACCGCCAGAGCGTGGCCGGCAACGACTACGACAAAGCCGTTTCGGGCCTGAAAATGGTGGAGGCGCAGCTTAAACACGCCAATAACCAGTTGAACGACACCAAACTCACTTCTCCGGTTTCGGGCTACATCCAGAAAGTGAATTTCAGGGAAAACGAACTCATTGACGATGGTATGCCCGTGGCTTCCCTCATTGATGTGGGGCACTACCAGGTGGACGTGGAAATTCCGGTGTTGTTATATGTAAAGCGGGAAAACATCATCTCCTTTTCAGGTTTTCAGCCGGATGTTTCAGAAGAAAAATTTCCGCTCGGTTTGCTGAGTTTCAGTAAAAAAGCCGGCAGCAACCAGTTATACAAAGTGCAGCTCGGCCTGAATCCTGCCAGCCAGCCGCGCCTGGCGCCCGGCATGGACGTACAGGTAACGGTTTTGTACGACAACGATGCCGAACCGCTGGCCTGTGTGCCTTTGCCGGCATTGTTCAGCGAAGGAGGTAAAACGTACGTCTGGATTTACCAGCAGGGCGGAACCGTTCAAAAACGCGAAGTGGAAACCGGTAAACTGACCGGCGACGGACGCATTCGCATTGTCCGCGGAGTTCAGGTAAACGAACAGGTGGTGGTGGCCGGCGTGAACAGCCTCGGTGAAAACGACAAAGTGGAGCCGCTGGCGCCGGTTTCCGAAACCAACGTGGGAGGGCTGCTGTAATGTACCTCACTGAAATGAATTTCCGGAGAAAAGCCATCATCTGGTTTCTGCTGTTTTGCATGGTGGCGGGTGGCATTCTGGCTTTTCGCTCCATCAGCAAGCTGGAAGACCCGGAGCTGGTGGTGATGATGTCGCAGATTGTAACCGTTTACCCGGGCGCTTCGGCACACGAGGTGGAGATGCAGGTGACCAACATCATCGAAGAGGAGCTGAACACGTTGGGCGATGTGGAAACCATCCGGTCGAAATCGATGCCCAATATTTCCATGGTTACGGTGATGCTTGAGCTTACCGTACCGCAGGATGAAATTGAACAACGCTGGGATTTCCTGCGCCGCCGCATGAGCGAAGTGGTTGCCAGGCTCCCACAGGGTGCACAGCCTCCCATGGTTTTCGATGATTTTGGCGATGTGTACGGCATGTTTTACGCCATGACTGCCGACGGTTACTCATATAAAGAGATGAGCAAAATGGCCCGGTTTATCAAGCGCGAAATGCTGAGCGTAAAAGGCGTTGCCCGGGTGGAAATTTATGGCGAACAGCAGCCGGTAACCGAAATTGTTTTCAATCCGTCAAAAATGGGCGAACTCGGTGTTTTCCCTTTTCAGGTGATGGCCGCCCTGCAAACTGAAAATGCAGCGGTTTATCCCGGTACTTTGCAAACAGGAAACCAGCAGCTCGGTATTTCGGTGAACGGGAAAATTGCCCGTGCCGAAGATGTGGCCAATGTGATGATAAAAGGCCTCGACGGCAGCCTGTTCAAACTCTCGGATATTGCCGAAGTGAACGAAGTTTACGCCGACCCTCCCCGGAATACCATGTTTCTGAACAACAAAAATGCCGTTGCCATTGCGCTTTCCATGGAGTCGGGTGAAAACATTGTGGAGGTGGGGAAGCGCGTTGAAGAACGGCTGGCTGAACTACAGGAAAACATTCCCGCAGGTTATGAATTCGATAAGGTGTTTTTTCAACCCGACCTGGTAAATGATGCCATCAACGGATTTATGTGGAACCTGATTGCCTCGGTGCTTATTGTTATTCTGGTGCTGATGGTTTCAATGGGTTTTCGCAGCGGATTCATCATTGGAACGGGCTTGTTGTTCACCATCCTGGCAACGTTCCCCATTTTACTGGCTGCCGGAGGAACGTTGCAGCGCATTTCGCTGGGCGCTTTTATCGTGGCCATGGGAATGCTGGTTGACAATGCCATTGTGGTCATCGACGGTATTCTGGTGGATTTGAAAAAAGGCATAAAACGGAAAAGGGCGCTCATCCATCCGGCTACCCGTACCGCCTGGCCACTGTTTGGCGCCACGTTCATTGCGGTGGCTGCTTTCCTGCCAGTGTATCTTTCAAAAGATGCCGCCGGTACGTATGCCCGCGACCTGTTTGTGGTGCTCTGCATTTCGTTGTTTATCAGTTGGGCACTGGCCATGACGCAGGTGCCGCTGTTTGCCGAAAAATTACTGAAAAGGAAAAAGAAGAAAGAGGGCGAAGAGCTCTACCACGGCTGGGCTTACCGCATGTTCAGAAATATTCTGGGCCTGCTGCTGCATTACAAAACGGTTACACTGATTGTTGCTGTATTACTGCTGGCAGCGGCTGCCCTCAATTTCAACAACATCAAAAAAACCTTTTTCCCCGACTTCAATTACAACCAGGTTTACATTGAATACCGGCTTCCGGCAGGCTTCGGACCGCAAAAGGTGAACGAAGATTTGCATCAAATTACGAAACACCTGCTTTCTCTGGAAGAAGTGCAAATGGTGGTCACCAGCCACGGACAAACACCAACCCGCTATGCGTTGGTGCGGCCCATGGGCGAGGCAGCCGATAATTACGGTGAGCTGATTGTCAATTTCGAAGATTACGAAACCATGTCCCGGATGAAGCCGGTGTTAAGCGAATACCTGCACAACCATTTCCCGGATGCCCGCACCCGGATTCGGAAATACAATCTTTCGGTAAAAGCATCGCACACGGTAGAGGTGGAATTTACCGGTCCCGACCCGGCAGTGTTGCGCGATTTAAGCCGGCAAGCGAAGGAGGTTTTCCGGAACAATCCGTATGCCGACCCTTACACCATTGAGGATGACTGGGAACCGATGGGACAGGCACTGACTGCAAAGTATGTGCAGCAGTCGGCACGCAGGGCGGGAACTACCCGCTCCGATGTGAGCAACGCCATTCTGGCTGCTACCGACGGGCTTCCCATTGGCGAATATTTTGAAGGACAGACCCGCGTGGGCATTTTTTTGAAACTACGACACAACGACGGTTCCAGAATTGAAGACCTGGAGGACATTCCGGTGTGGAGTATCATGCCCAATCTTTCGGGATTAAACGAAACCACAATTCAGGAGTTGCTGACCGGAGTAACATCCATCGACGAACTGACAAAAGAACTTGTCAGCCCGGTACCGTTAAGCGCAGTAACACAGGGAATAGACCTCGACTGGCAGGAGCAAGTAGTGCGACGGGTAAACGGACAACGCGCAATTCAGGTGCAATGCGAACCATTGGAGGGTTACAGTCCGGCACTGGTGCGCAAAACCATGCTCGGGGAGATTGA
>Ga0334898_1004544_pt1 | contig 10233 bp, 10 predicted proteins | sample GraSluR3_MG_10_FD_207228 | JGI IMG/M metagenome (GOLD analysis project Ga0334898, IMG submission 207228) | Sludge microbial communities from methane-producing bioreactor in Wageningen University, Netherlands - Granular Sludge_3_08-R3 | ecosystem: Engineered > Bioreactor > Anaerobic >... | reverse complement strand
CTTTAATTTTTTGTGACAATAATTTCACTGTCAGAAAATATAAAATTGAGACAAACCAAACCCTCACTAAAAAAAATTTAATTGAAATTACCGGCATAGTACTGGTGAAGCAGGTTATCAGTATCCAAAAAAGGTTTAAAAAAACTGCAAGGGATACCGGATGTGTAATTATACTTTTTTCGAAATTTCTTTCATGAATTATTTTTAGCATAAATACGATTAGCACCAGAAACAGCAGTGGTTCGGTAGGAAGGAACATATCAAAGCTCAGATCAGGCCTTAATCCTCGCAACGGAATAGAAAGAGGGGCAAAAAAAACTATCAGATAAATTAATTTGTCGAAAGAGAAGATTACAAACAGTACAATTCCTAACAGAAAAGGTAATGTATTTATTATAAGAAGATCCTTTTTCACTACAAAAAAGATATTCAATAAGATAAAGCCTGTGGAAATTATGTAGAACAGGCTGATTTTTATTACATCTTTTTGTATCAAAAATTTTACTTTTTACGATAATCAATAATTAGGAAAATCAAAAGAGCTAAGAAGAGGGCAGAAATAGTTGTCAGCATCACAATAACCCATCTGACCGGAAATGATTTTTTATCGGCCGGAACAGGGTATTCCACAATATGGCAATAGGTTATATCTTTTTCATATTCAGACAAATGAAATTCATATTGTGTGGTCAGCGAATCAATGATCTCAATTAAAAAATCATATCGTGATTCGAGCCAATAGGCTTCTGAACCCTTGTCTGCCAGTTTATTATAGAGATCCTCAATTTTTGATGCACCTGCAGTTGTTGCCCTTCCTTCTGCCAGTGCTGTCATATAACCTTCTGTAACTTTTTCCACCTGGCTTTTAAAATCAAGAATCCCGTATTTTTGTCGTATTGTATCAAGACGGTAAGAGAGTGTATCAAGTTCAGCATATTTTTGTGTCAGCCCCTTTTGGGCTATTGTGACCATTTCAAGGTCTTTGGCTTTATGCATATTCCGAACTTTTTTGTTGTAAAAATGTATGATCGAGTCACACATATCGGAAGCCCTTTGTGGATCATGGTCCAAAACATCAATTTTCACTGTTTCGAAATTGGTTTTACCCATTTTGACATTCTTATTATATTTATCCATCAGGTAAGTCATATAGTGGGGATCTTTTTTATTCAATTTGTAAACCTTATCCAGGTCAAAAGAATTTGCCATTTTGATCTTGATATCTCTTGAATTCATTACCTCCAGCATTTGTTCAGACTCAGACTCCTCACTCAATGTCCAGAGGTTTGTAGGATAGACACGGGCGGAAGATTTAAATTTTGGCTTAATAAAAGCCGGGCCTGAAAATATTGCTGAAAGAATAATGGCTATAATTCCTGTTATGATAAAATGATATTTCCTGTCCCAAATTAGTTGAAGGATTCGCTGGTTGTCAAAAAAGTCATTCATAAATATGGTTTCAAAATGGTCGCATTAACTGAACGCAACGGGTGCCTGTTTAGTATTTAATTCAAACAATTTAAAATGATTATCCTGCAATAATAAGAAAATAATTCTTTTTACCTTTTTGTACCAACAGGTATTTATTGCCGATTAAATAATCTTCTCTTATTATAAGATCAGGATCTGTAACTTTTTCTTTATTAATATTTAATCCGTTCCCCTGAATTGTACGCCTAAGCTCCCCTTTAGACGGGAAAACAGATGTTCTGTCTGTAAGCAGATCCATAATTGACGTACCCTCAGAAAAGAGTGATTTTGGAACATTATATTGAGGCACTCCTTCAAAAACTGACACAAATGTACTTTCGTCCAGTTTCTTTAACTGCTCAGATGTTCCCCTGCCAAATAATATTTGAGAGGCTTCTACAGCCATCTCATGATCTTCACGGGAATGAACCATTGTTGTTATCGATTCTGCCAGTTTTTTTTGCAGTAATCTTAAGTGGGGGGCTTTGTTGTGTTCTTTTATGAGATTGTCAATCTCCTCTTTTTTGAAAAGCGTAAAAATTTTAATATATCTTTCTGCATCTTCATCAGATGTATTCAACCAGAACTGATAGAATTTGTAAGGTGAAGTTTTTTGAGGGTCAAGCCATACATTACCCTCTTCGGTTTTACCGAATTTGGCGCCGTCAGATTTGGTGATAAGCGGACAAGTCATTGAAAAAGCTTCACCTCCTTCAATACGCCTTATTAATTCCGTTCCTGTGGTTATGTTGCCCCATTGGTCTGAACCACCCATCTGTATTTTGCAGTCATAATGTTTATACAGGTACAAAAAGTCGTACCCCTGAACCAGCTGATAAGTGAATTCAGTAAAAGACATACCTGATGAGGACTCTTCACCAAGACGTTTCCTTACACTGTCTTTTGCCATCATATAGTTTACAGTGATATGTTTACCAACATCACGAATAAACTGCAGAAATGAAAAATTTTTCATCCAGTCATAGTTGTTGACCATAACAGCAGCATTTGGAATGTTGCTTTCAAACTCAAGAAATTTTTCAAGTTGCTTTTTTATACACTCCTGATTATGACGTAAGGCAGGTTCATCCAACAGGTTGCGCTCCTGTGATTTTCCTGAAGGATCTCCTATCATACCTGTTGCTCCTCCAATTAAAGCAATAGGCCTGTGTCCCGCAATCTGAAGGTGTTTTAACATCATTACACCAACTAAATGTCCGATATGGAGTGAATCGGCAGTCGGATCAATCCCCAGATAACCTGTAGTCATCTCCTTGGTCAGCTGTTCTTCGGTTCCGGGCATCATATCCTGAAGCATTCCTCTCCATTTCAACTCTTCAATGAAGTTCATCAATATCTGTTTTGAAAATTTGGGCAAATATATAAAATGCTTACATATTAAGTGACTTTTTAAATCGGGTCAGTACCTCCTTACCTCTGTTTTGATTTTTTTTATTGTCCCAGCTTTCTATAAACGGGAACAGTGACGGAGCCAGGTTTCGTACAGACGGGTAAAATTGTGATTCAGCCTTTTTTTGTGGTGAAAGGATGTGAACGTCATTATCTATCTTATCAAAAGCTATTAATATAATGCTTAATATCAGGGCTGTCCGCAATACACCAAACGCCGCTCCGGTAAGCTTATTTAAAAACCCCGGAATTACACATTCCAATATCCTGTTCACCATGCCTCCGGCCAGATGTATAAGTAATACGATTGCTATGAAAGTGATTATAAAGGACACAATATTCAGATGTTTAAAGTCACTGCCGAAAATTTCCCGTATAAAATCTGCAGCGATATATGAAAAGCTAATTGCTCCCCATATTCCCAGTATAAGTGCAGCCAGTGATATAATTTCTGAAATGAGACCTTTGGAGTAACCGCTGATTGCTGCAAAAAGAAGTAGAAGTCCAATGATAATATCAATGTAATTCATAAAGGCATATTTAATAGTTGTAAAAGTATGAAATATTTTTATCTGTTAATAAAAATAAATTATTCATACCTTTGACAATTAATTTTGAATTTTTCGAAAATGCCACTTCTTAATTCTGTTATCAACTGGATAAACTTTAAAAGAATATATCAGATCCAGCTATACCGTGAACATCCTGAAGAGATTCAAAAAGAGACATTGTTCACGTTGTTGAGCAGGGCAAGTTATACCCGTTGGGGAGAATCTCACGATTTTGATAAGATTAGATCTGTTGATGATTTTCAAAAGGCTATGCCCATACAATCCTATGAGGATATAAAGCCTTTTGTCGACAGGCTTCGTGACGGAGAATCTGATCTGTTGTGGCCAGGACATGTGAAGTGGTTTGCAAAATCATCAGGAACAACAAGTGATAAAAGTAAGTTTATTCCTGTAACTAAAGAAGCATTGGAATACTGTCATCTGAAAGGGCCGCGGGATGTTTTTGTTATGTATATAAAAAATTATCCCGACACGAAGGTTTTAAAAGGAAAAACTCTTACCCTTGGAGGAAGCCATCGAATAAACAATGTAAATAATAACTCCTATTACGGAGATCTTTCGGCTATATTGATCGAGAATGTACCTTTCTGGACCGATTTTATAAGAATACCATCTAATGATATAGTGTTGATAGAAGAATTTGAAGAAAAAATTCAAAGGATAATTGATACTTCACTTGATCAGAATGTTACCTCTTTTGCCGGAGTGCCCTCCTGGTATTTGGTGTTGTTGAAACGTATCCTTGAGCAAACAGGCAGCAAAAATATCCTTGAAATATGGCCAAACCTGGAGATCTTTGCACATGGAGGTGTGAATTTTGAACCTTACCGTAATCAGTATAAGAAATTAATTCCCTCAGATAATATGCATTATATGGAGACTTATAATGCATCGGAAGGATTTTTTGGGATCCAGGATGATCCTGAAAGTAATACTATGTTGTTAATGCTCGATTACGGCGTTTTTTATGAATTCATTTCCATGAAGGATTTTGGGAAGGAGAATCCCGAAGTGCTTACTCTTGCTGAGGTTGAGCTGAATGAAAATTACGCAATGGTGATCTCTACCAATGGCGGTCTATGGCGTTATATCATTGGTGATACAATACAGTTTAAAAGTAAAAATCCATATAAGTTTATTATTACCGGGCGAACTAAGCATTTTATTAATGCCTTTGGTGAAGAGGTTATAATTGATAATGCTGAGAGAGCTTTGAAATCGGCATGTGACAAAACAGGGGCGATTGTGAATGAATATACTGCAGGGCCGGTTTTTATGGAGGATAACCAGACAGGCGCTCATCAGTGGATAATAGAATTTTTCAAAAAGCCGGATGATCTTCAGAATTTTATTACATACCTGGATGAATCGCTGAAATCGTTGAACTCTGACTATGAAGCAAAGAGGCACAAAGATATTACCCTGGAAAGGCCCCATCTGATATCTGTGCCTCAGGGCACTTTTTACAGATGGATGAAAAAGAGGGGAAAAGTCGGCGGCCAAAATAAAATACCACGGTTGTCGAATGACCGCAAATATCTTGACGAACTTCTTGATATGTTAAGGGAATAAATATTATATTTAGCTTTTAAAAGAATTTATTATGCATATAGCTGTTGCCGGTAATATCGGATCAGGAAAAACTACCCTGACAGAATCTCTTGCGAAGCATTACAGGTGGGTGCCACATTTCGAAAATATAGAGGTTAACCCTTATCTGAATGATTTTTATAATGATATGCAGAGGTGGTCTTTCAATCTTCAAATATATTTCTTACAAACACGGTTACAGCAGATAATCGACATAAAGAAACTGGCGAAAACAGTGATTCAGGACAGGACTTTATATGAGGATGCTGAAATTTTTGCTCCTAACCTGCATCGTATGGGATTAATGAGTACACGTGACTATAATAATTATAAATCGTTATTCAATATAATGGTCAGTCTAGTAAAACCTCCCGACCTGATTATCTATTTAAGAGCTTCCATACCAACCCTTGTCAGCCAGATTCAAAAAAGGGGAAGGGAGTTTGAAAATTCGATCAGACTGGATTATCTGAATCAGCTTAATGAACGGTATGAACAATGGGTGTCAAATTATGATAAAGGTAAATTGTTGATAATCAATATTGACCATCTGGACTACCGAAAAAATCCGGAAGACCTGAGTGTAGTGATTGATAAAATAGATGCTCAGATACACGGCCTTTTTTAATCCATTGAATTAATTTTATTGAGTACTTCGGGCCACATAGTCCCGGGTATTTTAGCTCCCATCACTTCAACTGCTTTCCCGGCAATTAATGATGCTATTCTTCCGCTTTGTGTAATGCTGAAACCTTTTGTAAGTCCGTAGATGAAGCCTGCTGCATAGTTATCTCCGGCGCCGGTTGTATCAATTGCATTTGCTGAAAATGAATCCACTTTGTATAGCTCACCCGACTGCATGATCAGAGATCCCTCTTTCCCTTTTTTAACGATTGCTGTCTCGCACATCGAGGCAATTTCAGCAACTGCTTCATCAGGTTGCTTTCCGGTGAAGGCAAATGCTTCTTCTTCATTGGCAAAGACAATATCGACTTTTTCAGCAATCAGCCTTCTTAAAAATGAGAGGTTTAATTCAACAATATTAAAACTGGAGAGATCAATTGCAATATTCAGCCTCTCCTGTTTGGCAAGATCAATTGCTGTTTCTATCAGTCTCTGATTTTGTACAAGATACCCTTCAATATAGAGAAATGAATATCCACGGAAAATTGCCCTGCTTAACTCCTCCGGTTTAAGATCTGCAGCTGCTCCAAGGTAGGTGGCCATAGTTCGTTCAGAGTCCGGACTAACAAGGTCAATAACTCTCCCGGTATCTTTTTCACTTGATAATAAATGAGGTTTGATATTTTTTCTTTCAAACTCTTCCCTGAAAATTTTACCCAGCATATCATTGCCGATTTTACCAACATAACCGCAATTAACTCCCAGCTCGGCAAGTGCATGTATCGTATTGGCGGCAGAGCCACCGGTAGTTATTTCCCTTTTGTTAAAATAAGTTGCATCATATATTTTTCTGGAAAGGTCTGCATCTACAAGAGTCATGCTGCCGCGTATCAATCCGAAACTATCCAGCAATTTGTCATTTTCCAAAACGTTAATAATGTCTACAAGTGCGTTGCCAATGCCTATCACTGAGGGCATTGATGTCTCATAATCTATGGGATACATATTATCTGTAAAGTATTTTTATAATGGTAGCAAACGACTATTTTGTTTTACCATATTCTTCTTCCCAGAGGTCATAATAACTGACCAGTTGGATCTTGTTTGTTTTAATTATCTCTTTTGTTACAGGAGAACAAAGCAGTTCTGTCATACTGCTTCTTTCAGGTTCTGCTGATCCCGGATGAACCGCAACTATATACTTACCCGGTTTAAGGTTGTTCAATGAATTAAAAAATGTTTGTCTTTTTGCTTCATCAAATGCTGAAGCTGCATAGTAAGCAGTTTGTCCGTCAGGTAATTCCTGTTTTGGCCAGCTTTCTGATACCAGTGAAGTCCATTTATACCCGTATACAAAACCATCCTTTGCCTGGCCGTAAATCAGCTTTTCATCTTTACAAATTTTGGCTATCAGATCTTGTACCTCCGGTGACACCGACCTGTGCCAGTCGAGATATACAAAATGCAGTCCGCTGGCCCTTGCTTTTCCTATCTGTGCACGTATCTCTTTTTCAATTTCTTCAATTTTGGGGTTGACCTTCTCAAGTTGAGATGTATTTTCATAAAAGAATCCATTTGGCCCCACTATGCTGGGAATCACCTCAGGAGATAGCACAGGACGCTGGGTTATGTCTGCAATTGATATATGAATACCAACGGCCAGGGAGGGATTCTCTTTGCATAATTTTACTGACTCTTCAAAATACGCAGAAGTGGGCATTATGCTGGCAGATGTTATGATGCCCTCTTTGTGGGCTTTAATTATGCCTTTTGTCCTTCCGTAAGTTTTCCCCATATCATCTGCACGCATGAGAAGTTTTACGGGCTCTTGCGAAAACGCCATATTACTAAAATATAGTATGGCAAAGATGACGGCTGTCAATGTTTTGAAAGTTTTTTCTAAAATCATTTTTTTATTTTTTCAGGTCGATTTATAAAACGTTCTGTTAATTAGTACAAAAAAACATTACAAAAATACTTATTATTTAATTAAAGTTACCTTTGATCAAAATAAAGTATGATTAAGTAAATTTATTCTTTCTTTTTTTGAATAGTAGTTCTTAAATAATCACCATTTTAAAATTTGTGCGCAAGGTTTTTCAAATAGTTGTGTCATAAGGACAGTAACGAATTTAAAAGAATAAAAATGAAAAAATTGATTATTTCTATGATTGTTCTGGGAGGATTCATAATCCTCGGAGCAACAAATGTTAATGCCGAAGAACCTGAGAAAAAAGATCAACCGGTAACTCAAAATGTTCGTCCGGGTTATACCGATAATAACGGTGACGGAGTATGCGATTTTTATGACGGCACACAACCCGGAAAGGGTAAAGGCCCCGGGAATGGACAGGGATTAGGCCGGGCTACCGGTAAAGGACTTGGCCGGGGTATGGGATTGCGAAACGGAAGTGGAAACGGGATGAGGCGTATGGATGGTACAGGACCTAATTGTTATCGACGTTGAAAATGGTTTTGAAATATTAAAAGGCTGCCAATGGCAGCCTTTTTTTTAGCAGCTTTTTATCATTTAACTATTACCTGTCAAGGATAAGCTTTTTAACGAACTCTTTGCCTTCGACATTCATTTTTAATGGTTCTCTAATTTGCAAAATTCAAATTTTTATATGATTAAAATTAATTATTTTCAAAGGTATCATAGTAGAGTAGAGTACAGAGCAGATCATTCTGCTCTGTAGCCCCCTCGTCAAACCGTACGTGCGGTTTTCCCGCATACGGCTTTCCTGTTAATTTCGTCGCAAGCATATGCAGGTCGTAATCCAGTGGATACATATGGGCTCTTTAGCCCGTAATCTCTGACCAATATGTCAAAGGCTTGCTGGCCTCGCAAGTTAGATCCTTTCTGACTTTTACGATTATAGTATCGACGCAGTCGCAAACGCAGATAACCATCCAGTTTCCTGAAAGCTAACTGTGTATGGCTGACTTTGTCTATCCTGTAATAATTCACCCATCCCCTTATCTTAGGATTCAATTCACCAACTACCTCCTCGGGTCTGTAATGTCCGATGTGCTTAAGTACCATGTTTATCTTTTGTCTTATCTTTTTCTGTGATTTTGCTTTTGGCTCAATCCGGATGTAACTTTTCCTCTCGTCAAAGAGACTCCGGTTGGTTCTAAACGTAAATCCCAGAAAGTCAAAAGATGACTCTTTCACATTGACTTTCTTACTCTTCTCCGTGTTAATAGTCAGCTCCATTCTTTGCAAGTATGAGTGCAGCCTGATGATTACTTCCTGTTTGATATGTTTTGATATCAGGATAAAATCGTCTGCATAACGTATCATTTTCACCCCGTTCCTGTCAAAATACCCTTCTTCTTTGTTGACTATTCTGTCCAGTATATTCATGTAGATATTTGCCAGTAGTGGAGATATAACTCCCCTTGCGGTGTGCCCGTCCTGTTACTCTTTCCTCCCGTGTACTTACCATCTTCCTCTACTATAGGTGCCTTGACCCACAGTTTTATCAGATAGAGCACCCGTGGATCAGCTATCCGCTCTTTCAAAACTATTTCCAGTTTGTCGTGCGGTATAGTGTCGAAGTATTTGCTCAGATCGGCATCATATACCTCATACTTTCCTTCCCTAAGGTTGTCTCGGATTTCTGTTATTGCCCCTTTGGCCGAACGCCTGGGTCGAAACCCGTAGGATAAATCATCAAAGTCGGCTTCAAATATCGGTTCTATGACCATTTTACAGGCCTGTTGTACAACCCTGTCTTTTATGGTCGGTATTCCCAGCGGCCGAAAACCTCCGTTTTCCTTCTCTATCATCTTCCTTTTTACTGCCTGTGGTCGATACGTCCGTGTCCGAAGTTCTTCTGCAATTTCTTCCAGAAACTTCTTTACCCCGTATTCTTCCACATCATCGAAGCTTTGACCGTCAATACCGGGACTACCCACGTTTTTCTTACATCTTTTGTATGCTTCCTCCATCATATATGGCTGGAAAATCTTATCATACAAAACGTAGAACTTGTAGCCGCTTTCCTGCTTGGCTTTTTGATATAGTTTTAGTTGTAGTAGACGTACCTTATCCAGAGAACTTCGATCCTTTCGCTTCTTTTGCGTTAGTCTCTCTATCTCCCTTTGTACACTTTCGTGATTACTTGTATTCTTCAATTCTGTCATACATCTATTATCTAAAACATTCTTAACAGCAATGCCCCTTCCCTCCTTCCAAGTTGTGTTGTCTTGATTATCATCAGTACTACAGGCATCTCCGCCACCCTCGACTGACCATCGGCCTCCGGCCATCGTTAGGGCTTCCCATGTTCATGCACTTCCCTTGTTATGCACGCCATCCCATCTTACTCCGTGCAGCCGTACCGCTGCTCTTTGTCGTTGCTTCACGGTACGTTTCAGGTTTCACCAGTTCCAGGAGGCTGACCACTGCAAAATTGCGTAACGAAGCCTGACTGGGTTCACTTACGTTACGGCTTACATAACCGCTGGCTATGAACTTAGAACGGTTCGTTTCCTCCCCGCACCTCATAGCTGCTTCAGGTTGAACGACAAATTGGCCTGTGTAATCCTTTCATATTAC
>Ga0334898_1004540_pt1 | contig 10239 bp, 10 predicted proteins | sample GraSluR3_MG_10_FD_207228 | JGI IMG/M metagenome (GOLD analysis project Ga0334898, IMG submission 207228) | Sludge microbial communities from methane-producing bioreactor in Wageningen University, Netherlands - Granular Sludge_3_08-R3 | ecosystem: Engineered > Bioreactor > Anaerobic >... | reverse complement strand
GTTTTGAAATATGGGATATCCTACTTATTATGAATGGTAATCACAGATTACCAGAATTTTCAAGGAGGATGAGATGAAGAAGGTACTTGTGTTTAGTATGGTATGTGTATTCGCAGTGGGAATGGTGTTCGCTGGAGGACAGGGAGAAGATGGCAGGAAAGGGCCAATGACCCTCACTCTGGGACACGGCGCTGCACCTTCGAACCCCAGGCATACTGTAGCTTTGAAAATGGCTGAATGGGTGGAGAAGGAATCTGATGGGACATTGAAGATAGAGGTTGTTCCCAGTGAAACACTCGGTAATGACAGGCAGATGGCGGAAGCCGTATCCATGGGGACTCTTGATCTGAGTATAAACTCCCAGGGGCCGGTAGCATCCTACAATGAGAAGATGTCTGCAATTGGCATGCCCTTTCTTTTTGAAAAGCCGGATAACGCATACGCTGTTCTAGATGGAAAGATCGGAGAGGAGCTTGCAGAACCTCTCATTTCTCAAGGTATCCGGGTACTCTCCTACTGGGACAATGGTTTCAGGCATATAACCAACAATGTTCGTCCCATTCAAAAACCGGAGGATCTTAAAGGACTTAAAATTCGAACTCCTGAGGATGAAATTACACTTGCTATATTCAGGACTCTTGGTGCAAATCCTGCACCCCTTGCGTTTGGTGAACTCTATCTGGCTCTGCAGCAGGGTGTATTCGATGGACAGGAGAACCCTGTAACCAATATATACTTCTCCAATCTGCATGAGGTCCAAAAGTTCTTGTCCCTTTCAAACCATAAATACGAGATGTGCCCTCTGATTGTTTCTGAATCTGTCTGGAATACTCTTTCTGAGAAACATCAGTCTATTCTGCGCGAAGCTGCTCTTCGCTTTGCCAGAATACATCGCCAGGAGAATAATAAGCTGCAGGATGAATTGCTTGGAGAGGTTAAAGCTTCAGGAGTAGCCGTTAACAGTGCAGATGTCCCAGCTTTGCGTAATGCAACAGTGTCAGTATATAATCAGTTTAAACCAAAGTTCGGTGCTGATTTTATTGATCGCCTGGTGAATGCCGCGTCCGGTAACTGAATCTAAAAAAATAAGAAACGCGGGCGGGTCGCCTGAGATGGTATAATTATCCAGGATGCCCCGCTCGCTTTTTCTTTATCATCCGGAAGGAGCTGTTATGAGAGGTTTTGTTGGTAAGACATTAAATCAACTTGCTATTGTCGAGGAGTATCTTCTCCTATCAACCGGAGTAGCCCTTGTCTGCGTTGTTGCATTGGGAGTACTTTTTCGATATGTGATTAGAGCTCAGCTTACGTGGGCCTATGAGCTATCCATTCTTCTATTTATTTGGGTTTCCTTTTTGGGAGCAAGTGTTGGTATAAGGCATCAGGCACATATAACCTTTGATTTCCTTGTTCGTCTTTTTCCTCCTGCCTGGAATAGATGGCTTACGGTGTTAGGCAACGTCCTTGTTTTCGTGATCTCTCTTGCCGGAATAGCCCTGGGATATGTTATTTTTACACGCACCCTGGGACAGCGGTTTCAGACTCTGCCCTTATCCCGAGGCTGGATGTATCTTGCTTTGCCGATAGGTTTTTTGCTGATTGCTGTTCATATAACAGAGAATACAGTGCAGCTTTTGTATAAATCCAGTAATGATTCTGTGGATCAGAGCGGGAACGGGGGAGCGCAATGACTTTGCCATTATTGATCATTTTCGGATTATTGCTTGTCGCCCAGGTCCCGATAGCCCTGGCTCTGATTGGCTCTGCAGTAGGCGCCATCGCATTTTTTAGCCGTATACCAATGGAGGCGGTATTTCATCGCATGACTGGTGGGCTTGATTCGTTTGTACTCCTGGCAATTCCCTTCTTTATTCTGGCGGGCAATCTGATGAATACCGGAGGAATAACAGAGAGGATATTCAGGTTTGCCAATCTTCTGGTGGGAAGAATCCCGGGAGGACTTGGGCATGCCAATGTTGTGGCAAGTATTATTTTTTCTGGAATGTCCGGGTCCGCCGTTGCTGACACTGGAGGACTCGGTGCAATAGAAATGGAAGCGATGAAGAATGAAGGGTTCTCTCCCGCTTTTTCGGGTGCAGTAACTGCTGCCTCTGCAACCATTGGTCCGATTATCCCTCCCAGTGTTCCTATGGTTGTTTATGGGGTTATGGCGGAAGTTTCAATTGGCGCCTTATTTATGGCAGGGTTTGTTCCCGGTCTTCTCATGGGGCTTGCAACTATGGTTCTTATCTTTTTCATGGCCTTGACCAGGGATTATCCCCGGCTGGATAAATTCAGGTTTATGAAGATGCTGAAGGCCTTTGGTGATGCCTTTTTTGCATTGATTACCCCTGTAATTATTATCGGGGGTATCCTTCTGGGCATTTTTACCCCTACAGAAGCCGCAGTTGTTGCAGTTCTCTATGCTCTTTTCCTTGGTTTTGTTGTATATAAGGAACTGACGATAAAAAAACTGTATAAAATAATGATCGACAGTATGGTGACCACGGCAACTGTTACCATGATTATTGCTGCGGCCGCCTCTTTTTCATGGATTCTCGCCCGGCAGGGAGTCCCAACCCAGATAGCTCGCTGGCTGACATCAATGGATGTTCCCTTATGGGCATTCCTGCTGTTGTTCAATATATTCTTTCTGTTTATTGGAACATTCATGGAGGCTTTATCCGTACTGGTAATCGCAGTGCCAGTCCTTGTTCCTGCAATGGAGGTAATGGGACTCGATCCTTTGCACATGGGTGTAGTTCTTGTATTGAACCTGATGATCGGGCTTATTACGCCCCCGGTAGGAATGTCCTTATTCGTAACGAGTAAGGTCGGCAAGATACCTCTGGAAAACCTGTACAAGGAAGTAATGATATTTATTGTCCCACTGATAGTGGTTCTACTGATGTCAACATATATGCCTGATCTGATTCTCTGGTTGCCGCGGGCAGTTGGATTCGGCCATTAGGCAACGGTTATAATATTCCAGCTCCAGGTGATCGTATTAAAGATTACCTGGAAAGTCTGGCTGCCGCATTTCTTCCACCACCTTTTTTAAATCCCCGTCCTTCCTATCCAGTAATCTGTAATAGGGGGAGAGGTCCGTACCGTATTTTATATAGAGATCCACAAGAGCATGGTCCCATTGACGGTCGGCCAGGGGCCGGAATCTGCCGGTCAGAAAAATTCTGTCATAATCCCGGGAAAACCGATCTCGGGCACGGGAAAGAACATTTTCCTTATACTCGAGACGTTCCTCTGTCGTTGAAAGTCCCGCATATCCTTCGGAAAGCTCGTGATAGACTTCGCGCATAAAGTTTTGCAGGGCTTCATAGTCCTGTCGCCCGGCCAGCACTGTTTCAATCTGCTTGTCCGTATAGCCCTCATGCTGCTGTACGTAACGCAGGGCCCCTTCGCGGCCTATGAAGACGGCAATTTCTTCATTAAATTCGGCACGCCCCGGGACCCAGATTGTCGCATGGACCATCTCGTGAATAATAAGTTCCGCCAGGGCGTGCGCATCGTAGTCAAGCATGAAGGTATACAGGGGATCCGTCATATATCCGAGGGAACTGTAGGCGCGAACCTTTCGGATAATGACATCGTATCCTCTGTTTCGCAGGTTTGCTGCAAAGCGCTCAGCTTCTCTTCGTTCAAAGTAGCCGCGGTAAAAAACACTCCCCACCAACGGGTACCAGCGTTGATAACGTCCCAGGGAGTCGGTCTTTACGGCGGAGACAACATCGGCGAGGTATTTTCGTTTAGTCTGAACATATTCTGTATAGTTGTCAGTATCCTTGAGACCGATTTCATCGATGGCGAAGGAGCGGATTTTCAGTATCCTGGAAAAAAAATCCTGCAATTCCTCGGATGTGCCCGGCTGCCGGGTGAGTTCTGAAACGGACTGTATGCCGCGACGCAGCAACATTAAATGGAAGCCCTGGCTCGAAAGATAGGGCCCGTCCATGGCCAGAAAAATAATGCAGATGAGTATATACGGTATGATCAGCATAGATCTTTGCGGGAAACCGTTTTTCCCATGGCGAAGCATTTCACTACTCCACGACAGGCTGTTCCGGTCTGCCCTTCGTCGCCAGCTGGCCACAGGCTGCGTTTACGCCCCGGCCTTTGCGGTGGCGGACTACAACCGTGAGTCCCAGCTTTTCTAGTTCTCCCTGAAACCAGTCTACCCTTCCGGTGTCCGGTTCCGCCAGAGGCAGGTTGACCGATTGCATGCCCTCCACGGGGTTCCAGGGAATCAGGTTTATGTTGCAGCGCAGTCCATGGGCGAATTTTCTGACAATTTCGGGGTCTTCCTTTCGGTCATTTATATTCTTTAAAAGAACGTATTCCAGGGTTATTCTGCGCCCGCCGGTTTTCTGGTATTCGATAAGAGCTTCTTTCAGCCGGGGGAGGGGGTTCCTGATTTCCACGGGCATAAGCTCTTTTCGGATTACTGGGTCCGCACTTACGAGGCTGACGGCCAGGCGGACCTGGGGATGCTCCTGTGCCAGACGCTTGATACCGTCGACAAGTCCGGATGTGCTGATGGTAAAACGACGCTGTCCCATGTTCCGTCCTTCCGGATGGCTCAGAATATCTATTGTTCTTGATACCTGTCCATGGTTGTTAAAGGGTTCGCCCATTCCCATAAAAACAATGTTGTCGATGCTTTGCCCTGCAGCAGTCTCTTCGAGGTGGTAGAGCTGTTCGATTATCTCCGCAGCATCGAGGTTCCGGATAAAGCCCATGGTGGCGGTTTTACAGAAGCGGCAGCCCATGGCGCAGCCCACCTGGGTGGAGAGGCAGGCGGTCAACCGCTGGCTTGCGTCCCGCAGCAGTACGGCTTCGATTAGGGCGCCGTCGCCGAGTTTAAGGCGGATCTTTGCTGTGCCGTCAGCTGCCTCTTCGACGGCGTCAACATGAGACCTCAGTATAGTGTGTTCTTTTTCGAGTTTCTGTCTGAGGGCCTTCGGCAGGTCCGTCATTTCTTTGAAGCGTCTGGCATTTTTCCGGTGGATCCAGGAAAAGATCTGCCTGCCCCGAAAGGACGGTTCCGAAACGAGAACCCCGGAGATTTCCCGGGGCAGCAGGGCGAGCAGGGACGGCACGGGTCTATCTGCCCAGGCGCAGGGTATCCAGCATGTTGGAAACGTAGGTGTTCCGGATGCCAAGACGCTGGAAACTGGTCAGAATCTCTATGGCCTTCTCTTTTTCGCCCAGTTCAAGATGACAGTCGGCGATCTCGGTATAGAGCCGATGGTTCTTCGGATCGTTTTTCAGCAGTCCCTGAAGGCTGTCGATGGCGTCCCGGTAATTACCCCTGGCCTTGTTTATGAGAGCGAGCCCGAGTATGGCGTAGGCATCGAATTCGATATTCAGGGCGCGCCGGTAGTACTCTTCGGCTTTGTCAAAGTCGCCCATATGACGGAAGGAGTCCCCCGCACGGGTCAGAATAACCTTGTTTCGGGGGTCTTTCTGCAGAATCCTCTGCCAGTACTCCAGGGACTCCTCGTGTCGGTCCAGTCCCCTGTAGCAGTCTGCCATTCCAAAGAGGGCATAAAAGTTATTCGGTTCCTGTTCCAGGGCTTTGCCGAAATAGATTAGACCCTTCTCGTAGGTTTTCAGCTTGCGGTGACAGTTCCCCAGGGAGGTAAGGACCCTTATATCAACGTCATCCTGCTTTACTTCCAGCATCTTCTCCCAGTATTGCAGGGCGTCCTCGTATTCCCGGAAGTCATAATGCAGGTGACCCAGGCCTATCAGGGCGTAGGGATTGTTCTCTTCCATCTCCAGGACCTTCAGGTAGATCTCCTTGGAGCGGCGGAAGTCCCGCACCTTTCTATAGGCGTCGGCTACCCTGGTGAGGACAGTAACGTTGCTGGAGTCGTGTTCCAGATAACGTTCCCAGATGTCGATGGCGTTGGAATACTGATGCAGGGCCTTGTAGCAGTCCGCCAGGCCGAACAGGGCGTAGTTGTTCCCCGGATGGGAGGCCAGACACTGCTGATAGTATTTTATGGCATCCCTGTGACGGTTTTTCTTCCGGGCCGCGTCTCCCAGTCCAACCAGGGCATAGTTATTGTTATCGTCCATTTCAAGGATTCTGTTGAAACAGACAATGGCATCCTCGATAAGGTTCTCTTTCAAAAGCTGATATCCCCGTTTTGAAAGCTCGGATATTTCGTTCAGCCGTTCTTCATCGGCCTGCTCTTCGGGTGTGAGCTCTTTGATTTCTTCGTTATTGTCGCTCATATAGTGTTTACCCCTCTTCTTTTAACCATTTACGTACAATTGATGACATTGTTTCTATCAAAGCATCCCGTTTTTCCGGAGCCGGAGCAATCCAGTACATACGCAATGCGTCAATATGTCTATTCTGCTGTTCATAATACCGGCCAATTCTTATAAGGCCGTCTGAATACCTGGTAGTTAGAAAGATCCGTTTTGCCAGCTCAATCTGACCGCGATTGAACATTTCATTACCTTTACGAATAAGTGCAGAACGGTCCCGACTGTCCAGGGGAACCTTTTTTTCTGTCGCAACCTTAATAAAACCGTCAGCCGGTATAAGTTCAAGTGCCTTCTCTTTATTCATCAAGGGCAAAACCCGCTTTTCCTACTATAGTAAAAACAAAGGGCAAAATCAATATATTACGCCTAAACAGCTATTAAAATAATCAAAATTCTCCAAACATGTATTCGTATCGGCAGGTTTATTCGTGAAGGGAACCTTTCGTCGATGCCGGATCACCCTGCTTTCTGACAAAGGCCTGGCCCAGGGCTTTTCCCAGGGCTTTGAAGAGGGCTTCCGCCATATGGTGGCTGTTTTCTCCGTAACGGCAGCTGCCGTGAACAGTCAGTCCCCCCCTGGTCGAGAGGGCGATAAAGAATTCCTTGAGCAGGCAGAGGGGAAAGCTGCCGGCGTACTCCTGGGGAAAATCAGCGTTGAAAACAAGAAAGGGACGGCCCGAGGCATCTATGCTAACTTCACTCAGGGCGTCGTCCATGGGAATTGTCGAATGCCCGAAGCGCTGTATAGGGCCGTAGCTCATGACGGCCTCCTTGAGGGCATCTCCCAGGACGAGTCCCGTGTCCTCTACGAGATGGTGCGGGTCAACGTCAATATCCCCTGCTGCTGTGATCTGCAGAAAGAATCCGCCATGAAATGCCATGGAATTGAGTATGTGGTTGAAAAAGGGGACCGGGGTATCGATCTTCGGCTCACCGGGTCTGTCGAGGTCGAGAATTATCTTGATTTGAGTCTCTTTTGTGTTTCGTTCTTCTGTTATCCGTCGTGTTTCCATGGCGCTTCCTTGTATTAACCTTTTACAGTATCGACGAAGTCCCGGATATCCTGAAACCGGAGTTTAAAATAGGCGGGATTGGCAATCAGGTGGACCCGTATCTCAGCCAGTTTTTCCAGGACTTCCAGATTGTTGGCCCTCAGGGTGTTTCCTGTTTCCACCAGGTCCACGATATAGGAGGTTAAGCCCAGGACGGGAGCAAGCTCAACTGATCCGTTGAGTTTGATAACTTCCACCGGAATCCCCCGTTCATGAAAATAGTCCCGTGTAAAGCGGGTGAATTTGCTGGCGATCTTTACCATTCCGTTATTCAGGCTGAAACGGGACCCTTTTTTTCCGGCAAGACACATGTCGGTGGACCCAAAATCGAAGGTGTGGAGCTTCACGAAGGGATATCCGTGTTCGTAAAGAACGTCCTCGCCGCAGACGCCAAGGCCGGCAATACCATTGTTCACGTATACCGGCAGGTCGGCGTTCTTTACCAGGAAGATTTTAATCCGCCCGTCGGTATCGTAAGCCACAAGTTTTCTCTTTTCAAACTCGACCTTGAGGCCTACTGTTTCCATTCGTTCAAGGACCTGGTCCGTCAGGCGCCCTTTGGGGAGTGCCAGGGTCAGCGGGCTGTTCATAGGCGTACGATCCTTCCCTGGGCGCGCTTTTCTACCGCGTCCCTGTATTTTTCCTGCAGGCTTTTTCCCCGGGCCTGCTCGAGTCTACCCGGAAGGGCAAAACGCTCCGGATTTCCCACCAGGGGTTCGATTTTTCTCAGGAGAAGGGAGAATCCGACGGATGGGCTGTCGAAACCGAAGGTCTCCAGCAGCCTGTCGTAACGTCCGCCGGAAAGAAAGGCGGAATCGACCCCCTCGAGGTATGCCTGAAAAACAATACCGGTATGATAATTCTGGCTGCCTGTCTCGGACAGATCGATTCTAACCGGTCCCGAAGAAGCGCTGGTTTCGATGATTTTCGCCAGTTCCAGAAGCCGGTGCAGATGGGGACTGCAGGAGGCGGCTATTGAATCGCCCTGCCTTGAAAGGAACGCTTCGAATTCCGTTGAATTTCCCAAAAAGCTGAAAAGCTCTATCATGGAATCGGGTTCCTCTGAGTTGCCCTGGAGCAGGAGATCCTTCATTGTTTCGGTATCCCGCAGGGCAATCGCGGTAAAGAGCTCCTTCGCTTCTTCGTCGTTCAGGCCCCGGGCGGCTTCATGGGCAAGGGCCGCAGAACCGAGGTGCAGGACCGCATCCACCTTGAGAAACGCAAGAATCTCAGCCGCCATGAGCAGAACCTCCGCGTCCCCATCGAGTCCGGGAATGCCGATTAGCTCCGCACCGATCTGGTAGAACTCGTTCTTCGAGATGTCGTCACTCTGCTGATGCCGCAAAATAGAGTCGGCATACCAGACCCGGACGGGCAGATCTTCCCGGTTCAGGGCCATACCCATCTGCTTGGCAAGGAAAAGGGTTACGTCGCTGCGCAGCAGCAGCAGTTCGCCTTCCCTGTCCATGAGCCTGTATACCCGTTCGGATGAGGATGTATCCAAAAGGGGCTTATAGATATCGTAAAAATCAAAAACCGGGGTTTCCGCGGGAAGATATCCCCACCCGGTAAAAATGCCGTCGAGTTCGCTCAGGATTCTGCGGTGACGGAAGGCCTCTTCAAGAAAAAACCCTTCTGTTCCCGGGGGGATCTGAAGCAGCCGTCGTTTCGGGGTCATATAAAAAGCTCCTCAAATTCTGTCGAAGCTACTATATCAGATACACCGGGGCTTTACCAAGAGACGCATAGACATATAATTTAAACTATGCCTTCCATAGAAATAAAAAGCGTGGACCGTCTTGGAAAGGGTGACAGGCTGCTTTTTGACGCTGGCCCTTTTGCCAGAGCAGGTACCCCGGTAGATGAACGGATTATCAAGCACCTCGGACGTCACCGGGTGCCTATTGTACCGACCCTTGCCCTGAGCTACGAGGAGCAGCGGCAGACCGGCGGGAAAACTGCCGATGAGCTTATCCGCACCTTTCTGGCCTCTCAGGAGGATGCCTATGAGCACGTGCGCCGCAGGCTGTACGAGAAGCTCAAGAGCAGCTATGTCCCTTTTTCGGAAAACGACCGTCACTTTCAGGCCCCGGGAAAGCGGAAACAGATAAGCAAAGGGGTTCTGCTGGAGCCGCGGCCGGAACGACTCTACCTGGCGGATATTGACGCCGGAAGTCATTCCATTCTGCCGGAGTCCACTGTCCAGTATCTCCGGGACGGGCTCAATACCCTCTACTCCATGCTTGCTAAGCTGAATGTGCGCTCTCCGGAAACCCGGGGAAAGAAACGGCGCATTCCCAGGATAGGTTTTCACACCATTCGTCTGCAGTCCCTGTACGACGGGGACCGTATTGCCACTGTGGGAGACGCCTTTGTTCTGCACGCCCTGGACTGCTGCTGCTACTTTCTGAATACCATGGTGAATATAAATAAGAAGCGGATCCTTGCCGGTGCGCCCCTTACCGAGCGGAGGTTCGATCCCGGCAACAAAGCCCAGCAGGATTCGCTTTTTCAATATACCCAGGAGTTCATTGTTGACGCGGCCCTGGGGGTACTGCTTGGGTTTATCGGGTTCTTTCAGGAAGACATTCATCATCAGGTCAGTGTCTCTTCGATTATAGACGGCAGTTCAGCTGCGGAAAAGCGCTGCATAAAACTTCTGCAGCGTAATATTCTTGTTCTGAGGAACCTTCTTCGGGACCGGCATGACATCTCCGCTCTCACCCGGATGACCGCCCTGATGCAGAAGGTCTATCCTGACGGTACGGGATTTCCTCCTCCCAACGAAAACCGCTTCCTTCATGAATTTGTGCGCCTCTTTCAGGTGATAGCCGTCTACGATGAACTGACAAACCCGGTGATCGGCCACACCGGCTACAGCCGAATGGAG
>Ga0334898_1004537_pt1 | contig 10246 bp, 10 predicted proteins | sample GraSluR3_MG_10_FD_207228 | JGI IMG/M metagenome (GOLD analysis project Ga0334898, IMG submission 207228) | Sludge microbial communities from methane-producing bioreactor in Wageningen University, Netherlands - Granular Sludge_3_08-R3 | ecosystem: Engineered > Bioreactor > Anaerobic >... | reverse complement strand
ATCAAATAGATAAATATTTTCAGCGGATAAAAAATACCAGTTGGAAAAAATTTAGAAGATAAATTAAAAATATTTTTTTAATCTGAGGTGATTATAATGAATATTCCGATGTGGATTTAGCAGTCAAAGGTTTAAAAGAAGAACGATTTTTAAAAGTTAATGCTAAATTGATGCGTAGTTTAGAACGTTCATTCGATTTAATTGATTTAGATGATAAAAACGATAGATTTGGTGATTTTATAATAAAGAATATGGTGTTAATTCGTGTTCTCTAATATTGTGATTAAAAAAATCAGATTTGAGATTTCTGAAATAAATATTTTGATTGATTCGTATTCTCCGCTAATAAAATTATGTGAGATTCAAGAGCCTGATTTAATATATTTATCAGCAGTAGCAACTATCCTTCATTCTTTTTTTTTGGAATATAATAAAAATGATCCTTGCAAAAATTCTTCAAGTAAAAGAGCTTTGTTTTTGAGTAATTTGAAACTAACTCTTCCAAACATAATTCACTTATTAATTATTTGTTTTATTTATTTTTTCCTTCAGCTAATCTATTATTATAATCATATAAAATTGAATTTTTTAAATTTTGATAATAATGAAAAAATTCATTTATTTTTATTGGAGCAAATAGTATTGACATACTAAATATCAATATGATATAATAAATTATATAATGAAAGGTGTGATAGGGTGGATAATTTTATTGAAAATGCTTTAAATGAACTGTATTTAAGGCAAATTTCTTCCAGAGAACAACTTCTAAATGAAATTTTAAGAGTTAAAATGACGATTAAAGCTCTTAAAGATAATAAAAAAATAAAAAATGATAAAGAAAAATTATTTCAGCTTATGAAAAAAACTACTGAAGATGATTTAGGCTTCTTTCCTGCTGACAGAGATGATTTTTTTGAAATATTTACTACGCTTGAAGAAATAGATATTATTTCATTCGCTTTAGAAATATATAAAAATGATAGAATAGGAACTATAATCTCTCCACATTATCTTACTAAATTTATTATAGAAAAAATTAAAAAAAATAATCCTGAAAATATTTTAATTACAGAAGCAGAGAAACATTTAGCAGGAATAAAAAACTTAATAGATGCGAATAATGAAAAGAAGTTTACATTGACAACACAAAATAACTTGATGAATAAACTACTAAATTTTATATTTGCTGATTATTCAAATGTAAAGGTTATATTTGAGTCGATATATTCAGAATGTTTAATAAATTCAAAATTTGATTACATATACTCATTACCCATATTTGGACATAAAACAGAGGAATTCGGAAAATCATTTTTAATTAAAGAAAGTGACGGTATAGCTTTAGAAAACATGCTCAAACATTTAAACGAAAATGGAACATTAGATATTATTGTTCCTGCAAAAATAACTTTTGCAGCTCAAGGATATGAAAAAATAAGAAAATTTATTACAGAAAACTTTAATGTAAAGAATATCTTTATTTTACCTGAAGGAACATTTAGACCAACAACAGCAATAAAAACTTATTTTTTTTCAATATGCAATTACAACATTGAAAAAATAGAAATAGGAAATTTAGACATTAAAAAAAATAATTTTGAATCTAATATATTAAAAACAATAACTAAAAAAGAATTTTTAAATCATGAAGATTGGAGAATTGAAATTCTACTTTCTGAAGATGATACCAATATTCAAAAATTTAAAAGCTCTAATTTAGAAAAAATTAAATTAAAAGACATAGCAGAAGTTTTTAGAGGGAAATCTATTTTAAAAAAAGATACAACGGTTGGAAATATAAGAATACTTAATATATCTAACATAAATAACGGAGAAATTGATTATTCAAACATGGATACTATTGAAGAAGATGAACGTAAAATAAAAAGATACGAACTTGAAACAGGCGATGTAGTGCTTTCTTGTAGAGGCACAGCAATAAAAACAGCTGTATTTGAAAAACAAGAAAACATTATTATTGCATCAGCAAACCTTATAGTTATAAGACCAAAAAAAATTTTACTTGGAGATTACATAAAAATATTTTTTGAAAGTCCTGTAGGCACAGCAATTATTAAAAGTTTTCAAAGAGGCACAAACATAATGAATATAAATCATTCAGATATAATGGAAATGGAGATACCAATTTTAAAATTAGAAAAACAACAGCAAATAATTAAATTATATAAAGAAGAATTAGAATTATATAATAATGCTATTAAAGAAGCAAAAAATAAGTGGAATAACATAACAAATCAAATATACAATGAATTAATTTAGGGGGTAAAAATAATGGCAGTCAACTTAGATTTTGAAAACAAATTATGGGCGATGGCAGATAAACTAAGAGGAAATATTCAAGCAGGAGATTACAAAGATGTAGTGTTAGGCCTTATATTTCTGAAATATATTTCAGACAGTTTTGAAGAAAAATATAATGAATTAGTTGATGAAGGTGATGGTTTTGAAGAAGATAGAGATGCTTATTTAGAAGAAAATATTTTTTTTGTACCCCAAAGTGCAAGATGGAGTTTCATTAAAAAAAGTGCTAAATTAAACACAATAGGACAAATAATAGATGATGCTATGATAGCAGTTGAAAGAGAAAATAAAAATCTTAAAGGAGTTCTTCCAAAAAATTATGCAAGACCAGAATTAGACAAAGCAAAACTTGGAGAATTAATAGATTTATTTTCATTTAATTTAGGAAATAAAGAAGCAAAAGCTCAAGACATATTAGGTCGTGTTTATGAATATTTTTTAGGTAAATTTGGCTCAAGTGAAGGAGAATTTTATACTCCACCAAGTATTGTTAAACTTCTTGTTAGCATGATAGAACCATTTGAAGGCAGAGTATATGACCCTTGTTGCGGCTCTGGAGGGATGTTTGTACAATCAGCCAAATTTGTTGAAGAACACCAGGGAAGAAAAGATGATATTAGAGTTTACGGTCAAGAATATACCGCTACAACTTGGAGATTATGTAAAATGAATTTAGCTATTAGAGGAATTGATGGAGATATTGGTAGTCGTGATGCTGATACTTTTGCAAATGATTTACATAAAACTTTAAGAGCTGATTTTGTTTTAGCTAATCCTCCGTTTAATGTAAGTGATTATACATTAATTCAAGATGATGTTCGTTGGAAATATGGAATTCCGCCTACAAATAACGCAAATTACGCATGGATAGAACATATTATAAGCAAACTTTCACCAAAAGGAGTTGCAGGATTTGTTCTTGCTAATGGTTCTATGAGCACATCTATAAAAGCTGAAGCTGAAATTAGAAAAAATATTTTAGAAGCGGGATTAGTAGATTGTATTGTCACAATGCCGCCTAATTTATTTTATAATGTTACTATTCCTGTATGTTTATGGTTTTTATCTAAAAATAAAGAAAATAGAAAAGATAAAGTTCTTTTTATTGATGCAAGAAAAATGGGAACGATGGTAACAAGAAAACATAGAGAGCTTTCTGATGATGAAATTAAAAAGATTTATGATACATATCATAATTGGAGAGATGGAAAAGAAGAATACCAAGATATTCAAGGATTTTGTAAATCTGCAAATATTGAGGAAATAAGAGAACATGAATATATTCTAACCCCTGGAAGATATGTTGGTATTGAAGAAGCAAAAATTGATGATGAACCTTTTGAAGAAAAAATGACAAGATTAACTGAAGAACTCGCTGAAATGTTTGCTAAATCTCATCATTTAGAAGAAGAGATTAAGAAACGTTTGGGGAAGATTGGGTATGAGATTTAAAATTCCAAAAGTGAATGTTTATTTTGATACAAATATTATTAAAAAACATAATGGAAAGCTTACTAAATTTGAGATTAATGAAACTTATAATAGAGTTAAAAATTTTATTGAAGGAAATAAATTGGATTCTATAAATTTTTTTATTCCTGAAATTGTATTAGAAGAAATAATCGAGCAATATATTACTGAATATAAAAGTTTAAAAGAATCTATAAATAATGCTTTGGATAAGCTTATTTCTAATGCATCAAGGCTTGATTGGAATGTTGAAATAATCAATGAAAGTAAAATGAAATTGGCCGAATATGAAGACCTAATTAGAACTTCGGTTAAAGATTTTTTTAAAAAAGAATCTTCTTTTATTTCGGTAATAAAACATTGTAAAAATGATAAAATGTTAAAAATCATTAATAGAGCAATTAGAAAAAAGAAACCGTTTTTTTCGGGAAAAAGTCAGAAAAAAAATTTCTCAGATGCTGGATTTAAAGATGTTGTTTTTTTAGAATCAATTCTAGAACATATGGAAAGTGAAGATTGTGATTATATTATAATTAGTAAAGATAATCTTTTATCAGAAATAAACTTAAACGAAGAGCTATCGGATAAATCTGGAAAAATAATTAAACATGATACTGGGGAGGATATTGTTTCTTATTTGATTGATAGATATGATATCAAGGATTTCTCAGAGTTAGTTAAGAGGGTTGAATCAGATTATTTTCGAGAAATGATAGAAAACAGTTTGAAGGGGCAGTTGATTGAAATCAATTTAGATTTAGATAAACAAGAAATTGGAGAATCAACAGATGTTTTTAAATCAAAATGTAAAATTAGATTAAATGATAAAGATAAAATTATTTGGGTAACACTATCAGATGCTTATGATTTTGTTGAAATAATTGATGAATCGACTCAGGAGGTGATGTTTGAGTGGTAAAATTAAAAGTAATAAAACTAGAAGATGAAATAACACTTACTTATGGGAAAAGTTTGACTAAAAATAAAAGAATTGAAGGACCTTTTAATGTATATGGTTCAAATGGAGTTGTAGGAAAACATAAAGAAGCTATTTTTAAAGGTCCAGGAGTAATAATTGGAAGAAAAGGTACTGTGGGTTCTGTAGTTTTATCAAGAGAAGATTTTTATGCAATTGATACAACCTATGTTTTAAAATTAAATAATCAGAATGATGATTTGATATTTTGGTATTATTATTTGCGAACTTTAGGATTAGAACAAATGAATAGCCATAGTGCAGTCCCAGGATTAAGTAGAGATGCCGTTTATAAAAAAGAAGTAAAAATTTTAAATGATATCAATGTAAGAAAAAAAGTAGCAGCAACCCTCTCATGTCTTGATGATAAAATTGAACTCAATAATCAAATGAACAAAAAACTTGAAGAAATAGCACAAGCAATCTTTAAAAGTTGGTTTGTTGATTTTGAACCGTTTCAAGATGGCGAGTTTGAAGATAGTGAATTAGGAAGAATACCTAAAGGGTGGAGAGTAGGATTTTTAGGTGATAAGTGCTTATCTAAATTAGTAAAACCAGGAATAAAAAATTTTAGAGGTGAAAAAATTTATATCGCAACTGCTGATGTGGAAAATTCAAATATAATAAATAACACTAATAAAATCACTTTAAATAATCGCCCAAGTAGAGCTAATATGCAACCAGGAACAAACACAGTGTGGTTTGCAAAAATGAAAGATAGTAGAAAACTAATATTTGTTGATGAATTTTCAAAACCTATACTAGAAAATTATATTTTTTCTACCGGGTTTGCTGGTATTGAATGTTTAAATAATAGTTTATATTATATATGGTGTATATTATTAAGCAAAAATTTTAATAGTATAAAAAATAATTTATGTAATGGAACAACTATGCAGGCAATAAATAATGATAATATAAAAAAAATAAGTGTTATCATACCAGATTCTATAAATCTTAAAAACTTTAAAGAAATTATGAAGCCTATATTTTTTAAATGGTATGAAAATTTTACTCAATCACAAAAACTATCTCAAATCCGTGACACCCTACTACCAAAACTAATGTCTGGTGAAATTCGTGTTCCTATAGAGGAGGTGCAAAATGGCGAAGAATGATTTTTATGAATCACAACTTGAAGAAGCTGCTCTTGAATGGTTTGAAGAACTTGGTTATGAAAAAGTTTTTGGTCCTGATATTGCACCAGAAGGAGAGTATCCAGAACGTGAAGATTATACAGAAGTTATATTAATTGAGAGACTTAAAGATGCTCTTCAAAGAATTAATCCCAAAAAGCCTAATTCAGCTATTGAAGATGCTGTTAGGCAGATTACTATCCCGCAAAGTCCAAGTTTGATAATGAACAATAAATCATTTCAAAAAATGATTACTGATGGAATTGATGTTCTTATTAAACAAAATGATGGAAGTTATAGAACCGAAAAAGTTTATATTTTTGATTATTCAAAACCTCTCAATAATGAATTTATAGTTGCGAATCAATTCACAATTGTTGAACATGGAATTGAAAAAAGACCAGATATTATTATTTTTGTTAATGGTATTCCATTAATTGTTATTGAACTTAAAAGTGCTATAGATGAAAATGTTGATATAAGTGATGCTTATAACCAGCTTCAAACGTACAAAAATAAAATACCTGCATTATTCACTTACAATTCGTTTATGGTAGCAAGTGATGGTATTAATGCTAAAGCAGGTACTTTAACTTCTAATGAAGATAGATTTATGTCATGGCGAACAATTGATGGTGACGGAACTGCTCCGGCTTCTATTCCTCAATTAGAAGTGTTAATAAAAGGTATGTTTCAAAAAGAAAGATTTTTAGATATTATAAAACATTTTATATTGTTTCAAAGTGATGATAAAGAATTAATAAAAATACTTGCAGGTTATCATCAATATTTCGCTGTTAATAAAGCTGTTGATAGCAGTGAAAGGTCTACTCATCAAAGCGGAGATAGAAGAATAGGGGTTGTATGGCACACTCAAGGAAGCGGTAAAAGTTTGTCTATGGTTTTTTATGCTGGAAAACTAGTAATTAATAAAGAACTTGAAAATCCAACAATCGTAATTATAACTGATAGAAACGATTTAGATGATCAATTATATAGTACATTTTTAAAATCAAAAGATTTATTGAGATGTACGCCCGTTCAAGCTAATGATAGAGAACATTTAAAAGAACTTCTTAATAATCGTACAAGTGGTGGTATTATTTTTACTACAATTCATAAATTTTCTCCTTCTGCAAATAAGGTAAAAGAAGAAATGACAAATTATTTAGCTGCTGAAAATGAAAATTTATATTATTCTCCTATTTTAACTGATCGTAGTAATGTAATTGTAATTGCTGATGAAGCTCATAGAAGTCAATATGGTTTTGGTGCGGAAGTTGTAAAAGGAAAGACTGAAGCTGATGTAAAATTTGGTTATGCAAAATATATGAGAGATAGTTTGCCTAACGCTTCATATATAGGATTTACGGGTACTCCTGTTGAACTTTCCGATAAAAATACTAAAGCGGTATTTGGTGATTATATAGATGTTTATGATATGACAAGAGCAGTTGAAGATGGTACAACTGTTAAAATTTTTTATGAAAGTCGTATTGCTAAACTTGAACTTCCAGAGCAAATGAAGCCAAAATTAGATACTGAATACGATGAAATTACAGAATTTCAAGAATTATCGGAAAAAGAAAAATTAAAAAGCAAATGGGCAAGACTCGAAGCTATTGTAGGTGCAAAAGAGCGTGTAAAGAAAATAGCTTATGATATAGTTACTCATTTTGAAAAAAGAGAACAATCTCAAGTGAATGATGGCGGAAAAGGTATGATAGTAACAATGAGTAGAAGAATTGCTGTTGATCTTTACAATGAAATAATCAATTTAAGACCTCAATGGCATAGTGATGAGATAATGTCAGGTAAAATAAAAATTGTTATGACTGGAAGCTCTTCTGATCCTCAAGATTGGCAAAAACACGTTGGAACTAAATCAACAAGAGAAACTCTTGCAAAGCGTATGAAAGATAAAAATGATGAATTGAAGCTTGTTATTGTAAGGGATATGTGGCTTACTGGTTTTGATGTTCCTAGTATGCATACAATGTATGTAGATAAACCTATGAGTGGACATAATCTTATGCAAGCTATTGCGAGAGTTAATAGAGTTTTTAAAGATAAACAAGGTGGTCTTGTTGTTGATTATATCGGTATTGCTGAAAATCTTAAAAAAGCTCTCAATCAATATACAGAAAGTGATAAAAAAACTACTGGTGTAGATACTGAAGTTGCATCACAAGTATTGCTCGAAAAGCATGATTTAATAAAAGATATATTACATGGACATGATTATAATAAATTCTTTGATGGAAAACCAAGCGAAAAAATGCAAGCTATTGTTGAAACAATGGATTATATTATAGGGCTTAGAGAAGATCGTAAAAATGATTATATAAAACTTGTAACTGAAATGGCGAGAGCATATTCTTTATGTGCGACTACTGAAGTTGCTGAAAGATTAAATGTGGAAGTTGGTTTTCATAAAGCAGTTAAAGCTAGTCTTGTAAAAATATTATCTGAAGATAATAAAAAGAAAACTACAACACAATTAGATAATGAGCTTAATCAATTGATTTCTAAAGCTATTTCTTCAAATGAAGTAATAGATATTTTAGGGTCGGTAGGTCTTAACAAACCAAATATAGCTATTCTTTCAGATGAATTCTTAGAAGAAGTAAAAGGGATGGAACAGAAGAATTTAGCTGTTGAGCTTTTAAATAGGCTTATTAAAGGAAATATAAAATCATTTTCAAGAAAAAATTTAGTACAATCTAAAAAGTTTTCTGAATTGCTTGAGGCTTCAATTAGAAAGTATCAAAACAGAGCAATTGAAACAACTCAAATTATTATGGAATTGATTGATCTTGCAAAAAAATTAACTGAAGCTGAAAAGCGTGGTGAAAAAACAGGGTTAACTTCAGATGAGTTAGCTTTTTATGATGCACTTGCTGATAATGATTCTGCAAAAGAAATAATGGGTGATGATATTTTAAAACAAATCGCAAGAGATCTTACAGCATCAATAAAAAATAATATAAGTGTTGATTGGGCTATTAGAGAAAGTGTTCAAGCAAAGATGAAAATGACTGTAAAACGTTTGCTTAAAAAATATGGTTATCCACCAGATAAAACACAAAGAGCTGTTGAAATTGTTCTTGAACAAACGAAGTTAATGTGTATGAACGAAGAGAAGTAAAAAAATTTAAATTTGATTTTTCTTTAATGCTTCTAATGTAGTGTAACAGCCACGCTGCACTTTGCACGGCGTTACAGCACTAAGATAACGTAAATATTTTTATAATTGAAATTAGACAACTTGAAAAATATGTTATTATCCTAAAATAAAAGAAAGCGAGCGAGAGAATTGAAGGAAATAAATCAAAATGACGTAAAAAAATATTTAAAAGAATTATCAAAAAATGAATTGGAAAAAGAAGTATTAAATCTTTTTAAAAAATTTAAAGATGTAAAGGAATATTTTTCTATAGAATTGAACAAAGATAATCTTGAAGGAATTTTAAGTTATTATAAAGAAAAAATATCAAATGAATTTATTATTGAAAGAGATATTGAAGATATTAATTTTAGATTAATACGAAAATATATATCAGATTTCAAAAAAAATTGTGGAAATAGCAGGTACGTAGTTGATTTAATCCTATATGCAGTTGAACAAGGTGTTCTTCTTATTGATAATTATGGAGATATTACCGAACAATTTTATATAAGTGTAGAAAAACTATTCGCAGATGCAACAAAACATATGCGTATAAACGAACTTACAAAAGAGAATGTAAAAAGATGCAAAAAAATAGTTGATGATTCAAGTAATGTTGGGTGGGGTTTTTCTGATACAATGTATGATATATATTATGAAAGCTTTAGTGAATATATAGATTTTGAAGAATAAGAAGGATTATCTGTTCATGCAGAGGATGATTTTCGTTTTAAAACAATTGAGAAAAGTGCATTATAAAGTGCAAAGAATAATGAGGATATTAAATGTAATATAATATGATATGATATGATATAATTAAACTAGGGAAAAGTGTTAAAATACGATGGAAAGTGTTAGCTGTATTTGTAAAATATATATCAAACGAGACTATATTATGATTGCTATATCAATAAATCAAATAGATAAATATTTTCAGTGGATAAAAAATACCAGTTTTATAAAATGGGAATCGATATCAATAAAAGAAATGTAGTTTTAAAAAGAGATCCTATACAAAAATTAGAAGAATATTTGATATTCAGACATTATTTTAGACACTCGTATTCTTTTCATCTTAATTGGAATAAAATGAAGCATTTAGTTTTTGAATTAAAAGATATTTGGTTTAAAGTAAAAACAGATCTTAATGAATTTTTAGAATAAACAAAA
>Ga0334898_1004536_pt1 | contig 10247 bp, 6 predicted proteins | sample GraSluR3_MG_10_FD_207228 | JGI IMG/M metagenome (GOLD analysis project Ga0334898, IMG submission 207228) | Sludge microbial communities from methane-producing bioreactor in Wageningen University, Netherlands - Granular Sludge_3_08-R3 | ecosystem: Engineered > Bioreactor > Anaerobic > Unclassified... | reverse complement strand
TCAATGCGGCTGGTGATGTTCCTGACCCTGAGTCCTGATGCTATAATAAGTCAGAATCCTCTGATTGCCCTGAGTACAACTGCCCTGATCCTCACATTCGTTCCGGTAAATTAAACCAGTTAAAACTATTGATATGGAAATCAAACATTTATTTAAAAATAACAATAGATACCTGCTTTGCATAATTCTTGCGGTTATTGTACTGGTTAATACCGGCGGTACCGCGATGGCAAAGCCGATACTGTCAGGTCAGGAGACCATCAGGATAACAGGAACTGTTATATCAGCTGCCGATAATGCCCCGCTTCCCGGATTAAGTATCATTGTTAAGGGTACTACGCTAGGTACTACCACCAATTCTGAAGGAAAATATACCATAGATGTACCGTCGGATGCTACCCTGGTATTTTCTTTTGTAGGATTTATAACACAGGAAATAGCTGTTCAGGGAAGACATTTAATAGACGTTGCTATGGAAGAAAGTATTGAAGCCCTGGAAGAGGTAGTGGTTACAGCCCTGGGAATAAGACGAGAAGAAAAGTCACTGGGATATTCTGTAGGGAAAGTGGCATCTGAAGAGTTATCAAAGGTTGTTCATGAAAATGTGTTGTCATCAATGGCAGGAAAAGTTACAGGAGTAACAATCAATTCAACCGGTGGCGCCGGTTCAACAGTGAGCATGGTGATCAGAGGGGCAACTTCGATGAGCACCGATAACCAGCCTCTCTTTGTAGTTGACGGAGTGCCAATGACCAGCACGGTTAATAATGTTGGCGGATTCGGATCGGATAACCGGGTCGACTATGGAAATGCTATTTCAGATATTGACCCGGAGAGTATAGAAAGTGTATCAATACTTAAAGGGCCGAGTGCAGCAGCTTTGTATGGCACCCGGGCCGGAAACGGAGTTGTTCTGATAACCACAAAGAAGGCAATTGAAAAAGAGGGCATGAAAGTAGAGGTGATCTCTAACACCGTGTTCGACATCCCCGCCGAATATCTGGATATTCAAACTCGCTTCGGCTTTGGAGCCAGAAGTTATACTCCTTCTGATTTTGCAAGTGGCATTATACCTCCTTTTAGTCCGGCAGAAGCAGCCGGGGCCGGTCCTGAACTGAATAAAGGATACTGGCAGGTACAACCTTTTGCACCGCTTGATGCCAATGGCGTACCTGTTCCTACGGAATTAGTATCATACCCTGATAACTATAAAAACTTTATTAATCAAAATGCATTTACTACCACCAACACTGTGGCCGTTTCAAGCAGCGGAGAAAAAGTGAACTACAGGCTTGGCGTTTCAAATATGACAAACGAGGGACTTGTGCCGAATTCAGACCTTAACAGAAATAATATTACACTTTCAGCCAATTCAAAGGTCCGGCAAAATTTTACTGTTAATGCCGATATTAATTATGCCCAAAACCGGGCAGATAACCGCCCTGCAACACAGGAACGGGGAACAAATCCGTTACAATGGGCAGCGTGGACTCCCCCAAATGTAGATATTCGCAAATTGAAAGATTACAAACTTGGTGGCACACAGGTGCTAATCATTGGAGAAGGATATGAAAATCCTTACTTTCTTGCCTACGGTATAAGCAACAGCTTTGAGCGAAACAGGTTGATAGGCAATGTTTCTGCTACCTGGGAGATTACTCCGCAACTGAAAATTATGGGGAGATATGCATTGAACAGAACTGATGAAATACGCGAAACAAAAATCGATCCCGGATACTCTAAGGAACCGAACAACGGGGCTTACGGACTTGTAAACAGTAAAGGTATGGAACGGAATGCCGACGTTCTGGCAACTTATGATGGCAGTTGGGATGATTTTGTGGTAACGGTGTCTGCCGGGGGTAACCTCCTTTACTCCAATGGATCCAGTGTCAGCAATTCATCTAAATCGGGATCGGGACTGATAATCCCTTATCTGTATACAGTTCGAAATATTGAAAATACGGCGCTAAGTTATTCTAATTCAAGATACGAAAGGGCTATCAACAGTGTTTATGGTATGGCTAATTTGGGATGGAATGATATGATCTACGCCGACCTGACAGCCCGCAACGACTGGTCCAGCACTTTGCCTGCCGAAAACCGTTCTTATTTCTACCCCTCGGCATCGCTTAGCTTCATTGTAAGTAACATGATAAACCTTGGAAATAATTTAGATTTACTAAAACTAAGGGGTGGATATGCGCAGGTAGGTAACGATACTTCGCCATACAGTTTATATGTAACCTATTATGATGCCGGCCAGTGGGGAGATGCAATCAGGCTGGGCAAGCCGGGAGGACTTTTAAATCCCAACCTCCTTCCCGAAGAAGCCACTTCGTATGAAATTGGTGCCGACATAAGGGCATTCAACAACCGGATAAGATTTGAGGGAACTTATTACCGTGAAGATAACCGTAACCAGATACTGGGAGTTCCATTGGCAGGGTCAACCGGCTTCGGAAGCATTAAAGTCAATGCAGGATTACTGAGAAGCAGGGGATGGGAATGGATGCTTGGAATCACACCGGTAAAAACCGGTAACTGGACATGGGACCTGAATTTCAATTTCACCCAAAATAAAACACATCTGCTTGAACTTGCAGATGGTGTTGATTTTGTCGAGTTCTGGAGTGAAGCAAGGGTAAAAAATATAGCTTATGCGAAAGACGAATCAGGTGGCCAGGATGGATTAATAGGGAATCTTTATACGAGGAAAATTTTACGGGTGACTGATAAAAATTCCTTGTACTACGGATACCCCTTATTCCCGACAGGTAGTGAAGACGCTGAGTGGCAGGCTTCAGAAGAATACACAAAAGTGGGTAACTATAACCCCGATTTTATTATGGGTTTGCAAACCGCCCTGGCTTACAAAAATTTCACTCTAAGTATGACATTCGACTGGCGGTCGGGTGGACAATACGTATCGCAAACATGGAGATATTTGACAGAGGGAGTGGTCTCCAACACCTGGCTGAATCAACTGATAGAGCCGCCGGAAGGGACAAATGGCATGTTGAGCCAGGCATTGCGTGACTGGGTTGTGGCTAATGCCGCCTGGCTAATCTTCTCGGATAATCCCCGCCCGATTGGCGGGCCGACAAAGGAATTTGGCGGATTTTACACTGACTTTTTCACAGGTATCGGCGCATACGACGGAGTCTTTGCCCCGGGTGTTTATGGCCATTACGACAACCAGGGAAACTTTATCCTGGAGATGGAAAACCTCGGTAACGAGGGGACTGAAATCAGGCCTTATGTAATGAGTTATCCATGGGATATAGGAGAAGCCAATCTTTTCGATGCCGACTATGTCAAACTCAGAGAGATAGCTATAAACTATCGTGTGCCTCAACGATTCACTCAAAAAATCGGAGTACAGGATCTGAATTTTTCAGTCTACAGCCGTAATATTATGATCTGGGCTAAAAGTGCCGGCATGGGTATAGACCCTGAAAGGGCTTATCAGTCTGAAAGCAGTGGCAGGTTTAAACAAGGGGTGGAACGCTTTAATGCCGAGCCCTGGGTAATACCCGTGGGATTTAAATTAAGCTTCTCTTTTTAACCGATAAAAATCAATGTTATGTATAAAATTAAAAATAACTTTATCATCGCATTATCCTTACTTGTTGGCTTTGTGTTTTCATGTAAAGATCTCGATGAGTTAAACATAAATCCCAATGGTGTCGATCCGGCAGTTGCTGATCTTAATTTTCTGATGCCGACAACTATAACTAGTTTGGGACAAACCGTCTATAATATCGGTTTTGGCGTATTTTCAGGGGTCATGCAGCATACCCAGCAAACCGGATGGTTTGGCGGATACAACAACTACGACTGGAACAACTTATCTCATAGCTGGAATGGCTACTACGGCATCTTAATGAACAACGAGGAGTTTTTCAATAAGGCCGTTAAGGACGGGTACGAGTTTCACGAAGGCGTGGCAAGGATACTTAGAGCATATTTGTTTGGATTGATCACTGATATCTGGGGTGATGCACCGTATAAAGATGCGCTTAAAGCCGAAGCAGGGCCGGATTATTTCAAACCTGTTTTCGATTTGCAAAAAGATATATATCTTGGAATACTTGCCGACCTTGATACTGCCAATACACTCTTATCGAAAGATGCAGCTTCGTATAAAAATATAGTCCCAAAACAGGATGTATTATACCAGGGGGCTCCCGGGAAATGGAGGATATTTGCAAATTCCCTGGCATTAAGGTATTACATGAGGTTACAGGCAAAAGAGCCGGGAATAGCAGAACAGGGAATCAAAAAAATTACCGGTGACCCTTCAAAATATCCGTTAATAACCAATGCAGCCGATGATGCCTCTCTCGGGTTTCCGGGCAAATCGAGCAGCGATTCAAATCCGCTAAACACGGTTTATGATATTGATCCTGCCGGAGCTTATATGAGAGTGAAAATGGGTAAAACCCTTGTAGATGCCCTGAGGAATCTAAATGATCCCCGGCTGGGTGTATGGGCTGATAAAATCGAAATTCCGCTGGTATTGGTTGATGGGACAGGAATCGACCGTATTGTCAATGGCAAGCGGGAAGTTTCACCGGATGTTGTAGATGATTTCGAAGCTACCAACTCGATGGAAGTTGATTTTCATCCTGAATATGCAGGAGTTACCATTTCCCATTCCAGGGTACAAATTTATAACATGAACAATGCAAATCCTGCCCAGGGAACCAAAAACCCACATGCTTCACATTTAAATGACCGGTACAAAAAGACTTCAGATCCTCTGGTTTTAATGAGGCTTATGTCGGCTGCCGAAGTAAATCTGATTCTTGCGGAGGCAGCAGCCAGGGGATTGATTGCAGGCAATCAGGCCGGATTTTATTCTGCCGGGATAAGAGAATCATTCACCGCCTGGGGTGTAGCAGATGATTTTAACGATTATATTGCAGATAATCCTTATAACGGACTGGAGAGTATTATGGAACAAAAATGGATAGCCAGCTGGACAACAGCGCAGGAAGCATGGTTCGACTGGAGGAGAACAGGATTGCCTGCCCTCACCACCGGGCCTCTGGCGGCAAGGCCGGTATTGCCACTTCGATGGTACTATCACTATGACAACGAAATAGCAAAAAATCCGGATAATGCTGAAGCTGCTATTTCCAGGTTGCAGCCAACCCAGTACCTTGGAACTGATCAGAGTAACAACAGCGCCTGGTCGAAAATGTGGCTATTGCAGGAAACAGGAAAACCTTATTAATCAGTCATATATCAATTCGATTTGTGTTTATTGAATTCAACCCTGAGGCTAACCAAAAAATGAGAGATAATAGCCATTTCAGATAAATTAGAAGTTTATTTGATTGATATATAATAATTTAATTTATTACTTAGTATAAAAAACAACTATTACTTTTACAAGTTAGATAAACATTTTAAATTATGAGAGTACTATTAATTTCCGTATTCGCTCTATTCCTGATTCCAAATATCCGGATTAATGCCCGGACTTTCAAAGCGGGCGCCTCCATGCGGATAATCACGCCGGAGAAGTTGCTGCCCATATCAGGTGGTATGGGGGCTCCTGAATTACCCACAGGAAAGCAAGGCGATCTTTTTGTACGGTCACTGGTATTCGAGAAAGGCGAAACACGGATTGCCATTGTGAGTATAGACAACCTTGGCTGGCCGGCTGTTCTGGGTGACCGTTCACGAAAACTGATAAAAGGTATTCTTCCCGAAAACATTTTGATCGGAGTAACCCACACTCACAGCGCACCAGATGCTTATGGTTTCACTGATGAAAACGGAAAGACCGGGGCCGATACGGAATACCTTGACTGGTGTGTAGTCCAAATAGCCGATGCAGTTAATGAAGCTATTGCCAGCCTTGAGCCGGCTGTCCTAAAAATAGCTGTTGGCGAAGCTAAAGGAAAAATCGCATACAACTATTATGCCCCTGATTTATACGATCCGCGCTGCGGTGTTATACAGGCCATTGCCACCTCTGGGGTCAGAAAGGGAAAAGCAATCGCCACCCTGGTGAACTATGCCACCCACCCTGAAATACTGGGAACTTCACGCAAACTTATAAGTCCTGATTTATGCGGGCCGCTTTATGAGCGTATTGAATCTAAAGCAGGAGGGATGGCCATCTTTATGAACAGCGCAGAGGGAGGAATGGTGACTGCAGATAACCGTCGCGAGAACAGCCAGGAAGCCAATGACTGGCAGGAGTGTATACGCATTGGCCATTTGCTGGCAGATGAGGCCCTGCGAATAATTGAACCGGCGCCGGTACAGGAAAACCCGGAATTACTATGCACCTCAAAAACAGTTGAGTTTCCAATTGATTCTGAAGAAATGCGGCATGTCTTCCAAAACTCACCCATATTAAGCCAGGCCGTTCAAGACAAAGATTACAGCAAAGTCTCAACCCGGCTCAACCTGTTGAACATCGGCAGAGCCCGGGCACTCACGATTCCTGGTGAAGCTTTGCCAAATATCGGGTTCTACCTGAAGCGAAATATGAAAACCAGTCAGCCCTTTCTGTTTGGCCTCACCAACGATGCCTTCGGCTATATAATGGTAAAGGAAGATTTCAACAGCTTCAAGAAGTACAACTACATCAGCCGCACCTCACTGGGTGAATTCACAGGCGATATTTTTGTGAAAGAAGCAATGAATATTATCGGAGAAAATCCCGGAGCAGAAGATTTTAGTAATCAATAAACTTAAATCCCTCCCGGGGAGGATTCAATAACCTTTTTTCATACCACCGATTGTGGGGCGTTTTTCTTTATTCTAATTAAAATTTCTTGTTTATTTTTTTGCTCTTCCTCAATATCATAATCATTTTGTAAACCAAGCCAGAATTTTGCAGTTGTTCCAAAATAATATGCTAATCTTAATGCTGTATCTGCAGTTATTCTTCTCTTCCCTTTAATTATTTGAGAAATTCTTGTCTGTGGAATATCAGTATCTTTTGACAATTTGTATGCACTTATACCAAGAGGATGTAAAAATTCCTCAAGTAATATCTCCCCAGGATGAATGTTTGCCAACCTTTTCATTTTTATTCCTCCTATCTTTAATGATAATCTATAATTTCAACAGCAGTTGCATTATTATCAACCCACCTAAATACAATTCTCCATTGGTCATTAATTCTGATACTATAAAAGTCTGAACCACGTAATTTCTCAAGTCTGTTGGATGGAGGTATTCTCAAATCGGACAAATTTTGCGCGTTATTAAGCATTCTTAGTTTTCTACGTCCATTTTGTTGAACCTTAATCGGTATATTTTTGATACGTTCTCCATTCCAAATTTTTTCTGTATCCCTTGAACCAAATGAAGTTATCATACTATCATTTCACGTTACTATCGTCAAAGGTAATTATTTTGTTTCGAATTAACAAATCATTTTAATAACAATTGGCCAAATGCACCCAAATCCTGTTGTCTCCAATTAAAAAACACTATGAACTGGTCATAAACAATAAAATCTTTATTTTCCGGAGCGTGCAAGGCAGGATTAACAGCTGGTCGTCTAACTGAATTCGGTAGTCTAAAAAACCAGACAAGGTATTATAAACTTTCAAAATCTTTCCCATTAAAAAGTAATCAGTTTCAGCCCAAAGCCTTCAAAACTTAATGCATCAAATACCTTTCAAAAAACACCTCCATCTTTTGCTGTGAAAAATCATTGACCCTTTTAACGATGTCCATGGTATGAGGCCACAACGGAACTCGGTGATATTCGCAGGGAACACCCAGGGCATCGAGCCGGGATTTCAGAGTATCGGACTGACTGACAGGCACTAGCGTATCTGAAGTGCCGTGTAAAATAAGTGTCGCCGGACAGGAACTGTTAAGATAACTGATCGGGGAGGCTTCCCGGTATAGTTCCGGTTTCTCATCGTATGAATGACCAATGAATCCAATTACCAGCCGCTGATTTTTGGCATATTCCGTTGTCAGATCTGCAGGCCCGTAAATATCAACTAAAGCTTTTATGTGATGCTCACTTACAGCACCATTGGGGATTTCACCGTCAACACGTCGGTTTTTCCAGCCATAACCCGCAAGCATAGCCAGATGGGCCCCGGCGGAACCTCCAATCAGGGCAATGCGGCCGGGATCATAACCATAATTTTCACCGTTCCTGAAGAGCCAGTCCACCGCATCGGCCACATCCTCCACCGCAGCAGGGTAAAGACTGTCGCGCAGGAGCCTGTACGAAACGGTGGCAGTCAGATACCCTTTTTCAGCAAAACTGACCAGGTAAACCAGATAGTCAGAGCGCTTGCCGCTTTTCCAGCTTCCGCCATGAATAAACACCAGCAAAGGTAAAGGTTCACCAATGTCTTCAGGCCGGTAAAAATCTATCTGCAACGATTTCCCATTGACGTTTTTATATTCCACATCTTTTATCTCCTCTATGCTCTCCGGAATTGCAGGCTCCAGATCCGCCAGCTTTTCCAAACCCGTGCCGACAGCCAGCAAAGTCAGTTTTTCAAAATGATATCCCACCGGTGGTTTTTCAGGAAACAGAAAACCAAGGATGCGCGGGATTAACATCAGAACACAAAAAAGCACTAATACCAACAAAAAGCCTTTCAGAATATATTTAAAAATTCTGACCTTCATAAACTATACCTTAAAATTCCACATTGTATTCAATTCAGCAATAACAGACAAAGGTACGCCCTCCTGAAAGAAGTCAACATACATCATATATTCAAAAAAAATCAGCCTCTTAAAATTATAATACCCCTCTTATCCACTACCTTATTCTTCCTCTGGCCACCTCGATTACATACCGGAAACTGCGACTGTTTACTGCGACTGTTTACTACGACTGTTTACTGCGACTGTTTACTGCGACTGTTTACTGCGACTGTTTACTGCGACTGTTTACTGCGACTTTTTACTGCGACTGTTTACTGCGACTGTTTACTGCTCACTCTCCCAACTCCTCCAGCATCTCAACCAAATTACTGTGCAGAGACAGTGCTGTCTCCGGCCCAAGAGAATTTATTTCGCCATATGGTGATTTTTCCCTGCCATAAGTAAAAGGGGGCTTTTTATCCCACTGACTTTTAGGAATGATATAGCCAATCTCATCATTAGCCAGTCCGATGACGAACTTGTATTTGCCTGACATCAAATCGCGTACAGGCGGCACCTCTGCAGGGTCAATTTCAAAATCCTGCCCATCAGGGGCCTCCACACCGCCATTGATTATCTCCGGATAAATTTCACCGGGAACAGTAACAAACGAAACAGGCCCCAATTTAAACACAGCCAGTTCGGTGCGCATTTTCATCCAGCCCACTGTGCCCCTGTCGAGTACTCCAAAAGCAGTAGCCAACTTAAAAAGGTTGTTTTTTATGGGAAGTGCCAGTGTCCGGACTACCAGCGAAATTGATGCGCTATCAACAATTTCTGAAGGATTCTGCATGGCATCGAGGGCAAGCAGGGCCAGCCTGTTTCCCTGAGCCTCCAGCTTTTCAAATGAGGGCTCTAATATCTCCCTGCCGGTAAAAGGATCGGTTACAGGATGACTTGAATGTGTAGTCATCAAACCTCCAACAGCACCATTTAAGTATACAGCCACACCCCCGATACCTGCCATTATCAGACTGTCGCCTTTAAAAACCCCTTTTTCCACACCCTCTCTGAAAAAATGGGGAAAATCAGACGAAACAAGCAAATTACTGCTCCACAAAGTCTCCGGGTGGTTACCCCATGCAAGCAGGCTTCCTAACGTGGCTCCTGTCTCTTTGTCGATGGATTTAATAATCCGCAAACCCGAGTCAAAAACTTCAGGCTTACGGGTATCCTTTACCTGTGGGATCGCTCCGGTCAAATCCTGTGAAATCTCCAACCTGCAAGTCCGGAGGTTTTTAACTGCATTCTCCACTGACCTTGCAGCCTGCTCCTTTACAAATTGCATATATGCCCTGTTTACACCGCTTTTCAAGGGAGTTTTACCCCAGAGTCCCATCAGATCAGGGCCCTCATGATTATGAGTCGAAGCAATAATGGTGTAGGTCAGTCCAGGTTCTTCGGACAGCATATTACGAACATCAACCACATCATCGTGCATAAACCCTATCACATCGAAAATAACAACAGCCAGTCTTGTTTTACCATCGTCAAGAACCATAGTACGCGCCCAGATATCATCATGAATACCGTTGGCCGGCTTTTTATTACTAAAACCGGCAATCCACACCGGATCAAATTTTCCGTTTCCA
>Ga0334898_1004531_pt1 | contig 10260 bp, 8 predicted proteins | sample GraSluR3_MG_10_FD_207228 | JGI IMG/M metagenome (GOLD analysis project Ga0334898, IMG submission 207228) | Sludge microbial communities from methane-producing bioreactor in Wageningen University, Netherlands - Granular Sludge_3_08-R3 | ecosystem: Engineered > Bioreactor > Anaerobic > Unclassified... | reverse complement strand
GTATCATCACTAGATTCTATCAGAATGACAATTGATAAGAAGACCTTCTCAGATTTTCTATTAAAGAATCATTTTAATGCAATTCCAACCTATTTGAAAATTGAAGATACCCCTGCTCCAAGGATTGTTGTAAAGGAACGTTTCGGCGCTGGTTCAAATAATATTGGCTTGAATCTTGACAGAGCACAAGCACGAGCCTTCTATGGTTCATTGAATTGCCCAATAGTTCAACCTTATATACATGGGGAGGAGTATAGTGTCGACCTATATATAAATAGGGAAGGGACGCCTATTGGAGTGGTGATTAGAAAACGTGAGATAGTTATTAAAGGAGAATCAAAGGTTACCTACACTGTTGAAGATCCTGGTTTGGAAGAAGAGTGCATCCGATTAGCTAAGAGTATCGGATTTCTAGGTCATGTAATGTTCCAGGTACTTAAATCTGAATCAGGAGCATATTATTTCCTTGAATGTAATGCTCGATTCGGGGGAGCCTCCACTTTAAGCTTGTATGCCGGGTTAGATAGTTTCTACTGGTTGATCAATGAAGTAGATGGCAATAATGTGAATCCCTCTTGGTATCAAAAGAAGAAAGGAAAGATAATAATGGAACGCATCATTAATGATCAAGGCGCGAAAGAGGATCATTTCTACCATGATTCTTGTGTTTGATTTAGACGATACACTATACCCCGAAATTTCGTATGTATACAGTGGATTCCGAGCTGTGGCGGAATTTATTGAAGATAAATACAAAGTATCTGTGCGGGATACGTTGCCCTTCATGAAAAGCTATCTGACACAGTATGGTAGGGGGCATGTATTTAATGAATGTCTTTCGAACTATGATATAAATCCGACCCGCAAGGCAATAAATGAATTGATTCATGTATACAGATTTCATGATCCAACAATAAGGCTTCCAATAGAGTCGAGGCAATGCCTACAAAGATTTTCCCATTACGCAAAGTATGTAGTCACTGATGGAAATAAAGTTGTTCAGTTAAAAAAATTAAAAGCATTGGATTTATATGATACGTCATATTTTAAAAAATGTTATATTACGCATCGATATGGGAGATCACATGCCAAACCTTCTTCATATTGTTTTTGGGATATATGTAGGAATGAAGATGAGAAGCCTTGGAATGTAGTGTATATTGGTGACAATCCCAATAAAGATTTTGTTGGTATTAAACCTGAAGGATTTCGTACAATACGGATTTTGCAAGGGGAATACAAGGCTCTAGTGGTTGATGAAAGCATGGATGCGGACTGTACTGTTGGTTCTTTGAACGAGTTGACTGAAGATTTTCTCCGAAATTTTAAAATGAGGATGCATGAATGAGCAGAATATCTATTGGTGGGGTACAAATAGGCGAAGATAGTAAGACTTTCTTCATCGCGGAATTATCAGCAAATCATAATCAAAATTTTGATCTAGCAATTCGTACGATTGAAGCAATTGCGAAAACAGGAGCAGATGCAGTTAAACTGCAAACATATACTCCAGATACAATTACTATTAACTGCAAAAATGATTACTTTAAAATTAAACAAAACTCAGTTTGGGACGGCCAATATCTTTATGATCTTTATAGAAGTGCGTATACCCCGTGGGAATGGCAACCAAAATTAAAAGAATTTGCCGAAAGTTTGGGATTGATCTGTTTTTCTTCACCCTTTGACACCTCTGCTGTGGATTTCTTGGAAGAAATTGATGTGCCTGCATATAAAGTAGCTTCTTTTGAGATAACGGATACTCCCTTGATCAAGTATATTGCTGGAAAAGGTAAACCGGTGATCATATCAACCGGAATAGCAACAAAAGAGGACATAGAGAAAGCCATTGAGGCATGTCGTAGCATGGGCAACGAACAAATTGTTCTTCTCAAGTGTACATCAGGATATCCTTCGCCGTTAAAGGATTTAAACTTGAGTTTAATTCCAGATCTAAAGCAAAAGTATAATGTTGAAGTAGGTTTATCTGACCATACAATGGGAAATATTGTACCAATTGCTTCGGTCGCTCTCGGAGCCTCGGTCATTGAAAAACATGTAATTCTTGATAGAAAGCTCGGAGGTCCCGATTCATCCTTCTCTCTTGAACCTAATGAATTTAAAGAGATGGTCGAACAAATACGTTTGCTGGAAGATGCTCTTGGAAAATCGAGTTATGAATTAACTGAAAGAATGGTGAAGAGTCGGGAACATGCTCGGTCACTATTTGTAGTAGAAGATATTAAAAAGGGACAATTATTCTCTAAAGAGAATGTAAGGTCAATTAGGCCCGGTTATGGTATCCATCCTGAAATGATCGTGGATATATTGGGTAAAAAAGCAAGGGAAGATATTAAAAAAGGCACTCCTATGTTAATGGAATATGTGGAGGATGTTGGATTGTTATGAACTCCTATGCTTATTTGGATTGACAAACTTGTCTTACATAATTTGACTCTGGTAAATATTAATTGCATTTAGAGGAGTCCCATCAAACCTAATTTGGCCATTACTGATCACAATTGCCCGAGTACACACATCCCTCACAAAATTCATGTTGTGGGTGACCACCACCACTGCTTTGGCACTCGAAATGATCTCCTGGATCCTGTCGGCAGCCTTTTGGAAGAAATGGTAATCTCCTGTGGAAAGAGCTTCGTCGACGATCAAGATCTCTGGTTCGGTCGATGTTGCGATACTGAAGCCCAATCTTGCCTTCATGCCACTCGAATAGACTTTCACTGGAGAGTCTATGAATTCTCCGAGTTCAGAGAATTCCACAATGTCCGTATACATATCCTGCAACCTTTGTTTGGGAATTCCTAGCAGTAAACCATTCAAGTAGATGTTGTCTACACCAGTCAATTGGGGGCTGAAGCCGGCACCAAAACCAAACAATTCGGTGGTTCTGCCTTTTACCGTCACAGTTCCTTCGTCAGGTTTCATGATTTGGCTCAAGGCCATGCAAAGAGTGGATTTCCCTGCTCCGTTATGGCCAATGATTCCCAGGATTTCACCTTTTGAAAGAGAAAAGGAGACCTTTCTCAACGCCCAGAAATCATGTTTGTTCACTTTGAATTTGATGCCTAGATTATCAACCCGCAACACCTCTTCATCAACGATTTCCGCTTCAGTTCGCTTGAAGTCCTGGAGGAGCTTCTTTTTCTTTGGTGCTGGTGTGGCAACCTTCTTCTCCTTGTAGGCTTTGCAGACCTCCCCTGGAGTTCCTCCTTGTACCACCAACCCTTTTTCCACCCAGATGGCATGGGTACAATGCTCCTCAACGAAATCGAGATCGTGTGAGACAAGGATCACCAGGCGTGCCGTCTTAAGAATCTCCTTCATCTTCTTGGAAGCCTTCTTCTTGAAATCCTCATCACCCGTGGTGAGTGCTTCATCCAACACCAATATGTCGGGTTGCAGCATCGCAGCCACGCTAAATCCCAACCTTGATTTCATCCCTTTCGAATAATGCTTGATCGGCTGGTCGATGAATTCCCCAATATCGGCGAAGTCGAGGATTTCATCCATCTGATGCGCGATCTCTTTTTTGGAGAAGCCCAACATCATTCCGTTGAGATACACATTCTCACGCCCGGTAAGTTCGGCATTGAATCCGGTTCCCAAGGAGAGTAGGGCAGAAACCATACCATTGACCTCGATGGAACCCTTGTCGGGGTACAGGATCTTGGCAATCACCCGACATAAAGTCGATTTTCCCGCTCCATTGGAACCAATGATTCCAATGGCTTCTCCTTCCGAGGCTTTCATGCTCACCGAGTTCAGAGCCCAGAATTCCTTCTTTTTTTTCCGCTTGCCTCGGACAAAATCGAACAGATAGGATTTGAGATCTTGCTTCTTGGCATTTGTGTGGAACTTCACACCCACGTCTTGCAGTTGAATCATGCTGCGACCTACAACACCTTGATGATCTTGTGTTCATGCTTCTGGTAATATCCAATCGCCAATAAGACAAAGAATAGTGATGCAAGGCCCAGGACCGCCAGCTTCAGCACATGGGGAGAACGATTGTGGAGAATGATATTCCTATATCCATCCAATAATGCCGTCAGAGGATTGATCGAGGAGATCCAAGAATACTTGTCGGGAATCATGGAAGTGGTCCAAATGACAGGAGAACCGTAGCGCAACAGTTTCACCACATGTCCGGTCAAATTCTCGATATCCCTGAAGAACACACTCACATATCCGATCACAAGTGAGATCGCAAGCAGAAGGAGGAAGTGCACAAGCACCACGAACGGCAACCAGAGGATCATGATCCCCGGGACAATCTTCAACACCACAAGGAATATCGCGATCACCACGAGACCGAACGCAAAATTGATCAATTGCGACAGACTCGTTCCAATTGCGAAGATAGCCTTGGGCAAATACACCTGTGAAATGATGCCAGCCTTGCTGGTGATCGACTTGGCTGAAATGGACATGGTGGAGGAGATGCTGCGGAAGACAACCAACCCGACCACCAGGAACTCTCCATAACCGTCGCCACCCCGTCCCAAAACTATCACGACAAGGAAGTAGTACACCAAGACGTCCAGAAGAGGATCCAACATCCACCAGATGTATCCTAGGAAACTGTTCCTATGCTGGGCCTTGAGACCTGAAGTCACCAAATAGCCCAGTAGATCTTTTCTTCTCAATATTTCTTTTAGATAAGTTAACAATGCAATGCCTCAACTATATGATCATACGAAGTACCTGTGCTTTCGTTACCACTGAATCATGAACACTATTCAAGATAGTCCAACCAGGTATTTTTCTCAATAGACTTTCCCGATATCATAAGCAGGCTCCCCAAGCTCCTCATATGCATACTCAAGTAACAACATAGTCAACTGCCCAGCGGTTACACCTCTAGTCCAGATACTCGATACATGATTGTTCAATCAAAGCTATGTCTTCCTTAGACAGTATTGAACAATACTTGCCGATATTCTTGATGGAGACAGTCGGATCGAATTTCAGCTGCTTGTTGCCCGTTTTTATGTGGTTCAGTTCCAAGAACTCTCGAATTCTTTTTGACTCCTCGTCATGATCTGTCACAAAGTGCTCAAACGAAACCAACAGACACCTATGTCCATATTGTGCTTCCAGGATCGGAACCCATTGTGCAACCAGTTTTCTTCTCTGCACATAAAGCTTGCAAAATTCCTCTGCAGTCCACTCTCTTCCACCATGTTTCACTTTGGCAGCATTTGCATCAACAAGTTGGTCCCTTGGGTCCCTATGCACAATGATGAATTGGGCTGGTACCACCAACTCAGCATAGGGAAGACGCCATGCCGTGATTCCCTGGTCGACCAAAAGGATTCTTTTATGATTCGATATCATGATTGCATTGAAGGCCCGTTGCAATCCTGCCCTACATAAGGTGATGTACTGTTTCTCAATACCCTCTATTCCCATCAATTCATTGATCTGTTGGAAGAGCACCAGAAGTTCATGCAAATACCCTTGAGCTTTGGCATCATGCACTATGATTTGGCTGGCGGTATTCACCATCCGTTGCATACTATATGTACCTGGCGGTTCTTGGATATGGAAAGTTCCCACGATATGGAGATAGAGATCGAGAATGTCCTGTATCTCCAGAGAACCCTTCTTTCTCAGTCGGTTGAGGAGATCGGCCAATCCACCGGGAAACTTGATGATCCTCAATTCACTCTTCGGGCCCCATTTTATGGTACCATCAAAACCTTCAAGGTAATCCAACGCGGCACCCGAACCAGAATAGTAATACCCGCTTAAGAAGACCACTTTACCTTGTGACGTTCCAACCACCTTAGACTGGAAAGTGGGATCATCGTATGTAGTGAGGATGGAAAGCCGCTTGGAAAGCGATTTTTGCATCATTGCATGGGCAAGATCAATCTGGTTTCTTATACGAAGTATTCCGATGACCATGTCGAAGATATCTTGGGTGTCGGGCAGGTGTGTATGTCTTCTGATGTACTCTTGCAGCATAGGATGAAGGATTGGAGAGAAATCCCCAGTCTCCAACGCGATACCGTCTTGTGTACAAGCCTTCTCGATTCGCGTAAGCTCGAGCTTCATATACAGTCTTGAGAAAAGTGCCAATGTAGTTATGAGAATCCTCTTTACAGTCGTCCTAAGGCTAATCCTACTGCCCATGATTCTCTTATTCCACCACCTGCCAACATGAATTTCCACGAATGGAAAAAGTCCGAACCCGATCTCTCTTCAGGCCCGGACTGTTATTCTTCCCGGCCTTATGGATCATCGGCAATAGTACCACACCCATCCACAATAGGATATCGATGGCATGCTCGAATGATAAAGACCGGAGTATTGGTGTGAAAAAGTATACCTACTTCAACTCCTCATCGAAACAGACGGCCACCTTGCCACAGGCTCCACTTGCCATCAGGCGATAGGCCTCGTCGGCTTGGTCGAGTGTGAAACGGTGGGTCACCAGATCCTCGGGGTGGATTCCCCATCTCACCAACCGCTCCACCAGATCCTCCATCCTCCAGATGCTGGTCACCCAGGAGCCGTAGATGGTCTTTTGATCGTGGATGATGTCGGGACTGGGATTGAAGCTCACCGTACCGCCTTCACCGACGAAGGCTATCTTGCCCCACTGTCGGGTGGCGCGAATCGCCAATGCACGACCGTCTGCGTTCGCACTCGCATCAATGGACTTCTCCACACCTTTGCCACCGGTGACGGCCTTGATCTTCTCCAAAGTGTCGGCACCGGGGGTGAACACATGGTCGACCAAATTGAGCTTCTTCGCCAACTCGATCCTCTCCTGCTGGATCTCCACACCTATGAGCTTGTTCGCACCCATCGCCTTGGCCAACATCAAGGCAGCCAATCCCACCGGGCCGAGTCCCACGACGAGCACCGCATCGTTGCCGCTCACTCCGATCTTCTCGATTGCCTCGTACACCGTTCCGAAACCGCAGGCCACCTGGGCACCATCGGTGTAGGTGAGCTCATCGGGAAGGAACACGAGATCCTTCTCATCGGCGAGGATGTAGGGAGCCATTCCACCATCCCTTTGCCACCCATAAGCGGCACGATGCTCGCTGGAACAACTGATCATGTAGCCCATCCTACAGTCGTGGCACACGCCGCAACCGCTGATGTGGTAGATGATCACACGATCGTTCTTCTTGAAACGCTTGCAACCGGGACCCACCTCAACGATCTGTCCGCAGGGTTCGTGACCTGCGATTACTCCTTGGTATCCTTCGGGGCCTTTGCCCACATGCTCACGATAAATCGCCCGAATATCGGATCCGCAGATGGTGGAACTCTTGGTTCTCACCACCACCTGGCCGTGTCCCGGGGTGGGAATCGGAAACTCCTTGAACTCGACCGTACTGTTGCCCGGAAGCAACGCTCCCTTCATCATCTTCTCACTCATGGAAATCCTCCTTGCGCCTCGGCGCCTTGTCATTTGGTAATCGTTCCGTCCTCATCCCAGAGGTCGTGCCAATCGTTCGCACCTTCCCAAAGGAAGACATGTCCCTTGATCAATCTGCAATTGCGGTCGATCGCATCGATCGCAGCCTTTTCCTCGGCATTCAACGGATCGGTGGCGACCGCCTCCAGATTCGCCCGGATATTTCTCTCTTTGGTGGAGAATGGAATGGGCACATGTCCATTGGCCGCAGCCCACTTCAAACAAATTGACGCAGGATGTACGTGATGTTTCTTTGCCAACTCCACGATCACGGGATCCTCCATATCGACCGAGTCGTCCTCGGTCCGGTCCCGCTCGGGACGACCGGGAGAACCCAAAGGAGAATAGCCGATCGGAACGATGCCATGCCCGGTGCAAAAGGAGACCAACTCTGGTTGCTGGAAGTGCGGATGCAGTTCCAACTCATTGCATGCCGGTGTGATCCGCGCATCGCGCAGCAACAGCTCCAACTTGGGAATCGTCATGTTCGATGAACCGATATGGCGCACCAAACCCTCGTCGACAAGCGATTCGAGTACCCGCCATGTGGCCATGTACTTGTCATGGTCATAGGGGATCGCATTGGGACTGCGGCTGTCAACCGAGCACTTGGGGGGATGGTAGTTGGGAAACGGCCAGTGGATCAGATAGAGATCAAGATACTCGAGTTGCAGATCCGCAAGCGACTGCAGAAACGATGCCCTCGCATCGGCCGGCTCGTGCTTGTCGTTCCAAAGTTTGCTGGTGATCCACAGCTCTTCGCGTTTCACCACTCTCTCGGCGAACAATTGGGCCAACACTTCACCGATTTGCTTCTCATTGCCATAGACCGATGCGCAGTCGATATGACGATAGCCCATTTCCACAGCCATCCGTACCGCCTTGGCTATGGATTGTGGTTCCACATGGTCGCTTCCAAAGGTACCTAAACCTATGGCAGGCATCTTGGCCTTTGTCTGTGGTACTGTGATATATGGTGTGTGCATAGTCTCTCTCCTTGTCTTCCTACTGGCATCGTAACAGTACCGGCAAGCTTTGCAATACGTGAAATACGCCAAAGATATATTGTTTTGCGCAACACTATCGTGTAGTATTCCCTTATGGCAATCATAGGTATATCTTTGCGGTTCCAAGATTCATACGACTCCCAAGTGGCACGGGGAATCATCGACTATGCGAAACAGAAAAGCTCGTGGTCCCTCAGAGGTTCGGGAGGAGGACTACGTCCGCTGCGCTTTTCGGGAAGGGACCGGTGTGATGCACTTATCGCACGCATCGAGAGTACCGAGGAAGCCGACCGATACGCCTCACTCGGCATACCCGTGGTCGATATCGCAGGAGCCCATAGCCGACACATGATACACAGGGTCCAGAACGACGACTTTACCACAGGGCGGAGGGCGGGGGAGTACCTTCGTCGCTTGGGAGCGAAATCCTTCGCCTATTGTGGAGTGCAACGGGTCCACTGGTCACGACAGAGGTTGTTGGGATTCGCCGAAGCGGCGGGAGTGGCAGTGGATACGCTTCCCCGTTTCGAACGGAGTCTACCCTGGTGGCACCAGAGCACACCCTCTCCAGCCTTGCGCTCATGGTTGGAACAACTCAAGGAGGGCACCGCTCTGTTCTGCTGCAATGATATCGCGGGAGTGAAGGCCATAGCCCACTGTGCCGATATCGAGGTAAAGGTTCCCCAACACATTGCCTTGTTGGGAGTCGACGATGAGGATTTGCTTTGTACACTCTGTGAGCCGTCACTTTCCAGCGTGCGTCTCGATTGCACCACCATCGGCTATCGCGGTGCTGCTTTGGTCGATAGGCTGCTTGCATCGGGACCCCACTGGTCGGACAATCAGGTGCATACCTTGCTTGTTCCTCCCCAAGAGGTGGTGGAGAGGGAGAGTACCACCGTGGTGCTCGAACAGGATTCTGTGGTGGCCAAGGCGATACGGTTCATCCGTGCCAACTTCACCCAACCGATCACCGTAGGCGATGTGGTTCGGGCCTGCTCGGTGTCGCGAAGGAATCTCGAGCTTCGCTTTAAATCTGCACGAAAGACCACCGTGCATGCCGAGATTGCCCATATGCGTCTTGAGCAGGCCTGCACACTGCTCAAGCAGACCGATCTCACCATAGAGACGATCGCCAGCGAATGCGCCTTTCCCAATGTCCAGCGGTTCCACGTGCTGTTCAAGCGATCCTTTGGGACCACGCCCGGACAGTGGCGCCTAAAATGATCGTCATGAACGCTCGATGAAGTCCTGGAAACAGATCGTACCCCTCACCAGATAGGTTCCTCTCGCCCTGTCCTCCTTCGAAGGACGCTCCTGTACCTCACACATCGCATGTGAACAGAGCTTGCGTACCACGAAAGTGCTGAACTCTTCCATGAACCCATCATAATCGACTCCCAATGAGGGAAGGATCGTATTGCCGAACCATTTGTAGACCATCACCGCATACGATCGAACGGGAATCCACTGCTCCCCACGCTCCAATAGCAAATGGAAAAAGCTGTTCATGATGGTGATGTCTGCGGGTGCGAAGGCCTCCTCGAACAGTTCCGAGACGATTCCGATGATGCCGACTTCATCCAGATCGTCGTTGAATTTGCCTCCGGTCATCACTTCGAACATATCCTCCACCGCATCATCATCGTGGACATTGAACAGAGCACTGTCATAAAGGCTGTTCCTGAATAGTCTCTTTTGGACAGGGGGTGGTTCTGGGATATCGAGTTCGTACTCCAAGTCGACAATGGGAATTTCGATTGCCGGAACTTGTTTGGCAAGTAGGGAAGAGAG
>Ga0334898_1004525_pt1 | contig 10270 bp, 11 predicted proteins | sample GraSluR3_MG_10_FD_207228 | JGI IMG/M metagenome (GOLD analysis project Ga0334898, IMG submission 207228) | Sludge microbial communities from methane-producing bioreactor in Wageningen University, Netherlands - Granular Sludge_3_08-R3 | ecosystem: Engineered > Bioreactor > Anaerobic >... | reverse complement strand
TGAAGATGTCGTTTTGGCCTAGAAAAATTGGCGCATCCTGCCAATCCTTGATCACGTGACCGTGTGTTAGAAAGACCGTATGATCGTCCATTTCCAGCACGGTATACTGTGGGGGGACCGGAAACCCATATTCATCGAATGTCCACATTGAATCACAATTTCCTCTTACCAAGGTGAATGGGATAACCACTTCCTTAAGTTTCATTCTATCGATTCCCAATCGTTCTAGACCCAGGTCTCCAGCAAAGAGAACATGGTCGGCGTCTTCCCTTTCAATACTTTCGAGAAGCAAGCCCAAGGCTTTTGTATCACCATGAAGGTCCGAGAACACCAAAATTCTTTCCATAGGGGTAGAGTATTCGATGTATTCCATCGAGGCAAGTATCCCTTTAAAGCTGTAGATAATTTGGTTTCCTGCTTCCATTGAATGGGATTTTTCGGTGAACTTGCAAAGGAGTCACCAAGACACAGTTCCAACAATCATTCCATTGTGGTGGTAGTGGTGTAAGTGAATAGAATGCTCTTCTTTGGAAGAAGTCTTTTCGTATCTCTTGAACTATTTTGCGCGGAATTCCTGCTGCTTCCGCATGTGATGTATCCGGGGTACGAATCCGATGGGGCTTGAAAAAATTATGGTACGCGATATAACAAAGGAATCTCTGGAAATTACGATTTGCCTCTCGTGGAAAACTGGTGGTCTCCCTTTGCCAATCCGCCAAATCGTTTCTCAATCTTCCATCTATATAGTTAACAGGAAAAAGTGGATTACGATGATCCCTCCAACATTTGGATGAAGTGATCATATGAGAAAAACGATTTGCCGCAATTTCTCTTCTGAGAGACTGGTTTCTTCTTATCTCCCTAGCATACATCTTCTTATCGTCACTATTGCATATGATTGTGGTTTTCGACCGATCCCGTTGTTCTACCAAATGCGAGAGATGGGTAACCAACTCTCTGATGGATTTGGTGAAGGCTCCTCGTTTCCAGAGACCAACTGCATCGAAGTATTCTCTCCTTCTTTTCTGATAGGCATTCATCTTGCCTGCTCTTCGAAAGATGACTTGGGTAACCATGCTTATATACTGGGAATACTGTCCAACAGAAATATTGTAGTTGTTCGGTTGGTACTGGCTTCCAGTAAAGTTCTGCATTCCGTCGATCGCAATATCTTCTCTGGTATGTAGGTATGAGTTCGCTTTGATGATGGCGGACATCGCTTGGCGGGATATAGTCTGCAATTTCTGGGCGATGGTTCGTGTCGTACAGTGGTAATGGTCCGCCAACGCCCTTTGACTGAATCCATTTGAATAATGGAAAAGTAAATCCTGCAAGTCGATGTCTATCCTTTTGGCATAGTAATCGGTGAAGAACATTCTTTCAGAAAAGGATTTTCCACAGCTTTTACACAAGTATCTTTGTACCTTTCCGTGGGCACTGGAGTGGTACCATCCTCGTTTCATATACCACGGAAAATTGATAGGGATTTTGTTTTGATGGTATTCACACTCCGGATTGGGACAAAAAGATGGAATGAATGGTTTCTCTTTCAAGTACTCCTCCACTCGAAAGAACGGCTTCCAGTTCTCAAACACTTCACTTTCAAGCTCCATTCTTGTCATCACTAGGCATTGCCCCAACCAAGATACCGTTCTACAATGCATCAGGAGGAACCCATGGAAACCACCAGCTTCAAAGCCAGTGATTCGAAAAAAATCATCTATCGTATTTGGATACCCGAGAACAATCACATTCACTCCATAGTCCATATCTTCCATGGAATGGCAGAACACAGTGCTCGTTACGAAAGGTTCGCAAATTATCTCAACGGCTTGGGAATAGCAGTATACGCCCAAGATCACCGTGGCCATGGAATGACAGCCAGCGATGAAGAACTGGGCTGGTTTGCCGAAAAGAACGGCTGGAAACGGGTATTGCAGGACGGCTACGAACTAGATCAAATTATTGCCAAAACATATCCAGGAAAAGATATATTCCTCTTTGGCCACAGTATGGGATCGTTTATGGTCAGAAGTCTCATCACTCAACATCCTTCACAATATACCGGAGCCATCATATGCGGTACCAGCTCCGGTCAAGGCTTCCTTGGCTTCGCGGGAAAGATGCTCGCACGCATCAGATCCCTTCGCAACCACGGACACAACCCCGACCTCCTGTTGGACAATTTGAGCTTCGGCTCCTTCGGTAGGGACATCCAACCGCAGAAGACGACGTTCGACTGGCTGAGCCACGATGAGGACGAAGTCCAAGCCTATGTGGACGATCCCCTCTGTGGATTCGTGTGTACCACCCGATTCTTCATCGACCTACTCGATGGAATAGCAATGGCCAACAACAAACGCCTTATGCGAAGGATCCCAAAGGACTTCCCCTTGTACATCATCAGTGGATCCATGGACCCTGTCGGAGCATATGGAAAAGGGGTCCAAAAAGTGTATGAAGCCTACCTGGCCTCAGGTTTGAACGAAGTGAGGTTCGATCTGATCGAAGGGGCGAGACACGAACTGCTCAATGCAATCAATCGAGAGGATATCCACAAGATGTTGGGACAATGGCTTGAGCAACACAAGTCGCGAAGAAATCGATGAAAACCCGCACCTAGAAGCAAGGAAGGAACGGACCCAAACGTGAAACAAAGAACCCACACAAAAGCCAACCAAAAGAAATCCGAACCCATCCACAAACGCTTGATCGTGTTCCTGGAAGTATGGTACGGGAAGTTCCTCAAGGACCGCATATCCATACTCGCTTCCGGAATTGTGTACACCACACTCATCTCGATCGTTCCATTCGTCTCCTTTCTTGTCGCATTCCTCTCTCTGTTCAATGTCCTTCAGCCTTTCTATACCCTCCTCGCCGACCTTTTCACATCGATTTTCGGTGAAGCAGCAGGAGGACAACTGGTCGACATGATTGAACAATTCAGCCGGAATGCCAGTGGATTGGGCATATTCGGATTGGTATCATTCATCGTCACCTCCATTCTGCTGTTCAATAAAGTATGGTCGGTGGTGAATCAGCTGTACCGGTCAGCCCAGACAAACATGAATGTGGTGAAACGTTCCATCGGTTTCTTGACGGTATTGATCATCGGAGCCATTCTTCTCGGTTCCTACATAAGCATCAAATCATTGCTCAGTTCTTGGGCAGTGGGGATTTTTGGATGGACATTGCGGGACAATACCGTATTGTTGGTGATTCGATTCCTAGGACCCTGGCTCATCGGATGGTTGTTTCTCTTTCTTATCATCAAGGTCGCTCCCAATGCGAAAGTTAGTTCAATCAGCGCATCCATCGGAGCTCTTGTGGGAACAGCCGGAATGTATGTGGTCAACGCACTCTTCTCAATGTTGATTGCAAAAGGATTCGATTACTCGGTTATCTATGGCTCCTTCGCGGCAATATTCCTTTTCCTTCTTTGGATCTACATGATATGGATAGTGATCCTTGGAGCTGTCGATATCAGTTATGTGCACCAATACCAACCGGAGAAGACCACATTGGCAAAACCGGTCTCTCCCGCGGAACAATTGGCCAATGGAGTCAATGTGATGATGGTGATAGGACAAAAATATCGAAACGGGGGTGGAGAGACCAAGATCCGGGATATCACCGATCGTCTCCTCATGAATGAAAAACAGCTGTTTGCGGTGCTAGATCTTCTCGTGGACAAGAAATTCATCATCGCAACGAATCCCACCAGAACCGCATATGTTCCCGCACGACCCTTGGATGATTTGAAAGTGATCGAATTGGTTCAGGTGCTCTATGGAGAAGTCTACTTGGAACAGAATCTCGATACGATCGGCGATTCGATCGCCTCACAAATCAATGCCCGGGGGATTCGTACACTTGGGAATCTCAGCGTGGCGAATCTAGTCGAGCGAGTCTGAAGGAGAGGTGAATATGGAACACACAGGCAATCTGATCCATGAAAAGATAGATACCCTAGGATGGCCGGCTATGCCGGATCCCTTTGATCGTGACCAGACGGTATGGATATGGCCGCGAAGCCGCATTCGAGCATACGAACAGACCAATCCCCGGAATGCCCATGGGGAGGGGTACTTGCACTTTCCCTATGCGCTTGCAGTGTTCGATGGGAGCGATAGGCATATTCTCAGTGTGGTGTTGGAGCAGACCGACTTCAGGGTCTTGTCCCAAATGACGGGAGAAAGGATCAGTGATCTTTCAGGAGGAATCAAGGGACACCTTTCACCATTGATGTTGGCGGGTTATGATGCGAACGGACACGATGAGTTCGGGCTATACGAAGGATCTCTTGTTCGTGAAGCGGTAATGGAACAGTTGGTTGATCTGGTCGCCGACAAACTGGATTTGTGGGATGAACCGATGAGGAAAAACATCTGAACTCAACCACACTCGAACTGACATTGACACTGGATTCGCCTATGCGTAATGTGGTGCGGGGGAGGATGGTATGACAATGATTGGATCTCGTACAGCTCACAACAAACCCTTGAGGGTACTCTCGATCATTATCGCGGTTGGTGCGTGTATCGCTTCGATCGTCGGGTTGCTGGATTATCAGGCCGACACATCGATACCAACAAGTATTTCCACCATGTATGGGGAAACTGTGTACCTTGATGGAAGTGGACTCTATGCCCGTGATTCCATCTCTAGTGCTGCCCAAGCGAGAGGGCAGGACCTGGTCACGCTGTTTGTGGGGGTGCCGATCCTTTTGATTGGGATGTGGTCGGCATCTCGTGGTGATCTTCGTGGCAAGATGCTGCAATCGGGCGCCTTGGGGTATATGCTCTATACATATGCAACCTACTCTTTTCTTTGCATGTACAATATGTTGTTTCTCTTGTATGTGGCTTTATTCGGGAGTTCTCTTTTTGCCTTTATCATGGCTTTCCGTTCATTCGGTCCCCACGAAGTTGCCGATGCGTTGAAGGAACGGTATCCGAGAAGATTCCTCAGCTGGTATCTGATTGGAATGGGAGTTTTGCTGGCGCTCATGTGGATAGCCAGGATTGTCCCTGCGATGATCGCAGGGAAGCCTCCGATAGGTCTTGAACACTATACCACTTTGGTCATCCAAACGTGTGATCTTGCCGTAGTGGTACCGGCGGCGATCACTACCGGGGTATTGTTCCATAAAGGAAATGCGTTGGGGGCGACCTTGGCTGCTGTCTTGTTTGTCAAACTTGCGACCATGGCGGCCGCATTGTTCACCATGATGCTGATGATGCATCTTTCTGGTGTAAAGTTGTCTTTGGTGGAGCTCGTGATCTTCTCCATTCTGCTTTCAGTGGGGATTGTTTCTTCACTGATCATGTTTTTTTCAGTGGGGAACCGTAGAGCTGGATGAATCGGTGTTTCCCGAACGCATACATGAAGCACAAATCCCTGTGACATAGAGGGTATGGGTTTTCACCTTTAGGCCCAATTCCTCTTCGTATCCGTTCAACATCGACTCTATTCTACAATCCCCCAAGTCGATGAATGTGTGGCATTGTTGGCAATGGAACCAATGATGGTGGCCAGTAATGGGGCCGTCGTCATCGATGGCGGTGTAGTACCGTTCGGTTCCATGCTCGGAACAATGGAGTACGAACGATTGGGCATAACCATGATCCTCCAAATAATGGAGTGTTCGATAGATTGTTGCTTGATCGCATCTATGTGTTGTTCTATTCGCCACATCGGTGGCCGAGAGTGGCTGGGTTGCATTCTTGAGTACCTGCAGTATCGATTCCCTTGCTCTCGTCATCTTTTTGCTCCTTCGCTGTGCCTTGTTTTCCCTGATATCATTCTGATGACCGAAAACGAAAGAAATACCGCACCGGCAAATACCACTACCATTGCTCCTACCGGGAGGTCGAAGGCCCAGCCCGTGACAAGTCCTCCAAATGAAAAGATGGAGGAGTATACCCAAGCGAGGATCATCATACCCAGCATGTTTTTGGCAGAGAATCCGGCTGTTCCGGCAGGAAGGGTCAGCATTGCAATCACCATTACGATTCCGACAAACGTTTGCAGGAGGACGATCGCGATCGCGGTCACACTGAGGAGGATCAAGAATACCATGTGTGTGGAGATTCCCTTCACTTGTGAAAATTCATCGTCGAACGAGGTTGCTTCCAGCTGGGGATAGAATCGCCATACCAAACCAATTACCACCACATCGAGAATTGCCAACAATAGAAGATCCCGCTCCGAGATAATAAGAATGTTGCCGAAAAGATAGCTGGTCGGGTCGGTGTATCCTGGAGTTTTTGCCATGAACAGGACTCCGATGCTCATTCCGATGGCCCATATCGCATTGATCACCGTGTCTTGACGTTGCCGTGCCCGCATCGAGACTAATCCGATGATGAGGGCTGCAAGGATGGCGAATACGATTGCTCCGGCGATCGGGGATAGTCCCGGGATACGTCCTGTGGTCGACAGATAGAGTGCCATTCCTATCCCTCCAAGTACCGCGTGGCTTATCGCACCTGCCAGACCTGCGATTCTCTTGACGGTGACGATGGTCCCGAGTGTCCCGAACAAGATCGAAGAGAGCAGGCCTGCAAACAATGCATTTCTCACGAACGACATCGATGGGTCAAACAATGCGGTGATGAATCCCTTCATGTGTCTTCTCCTTGGGAACAACAGCAGGTATCTGCTATGGTACTGTCGTGCAATACCTTCAGAGCTTCTCCACCAAACAGTTGCGCGGGAGCTTCTTTTGTGGGCTCGATTCTATGTTGCACCACGTTTCTCCCAATTTTTGAAGGAACCACATTTCCCACACAGAGAACTCGATCTGTAAGGGATGATACGAATCCGGTGTCGTGGGTGACGATGAGTATGGTCGTATTGCCCTTGAGTGATCCCAATGCTTTGAACAGTCGTTTTTCACTTTCTGCGTCCATGTTTGATGTAGGTTCATCGAGGACCAACATCTCAGGTGCCGCACTCAAGGCTCTTGCCACAAGGACTCTGCGTCGTTGTCCCCCGGATAGTGCATGGTAGGGGCGTTGGGCGAGATCGGAGAGTTCCATCGTTTCGAGCGCTTTGGCCACTGCCGCCTTATCTTCATTCGAGTAGGTCCGTTTGAAGGGTTTGAGTCTTCCCATTCTCACCACTTCTTCCACCGATATGGGGAATGTAGGATCGTAATCGGCATGTTGGGGGACATATCCGATTCGTTCGCGACCTGTTTTGGCGGTGGTTCCGAATAATCTGATGGTTCCGGATGTAGGAAAATTGAGTCCGAGCACCAGTTTGAGGATGGTGGTCTTACCTGATCCATTGGGTCCTACCAGTGCAACGAATTCTCCGTGGTGGATATGGAAGGAGGCTTCCTCGAGAACCGGTACATTTGCATAGGAAAACGCCACGTCTGAGAATTGGAGCACGATTGGATTGGTGGGATGGGATGTGGTTGGAGTGCTGTGCTTCATTGGTCTTGTCCTGGGCCCATTGCCTTCAGCGTCTCTCCGATGGTACGTATGTTTTCCATCCAGTCATAGGCGAGAGGATCCAGAGGTACCACTTGTGCTCCAATGGCTTCAGCCACATTCCGTGCTGCGTTCACTGGGAATTGGGCTTGTACGAAGATGATCGAGACGTCTGCGGCTCTTGCTTCATTGATCAATCGGGTGAGGTTTTTGGCGGTCGGTTCTTTTCCTCCGGTTTCAACTGCCTTTTGGATGATTCCGAATTCATCGAATAGGTATCCAAATGAGGGATGATAGACAAATACGGTTGATCCTGCCAAGGAGGAAAGTTCTTGTGAAAGTGCTTCGAACAATCCATCGATTTCCGCAATGAATGTTGTGAGTTTCGTTTCATATTCGGGTGCATGTGTTCCATCGATTGTCGTGAGGGCTTCGGCAATGTGTTTGGCCATGATCTTCATTGGCTCCCGGCCGAGCCAGGTATGTCTATCAATGTTTGTTTCGTGGATTTCCATTTCTTCCTGGTGATCTTCCGCTTCATGGTCATGTTCTTCCATTGTCCGGAATTTCACTCCATCCGTTCCATCGATCACCAGTAGATCGGGATACATCGAACGAATCTTTGGAATGAGAGCCGTTTCAAAGTCGGTGCTGCTGGTGATCCAAACGTCTGCATCCGCGAGGGTGGCCATTTGTCTTGGGGTAGGTTCATAGGAGTGGGGATTTTGACCAGGTCCAACGAGTACAAGAGTTTCTACAAGGTCGCCTGCGATTCTATCCACCACATAGGCTTGTGGGACAATGCTCACCACCACAGTTGGTTTCTCTACGGCGGGAGAGCTGGTTGTTTCACTGGATCCTCCCGCCGACAAGGGGGTGAGTGCCAGGTTCATCAATAGTATCGGCAATATGAAAGATTTCTTCATCGGTTTTCTCCTGAGTTGAAATATACGCAGGGATTTTGGATAATGCAAGTCATTTGCAAATATTTGGACTATACAAGAGGGAATCCGATGTACACAATGGGGTATGGACAATGGAATTGTACTCGAGCGGTTTGTATATGTGGAAGATATGATGGTCGAGCGGCTGTTTGCTTTGAAGGGATCGGTCGAAAGTAGCGATGGAATCGACAGTTGTATCGATTTGGACAGTAGATTGAACTTTTCCGATGGTCTGCACTCCCTTATGGTTGCCTCATCGAATGGCGAAGTAGTGGGAATCGCCTCAATATTTGCCCCAAGGAGAGAAGAGGGGGAGATTGCGGTGTGTGTGGATCTTCCGTTTCGGAGGAAAGGTGTGGGTACCTCTCTGGTCCATCTGGCACTGGATGAGCTGCGGACGCATCGTGTGGAGAAGGCTTTGCTTGTCTGCGATGAAAGGTCTCAGGGTGGCAAACGGTTTGTTGAGGCTTGCAATGGTGTGCCGCTGTTTCATGAGTATGGGATGCGTTTGACTGCGCATGTGCCTGGTGTTGTCCCGGAGGGGTTTTCAGTACGCCTTGCCGAGTATGGGGATGGAGGGAAGATGGCAGCGATATGTTCGTCGGCATATGGGGATGAATATGCCTCTTCTTTGGCTTTCATCAACACTTCCATGGATGCGGTCGGGAGAAGAGGGTATGTGGGGCTTCTCCATGGGAGGATCGTCGGTATGTGCTTTGTGGGTTTCCACAGTGATGTGTTGTCTTTGAATACAGTGGCGGTTGATCCGGCTTTTCAGGGCATGGGTTTGGGGAAGGCTTTGATTTCGCTGGTGATTGAGCTTGTGTCTTCCCCTCGTCTATCGCTGGTATTGGATGTGGACAGCACCAATTCAAAGGCTTTCGGACTTTATCGTGCGCTGGGTTTCTCTGTGGAGAAGGATATCGCCTACTATGGTGTCGATATTCACTTCGGTGATCGGATTTGAAGATATGCTGTAAGTAACTGTGCAAGGGTGTGTTCCTCAGGGGGTCCTTTCACATATCCTGCTATCGTTCCATCGGAGAGTATCAGTGCTACTGTTGTCCTGTCGTCCAATGGTATGCCGGCTTGGTCAGCGAATTGGTTGGTGTCCTTGATGAAGATCACTGCCGCGCGGTTGGCTTCCACATATTCCCCATAGCTTTTTGCGATGCCTCGACGGATCAATCCCTTCACGAATCCCGGGGCCTCTATGATGGGGAAGTGGTGAAATTCCAGTTCTGCAAGGGTTCCTCCTGCTTGTCGTATCATGCGTTCCCAATCAAGCAGTTGCTTTTGTTGGATTTCTCCGCTTTCACGGGTGGTGCCCATTGCGATGCCGAATAGGGCAGGGCCGTGCTTCACTATATCGTCGGGAAATGTGAATTTTTCTCCATTGATGAATTCTGCTTCTGTTTGGATGAAGGTTCCTCCCGCAAGGGTTGCGGTGATGCTCAGGATCGTCAGTAGTGTGGTGAGTGTCTTATATGTCCCATGTTTCATGATGTTTCTCCATCTGGCTTGGGTTTTCGTGTTTTGTAAGAGAAGATTCTCCATAGCTGTATGATTGCCAACGGTGATAGTGATCCCATTGCCACAAGTCCCCATTGAACGGGAGAGAGCGGGGATGTCTCCAATACCCTGTTGAAGAAGGGGACCTGTATGGCAATGAATTGCAGCACGCTCGAAATGATCAGTGAGATGATGAGAAAGCGGTTGTGCAATATGCTGCGGTCGAGACCGAAGGAGTTCTTTTCCCGTACGTTGAATATATGGGCGAGTTGTCCGAATGCCATGGCGGAGAAGGCGATTGTACGAGCACTGGTTTCGTTGGATCCGGTTTTCAGTGCAACCATGAATACTACCAAGGCACCGAGGCTCATC
>Ga0334898_1004523_pt1 | contig 10272 bp, 9 predicted proteins | sample GraSluR3_MG_10_FD_207228 | JGI IMG/M metagenome (GOLD analysis project Ga0334898, IMG submission 207228) | Sludge microbial communities from methane-producing bioreactor in Wageningen University, Netherlands - Granular Sludge_3_08-R3 | ecosystem: Engineered > Bioreactor > Anaerobic > Unclassified... | reverse complement strand
TCCCCACCGGCAATGTCGAGAGCCACCCCAAGCTCCTCGGTATCTGAGATGGTTGATAGCCTCATGCGCGACACTGAGGCTATCGTTGAGAGGGCCTCTCCCCGGAAGCCGAATGTAAGGAGAGTATCAAGATCATCTATGGAGACAATCTTACTGGTAGTATGAGGCATAATAGCAACGCTTGCTTCTTCTTTGGTCATCCCTCTTCCGTTGTCTTTAACCATTATGTATTCTTTCCCGCCCGATTTGATCTCAATCTCTATAGCTGTTGCACCGGCATCTATACTGTTTTCTACAAGTTCTTTCACTACGGAAAAGCACCCCGTTACGACTTCACCTGCGGCAATCTTCCTGACAACCTCGGACGACAGTTCACGTATTCTCATTAGTTTTGTTCACGCTCCTCTTACGGCGAGCTGGCGTCGTCTGTCGAATAAGATGATCGCCGCAGCGGCAGCGACATTCAGCGAATCTACCGTTCTCTCCATGGGAATCGAAATGAGAACGTCGCTTCTCTCTTTCACCAACCGCCTGACTCCTTTTCCCTCATTTCCAAATATTATTGCCGATTTTTCAGAATATTCGTTTTCATAATAAGGAGTTCCGTTCATATCTGAAGCGTATATCCAATAACCTCTTTCTTTGAGAGATTTCTCAAATTGCGCCATATTAACTATCTTGATTACTGGGATACTGAAGGCAAGTCCTGCAGAGACCTTTACGACTGCCGGAGTAATTTCTGCAGAGTTGCTCGAAGTGATTGCGATGGCATCGGCACCGGCTGCAACCGACGTCCTGATAATCGCTCCAAGATTATGTGGGTCCTGGATCTGGTCTAAAAGCACAATGGTTGCCGTGGTCTGCTTTTCAAGATTATCAAGAATTTTTTCGGAGTCCACGTATGAGAACTCCTTGAGATCAATTACCACTCCCTGATGCTTCTTTTCTCGGCAGAGATTTGCGAGTTTTTCCGGGGGCATCTCTTCTATTCTAAACCCCTTAGCTTTCGCTTCTTTGGCAAGCTCGAGCAACTGAGTATCGACATTCCTCTGATTGGTAAAGAGTATTCGTTTGATTCTCAGTCGCGATGAGTCGATTCCAAGCAGTTCTTTCAGTACATTTCTGCCATGGAGATACATCAAATCACCCTTTCGAGCAGATCTTTTATCCTGTTGACTCTTCCTTCAAGGAATAGATGACCAATAAGAACCTCGAGAGCGGTAGCCATTCTATAATCCTCGTCGTCCCCATGTTTCTTCGAACCTTTTGAATTGTAACCCCGTCTGACTATCTCCCTCTCCTCTTCGTCGAGAAGTCCTTCGACCTCTTCAAGAGCCTTTTTCTGACCGGGAGCGCTGACGTAGTCTTTCACAATATTGTGCTGATAACCGGTCCTCCGATGTGCCTGCGGGAGAGTCTTCAGTCTGAAATAAAGGGTGTACACTGCATCTCCCACAAAAGCAAGACTGTCAAGAGAAAGATCGTCGGGGGCAACTGGGACAGCAAAAAGACTGCCCAAACAGGCCTCGTCAAACTCATTGTTATAGGTACTCATCGATCCTGTCTATGACGCTTTCCAATTTTGAAACATTCTTTCCACCTGCCTGGGCGAAGTCTGGCCTGCCGCCGCCGTCCCCTCCCAGGTCGTGGGCTATCTTCTTTGCGATTTCTCCTGCCGTAAACCTGTCAGTAAGTTTCTTCTCGACCTTCACGACGAAAGAAACAGAATCTTCCAGTTCATTGAAGATCATCACTATGCCGCCACCTTCCTTGCTGAGGAGAACATCTGCACCGTTTCTCAATGCACTGGACGGTGCGTTTTCGACTCTTCTGATAAGCAAATTGACACCTTTGGCTGACAATCTCTTATCTTTCATTAGAGCATCGCCCGAAAGTAGCTTCTCTTTTAATCTGACAATCTCCTGTCGGCCGGACCTAAGTTCGTCGAGTATACCCTGAAGCCGCTGAATTATTACATCCTCAGGCACTTCAAGTACTTCTCTGATCGTCTTCTGTCTGTTGAAGAGATTGCGGAAATATTCAAGCGAAGTGGTTCCCGTAATTGCCTCAATTCTCCTGGTTCCGGCTGCTACGGAGGTCTCCGAAAGAATCTTGAAGAGACCGATCTCTCCGGTGTTGTTTACATGAGTTCCTCCGCACAGCTCTCTACTGAATCCTTCTATAGAGATTACTCGAACCTTGTCGCCGTATTTTTCTTCAAAGAGGGCCACTACGTCTTCACCCTTGATTTCATCAAAGCTCTTTTCTGCCTTATCGACTGCTTTTGCTTTGAGAATCTCTTCGTTAACCATGTTCTCTACTTTATTTAGCTCTTCTGTTGATAAAGACTGGAAGTGTGAGAAATCGAAGCGCAGTCTGTCAGGTAGAACCAGTGATCCAGACTGGTGAACATGGCCACCAATAGTTTTTCTGAGAGCCGCGTGCAGCAAATGAGTTGCGGTGTGATTTCTCATTATCGCTTTTCTTCGGTCTGTATCTACGATTAGCCTGGCTTGGTCCTTCACCCGCACGGTTCCTTCTTCGACTGAAATCCTATGGACTATCATCTCTTGATAAGGAATGAACACACTCTCAACTCTGGCCAGCGCTGTCTCGGTCTCAATAAGCCCGGTGTCTGTTACCTGTCCACCTCTTTCGGGATAGAAGGGAGTCTTTTCGAGGATAACCTCTCCCGTTTCTCCTTTTTGAAGGGCTTCCACGGCATCCCCATCCTTCAAAATCGCGACTATGGTCGATCTATCTTCAAGTGCTGAGTAACCTGTGAATTTTGAATTGCCAGTAGTTGGAAAGATACTGGAGTAGACTTCGATGTTGCCCAGATACTCCCTGTCTCCCAACGCCTCTCTTGCCCTCTGCCTCTGCAACTTCATTTCTCTTTCGTACCCTTCTCTGTCCAGCGTAACGCCGGTGTCTGAAACGATCTCTTCGACAAGTTCCAGCGGGAATCCGTAAGTGTCGTGAAGAATGAACAACTCGGAGCCCGACAGTTTTTTCTTATTTGCCAGAATTGATTTAAGCCTCTTCTCGCCGTTCATTAGCGTTGAGAGGAATCTTTCCTCTTCTTTCAGGATAATTTCCTGCGTAAATGAAAGCCTGTTCTTCAGCTCGGGATAGACGTCTCCCATCTGCTCTGCTACTGTCTCCACAATTCTGTAAAGAAATGGCGAATCACGCCCGAGTAGTGAACTGTGGCGCACAGCCCTTCTGAGAACTCTTCTGAGTACATAGCCCCTGCCCTCATTGGAAGGTAAAACTCCGTCGGAAACCATGAATGCAATTGATCTCGCATGGTCTGCAATAACCTTAATCGAGACGTCGGAGACTTCCTTCTCCTTGTACTTAACGCCTAGAAGCTCTTCGATCTTCCTGATTATGGGTATGAACAGATCAGTATCGAAATTCGAGTCGACATTCTGAAGAATCGAGGTAGCTCGTTCAAGCCCGAACCCCGTATCGATATTCTTCCTTTCTAGATAGGAGAGATTTCCTTCCTCATCCTGGTTAAACTCAGTAAATACAAGATTCCAGAATTCAAGGAATCTTCCGCAGTCGCAAGCAGGACTACAGTTTTCGGGATCCGGGCAGTTTTCTCGGTGACCCCTGTCTATGAAAATCTCTGAATCAGGCCCACAAGGACCCGAAGGACCGGCGGGTCCCCACCAATTATCTGCCTTTCCAAGCCTAACGATCTTTTTCTCGGGAACTCCGACTTCATCTCTCCATATGGAAAACGCTTCGTCGTCATCTAAGTATATTGAAACCCATAAGCGCTCATCTGGTAGAGCCAAATGCTCCGTAACGAATTCCCAGGCCCACTTTATTGCTTCTCTCTTGAAATAGTCTCCAAACGAGAAGTTTCCAAGCATTTCAAAAAAAGTCTGATGCCTGGGCGTCCTACCAACATTCTCGATGTCGTTGGTTCTCACACACTTTTGACAAGTTGTGACTCTCTTATACGTGGAATCGACCTTTCCCCAGAAGATTGGTTTGAAGGGAACCATGCCGGCAACAGTGAACATCAGTTGTGGATCGTTCGGGATAAGTGAAGCACTCTGTATTCTTTTGTGGTCCTTCGATTCAAAAAACTTGAGATAACTCTCTCTTATCTCAGCTCCGGTCATGTATTTCATTAGGTCGGCCTCCTCAAGTCAAAAGAGTAAGGAATATATAGAACATGGGTGTCACAAAAAGAACACCATCTATACGATCTAGCATACCACCATGGCCGGGAAGTAGATTACCGGAATCTTTAACGCCGTGATATCTCTTGAAAGACGACTCCGCGATATCTCCGATAGTGCCAAATACTGATACTACAATCGCCAGAACCATGAAATGGGGTATCCCGAGATCGGGTCCGTTGTAGAGTCCCACAAACTTACTTATGGAGACGAAAAGCAGCATGAAGAGAAGAGTGGTCACATATCCTGCGATTACACCTTCAAGACTCTTCTTAGGGCTATAGCTTGGAGATATTCTGATGCGACCGAAGCGTTTTCCGAAGAAATACGCTCCCGTATCAAAGAGCCATACAGACGTAAGCGCCATCAGTGCCATCGAAGCGCCAAATCCAAGATAGATATGATAAAAGAATGCAAGATCGAAGCCCACATAAATCAACGAAAAAACGGCATTCGCAATTATCTCTTTTGCGCTCCTTACATCCGCAACGGTCACGATCACTATGGAAGTGAGTGAAATCACACCAACAGCAAATATCAGTTCCGGTCGAGGCGCCGCCGATTCAACGTTTTCAAATCTGTCGAGAAGTATCCCATATACAACTATTATCGCGGGGATAACTCCCGAAAGGGCAATTCGGACGGTTTGATGATCGTTTTCCTTCAAACTGAACTTCAGGTATTCGTAGTTCGAGAAGAGAACTACGGTAGAGACCAGACCTATGAAGGAGTAGTAGTTAACGAAACACAGAATCACGAAAGGAGCAACCACAGCAGCTGTAATTATTCTGATATTTGTCTCCGAGATCTTCTTCATCAGCTTAATGCACCAAACCTTCTTTTCCTTTTAGAGTACTCTTCAACTATCTTCACAAATTCCGCTTTTGTGAAATCGGGCCACAACGTCCTGGTGAAGAAGAGCTCGCTGTAAACCGACTGCCAGGTCAAGAAGTTACTGATTCTCTCTTCCCCAGAAGTTCTTACTATCAGGTCTGGTTCAGGCACATCGGGAAGATATAAGTTCTCCTTTATGTCCTCCTCCGATACCCTCTGCTTTCCACTTTCTAGAACTCTGTTGACGGAATCGACAATCTCGGCCCTTCCTCCGTAATTCAAAGCAACAATGACATCCAGTTTTCTGCACGAGGAAGTCTTTTTCTCGATTTCTTCGGTGAAGCTCATGAGTTTCACGGGAAGCTCATTCAGTCTTCCGATGAAACGCATTCTAACCCCCTCTTCGAGCATATTGTCAAGCTTGCTGCTTATATAAATGAGCATAAGTTCGAAAAGAAAATCAACTTCTTGTCGTGGACGCCTCCAGTTTTCTGTGGAGAACGCATAGAGTGTTACGTATCGTATTCCAAGATCAGCACACCAATGAGAGGCCGAATCTGCAACTTCTGCCCCTTTCTTATGTCCCTCAATTCTTTCAAGTCCTCTTTTCTTTGCCCATCGGCCGTTTCCATCCATAATGAAGGCAACATGAACGGGAAGTGACATTAAAAGTCCATAATCTCCTTGCTCTTCTTTTCGAAAGCATTGTCCATCTCTTCTATGTACTTATTCGTTAGTTCCTGAATATCCTCCTCAAATTTCTTCAGGTCATCTTCAGTCATCTCTGAGGCCTTCTCCAAATCCCTTGCCTCCTTGATTGCATCTCTTCGAATGTTTCGAATTGCTATCTTCCCCTTCTCGGCGGTGTCTCTTGCAAGCTTTACCCACTTTTCTCTCTGTTCCGTTGTCGGAATCGGGAAATTGAGTTTGATGTTAACTCCATCGTTGATGGGTGTCAGATCAAGCCTGGAGGCGAATATAGCCTTCTCTATCTGGCCCAGAACGGTCTTGTCCCACGGCTTGATGATAAGAGACCGGTCTTCTGTTGCTGTGACCGTTGCCATCTGATTGATCGGAGTCGGGACCCCATAGTAGTCGACTTTTACGGACTCAAGAAGGGCAGGAGAAGGTCTGCCCGTTCTCATCTGACCATACTCTTCGACGATCTTTTCAACACTTTTCTTCATTCTGTTTTCAGCTTCTTTCAGCAGGCTGCTCATGATCTTCCTCCCTTTCATCCGTTTGTCAACGGAATTATATCATGTAAGCCGTTTCCTATTGGCAGAGACAGAACTCCGAAAACGTTTGTTAGTTGAATTGGGTAGTCTATTCTGGTAAAATCATACAGGTGCTCTAACCATGACAGGAGGTATGTAAATGTTTTCAATTCTTAGTTTCATAGCATATGCCCCAGCAGGAGATGTTGCAGCTCCTTCGGCAGATGCTGGGGCTTCAGCCGGGGGCTTTTCGGGTATTATTATCTGGTTGGTCCTTATGGTTGCTTTCTTCTACTTCTTGATTATTATGCCTCAACGAAAGAGGGATAAGCAGTTCAAGCAGATGATGGAGAAGCTTAAGGTTGGTGATAAAGTCGTAACGGCTGGTGGAATAATCGGGAAGATCACTATGATAAAACCGGATAGTCTCAGGCTCAGGACCGGTACCGGTACAGAACTGGACGTTACAAGAAAAGCGATTGCCGTTGTGGTGAACAAGGGCGAGAATGAAAAGGAAGAATTAGAACCCGATGTAAACGTTAAGCAGTAATAGTCTGAGTTATATTCGCAGATATTGGAAGGGGGTGTCTGTCCGAGTCTTTCGGGCGAAGTCCTTATGAGAGCAAACCAAAAACGATTGATCGTTACCGTTGTGGTTTTGATAGCAGCATTACTTCCGCTGCTCATACCTCACGGTAGTGCACCAGCCGAAAGCAGCTTCCTGGATAAGCTAGCTGCAAACATCAAGTTAGGGCTTGATATCAAGGGTGGAGCTCTTCTTGAGTACCAAATGCTTACTGATGTCTCAGATTCAGAGATGAATGCTCTTGCAGACAGGGTTATAGAGGTCTTGAGGGCAAGATTGGATGCAGCAGGGTTCACTGAAGCGACAGTCGAAAAAGTGACCGCAGGAATTTCCTTTGGAGAGGATATTCCACCTGTGAGAGTACGGGTCCAGATTCCTGGAATAACAGATGTTTCCAGAGCGGAGAACCTGGTTGGAAAAACCGGTAGGCTATACTTTGCCGATGTTTTGGCGATCGAAACTTCGGTCTCAACTCCGTCGATCCCGGCAGGAATGTCTCTGGAGATAAGCAGAAGAAAGCTTCAGGGAGCCGAACCTTACTGGGTCAAGGAGCTTCACTACGGAGAATACACAGGCGGAGTACAGAACAATACCTGGTATTTCATAAGTCCGAAGGTAAGCGTCGGTTCGAGCTACGCAGAACTTGATGGAAGCGTTGTTACCGATGCAAAGCCCCTTGTCAATAGTCAGCCGAGACCCGGTCAGGGCAGATTCATGGTTTCTCTGAAGTTTAGCTCCGAAGGGGCGAAGACTTTCAGGGACATTACTTCAGTGAAGTCTACATATGCTGATACAGACATGAAGAAGAGGCTTGCGATTGTCCTGGACGACAGGGTGATTATCGCTCCTCTTGTTCAGTCCCAGATTTCTGACGGAAACGCAGTGATTGAAGGACTGGATTCTATTGAAGAAGCGAGAGAGGTGTCGATACTTGTTGGAAGCGGAAATCTTCCTGTTGATCTTGCATCCTTCAATAAGAGGGTTCTCTCTCCCACACTTGGAAAAGACATAATCAACTCAAGTCTTTGGGCCGGAGTGGCTGGAATAATAATAATTATGATCTACATGGTTGTCTTTTACAAGAAAATGGGTCTTGTAGCCGATCTGGCTCTTCTGTACAACGCGATTCTTCTCTTCGGAATGATATCTTTGACCGGTTCGATCCTTACCTTGCCAGGTATAGCGGGTATTGTTCTGACCATTGGAATGACCGTTGATGGAAACGTCCTAATTTTCGAGAGGATAAAGGAAGAACTGAGGTTGGGCAAGACACCAGAAAACGCAATAGACTCTGCTTTCTCTAAAGTTGTGTGGACTATTTTCGATGCCAACCTGACCACGATACTTGCAGGACTCGTTCTTTATTACTTCGGAACGGGGACAGTTAAGGGGTTCGCCATTACCTTGATAATAGGTGTTTTAGGTGCAATGTTTACCAACATAGTGGTATCCAGAACTGTGCTCACTGGGATGGCAGGAAGTCTCAAGCCTCATCGTTACGTTGAAGTTGAAACAGAAGGGAGAGATGCGAGATGACTTTCAAAGCAGACTTCGTTGGAAAAAGAAAGTATTTCACTGTTCTTTCCCTAGTTTTGATAGTCGTTTCGATCGTTTTTATCTTCACTAAAGGCTTCAATTTTGGTGTGGATTTCACAGGCGGAATCGAAATCAGCGTATCTGTCCCTGATGTTGACAAGACTGTGGCAGAGATGAGAGAGCTCCTCAGTGCAGAGGACCCTAGTTTTGCGGCCGCAAGGATAATCAAGCAGAGGCCCCTGATTGAGGAGGGTTCATCTGAACAAAGAAGCAGATTCTCAGTTATCGTCAACGCCTCTGAAAGTGAACAGTGGGTGACAGACAAGATTTTGGCCGGTCTTGAGAGTGAAGGCGTAAGTGAAAGCAATATTCTCTCTGTAAGCACTATCTCCGGCTATGCTGCACAGGAAATAAGAGGCTATGCCTGGATCGCTGTTATAGTATCCATGGCGCTTCTTCTACTGTATATAACCATTAGGTTCAAGTTATCCTTTGGAGTCGGCGCACTGTTGACACTTGTTCATGACGTCATAATCGTTATGGGTTTCTACAGTATTTTTGGAATCGAGTTCAATGCTCCGGTAGTTGCTTCGATCCTTACTCTCGTCGGATACTCCCTGAATGACACAATCGTAGTATACGATAGGATAAGGGAGAACACCAAGAAGATGAGAGGAAAGACCATAGAAACTGTAGTCAACACAAGCATCAACGATGTAATAGTCAGGTCTATCAACACCTCTTTGACGACGTTCCTTGCGGTTCTCACGCTCTTTATATTCTCCGGAGAGGTTTTGAGGCCATTTGCTTTTGGCATGCTAGTCGGTGTTGTGGTAGGAACTTATTCCTCTCTGTACATCTCAAGTCCGATCGTTATCGAGTGGCTCAAGAGATCTGAGAATAGAGGACATGCTTGATCGTTGTCTACCTCTTGAAAAGTGAGACTTGGTAGAGTATAATTTTTCTTGCGTGGGGACGTAGCGCAGTTGGGAGCGCGATACAATGGCATTGTATAGGCCGAGGGTTCGAATCCCTTCGTCTCCACCAGGCGGGGAACGTGAGTTCTCCGCTTTTTTGTTAAGGTGATCTGGATGAAGAGAATTATTCTGGCTTTCGTGGTCCTTCTCGCTGTTGTGGCATCGGCTTCTGTCTTTTTCACTGATGATGGGGGAGCCGTAGAGAGAATAGTCAAGGTTCTAGAGAGTGCGGAGGAAGAAGTTGTCCTTGTATCATATTCTTTGGATGAGCAGGAGATAGTAGCTTGCCTGAATCGTCTTCAAAGGAAAGGTGTGAAGATCTCGGTGCTGATTGACAGCTCAACCGTGTCGAGAGTCTTCGATAAATCTCCGGAGTTTACAGTTTCGAGCGATATGTCTACGGCCCTTGTTCATTCGAAGTTTCTTGTCGTTGACAGAAGAATCGTAGTCTTCGGAACTGGAAATTTCACCGAAGGTAGCCTCAGGGAGGACTCAAACAGCTTCATGATTTTCGAATCTGCCAGACTTGCCGCATTGTTTCTTGACTATTACAGGGCAATTGAGACCGGCAACTCCAGAGGAATGACCAGAATCGAAAACATGGTCTTCTTCCTATGTCCCTCGGAGGAAGCACGTAAGCGTGTAATAAGTGAGCTCATGAAGGCAAGAAAGGAAATCCGATTTGGCATGTTCGCATTCACTGATCCCCAGGTGCTCGCGGCCCTGAAATTCTGCGCTTCCAGGGGGGTAAGAATCATAGGGGTAATCGACAGCTGGAACGACGACTCTCCCTTGAAAGACTATCTCACTTCCGGAATGGAAGTGTCTGAATCGACTTCTATTACAGTCCATGACAAAACATTTGTGATCGACGGCAGAGTTGTGATAACCGGCTCGGCAAATGCTTCTCTAAGCGGCTG
>Ga0334898_1004521_pt1 | contig 10275 bp, 5 predicted proteins | sample GraSluR3_MG_10_FD_207228 | JGI IMG/M metagenome (GOLD analysis project Ga0334898, IMG submission 207228) | Sludge microbial communities from methane-producing bioreactor in Wageningen University, Netherlands - Granular Sludge_3_08-R3 | ecosystem: Engineered > Bioreactor > Anaerobic > Unclassified... | reverse complement strand
CTGAAACAGAACGAGAGTCCTTCTACCTTGTCCCTGTAACGCCCATCAGCGGGAGATATTGCAGTTAAAGTATTTAAATCCATTTGTTAAATTTTAAACCATGCAAAGTTAGTAATTTAGACGGATTACCTTTTTTTTATCCTGAAATGTTTATTTGATCATAATGCTAATTATTCTTTGTTTTGATTTATCATGTTATTGTTACTATTAATAATATTAACTTTGTTGATCACTATTTTTTTACAGAAACGAATGAAGTGAAAAATATTTAAAGATGGGGAAAATACGTGTGTCAATTGTTTCATATCTTAACAGTAAACCATTTTTATTTGGATTAAGAAATTCCTTTGTGGCAAACCAGATTGAATTAACCACCGATATACCATCGAGAGTGGCTTCGAAGCTTAGCCGTGGTGAGGCTGACGTGGGACTGATACCTGTGGGGGCGTTGGATGATATGCAGGATTTCAGGATCATTGGTGATTATTGTATCGGAGCCTACGGAAATGTAAGAACTGTTGTACTCATATCAGATGTGCCCCTTAATGAGGTGGAAACAGTGTTACTTGATCATGAGTCGCGAACATCAGTACTGCTTGCACGGATACTTGCACGTTTTTACTGGAAGAGGCAGTTAGTCTTCAGGCCTGCTTACCCCGGATTTGAAGCTGACTCGGTTACTGGCACCACAGCTGCTGTGGTAATCGGAGACAGGGTCTTTAAGGTTGAGAAAAAGTATAAATACAGTCTTGACTTAAGCGAAGAGTGGGTTAATTTTACCGGACTGCCATTTGTTTTTGCAGTTTGGGCATCAAACAGAGATGTTTCTGAACAGTTCAGGAGCAATTTTAATGAGGCGCTTGAATTTGGAATAAAAAATATTTCCGAAATTGTAGCTGTCGAAAAGGATAATTATCCGGAAGTAGATATAGGTGACTACTATTTTACTAATTTAAGTTTCCCCCTGGATGAACCCAAAAAGGAGGGAATGAAAAGGTTTGTGGAATTGGCTGAACTATTAAATTCTGACAAATGAGAAAGTGTTTATCTTACATAACGTTTATTCTTTTGTTCATTGCTGCGTCTGCCTTTGCAGGTGCGAACAGTGATGAAGTGCTTGTATATAAATTTAATATTAAGCAGGAAATTACCAGGGGTACCTGGCGGCAGACGGTTCAGGCGTTTAATGAAGCCGATTCTCTCGGGGCAGGAATTTTTCTGATCCATATGAATACTTACGGCGGAACCGTTGTGGATGCAGATTCTGTAAGAACCAGGATATTGCAAAGCACAATTCCTGTTTATGTCTTCATAGACAACAATGCGGCATCCGCAGGGGCGTTGATCTCAATTGCCTGCGACAGTATATATATGAAACCCGGAGGAAGTATAGGTGCTGCAACTGTTGTTAACCAGACCGGACAGGCAATGCCTGATAAGTACCAGAGCTATATGCGTTCTACAATGCGCTCTACTGCCGAATTTCACGGTAAAGACACTGTCATTGCAGGGAATGATACTATCATCAGGTGGAGGCGCGATCCACGGATTGCTGAGGCAATGGTTGATCCCGCAGTGGCAATACCCAATCTTATTGATACCGGCAAGGTATTATCATTTACCCCTGCCGAGGCTTTAGAGTATGGATTTTGCGATGGAATTGCAGAGAATATTCCTGAAGTATTAAAACAGGCGGGAATAGAGGAGTATAGAATAGTTGAATACAAACCTACCTGGATTGAACGGATTATAGGGTTTCTGGTGCATCCTGTCTTTTCAGGGTTGTTAATTATGGCGATCATCGGGGGTATTTATTTTGAAATGCAAACGCCCGGTATAGGTTTTCCTTTCGGTATCGCGGTTATTGCTGCATTGCTCTATTTTGCCCCGTTATATCTCGAAGGACTTGCAGAGCATTGGGAGATACTGATATTTGTTGCCGGCATTGCATTGCTGGCTGTTGAGATATTTGCCATACCGGGGTTCGGAGTGGCAGGCATAGCGGGGATCATTCTGGTTTTTACCGGATTGGTGTTGAGCCTTATCGATAATATAAAGTTCGATTTCGAGCATGTGAATGCAGAAAGGCTGGGAGTTGCTGTCATGACTGTTGTGATTGGTGTTTTCGGCGGATTTATCCTTTCACTCTATCTTGGAAGAAAATTGTTCACTGCCAGTTCCGGGCCATTTAAGAATTTTGCTTTGAACACTGTACAGGCTGTGAAAGAAGGTTATCTGAATGTTGATCCTTCATTTTTGGAGATGAAAGGGAAAAGAGGAGAGGCTGCCACTGTTCTCCGCCCCGGAGGAAAGGTGATCATTGATGATGAAATTTATGATGCAGTTGCCGAAAATGGTTATATCGACAGGGGAGAGGAGGTTGTTGTTGTGAAGACAGGGACTGCACAATTGTATGTGGAGAGAATTAACCATGGATCCGTCGGCTGAAGCCGACGGCAAAGGATAGGGCACAGATGTTGGAGTCTGCCGGTTCCAGAGCCTTATCCCTTGCCGTTCGCTTGAGCGAACGGATTTTGATAACAGCATTGCCTAATATAAATTTTTATAATTCTATCTGAGGCTCTTTCTGATCAGAGAACATCTGCAAAACCCCGTGAGCATGTCTGAAATAATGGCCTCTAAGGTCTTTTGAATAATCATTAAGGATATGATTACCCACACCATTATAATCACCGCATTTAAATAATGCCCTTCCCAGGATCAGTTCCCTTAGGGAATTATTTCTGGTTGAGACATCATTTTTATCAGCAGGAGTAAGTTTTTTAGCTGTCCTGATATCCTGCATTGAATGGCCTCTTACACCCGGCATTTCAAGGATTCTGAACAGCGGTTCCGCCCCTTTGGGATCACCTGTTGTTTCAAGGGCAATGGCAACAGCCCGGAAGTGTGAGAAATGACTTTCAGGGGTCAGCTTTTCAGCCATCCTGATTATTGACGGCAGCATTTCAGCTTTTTTAGTCCTTCCGGCAGCAATGATCAGGCTGTCGAGGTAGCTGATACTCTTACCAAACTGTCCCATGCCTGTGAAGTGCCAACCCTCATCCCACTCTTCAAAACTGTCGATTGCTTTGATCAGCTCTCTCCATCCGTCAGGCCTTCCAAGCATTCCCAATATTCTTGCATACACCAGTTTATGGACTTCATTCTGAGTAAAATAAAATTTATCTGTTAAGGCGGCAATACCTTTTTCTTCATCCCAAAGAATAGTTTCCAGTCCTTTGAGGTCATTTACCACCAATTCTGCTGCTTCCTGGATTTTTTGATATGGCGGGGGGAAGTTATCCTGGTCGGTAAGGACATGAGCAGGCAGGTTTTCCATTTCAACCAGTCTTTTCTGGAGCTCTTTTATATCTACATATCTTATCTTTTGTTTTTCACTGACAGCCACTGCAGCAGCCATACCCACAGCATAGCCCTGGTTTTGCAGACAGGGCTGCATGCGAATAACCGGCATAGCATCGCGGTGAGCACTGGCACCCAGTCCGGTGACAACAATACCTTCCAGTCCCCGGGGAAGCAAAGACCTGAAGGGAACAAAAGCCAGCACGTCAATACCGCTGTGTTCCGGAGGTTTCAGTGAAAAGAAAGGGTCTTCTGTAAATCCATGAGTGTCAAATGAGCTTAAGTGGGCAGAGACAGTATCCGGGTATGTACGTCCGTTATAAACATCCAGCACACTTATTGTAAAGTCGCCAATCATCCTTCTTCTTTCGCGGGTTTGGGGCATTTTTCCCAGGTCATACTGGTTATTGAATTTTTCTTTTGCAACAATAAAAGCCCTCCATACGTCGAGCATATCTGAATCATTTATAAATGTCCAGTCAGTATTATTATAGAAGTCATCCGGATTTTTAAAAGGCAGTCCGGCTCCCTGGATTGCCACCGACAATCCGTCTGTATAGCTGTAGGCGGCCCCGGCAGCTATTGCTATGTCGGCGCTTCCTGTCGAGTCGATCACAGTATGTGCCAGAACGACCCCTTTCCCTTCAGGTGTTGCAACAACCACACCCCTTACATGTCCGTTTTCTGTGTAGGCACCGACGCCAAGCACTCCAAACCAGATGTCACCACCTGCATCTCTTATTTCCCTTCTGAAATATTCAGTCTTCCAGTCAAATACCCATTCAGAGAGACGCCTCTTTTTACGGGGATTATCAGGTGCCAGATTATTGACATCTTCATCCACTATACTGGTATAACCCTTTCTGTATCCGTGAAAATATTTTCCAATCATTCCAAGTGTACCGGTTCCTCCTAGTCCGTGCAGGTAATCCAGCACAACCGTTTTTGCCCCGTTTTTAGCAGCAGCAACAGCGGCAGGGGCTCCAGCCGTTCCTCCCCCCATCACCACCACATCAAAGGTGGCAAGAACAGGCAAAGCTGTTTCTTCAGATGTTATCTCTCCCAGGTTCAGTGTAGGCCTCAGGCCTTCGAGTATTTCACCAACATCTCCTTTTAGTGTGTTTTGTTTTGTCGTGCCGGTGACCTTCAGGTCACTTGCAATGGCCGGTCCTTTTGACAGAGAAGCAGCCATTGATCCTGCACGTTCTCCAATACGGATGAGCTTGCCCGGTTCAAGCAGGTTTTCTGCCGCCTCTTCACTGAGAGAGGCGCTGCCGCTGACAACAAAAAGATTATTTATATCCCGCGGCCTGAATACATCAATACTGACCTTGTCGGGATCAACCTCCGGCTTACTCTGTTTTTTCCCGCCTTCCAGTTTATCCGGAGGGTTTTGAAACAGCAGATCTGACGATTCCACCTGGTTAGCATCCCATGTCAGGTCACGTGCCATCTGTTCAGCCCTGGCAAAAGATTCAAAGCTGCAGTCAGGCATAGGGAGCTGCAGAGTATATTCTATAGCTTTATATCGTATGTCGGTTTCAGAGAAAGCATCACCGTGTGCCTGGCCCGAAGATGCAAATTTAACCTGTACCGGCTCTTCATGTATTTTAGCTGCCAACCCGGGACCTCTTTTCAGGTCGTTTCCAACAACTGTAAATTTAAAAGAATGTTTCCCGGAAGGGAAGGCTGTAAACCTGGCACCTGCCAGGCGCGCTGCCAGCGCCCTTGGGGTAGTGTCGACAATAGTTTTTGCTTTTATTGCCTGCCTTCCCGACCTGTTAGCGATCACCACCCCCGCAGGAGATCCGGTTTCATCTTTTATGATATCAGTAACATAGCTTGAATACAGGAAGTCAACATTGTTATCTATCAGTTCATGATCCAAAGTTTTTTTCACATGCATCGGGGTGGGGAGACCGTTTCCGAATATCTTATTTCCCAAATCAGTTTTCAGAACAGATTTATCGTTTGTCCACATACGAAATGTTCCGCAAACATCTTCGCCAAGATAGGGCTCCTGTGCTGCCAGAAAAACAGTGCAGCCTTCGCGGGATGCTTCAACAGCTGCAGCCACACCGGCAAGTGAGCCTCCGATTACAACAACATCCACACTGTATGCAACAGGTATTTTTCTTTGTGACTGATAACAGAATTGATTGCTTTCATTATTGTACATCCAGGGTACCGGTGCAAGCAAAAGGGCAGAGCCTGCAGCTGTTGTTTTTACAAAGTCGCGTCGTTTCATGATTAGTTTGTTATATATAAATTAACACATCCATTTTTTATTAAGCGGACGGCAATATAAAAAAATAAATCAATCAGCAGACGGTTTCGATGAATAAAAAAAAAGCTGTCCCGGAGCCTTATTGTTTTGTTTCAGTCTCTATAGTCAGCCTCTGTCCTTTTGCAAGAAGTATATTTTTTAGTTTATCATATTGTATATCCTGAACTGCAATATTTTCGTCAATTGACAGGCATGCAGCTGCGGCGGCTGATTGTCCGAGTATCATAAATACCGGTTCCATCCTGATTGAGCCGAAAGCAATGTGGCTTGCAGAAGCGCAGACCGGCACCAGCAGATTTTGGCACTCCTCCTTAACCGGGACAAGCGAACCGTAGGCAATTTCATAAGGCCCCGGCAATGGCACTCCTATATCCCCTTCATTCTGCACATGCCCTTCCTCATCTATATATCTCTGTACATTATGTGAATCTATAGTATATGAACCCATTCCGACCGATTCGGGAGTGGGCCTTCGTTTCAGGAGTTCATTCTCTGTCATTATAAATTTGCCTTTCATGCGTCTTGCTTCCCTGATATAGAGCTGGTGAGGCCAGTTTCCGTTATCTGTGAATTCATCTTTCGGAAGTCCCCATTTTTGCATTTCCAGCCTTGTCTCTTCAGGTACCCCCGGGTCATTTGCCACAAACCACAACAATCCTTTCTGATATGTTTCATGTTCTTTAATTATCTCTTTACGCCTTTGGTAGTCAGCCTCCGGATAATCATAGTTCATCCCGATATTATCGCTGCTAAACGGACCATGGTTATTGGTATCGGTCTTTCTGTTCGGGATCAGGTCAAATTTATGGAACCACTCTCTCCAGCCTGCGTCAAAGATTCTGACTAACAATTCATATTGTGCAGGGTCATAACCTTCGGGTTTGGGAAATGGCATACGGTTTTCAGGGTGGTCAGTCATGCAAACGCGGAAGCAATATGCCTGAACCCTGTGGTCTCCCTCTCCTTTATTACCGGGAGGATCGGCACTTATGCGCGGAAGAACTCCGCTGGCAGGATCGCCTGGTACCTTATAGGGATCGACTGGCTTATCCAGGACTTGAAAATGGTGTCTGTGGTGGTATACTCCTGTCTGGATGCCATTCCATTGTTCACCGTATACACCGGTACCTTCGCGTCCGACACTGTAGCTCACTCCGGCAGCAGCCATCAGGTCTCCTTCGTAAGTTGCATCGATGAACATTTTTCCCCTGAATGTTTTTCCGGAGAGAGTGGTGAATGAGGAAATTTTACCATTCAATTTTGTAACGCCGTTTTCCCTGTCGAGCCATTCATCACGGTACACTGTAATATTATTCTCTTTAATAAGCTCTTCAAATACCTTTTCAGCGACATGTGGTTCAAAGATCCACATTGTACGCTTATCGCCGTCAATAGCCCTTGTACCCTGACCGGTGTTTCCGTACTCCTCCTTTTTCATCCAGCGCCATGCCTCTTCGTTTTGATAATGGTTATAGACACGCTGATAGAAAGTCCGTGCCAGTCCACCGATAGTCTCTTTTCTTCCCGTGTCGGTCCATCCCAGTCCCCCGGAGGTAAGTCCCCCAAGGTGTATATCCGGCGAAACCATAATTACAGATTTACCTGATTGAGCTGTCTCCACTGCAGCAATTACAGCGGCAGAACTGCCACCATAAACTATTATGTCAGCCTCAAATGTGTCAGCAGCCTTTTCGGAGCAATTCCAAAAAGTGAAAACCAGGGCCGCGAGCAGCAGTTTTATAGAAGCATTTTGTAAATTATCAAAAAGTATCTTCATAGTAAAGTTATTTATAGTTAATCATCAGTAATCAATTCCGGAGTTTTTCAGTTCGCTGACTTATGGGCCAGTATCTGTTTGTCATTCAGTAATTTTGAACGTAATATATTATAATCCAGTTCCTGAAGTCCTTTATTGCTATCGATTGCCAGAGCAGCTGCAGTTGCGGCTGATTGTCCCAGTACCATAAAAACCGGTTCCATCCTTATTGATCCGTAGGCAATATGAGTAGCGCTTACACAAACCGGCACCACCAGGTTTGCACACTCCTCCTGTTTTGGGATTATTGAACGGTAACTTATAGGATATGGTGCTTCCACAGGCGCTTCCACATTACCTTCGTTCTGCACATAACCGTTGGCATCGACATATCTTTGGACCTGGTGGGAGTCCATTCCGTAAGCAGCCAGTCCGACAGGATCTTCAGCATTTTCAAATCCTTCGCAGTTTCGCTGTGTCATTACATAACTGCTCACCATTCGCCGGGCTTCTCTGACATATAGCTGCTCCTGCCAGCCGTCATCACTTTCATACTCATCCTTACATGTTCCCCATTTTGATACTACATTCCTGACCTTTTCAGGTATGCGGGGGTGGTAAGCCAGGGACCACATAAGGCCCTGCTGATATTTGCGGTGTTCCTGCACAATCTTTTCGCGCTGTTCATAATCAGCTTCCGGGTAGTCGTAGTTCTGGCCAATAAAATCAGTTGAGAACCCTTTTTGGTTATTAGTATCTGTTTTTCTGTCAGGCATTGGTGTGTTAATCCATGGCACGAGAGGGTCACCATAGGAATACATCTCTTCAAGCGGGCCTTCGGCAGCTTCATAATTTCTGAACAGCAGTTCATATTCCAGCTCATTATAACCATCAGGTTTAGCAAAAGGTATACGGTTGTCAGGGTGGTCTGTAAGGGTCATTCTGAAGCAGTAAGCCTGTATTTTTTTATCTCCCCGTCCGTCAATCCCCGGCCCCCCTTCAGTAATGAAAGGTAATAGTCCGCCCGAAGGGTCACCTTTAACAATATAGGGATCCACACCGTCGATAAAGTTGTGGTGGATACTGTTTCTCGACACCCTTCCCCTGAGGGTAAGGCTCACCTTGTTAGCCTGTACGCCGTTAAGGGATTCCCCGTATTCTCTGTTTGATTCACGGCCGGTAACATAGCTGACATCTGCGGCAGCCATCAGGTCACCTTCGTAGGTGGCATCGATAAACATTTGTCCCCTGAAGCTTCGTCCGCTCAGCATCACAATTTCCGTTATCTTATTATTACTTTTTTTTACGCCTGACTGACGGTCAAGTTTTTCACCACAGACCAGTTTTATACTCTCTTTATTCATCATTTTTTTATAAACGGCAAGGGCTGCAGAAGGCGCGAAGGTCCACATGGCCTCCTCATGCGGGGCATTACGGCTTTGCTGATACTCCTCTTTGGTTTGCCATTTCCAGTTTTCAGGATCGTCGTAATATATTTTGATATTCCGGTAAAACTCATAAGAGATACCCCCGATAGCCTGTTTATTGCCGATATCTGTAGCGCCGAGTCCCCCGGTTGTCAATCCTCCAATACGTTGCGAAGGCTCTATCAGAACCACTGATTTACCCATGCGGGAGCTTTGTATAGCAGCAGCCACACCGGCTGAAGTACCTCCGTATATCACAATATCGTATTGGGCGTATGCAGGCAGATACATTCCTAAGATCATTACCAATGAGAAACTTTTCAGAAGATTAAATATGCATTTAGACATTTGAATTAGTTTAGATATTTATAAATAGGTATTTTGTTTTTTCAAAAAGAGAGTGAACATGACCAGTGAGGCCAGGGTAATAGCTCCTCCTGCCGGATAGGAGATCAATTTTGACAGGTGAAAACCTTCAGGTGCCAGGAAGAGGTATGTTGTAGTTACATCGGTCATGAAAAGCGCCGGTAATAATGTGATAAAATAATTTTTTTTGTTGTTTACCAGATAGACTGTTATTGTCCATAACACTATTGCAGCCAGAGTCTGGTTAGCCCAGGCGAAGTATCTCCAGATTATATCGAAGTTTATTTGTGTAAGAAAAAAGCCGATGGCAAACAGAGGCACACTTATCAGCAGGCGGTTTTTTACCGGCCCCTGCTTCAGGTTAAGAAAATCGGCCACAATTAATCTTGCACTCCGGAAAGCAGTGTCGCCTGAGGTAATAGGAGCTGCAACGACACCTAAAATTGCCAGCAGGGCTCCGAATCTTCCAAGCAATGAATTAGCTGTTTCATTGACTATCCATGCGGCGTTTCCCTGGTGTTCGTTCATGATATCATTTAATTCGCGGATCCCTCCAAAAAAGCTCATACTTATTGTAGCCCATATCATGGCAACTACAGCCTCTGTGATCATAGCCCCGTAGAATACTCTGCACCCAAGTTTTTCATTGGTCATACACCTCGCCATTAGGGGTGATTGTGTAGCATGGAAACCGGAAATAGCCCCACAGGCAATAGTGATGAACAGCATAGGGAAGACCGGGAAGTTTTCAGGATCGCTATGAAAATTTTTGAGGTTTGCGGGAGTGAGTTCAGGGATATTGTATCCTTTGACAAACAGGGCAATGATCAATCCTAAAGCCATAAACAGCAATGCAAATCCGAATACCGGGTATATACGTCCGATCAGCTTGTTTATTGGCAGGAGGGTTGACAAGACATAATAAAAAAATACAATCCACACCCAGAAAGTCATAGTGGCATAGTCGGGGGTTAATCCTGCAAGTATCTTTGCCGGTCCCATAATAAACACGGCACCCACGAGCACCATAAGAAAAACAGTAAAACCACGCATAAACTGTTTGGTAGCATTTCCCA
>Ga0334898_1004518_pt1 | contig 10278 bp, 5 predicted proteins | sample GraSluR3_MG_10_FD_207228 | JGI IMG/M metagenome (GOLD analysis project Ga0334898, IMG submission 207228) | Sludge microbial communities from methane-producing bioreactor in Wageningen University, Netherlands - Granular Sludge_3_08-R3 | ecosystem: Engineered > Bioreactor > Anaerobic > Unclassified... | reverse complement strand
CAACGAAACCGCATCGGCACCGACGGCGACGGCCTGGCCGATCAGGCCGAGCGGAACGTCGTGTCGGGCAATCGTGCGGACGGCGTCATTTTGTGGGGTGCGGGAACGGAGGACAACGTCGTCGCGGGGAACTACATCGGGACCGATGTGACGGGAACCGCTTCCCTGGCCAATTTGCTTCGCGGTATTGACGTTACCGACGGCGCCCGGCGGAACCGCATCGGCACCGATGGCGACGGCCTGGCGGATGACGCCGAGCGCAACGTTATCTCAGGCAACGGATCGAACGGAATTCGGATTGTGGGAACCGGATCGGATGAGAACGTTGTCGCCGGCAATTACATCGGCACGGACGTAACCGGAACGGTTGCCCTGGGCAATGACGCGAACGGGGTGCTCCTTCAGGGCGGGGCTCAACGGAACCGCATCGGGAGCGACGGCGACGGCGTCGCCGACTTCGCCGAGCGCAACGTCATCGCCGGCAATCGCCTGGACGGGATCCTCATTCAGGGCTCGGGAACCGAACAGAACGTCGTGGCCGGCAACTACATCGGCACCGATGTGACCGGAGCCGCCGCGCTGGCCAACGGCAACGGCGTGACCGTCCGCAACGGGGCCCGCGCGAACCTCATCGGCGTCGACGTGACAAGCGCTGACCCCGCCGCGGGCAGAAACATCGTCTCCGGCAATACGAACAATGGGGTTCTCACCTACGACGTCGGCGAGAATGCCATCGTGGGCAACTACATCGGCACCGACGCGACCGGTACGGTTGCGCTGGGCAACGGGCAGCGGGGCGTCCTGCTCGACGCCGGCTCGCAGAACGTCCGCGTCGGCACCGACGGCGACGGTATCGGAGACAACGCGGAGCGGAACGTGATCTCCGGGAACATCGGTGACGGAGTAGACATCCGAGGGAGCGGCACCAATGGCAACGTCGTCGCCGGCAACTACATCGGCACTGACGTCACCGGCACGATCGGGCTGGGCAATGGGCAACAGGGAGTGGCGGTGTCCGCCGGGGCGCAGGGCAACCGGATCGGGACCGACGGCGATGGCGTCGCTGACGCGGCCGAGCGCAATATCATTTCCGGAAACAACCGCGCGGGCGTTGCCTTTCACGAAACCACCAGCGAGAATGTTGTCCAAGGCAACCTGATCGGCACGGACGTGACCGGGACCGAGGCGATGGGCAACGGGCTGGACGGCGTGCTCGTCCGCGGAACGGATCACCTGATCGGCGGAACCGAGCCTGGAGCGGCCAACACGATCGCCTTCAACGGCGGCGCCGGCGTGACCGTCCTTGGCGACACCAGCATCGGCAACACGGTCCGCGGCAATTCGATCCACTCCAACGGCGGCTTGGGCATCGACCTCGGGGGCGACGGCGTCACGCCCAACGATCCGCTCGACGAAGACACCGGCCCCAACAACCTGCAGAACTTCCCCGTCATCACGTCGGCCCGGCCGGGGAGTCTGACGCAAGTCGTCGGCACGCTGCACAGCACGCCGAACAGCACCTTCACCGTCGACTTCTACGCCAACGCGGCGCCCGACCCGAGCGGCCACGGGCAGGGGGCGCGCTGGCTGGGCTCGGCCGTCGTGACCACGAACGAGGAGGGCAACGCCGCACTCGGCGTCGTGCTCGATGCCGCCACCGCGCCGGGCGAATGGATCGCGGCCACCGCGACCGCGGCCGACGGCGGCACCTCCGAGTTCTCGGCGGCCGTTGCGGTCGAGGCGCTGCCGGTCCACGTGGTGGGCATCGTTCCCGTCGTGCCCGACCCGCGGAATTCGCCCGTCTCGGCGGTCGACGTCGAGTTTTCCGAAGCGATCGACCCGGCCAGTTTCTCGAACGACGCCGTGACGCTCACGCTCAACGGCGAGGAGCAGTTGCTCGTTGTCGAGCTGTTGCTGAGCGAGGTGGGCGAGCCGGTCTATCGCATCGGCGGCCTGGACCTGCTGACCGGGGCCGACGGCACGTACGTGCTCACGGTCCACGCCTCGGAACTGACCGACCCGTTGGGCAATGCGGGCGAAGGCGCGGTGTCGGTCTCGTGGCTGATGGACACCGTGGCTCCGATCAGCAAGGTCGATCGACTGCCGCGGCGGGCCACGAGCCTCGCGTTCGAGGTCTCGGCCGCCGGCAGCGACCCGGCGATGGAAGGCGTTACACCGTCGGGCGTCGAGTCGTACGACCTGTTCGTCACCGTGGACGGCGCGCCCTTCGAGTTCTGGACGACCGTTTCGGCCGACGATCCCGTGGCGTTGTTCACGGCCGAGAGCAACCACAGCTACGGGTTCCGCAGCGTGGCGCGCGATCGGGCGGCGAACGTCGAGAGCAAGCCGGTGTCGATCGAGACCAGCATCTACGTGCCCGACCTCGACGCGCCCCAAACCGAGGTCACCTCGGTCGATGCGGGCAGCCCGACGTTCGTTCTCCAGTTTTCGGGAACCGATACGGGGGGGAGCGGCCTCGAGACGTTCGAGCTTTACGTGGCCGTCGACGGCGGCGAGGCGCAGAAGATTGCCGCGGTCAACGCGGGCCCGGCCGATGGCGACGGCCTGTATCACGGCACGGCGACCTTCCAGGCGATTGCCGACGGCGCGGAGCACACCTACCAGTTCTTCACCGTCGGGATCGACCGTGCCGGGAACGTCGAGGAACCGACGGCCACGTTCGACGTGAGCGCCGGGTTCCCCGAGCCGGCGGAGCTCGAAATCGTCTCGTTCGTCGTGCAACAGGGGATGACGCAGCGGTCGTACATCCGCTATCTGGAGATCACGTTCAACCAGCCCGATGAGCTGCAGGCGATGATCGACAGCCTGGCCGACGGCAACGGCGCGACCGACCGCATCCGGCTGCGGCACGTCGATGAGCACGGCGGCCTGGTGGGCATGGTCTTGGACGTGTCGATGCTCGCAATTACCGGGCACACCATCACGATCGACTTCGGCGAGCAGGGGATCGGCGGCGATCGCAACTCGATCGCGGGCGACGGGTTCTACGAACTGGCCTTCGACTTCGACGGCGACGGCCACTTCGACGCCAGGGAGAACTTCCACCGGCTGCTGGGCGACGTGACCGGAGACCGGCAGGTGGGCGCCGACGATCTCGACCGCGTCTTCGCCGCCTGGGGCGCCTCGGGGAGCAATATCGAAGAGGACGTCAACGGCGACGGGGCCGTGACGATCGACGACGTCTTCACGGTCTGGGGCCTGCAGGGACGAATGCTCGACGAGGGCCTGCTCGGTCTGTTTGAGGATTAGGAGGGCGCCATAGCGCGCGAAGAGCTCGGAGAGTCTTCTGGAATTTGCACGATGAGGGATTCCGGAGAAGCAGGTTGACTTGAAGAGCCCCGGCGCCTTCAGGCGTGTGTGGGGTTCTGGTTCAGCGGCTTGTGGCGGCAACGCATAGGTGGTTAGCGAAGCTGAATGGGAGAGAACCATGGCTACGTTGCGAATCTTGTTCTGCACGGCGGTCGCATCCTTTGCACTGACCGCCCTGGCGCAGGCCGGTTTGATCATTCACATCGACGATGTGGCGGTCCAGCCCGGTTTTAGCGAAGCGATTGTCGACGTGTGGATCCGGGCCGATTCAGGTTCGGTGCAATTGAGTGCTTTTGATTTCGAGTTTCGGATCACCGAGTTTCCTGATACGTTTACTGAGTTGCGGTTCCTGAATCCGCAGGGCGACTTGCAGTTGACCGACCCGGCTTACGTGTTTGCCGGCGGCAGTGTGAAGCGCGACGGATTCGTGATGCCGCCCTTCATGAGCCTTCCTCCGGCTGCAGTTGGCGCGGCCAGCACATCGATGTACACCAATGACACGTTCATCGGCGGCGACATTTCGACCGATCCGACGCTGTTTGGGAACGTCACGGTGACGACCTCGCCGCTCCTGCTGGCGCGGTTGCAGATCGTGCCGGGCCCTGGACTGTTGGCGCCGGAACCGGGCGATCGCTTCTCGATTGATTTGACTCACGGCACCAACACGTCATTTGGAGGCATCTCTTACAGCTCACGATCCGGCACGGTCTCGATGGTCCCAGAACCCTCGAGCATGACCCTGATGGCAGGGCTGGCCGCCATCGGACTGGGCGCTAGCTGGCGGCGGCGCAAGAAGCACCTTCGTCGCGAGCCCTGATCATCACCCTCGAGCATCGATGCGACCGATTCTCGTCTTTCAGCAAGTCCCGCACGAATCGTTGGGCCAAATCGAAGACGCCCTCCTGGACGCCCGGCTCCCGTGGCAGACTCTGGAACTCTACGCGGAGGCTTCGGGCGAAGTCGACGTCAGCGGCGCCGCGGGGCTCGTGGTGCTGGGGGGGCCGATGAACGTGGATGAAGTCGCCCGATATCCCTTCTTGGCGCAGGAGCCGAGGTGGATTCGCGAGGCGATCCGGCGCGATCTGCCCGTGCTGGGGATCTGCCTGGGCGCGCAGCTTTTGGCCAAGGCCCTCGGCGCGCGCGTCTTTCCCAACGGGATCAAGGAAATCGGCTGGTACGAGATCGAACTGACGCCCGAGGCAAGCGACGACGAGCTGTTCGGCGGGTGCGGCCGTCGCCAGACCGTGTTCCAGTGGCACGGCGATACGTTCGACTTGCCCTCGGGAGCGGTTCCGTTGGCGCAGAGCGAGCTTTGCCGGCGCCAGGCATTTCGCTACGGCACGAAGGCCTACGGCCTGCAGTTCCACCTGGAGGTCACCCCCGAGATGATCGACCGGTGGCTGGACGAGCCGGCCAACCGCGACGAAATTGCGGGGTTGGACTACGTTGACCCGCGTGCCGTTCGCGCGGAGGTCGCCGACGCCACGTCGCGGATGCGGCCCTTCGCCGATTCGGTGCTGCGGCGGTTTGCGGAGCTGTGCCGGGGCCGTGCCCAGTAAGATTGCCCGGCTTGTAACCGTTCACAGGCCGGGGACTGGCTCATTTTTCGGCCCGTCTTGCGCTGTTCTCGGCACAGGCGTGACGGCCGAAAAATGTGCCTGTCCCCTTTGGCCGAGGCCCCTTTGCCCAAGGGGGACAGTCCCATTTTCGCGGCGAATTCAGCGGTATCCAAGGAACATGTCCTCTCCGCCGCGAAAATCGGGACAGTCCCCTGTGAGCGGTTACCCCGGCTTGTTGTTTTGCGGGCCCTTACGCGAACAGCATCCCGGCGTAACCGACCACCCGGCTCGTATCGCCCGAGGCATCGGCGCTGGTGGCGTATCCGACCGGCTCGCAACGGTTCAACCGGGCGAGGCGTTTGAGGGTTTCCATCACCAGGACGGCCGGGGCCATGCCGCACATGCTGATGCGGTTTTCGGTGACGGTTTCGTAGAGTTGATCGGGGCGGAGCCGCTGGATGCAGTCGAGGGCCATGCGGTCGAGCCGGCGGGTGTCGGCGTCGCCGGCGTAGTGGTTCATGTCGGTCGAGACGACCAGCAACGGCTGCTCGGGCAGGCTGCGAAGCACCTCGGCGAGTCGGTCGGCGAACTTCTCGAGTTGCTCGAATCCCGCCCCGTGGATGGCGATGCCGACGACGCGCGACGCGGGGGCCAGGCGGGCCAACAGGGGCAGTTGCACCTCGATGGCATGCTCGCGCGCGTGGGCCGCGGCGTCGAGCTCGAGGCCCGGGACGGCCTCGGCCAGTTGGCGGGCCAACTCGGGGTCGGACTCGACACTTGTGCCCGGCAGCGACCAGGTTTGATGGGGCGCGACGGCCCAATCGGCTCCGTGGGGATTGTGTTTCGGGCAGACGACAATCACCCGCGAGGGGAGCTCGATCCGGCTGAAGACCTCGGCGGCCAGGCGGCCCGAGTAGATCCAGCCGGCGTGAGGCACCATGGCGCCGGCCCAAGGTTGGCGCTCGGTCTGGGCCGGCAGCAGCGCGTCGAGCATCCGATTCAGCTCGTCGGCGGTGCCCGGGTAGAATCGACCTGCTACGGCGGCCGGGCGCACCGCCGCGCCGGCCTGGGGGCGCGGGACATTGGCCAGCGTGAACCGGGCCTCGGTGGTGGCCACGGCGAGGCTGCACACGCCCGCCGTCGAAGGTTCGGCCAATCGGGCTTGTTCGACCGCTTCGTCGAGCAGTGCGCGGGCCGAGCGATCGGGATCGTAGGCCAATGCCCACCTGCCTCGATCGACGACCATGACCGCCCGGCAATGCGGGTCGACGCCCTCCAATTCGGGCTGGCCTACGGTTCCCTGGAGTGCGGGGTCCCAGAAAACGCTCAGCCCCAGGGTCGCCGTTTCGACCGTGCGGGGATCGACGCGTCGCGACTGCAAGGCGCCGGCCGCGGCCTGCACCAAGTCGAACAGGCCCGACTGCAGGGGCATGTCGGGTCGCAGGGAGACCCGGCTGCAATCGATCGTCTCGCTGGAGCCGGGAAGCTGGAGGCGAAGGGCCGCCCCGCAGACGTTCCCATCGTATCCCCCCGGCAGGTATGAGCCGGCCGTGGCGCCGTAGCTCAAGGCCGTCAGGTTTCGCCGGCAGAAGTCGGCTAGTGCGGCGATGTCGGCCCGTGTGGGACCAACGACCGAACCCTGGGGCTGCCCGATCAGGCTGGAGTCGAGTCGGCCGGGGATCGCGTATCCCTCGAAACGCATGAGGGTGACGTCGTCGTCCATCCAGGCGTCTTGCGGCAGCCCCGCCTTGCGGCAGACCTGTTCGAGAAAGCCCCGGGCGTCGAGGTGGTGCTCGACGGCCACGCCGGGCAGCAACAGGCCGCGTGCGGCCCCTCGGGCGATTTGGAGCCCGTGCCGTCCGACGACGACGGCGTCGGCCCGATCTTCGCCGCGGCCGGGCACCGGCTCCAAGCCCCACAGAAGCCAGACCTCCATGTCGAGGTGCTCCAGTTCGGTGGGCGAAATGGGCGGAAACCGCGGATCGTCCCTGGCCGCCCGCACCGAAGCGTGCTCGACGGCGGAGTGAAGCGGCATCGCGTGACCCACGTATCCGCAACACGACCGTAACTGGCCGGCTCGCTTGAGGCTGACGAACGCGCCCAGAACGGGCTTGTCGCCCACCCCGGCAAGCACCTCGGCGAGTGGCTCGGGCGATTCCGATCGCACCTCGGCCGCCACGCGACGGGCCGCCGCGCGAAAGACGAGCGTTTCTTCCGCAGGCGACAGTTCAGGTCGCTCGGGGGCGATCGGCGCGGTTTCGGGTTGGGTGGATCGTTCGGCTTGCATCGTGCTCCCTTTCTGTGGGTCGGGCCGGCTCGGCGTGGGGCGGCGGTACGCGGCGATGCGAATCGGCTGGCGGCGGGCGCCCCAAGTGCCCGGCCCGCTGTCGAATCGGCCCGCGACCTGCCTGCCGCAGTGCCGGCAGCGGTCGTGCTCCAGCGCGTACGCGCCCAAGTGGTATCCGTCCCGCTCGATCAGCAGTTCGCCGCAGCCTGGGCAAAACGTGCTCTGGCGCCGTCGGTCGCTGACGTTGCCCGTGTAAACATAGCGTAGCCCCGACCGCCGCGCCACATCGTAAGCCAGGGCGAGGGTTTCGGGGGGGGTCGGCGGACGGTGTCGCATGCGAAAATCGGGATGAAAGGCCGAGAAGTGCAGCGGCACATCGGGTCCCAGTTCCTCGGCGACCCAGTCGCACATCCGCTTCCATTCATCGGGGGAGTCGTTAGCCCCGGGAATGATCAGGGTGGTAATCTCGACCCACACCTCGGTCTCGCGCACGAGCCAACGGAGCGTGTCGAGCACCGGCTCGAGGTGCCCGCCACTGAGTCTCCAGTAGAAATCCTCGGTGAACGCCTTGAGATCGACGTTCGCCGCGTCCATGTGCCGATAGAAGGCCTGTCGTGCGAGGGGCGACATGTAGCCCGACGTGACCGCTACCGTGCGCACGTCCAGGTCGTGGCAGGCGCGGGCGGTGTCGATGGCGTACTCGGCCCAGACGATCGGATCGTTATACGTGAAGGCGACGCTTCGGCAGCCGTGCTGCCGGGCCGCCCGGGCAATCGCCTCGGGATCGGCCAGGTCGCAATAGGCGTCGACCTCGCGGGATTTCGAACTGGTCCAGTTCTGGCAGAACTTGCAGCCCAGATTGCAGCCCGCGGTCCCGAACGAGAGGACCGAGCTGCCCGGGTGGAAGTGGTGGAGCGGCTTTTTCTCGATCGGGTCGATGCAGAAGCCGGTGCTGCGCCCATAGGTGGTCGACACGATCTGCTGGCCATCGAGATTCTGGCGGACGAAGCAGAAGCCGCGGTCGCCGGGCCTCAACGCACAGCCTCGCGGACAAAGGTCGCAGACGAGCCGCTTGCCGTCGTCCGATTCGTGCCACCACCCGCCGGCCTTTAACCCGTCAAGGGCCGCGTCGTCGTTCGGCGGCAGGACTACTCTCCTGGCCACATTCGCCTCCCCCTGAAGTAGCCTGGTTCGTTGATCGCCTCGCAATAGTAAAGCATATCACTTCATCGAGTTGCGGTGTATCACGCTGGCGGGCTGGTAGTCGGGCGGCGGGCTCCGCCCTACAATGGGCGCGAGATCATGTACTAACCCGACAGAGGGGAGCGACCGCAACCCGAGGGTGAACCGATGGATCCGGTGATGTCGACGTTTCTGATCTTCCTGCTGATGGGTGCGACCGTGCTGGTGTTTCGCGGCATCGTGCGCCGCCCGGCCAGCGCGTCGCAGGTCGATGCGCCCGGTCTGCGCACGATGGTCGCGTTCTCGGCCGGCGCGTCCGAGTTTCTCGAAGACGACCGGCCCGACGAGCCGTACGTCGGCATTCGCCTGTTCGACATGATCTGCCACGGCCTGGCGGCCGAGGGGGTCGCGATCGACCATCGGGGCGTCATCCAGAACGCGCAGCGGGCCGAGTGCGTTTTGGGCCACGAGCGATTCGCGATGGTCCTCGAAGCGGTCGAAGACTGGGTGATCAGCATCGAATGGGTTCCCGAATCGGCGGCCGAAAAGCGGCACGTCGCGTTGACCCAACAGGTCTTCGCACCGCGGGACAGTGCGTCGCTGCGGCGACTTCTCGCGACGCTCGACCGTTGGCTCAAGGCCGACGCGAGGTTCTCGCGCGTTCGCTGGTATCGTAAGGAATGCTGGATCGCCGAAGACCTCTCCGATCCCCAGGACGGTCCCATCGACTGACGGATAAGCCGCCGTAGCCGTGCCGATGCCTGGGGACGGAAGAACTCGGGCCGTCGCGCCGCTTGCGTGCGGCAACGCGTCGGGACTTTTGACGGTGGGGCACGGGGAGGGTTATCATGGGGCTTCTCGATCGAATTGCTCTCCGGGAGAAAGTCCATGCTCGTATCGCCAAGAGGAACGTGGGGGATCGCACCGCTGGTACTGGTCGCATCGTTGTCGGCCTCGTTCGGCAACCGAGCCTCGGCCGACGAGCCGAAACGCCGCCACCTGACGGCCGCGCAGGTGTCGTCCGAGGTGCTGCCTCGTCATCCCAAACCCAGGAACGAAGCCGAGAAGCGAATCATCGCCGTGCTGGAAGATGCCTTCGCAAACCAGTCGCGGGGTATGGGAAACGTCCCGCCCGAAGACGGCAGGCTGCTGCGCATGCTCACCGAATTGATCGGGGCCAAACACGTCGTCGAGGTCGGCACCGCCAACGGATACTCGGCGTTGTGGTTCTGTCTGGCATTGCGGTCGACGGGCGGGCGGCTCACCACGCACGAAATCGACCCAACCCGAATTGCCCTGGCGCGGGAGAATTTCGGGCGAGCGGGCGTTGCGGACCTCGTGACGCTTGTCGAAGGAGACGCCCACGAGACCGTCGAGCGGTTGGCGGGCCCCATTGACGTGTTGTTGCTCGACGCCGAAAAAGAGGGATTCACCGACTACCTGGCGAAGCTGCTGCCGCTGGTGCGCACCGGCGGCTTGATCCTCGCTCACGACGCATCGGGCCAGGCCCACATGATGGAGAACTATTTCGAAGCCATCGCATCGAACCCGGCCTTGGAAACCGTGTTCGTCGATGCCTCGCGGTGGGGGATGGCCGTGACTCGCAAAATGCAATAACCCGGGATGCCGCGCGCCGCTTCGACCGTCGTTGCGGCCTCCCCGTTGCGAAACAGGGTGCGAATCGCTCCAAGCACAGCATTGAAGGAACCCAAGCATGGATATGCATGCGTTGACGCGGAGTCTGAAAGAGAAGAACGACAGCAAGATCGTAATGCTGGTGGCCGACGGTTTGGGCGGGATGCCCGTCGAGCCGGGGGGCCCGACCGAGCTCGAAGCGGCCGATACGCCCAATCTCGATCGGCTGGCGAAAAAAGGCGTACTGGGCAGCATGATCCCCATCAAACCGGGCATTACCCCGGG
>Ga0334898_1004515_pt1 | contig 10286 bp, 8 predicted proteins | sample GraSluR3_MG_10_FD_207228 | JGI IMG/M metagenome (GOLD analysis project Ga0334898, IMG submission 207228) | Sludge microbial communities from methane-producing bioreactor in Wageningen University, Netherlands - Granular Sludge_3_08-R3 | ecosystem: Engineered > Bioreactor > Anaerobic > Unclassified... | reverse complement strand
CTTCACACGGTAGAAGTCGTTGGTTCAAACCCAATCGCGCCCATAAGGCAATCATTTCTGATATAAGAAATTGGTTGCCTTTAATTTTAAAGCCCTAAACCTGAAATTGCCCATTGTGAAGAAAAATGTGAAGAAGTATTCTTCACAAGCGAAACACAGGGAGGTTTTACGGTGGCTGTCGAAAATCAATTTTATCTCTATTATGCGGATACTACTCAATGGTACCGGCATTAAAGAGCCTATCGTATATAGCTTCAAAGTGTTCAATTTCTTTTTCAGTTAACTGTAGGAATTCCCTTTGACGTGCTCGTTTTGATAGCTTCCCCTCATTCTGTGAGATGAAACTATACAAGAGAAAGACGGTAGAATCAGGCATTTCAACGGAATTCTGTACAGTTTCTCTGAAGCGATCATAATTCACGAGGAATCGTGTCTCTTCCGGGAGATCATGTTCAATCGTCTGCTGCACACAATGATATAGGAACTTTGCATAGGGGGTCGCATCAAAGTATCGGTAGTAATCTATTGTCGAATTCAGGACACGTACATTATGTTCTTCTGTAGGTTCCCATTGAATGAAGGGGAGAATGCTTTGTGAGTAATCTTTTAGGACGGATGCATATTCTTCTATTCGAAGTAACATTGCACTTGAAATAGGAAATATCATTCCTGGAGGATTGTAGCCATGTTCTGCGAGAATATGATGGATGAGATATCGATGAATTCTTCCATTCCCATCAGAGAATGGATGGATAATCACAAACCCGAAGGCGATGGCAGCTGCGGCAACGACTGGATCGATTTCTTTGGCAACTTTTTTATTATATGCAATAAGTCCTGAAATCAAAGAGTCAATATCATCATATCTAGCACTTATATGTTCAACAATGGGTGTTCCTGTTTCCCTATCATGTTCGCCTATGAAGCCCCCTTCGTCTCTGAACCCTATTTTCACAAAACCTCTAGGTCCTATCACAATATGTTGGAGACGTATCAGCTCCTCTTTACTCAAAGGTATTTTCCCTGCTTCTCTCAGCGCATTACCCCATCGCTGAATCCTATCATGGGAAGGTGTCTCATTTTCTATGGAGAAACTTGCTTTGGAATCTTTAAGTAGCAGAAATGCTGCAGCACGGGTAATGACATCCTTTGGGATATCTGCAATGACTTGGCGAGCTTTAAGTTTAAGGTTCATCATGAAAAATTCTTCAAGTTCTTCAGTCATTTTGATCAACGGACAGTAATCGGGAGTCCCTGGAAGATTGTTCACAACACGGTGTCTTTTGGAATTTTCTCCCTCTATGGTAACCTGCTGTTTGGGATTTACAGCCAATACGTAATTGCCTTTCCTGACATCTGGAATATCAAGAAAGGTTCCCATGAGCCATTCATAGAGAAACCAAATCCGTCTGCTGTATGAACCAGTAATCGTCTCCTGAATGATGGTTTCAATCGTTTTTCTATCGATTACCTCAAACAATTTTTTCAATATACACAAGTCAAGCCCTTCATATTTTAAAGCAAATTCAAGGTGCCCTATGAGAGTTTCTTCCGGTTGATGTCTTGGTGTCAGCAAGTGCCACCCCATCTTTTTTACAATACGATGCTTCAAGCCGATTGCTATTTTCAGTCGAGGAAAGGGTGCAGGAAGTTGGTATGCATCAATGAGAGCAGCATACCCCGCAGGGATCGCCTTCTCGGGCAGTAAAAATCCATGAAAAACGGTTACTGGTCCTGAAAAGATGTTATCCATACTATAATCTCCTGAATTATTATTATAATATCGTAGTATCTATGATTTGTACATATATTTTATAAAAAGTGATCATACAAGGTTTTACAGGTCCAACTGTTGAGCGCCATGCTACAGATTAGCTGATGGGATGAGCTGCAATGGGGATTTCAAGTAATTTGAGATAGCTGTTTCACCGTGATTTCGTTTCTTTCTTCTCCTAACCGTGAAAATTCTTATCTTCCAGAATCCAGTGCCCCAAGGTCAAGTTGCAAATACGCCAGATCAGAAGAAAATATTTTGGCTTTTCGCACCAATCTGTCAGTGTAATCAATTACATGTGATCCGCCCCAGAATGCGAGATCATTTTCATTTCCCGACCTATTACTATAGATGAGATAGAATGTGTTACTGAATGCGATTGCGCCTATGTCCAGACATGTTTGCAATTTCATGGAGAATGCGAACTTGTCTTGATCGAAGCTTTAAACCTGGGAATAATCGAGTGAGAGAAGGTCCAAAGATCTCCCTTCCATACCTAAAGCATCCAGAAGATCTGTGTAGTAACGACGGTAATTCTCGCTGAAATCGCCACTCATGGCATGCATGTATTGTTCCTCTTTCGCAAGTATGCGTGCGCTTCGTGTACAATCTCATCTGAAGTACTAAGTCCTAGGCTCCGGAGGATGATTCTGGCAGAGACTAGATGGTTAATATTGTACATACGTCCGATACCCACCCCAATGAACGGTTGTACTCGTGCTGTCGTGTCGAATGTGGAATTAGCCCACGACAATTCTAGCGTCTCCACGCGAGCTGTAGGTAAAGGTGGATTCGTTGTGGGACTTGGTGGCGTAATATATGGTGATACTCCTCCTTGCACGAAGAACGGTATGGTTTCCTGTATGTCTAACAACCAGTTCTTGTAGCGGACATCAAGCGTGAAATCGGTTGTAAAACTATTATCTGTGAAAAAATAAGAGTTGTTGATAGCGATATCGAGGCTGTCATTCATCCGTTGTATATGGTGCACATAGTCGATATCGAAGTTACCTTGCATCGAGATCGAGAATGTGGAGCTGGTATCAATTAACAGCCTGAATGCCGAGTTTTCGACCCCCGGAGGAGTGGTTGGTACGGATCCTTTGATAGTGAGCATGTTCTAGGAGTAGGGGAATATCGGAGGTGTTTTTGTGTACGGTATTTGGCTGACACTTGGCTCAGTGATAGCAGACACAGGGGAGTTCACTGGTACAGACTTCTCCTCCACTGGCTGTGTGGTTATTGGTTCTTCAATCGGAGCAGGAGGTTCAATCGGAGCAGGAGGTTCAAACAAGATGTGATCATTGAGTTCCAGTATGATACCCGGTGATGGTTCGACGTCTAATGAAGCTCCTTCAGAATCTATTTTGTTTGCTGGTAAAGATAAGATAACACTGATCATCAGCAAACCCACGAGCATAATTTTTTTCATGCAGACCTACCTTCACATTGAAATGATTTGCTACCATCCACACTACAGTATGACATAATTGTTTAGTGGATGCAATTTTTTATCGCATAATATAATGTCATCTCTTTTTTTAGAGTAGTTTATTTCATATTCTAAGTCGTTTATTGTTTAATTATTGTCCAATACGGATTAGAGGCAGTCATTATTTGCCGAAAATATATCATATGACCATATGTTCATGGTTTTGAGTATCGTTTACTCGAACTATGTTGATAGGCTGTGCTATCATGCGTGTTGTTTGTATCTCTGATTCAAGACTTACTCCCGTGGTGGGGTAGGTAGGCTATCTGGATATTACGGCAATCCTCCAGGATGCTCAGACCATGAATGCGTATGTAAGAACCTTTACGGATAGGGAGATACAAGCATGGTTGACACAGAATATCAACTGCAATCGTTGCAAGCAGACTTCGAGCATTTCGATGTCTTGAGTAGCTCCATCGCCTCAGGAGCATCCACCGGTTTGCTGAACAAGTATCCTTGCATTTTATCGCAATCATGACGCATCAGATACTCTCGTTGTTTTTCGTGTTCAACTCCCTCAGCAACGATACAGTGACCCAATTTATGTCCCATCGAGATAATGTCCCCTGTGATAGCTTCATCATCGTTTAGATACATCAGTTTGTCTATGAAGAACTTATCAATTTTCAGACAGTTAATGTTCAGCTCCCTCTCGCGAGCGAACGATGAATACCCGGTACCGAAATCATCCAATGCAATATGGAATCCGAGGTGTCTAAGCTGAGCCAGAATTCTGTTCACCTCCTGCAACTTGGAAGAGAAGACCGATTCGGTAATCTCGAAGCTGATCAATTGAGGAGTTACATCAAGCCTCTCCATCATGCCTGTGAGATTCGGTAAGAAATCCTTTCTGAGCAGTTGAATCGGAGAGATGTTGATCGAAATTGAGATGCAGTCGTAACCTGCTTCCCACAATCTCTTTTTAAACAAGAATGCTTGGTGGAGAATCTTGAATCCGAGCGGAATGATGAGCTTCGTCCTCTCTGTGATCGGAATGAATTCCAGTGGTGATATGAGCCCAAGATTCCTACTATGCAATCGTGCAAGAGCTTCGAACCCGCAAATTGCATTCGAACGTAGGTCAACTATAGGCTGAAATTGGAGATACAGTCTCTGTTCATCTGTCCCAGCAGCTATCTCTATGAGCTCCTGGGTTATGATCTTTTCACGCTCGATATCCAACTCCATCTGAGAGTCGAAGAAAATACAATCCAGATCATCTTCGAATCCTGCGAGGGCTTTCTCCGACGCAACCAAAAGGTTCCTTAAAATGGTATTGATATCCCGCGCAGAGAACTTCCCCAGTTCAATAATCCCGATTCCCCACCCGATGCGTTCGATGGTGAGTATCGTTTTCAGTCTCCTTGAAATCTCTCTGCAGAATCTGACAAGATCCGCTTTCTCCTGGTAGTCTCGCACATAGAAAACGAACCTGTTCACATAGGTGTTGAACAACTCATGCTTGTCATCACTGAGCCGCTTGAACTCCTCGGCAATCCTATGGACCACTCGCTGACCGTAATCGAAACCGTATGTGAGCGTCAACGTGTGGATCGTACTCAGATTGATACCGATGATTGCTCTCTTCACATTTCCTCTCAACCTGGATTCGAGCCTCAGCATTCTCTCGAATGCATGTCGGTTATACAGCCCTGTCCAATGATCGTGCTCACTGTAATGAATCAGTTTCTGTTCGATTCTCTTGCGGTTCGTGATATCGAGTATGATTCCTTCGAGAGCCACTACCGTACCATTGGGATCGTATATACCTTGAGCTGCCTCCATGACCCATTTTCTGGAACCTTCGGCGGTTATTATCTCATATTCCTCCTTGAATGGACGTCTCTTTGCGAGCACCCGAGACCAGCCTTTCCTCAACTTGTCTCTGTACTCAGGAGCTATGACCTGGTTGAACGAGATCTTTCTGTTGTTAATGAAGTCTTCTGGGTCATATCCGGTCAGCCCGAGACAACCGGCAGATACAAAGCGCATAGTCCACAGTGGATCGTTATCACAACGGTATGCCATGCCGGGTAGGTGAGAGAGAAGTACCGATTTACTTCGTTCACTCTCTAGAAGCGCTTGCTCCAATTGTTTTCGTCGCATGATATCGAAGATGAAGCATATCTGCAGAGGCCTCTGGTCATCAGGAATGGAGATCGGGGCTACCACGATATGAACCCAGGTTGTAGAGCCGTCCGGGAGAATGTAGCGCTTATCCATGGCATACCGATCGATCTCACCGGCATTGAGCTGCTGTAGTTTTTCCAGTTCACTGTGTAGATCTTCAGGGTGAGTCACATCGGCAAGACTCAACTGCCGTAATTCATACTCACTTCTTCCCATGATCTTCTCGACCATCGGATTCATACTGAAATGATCCCAGCTCTCCTCAGCAACAGCTGTGCCGTCGTGAGTCAGGAGCATACCAATGGGAGATTGGGAGAACATGGCTTCGAACAAAGCAGCCTGTTCGTGTTTTTCTCGTGCGCAATTTTTCGCTCGGATCAACTCTGCATGGAGCATTATACGGGTACGGAGGCTGTTCTCGACGATAGGTCTTCGGTAGAAATCAATATTCGGCCATGCGTCACTGGAAAAGTGATTCTCAATATCCTGATCATCTAGTATCAGGAGTATCTGGGTATGCACAAGAAGCGGATTCTTTGCGATCCGATCCTGCAACTCACAAGGCGTGAATCCGGCAAGTCTGAAATCTCCAATGAGCAAGCAAGAATCATTGACCGAGTCGATAGCTTCCAGGCAGGAGTATGGCACTACAGCGTTGTCACCAGCACACTGTCTGACGGTCGCCAAGTCGATATCATCGAGATTGAAAGTTGAAATCGTCATCGACATACAGTTCCTCAGGGGAGAGGCTACCACTACAAAAAAACATAATTCAAATCAAATCAGTATTGCAATGCGCATCACCTTCGACACAAGTTCTCCCATTACTCACCATCGTTTGAAAGGTAGTAATATATCATAAAAGTAGTTGTAGTATACCTGATACTGGAAAATATACAATGATTTATTTCCCCATATTATATCTGAATAGGAATCTTTTGATAATTTGTTGCTAAAGGCTTACCTCGTTCACTCTAATCGACCAAGGAACATCACTTCAGACAGGATAGACTCTCGGTCGTTTTGTTTGTGTAGAGTCCCGGGATCCATGAAGCAATGACCACAGAGGGAGAGAGCTCGTAAGAAGGGTACAGGCAAAAAGTTTTCATCTAAGGTTTTTTCGTCAGAAACCTCGTGCTATCATGTATGTACAAACGCAAATTTTTACATCTAGGAGTTTCACTTGAAAAAACTAACTACAACCAAATCGCTTCGTACACCTATCGGTTTCATTTTATCCACCGTGCTCCTTACACTCATGATCGGAGTGTTGGCCTCCTCCTGTGCTCTTGATCAGGGAGCAGGACATACGTTCTCACTGAGAATGCCGGTATTTTCCACACAGGACCGGAGCACATCCCGTGCCAAAGCGACGATTAATGAATCGATGATACCCTATACTGTCCCTCCCGTTGTCGGGTGGGAAGATCTTCTCACCGAATCTGATACCATCGATTTTTCATATCTTGATAAGGAGGTGTCTTGTACCTATACGATCAATGGAGGCGAGGTTTTCTTCGAAGGATCAAGTTAAGGTATCGATTTTGAATTCACGGTGACCAACGGAGAAACATACTCCTACACGATAATCCTCTTGCTCGATGATACAGTTCTGATCGAAACTACAAGTGATGGGGACATTGTGCAAGATTATTTGGAAGGCGAGGGAGTTGCCAGAATCTGGAAGCAGAATACTGAAGACGACTTCTCCTATATCGAATATACAACGGGCCTTCAAAGTGATGGGACTCCTTTCTTTGCCATTATCGGGAGAGCCGATCTAGCTACAGACGAAGAGTTCAATACTCCTGAAGCGATGACTATTGACTCATGGAGTGAAGTTCGAGCACTTTTCGAGGAGATTGCCGAAGATGATCTGGAATCAGTGGATGAGTACTTTCTGCAAGACAATGGGAATTGGGTACGAGAAGACACCGCTGATAATGGATAAAGCTACCTGAAAATCTGGGGCTGGGCTCTTGCGGACAGTAGTATGCCATTGTTGGGAATCATTCCTTCTCTTCAGGTAAGGGAAGGAATCGTTGCACAATCTCTTCAAGGAAGATGAAGAACAAAGTTCTCGATTTCTCAAATGCCTTGAGATGTCCCGGTTGAGGTGATGCCGATAACCAGAATATGTGATCACACTGGTCGAACAGTTCGGTATTGTACTCTTCGACTACTATGACTACGTCACTTCCGCGCTCCTTTGCACCTCTATACACAGCTTCGAACGATTGGAATCGACCGGTCTCGGTTATGATGATCACCAATGTCGATGCATCCGCCATCTTTTCGATCGCCGCTTCATCTGAGAGCGCCATAGTGACCTTATCGGAGCAGTTGCGAAACCGATATTCGAAGTATTGGGCACACAAGAAGGAGGGGCCGTATCCAAATAGAATTATCTTGTCGTGGGACTCGATCAAGCTATGCAGATCGTCAACGAGCGTCTCATCGAAGGATTCAATGAAATGGCCTACTCTTTGCAACTCGGAGGTAGCTTTGTTCCGTTCAACACGCTTTCCATAGAGGAAGTCGCGGTATTGCTTGAAGTTCTGGAATCCCAGTTTCTTTACAAACTTTGAGATCTTCGAAATAGAACACCCACAGAGCTCAGCTGCTTCTGCAATACGAAGGGAGTCGTGAGATTCCCGTTGTGCGAGCAACGTCTCATAGATTTCTTTCTCGAGAGCATTCAGCACACTCAGATCAACAGTTATCACAATATCTGCCTCCACGACACGGTAGCGATCATTCTACACATCCTGTTTCTGCCTGTAAACCGAGAGGCAGAAAGACTTGGATGTCCTGTACAGTATAATAGAAAGTTTTCCATAATCAAATATATTATACATGTAAATTAGAAAATTTTCCACAAATGGTTGACATTAGCACCAGTTGAACCTACCATTGTACATGAATCATAACACTATACCGACGACGAAGAATTGGGAGGAAGTTGTGAAAAGACAGGAAATCATCACATGCTTGCAGAAAATATTGGATGCCGAACAGATCAACACGAACCAAGAGGATCTGTACGATGCATCGGCAGACAGGTACAAGAAATATGCCAAAGCACGAAACGTTCTGGATGTTCCCATGCCTGTGGCGATCGTCTATCCATACAATACCGAAGAGATCAGCAAACTGTTGAAATTGTGCAACACGCATCAGATCAACGTGATTCCACGAGCAGGAAAGACTGCCACCGAAGGCGGACTGGAGAACTGGAAAGAAGAGACCATCGTGATAGATGCATTACATTTGAATCGCATAATCGACATAGATACCTACAACATGCAGGCAACCGTGGAAGCTGGAGTGCCATTGCAGATGCTCGAGGACGAACTGAGAGAACTCGGTTTTACCACCGGTCACTCACCACAGTCGAAGCCCGTCGCCAAGTACGGTGGACTGGTCGCGACACGGAGCATTGGCCAATTGTCGACCTACTATGGGGCCATAGAGGACATGGTTGTCGGCTTGGAATGTGTATTTCCCGACGGGCAGATCTGCCGGATAAAGAATGTGCCACGTCGCTCGGGCGGTCCGGATATTCGCCATATCGCAATTGGAAATGAGGGAGCCCTCTGCTATATCACCGAGGTGACCGTAAAGATATTCACCTTTCATCCTCAGAACAACAAGTTCTTTGGATACCTCGTCAAGGACATCGACACAGGCATACGTGTGCTGCGCGAAGTGGTGGTCAATGGATTCCACCCATCGGTTGCCCGTACCTACTCAGAAGAGGATGCTGCCCAACATTTCTATCACTTTCATCGAGGACATTGTGTACTGCTGTTCATGGCAGAGGGACCAAAGGGCATTGTCGACGCCACCAGCGAAGCGATAGAGGCAGCTGTAGCTCTGCATAAAGCGGGGATCATAGAACAAGTCGACAGTGTCTTGATCGAAGACTGGTTTAACAATCTGAATTGGTCTCAGCAGGATATCGACGATGAATTCGAAGGTATGAAAGAACACGATGCACACGCCGGATACACCACGGAGATTTCAGCAGATTGGAAGAGCATACCCGTGATCTACCACAATGTGATCAAGAGAATCAGAGAGGAGTATCCACGTGCGCACGATTTGACCATGCTCGGAGGACACTCCTCGCACAGCTATATCAATGGGACGAATATGTATTTTGTCTACAACTACGATATCCACTGTGCTCCGCAGGATGAAATGCGCATATATCACCACCCACTGCAAAAGATCATCGTGGAGGAGACTTTAAAGCTCGGAGGATCGATGTGCCATCACCATGGAATCGGGAAATTCCGAAATGAATGGACACAAGCCGAGCATGGCTCGGCCTATTACATGTTGGAAAAATTGAAATCGGCGTTCGATCCGAACGGAATCATGAACTTCGGAACCATCTTCTATCAGGAAGAGGGGCATAAGTTCCAACAGTGAAGTGAGCCATGAGGAGAAATTCGATGAAAGCGGACCACACTGAACCACTCAGAATCATCTGTCTCGTCAAATTCGTTCCCGATGTAGATGGCTTTTCCTACGACTATGAACACAGTCGCCTCAATCGATCTTATCAGCGGATGATCTTGAATCCCGATGATGCCTGCGCCGTGGCGTTTGCCCTTCAGGTCAAGCAGGCACATCCGTCTGCCCATATCGAGGTGGTCACCATGGCTCCTCGCACAGTTGAACCTCATCTTCTGGACTTGCTGCGCCTGCAGATCGATACAGGAGTGTTGATCACCGATCCAGCGTTTGCCGGCAGCGATACCTACGCAACGACCACCGTACTCGAAACATACCTCGGAGGGCGCTCCTATGATTGCATACTCACAGGAACATGCACCCTCGATGGAGCCACCTCTCAGGTACCGGCACAGTTGGCACAGT
>Ga0334898_1004511_pt1 | contig 10296 bp, 13 predicted proteins | sample GraSluR3_MG_10_FD_207228 | JGI IMG/M metagenome (GOLD analysis project Ga0334898, IMG submission 207228) | Sludge microbial communities from methane-producing bioreactor in Wageningen University, Netherlands - Granular Sludge_3_08-R3 | ecosystem: Engineered > Bioreactor > Anaerobic >... | reverse complement strand
ATAATAATGCTTTTACCCCTCGGCTTTCTTGTTTTGATTCTCTCGCATTTCTTTTATTTAGGCATATATCCTTCAGTAGTATACTTCAGAGTAGGAATCCTAGAACACATCGAACCAATCTCTGAGCATGAAGTAAAAGAAGTAACTTTTAGAGAGGAATTAATTTCTATTTCAGAAGAAGACTTTAAAGAAATACCATCATACCTGCCAATCTTCTTTAATAATGACTCGATTATTGTTACAAACCGAAACTCGGCCGGAAGATATCAAGCAGGTGAAGTCCCTTATTATTATGACAATGAAAGCTTTGTTTTATATGTATATGGCGGCTCTTCTGTTGTTGCTCCCAGCCAAGATGAGGTATTTATAAGTTACGCAGCAGAAGAGTTAAACAACAAAAATCTTTCTCAAAAGGTAATTGCGATAAATTTTGGCCAGGATGCTGCAAATTCCAAAGAAATAGTTGAAAGAGTATATAGCTCACTTAGGCATAAGGACGCTATCAGACCTGACATAATTGTTATATACTCAGGACATAATGATTACTTTGGCAGCCCGGGTTACGGAGACGTCATTCAAAAAAGTTCAGTTGTGAAGAATACTTTTTTCATTAAAAATTTCATAGAACTCTTCGAAAGAATGGAATTCAAAAACTATGTTTTTGATGAGGGCAGTTCCAATCCTGATGATTTTGTGTACACTCCTGGTTTTATTACAAATATAGACTGGGTAATTGAACCCGAGGTGAAACAGTTCTTCATAAACACTGGGCTAGCTTCTTACGATATGGATTTCTTCAAAACAATAAACAATTTTATCCTAAAAGAATACGCAAACAACATTTATAGCGTAATTGGGCTTACACAAAGTTTAGAAATCCCTGTAATCATCCTTACTCCTATCAGCAATCTTGAAGCTAAACCATATGGCCCGGACCTGAAAAACAATCTGCTTTATAAAAGAGGTATGAAAGAAACGAACTATTCAAAAAGAATTGCTTATCTTAGAGAAGCAAAAGATAATGAAATCCTGTCGCAGAACATAAGAGCAAAAAGCGAGCTTTTGGATTTTATAAGGAGCATCAACACTATTGGTGTTTACATAATAGACTTGGAGAGAAAACTTGAAGAGAAGGGGTTTGGGTTCGGGTATGAAGATTTCTATGATTATGTGCACATGAGAAACACAACACATAAGCTAATTGGGGAGATTATTGCTAATAAGATTATTGAACATGATGTTCTTGGCTAAAAGCAAAAAACATTCAGAGGTTTGCTCTTTCCATCCAGGAGCTGTAAGGAATATAAGCTGTTGTAAGTGTGTCCTTGTTTAATCTTAGGCTGCGGGCGATACTTTTGTAATCTGGATTTTCTTCAGCCATTACTTCCCTTATCATTTCTCGCGTTTTTTCCTGGGTTAAGATGGAGTCACGGTATCCAGAGACATGAGCGCCGCTAATGTTTACAAGAGCTATGGACTTTTCCTTGGGCAAGAATTCAGAGCCGTTTTTGGATACAAGCGCTATCCGGGGAGTGCCGCCAACCCCAGTGTTTATAGTTGACATGGAATAAGCGTTTAAGGCAAAAAATGCTGAATCAGGGAAGCTTAATTCTGTGGGGCTCAGCCCTTGAAGGCTTGAAATCAGGTAAAGATTTGCAGCGTCAATCCCTGAGCCTATCTGAATGTGGTTTGAGAAGTGCTCACTTTTGAGGCGCGAGTCAAACCTGAAGATTCTTATTTTCTCAATGGCTTTGTCATAGCTTACAACCACAAAGCAGGAATAGTTGTCTTTGCTATACTTATACTGCCCGAAATCCTGAAAGATCTCAGATATTTCACGATCGCAATATTCTGCTCTTTTACTCTCGTCATCTATAATCGCAAGCTTTTTTTTCAGGTCTTCCTTCCTTAAAGATAAATATGACTTTTCACTTCTGTCTGTTTCATCCTTATACAAAGCATATAATGCATCAACAAAACCCTCTATTGATTCTGAGGAACAGCTTCCGTGGCTCTGAACCATTCTCTCTACTAAGTTAGAAGGCCCTGCGCCAAAAAGAATTCCCGGGTTTTCACCATCAAACCTGCTCATCTTATCAACAGAATTACTGTGCCTGCCCTGATAAGACGAAGTCTGGCTGTCTGTTAGTGCTATTGCTTCCTGGCCACAGCTTACAGCAATTCCTACAGTCATGAAAAGAGAGTCTCATGAGAATTTATAAGGATTTTGCTAATGACGGCTCTGTTCAAAATCACCTCATGAAAGAAAAAAGGCAAAAGAGTAGGTTTATTGTTTTTAACTGACCCTCAAACCGAAATTTTTCCGGAATAACAGGCAACAAGCTTATATTATTTAGAGAATTACTTCTATCCATCTAAAAGTGGGGGTAAAAAAAATGGGAACTATTCTTAAGCTGGGGTTGGGAGCTGTCGTTTTTACTGCTCAAGGAGTTAAAGTTTTTCTAGATGCTGCTGGAGGGAAAACACCTGATATGAGAATTGATGGACCAGAAGCAAGTGGACCCAATTTGGAAACGCATGTCCACTTTGGAGACGGTCCGGGAGAATCTGTTAGCGGTGGAGCGCTTGATTTTCTGCTGGGAGTAGCTTATTGTGGACCAAAAGAAGCAAGCACAAAAAACAAAGATTATATACTTGCAGACCAAAATAGCCTTGAAAATATAAGAAAGTACTCTGGAATTGAGAAAAGGGTTTCAGATGCATATCGTGGTTGAATCGGAAAGAGAGAATACATATATAAAACATTATGAGTTTCACTCAAAAGAGCTTGTTTTGTTTTTTGACAGGTTCTTTTATTTTAAATGGGAAAACACTTCTGAAAAAGCCCAGCTAAAAGAACTAATCTCAAGGATAGAGCCTTCAGAGAGCGTTTTAAAGATTGACAAAAGCCTTGTTTCAAATCCAGAAAAATACGAAAATGCTTATTGGAACTTTAGCAGGAACTTTAAGGTGATTTCATCAAAATCCAAGAACAAAGAAATCATTTTTACGACTAATGATGGCAAAATTAGGCTTTTTCTGTCAAAAGAATTGAAAGAGGCAATCCTAAATGACTTTGATTGGAGCAATTAATAGCAATAAAAAGATTCTTTTTGCTGACAGAAAATGGCTCTTTAAAGGGAAGGGAAGCAAGGTTTTTGAAACCAGAAGCGGATTATTTGCTGTTTCAGGCATCGTCACAAAGGGGCTTATAGATAATATTAAGAAAGCTAATTCTATTGCTGATTTGATAGATTCTGAATACAAAAAAATCGAATGTGAAGGGACATCCTTCATTCATTATGATAAAGACAGGTGTAAGTTTTTTGCATATATGCATGATGGTAAAGACCTTTACTTCACTGAGGTTTCTGAATACATTTTCTTTGGCTACTGCGCAAAAGAGATTTCGGAAAAATTTGACCCAAAAAACATCACACACACTTTATTTTACGGGATAAAAAAGATCAAGGATAAATATCCAGCAATAATAGGGGATTACTATGATTTCTTTTTTTTCGAGAACAATTTGTCCGTACACAGCTTAATTCATATTAAATAACAAAAATCACTCAATAAACAATGTTGAGTAGAAAATTCTTGAGTGAATATAAAAAAAGTTAAGCTTTTGATAAAGCAATCCTATTACTAATATGGATGCTTTAGCTAAACTAATAAAGAGAAATAAATTTTTACTTTTTATGAGGCTTAAAGACTGTCAAAGGTTTGTAAGAGAGTATTTTAAGATAGTTTAGGAAAAACAAGGAAAAAGCCCCTGACCAAGATTTGTTGTCCTGACTAGGCTTGAAGAAGAGATTTCCGAGATTGCCAGAAAAATGTCTGTGGAAGAAGGGTATAGGGAAAAATGGAAAGTAAAAAACATGAATTATAGTGACGAATTCAGGGATGCCCCATTCCAGCTGGCGCTGCTGGCAAACTTATGCAATGTGAACCAGGAGGAATCCTAGAAACCTGTTATAAAAAAATACTCAAAATACTAAAAAAGATGGGAGTAAAAAATAAATAAAAATCACTTCTTCTCTTTCTTGAAGCACATAAACCAGTCCAGGCAGTAGGTGTCTGCTGATTTAGACTCGGTTCTTTCCTTTGCTGTGCCGCAGGAACCTGGAGGTGGAACGATAACATCGTCGCCAGGCTGCCAGTTTGCTGGGGTTGCTATGCCTTCCTTGTCGGACTTTTGCAATGCTATAACGAGCCTCTTAATCTCCTGCATATTTCTCCCGGTTGAAAGAGGGTAGTACAACACTGCCCTTACTTTTGCCTTGTCATCTATTATGAATACTGCCCTCACTGCCTGTGTGTTGGATGCGTTTGGCTGCACCATTCCGTATTTCTTTGCTACATCCATCTTAAGGTCTTCAATCACTGGAAAAGTTATCTCCAGGTTTTTCATTCCTTTAAACTGAATCTTTTCCTTGATTGTCCTCAGCCAGGCTATATGTGCGTATATACTGTCGATAGACAGCCCTACCAGCTCGGTGTTCAGCTTTCTGAAATCTTCCTGCATGGACGCAAAGGTCATAAACTCTGTTGTGCACACCGGGGTAAAGTCCGCGGGATGGCTGAATAGAATTACCCATTTTCCCTTATAATCCCGGGGAAAGCTTATGTCCCCCATTGTGGTTTTTGCCTTGAAGGAAGGTGCAGGGTCTCCTATCAAAGGCATTTTTATCTGTTCTTCATTCTTTTCTTCCATTTTCTAGACCTCCTTTGCATTTTTTGCAAACGCCATAAAAAGTGATGCTAACAAAATCCACATCAAAATCCTTCAGTTTTTTTGCTGGCTTATCCAGTTCTGAAATAAGGTTGCTTAGCTTCACATCTTCAATCCTTCCGCATTTCCTGCAGAATGTATGAGGATGAGGGAGCTGTTTTGGCTCGTATCTTAACACTCCTTTAATCCTTACTTCCTGAATCAGGCCTTTGCTGCATAAAAACTGCAGGTTGCTGTAAACTGTTTTCTTGCTGATTCTTGGCAGCCTGTCCTTAACGTGCCTAAAAACGCCATCAACTGTCGGGTGCGTATAATTTTCCTTTACAAAGCCCAGGATTATTGCCCTCTGGCTTGTTAGCTTAAAAGGTTTTTTTAACATACAGTGTTAGGTAACATCTTATGTTATTTAAAACTGTTGGTGTTCTGCCTAAAAAAGAGCATAAAAAGCCCTGCTTTCATCGAAACATTTTTAAACAAAACTTGAATCCTTTTAGCCAAGATGGCGATTTCACAGCTAAGGTCCAAAAAGAAAGCAACAGGAGGGGTTTACCATAAGAGAAGAAAGCAGAAGCAGTATGAGCTTGGAAACCCTCACAATTTTATCAAGTTTGGGCCTGTTAAGAGAAAAAAAGTCAGGATAATGGGAGGCAACACCAAAGAAATCCTGCTTTCAGTAAATATTATCAATGTTGCTGATGAGAAAGGCAAGTCCAAGACTGTCAAGATTAGCAAAGTCAAGGAAAACCCTGCAAACAGGAACTTTGTGATAAGGAATATCATAACCAAAGGCACAATTGTAGAGACAGAAATCGGGGATGTTGTGGTTAGCTCAAGGCCTGGCCAGCAGGGCTCATTAAACGGAAAATTAATTAAAAAGGCTTAGTTTTCTTTATTCTATGAAAGTAACCCTGGACTTAAGTAAGTCTATAGAGGAAAATGCGTCTGGCTACTTTGAAAAAGCAAAAAAACTAAAAAAGAAGTCAGAAAAGATTAAGCTTATTCTTGAAAAATACGAGAAAGAGCTTAAAGAGGAACAAAAAAGGGCTAAAGAAAGGGAAGCCAGGGAAAAAAAGCCAAAAAGGGAAAAGAAGTGGTACGAAAAATTCAGGTGGTTTATCTCTTCTGAAGGATTTCTTGTTATAGCTGGCAGGGATGCAACAACAAATGAAATAATAATTAAGAAGCACCTTGAGCCAAAGGACATTGTCTTTCACACTGACATTGCCGGCTCTCCTTTTGCTGTAGTTAAGTCTGAGGGTAAAGAGATTGGAGAGCAAACCCTTAATGAAACTGCTGTTTTCACAGCTGTGTTCTCTAAAGGCTGGAAATCTGGAATGAGCTCGATGAAAGTCTTTTACATACTCCCAGAACAGGTGTCAAAAGAGGCTCAGCCGGGTGAATACATAAGCAAGGGCTCTTTTATGATTAGGGGGAAAAAGAATTACATTGATGCTGTCCTGGATATTTACATTGGTGTTAACAAGGAGCAGCTTCTTATGGCTGGCCCGAAGCCTGCTGTGGAAAAGCAGTGTGAAAAATATGTCAGGATTGTTCAGGGCAGGAAAAAGAAAAGCGATGTGGCAAAGAAAATACTTAAGCTGCTGGGATATGAAGAGCTTGATGATGCAGTAAGCATCCTGCCTGAAAGCCCTGACATTGACTTAAGGAAATCAAAAATTCAAAAGAAATAGTCATGCATGCCCTTTGCTTTCACTAAATTTAAGCATCTGACCAATCAGATGAGAGATTCTCAGCGGCTCAGGGATTTCTGACGAAAGCGTAAATAAATCTATAACAGGTCTTGCCTCGTGCTCGGTTATTCCGAACGCCTGGAAGAAAATCTTTTTGTGCTTTACAGGCTCAGCAAGGGACTTTACAAGGCAAGCTTTCTCTGTCATTCCAAGCCTCTCAAGGGCTTTGGCCATTTCTTCAGGAACCGGCTTTTTTCTCATAATTGAGATTACTGGGATTCCTGTCCTTTCGTGGATTTCTGCTGGGGAAAGAACATTAAACCCTGCGACAGAGATTCCATCCAGGAAAATTGCACGAACCTGGCTGAAAAATTTTGAGCGCATAATCATTTCACACAAAGCGTCTGTTGCATCATTGCCGTCTACAGTTACTTTTGCCTTAAGAAACCCGTCAACCTGTAGGTTGCCCCGAAGAACCGTGCCTACCACAACAGCTTTCTCATCTTTCCATTTATCAAAGGGCGCATCATCAATCCCGACTGCGCGTGCAAGCTCTTTCATCTAGCTAAAAGAGTAATAAAAGAAAGAATTTAAAGGTTATCAAAAAAGAAACAAAAGTCACTTGGGTTTTTTTGGATCCGGCCTGTCCATTCTTCGATATTCATGCAGAAGGAAGAATGGGAATATCAGCAAAACTGCTCCTATAAAAAAGCCTAAAGCATTCATTATTACCTGGTTAATAAATCCACCAACAAGAGGCCCAACAAAGGGTATCAGGTTAAGCGGAAGGAGAAGCAAAAACAGCACAACCGAAACGCCTAGTGAAAGAACAAAAAACAGGATGAAAAACAGAATAAAAACTCCGAATGTCAGCCACCACCTGTTTTTAACTAAATCTGAGCACTCCCTCATAGCAGAGAAAAGGCCAAAGCTTTCAGAGCGCAGGATTTTCTCAACCAGAAGCGAGGGAACAAAGCAAAACCACTTAAAGAATGCAAAAAGTGCAAAAGCCCAGAAGGCAAGCAACCCGAGAACTGTTATCAGGATAAGAGGGACTGATGTTATTGAAATGGAAAAAACCAGCAATCCAAGCAAAACAATGAATGGCAGGCCAAAAACGAGAAAGCTAAACAGAATGAAAAGCAGCATCCAGCCAAAAAAACTCCAGAACCCATGGGATTCCTGCTTCAGCTTCTGAAAAAGCCCCGTGCCCTTAACTTCCTCTTTCCTGTAAGCCAGTCGCATAACCACATAATCCATGAAATAAGAGAATAACAAAAAGACAATGCCAAATGCAACGCCCAGGAAAATAATAGGCAGGAACAAGAATAAAGACTGCCCTAGATCCTGCAAGGTATAAGCCGAGAAGGCTAAAGCCATTGATAATGCACTGAATAAAAACAACAATGCCATTACAACTGCAAAATAAAGGCCGAAAGCCTTTAGGTAAAAAATGATATTGCTCCAGAAATATTTCAGCGAGCCTATAAAAACATTCTCAAAGGAAAAGTCTGCCATGATTTTCACCGCATTGATTTAGTTTGAAAGCTGTTTATATATGTTTGTTTTTTATGCTCTCCGGGAGTGTATTTTAAAAATAAAAAATGCCATTTGAAGAAATGTTAGGAACCGGCTTTATCGCTGGGTTTGCTGCGCTTGCCGGAGCGATGGTTGTGGGTGCTTCTCTGATTCAGTACCTTTTCATCGCATTTATGTTTTATTTTCTTGCAAATAAACTGAAAACTCAGCCAGAATGGCTTGCATGGGTGACAATAGCACAATGGGTTCTTTTTCCAATGATGGCAGGAAAGCACAAGGCATGGACATTCATACTGCTAGTGCCTATATTAGGAGTTGTGTTTGCATACATCTGGATGTGGCACATCTATGAGAAAAGGAAATACCCTGGCTGGTGGGCCTTAGTGAGCTTAGGAGGGCTGATTCCTCTTGTTGGATTCCTCTTTTACATTGCTGCACTAGTCATGTACCTGCTGGGGGTATTTAAGGACAAATAAGCCTGAAAAGGCTTTCTTTTTTATTTTTGAATTCATTTATTTTAGAAAAATATTTATAGTGTCTTCTAATACTGATTTTGCGAAAAGGAGGTAAAGATGAGCAAGCCCGAATCAATAAAACTAGCGAACACCCTCTCAAGAGAGGTCGAAGAGATTACCCCTGAAGAAGAAGGCACTGTTAAAATCTACAGCTGCGGCCCAACTGTATATGACTATCCCCACATAGGAAACATAAGGTATTTTGTTTTTGTGGATGTTCTCAGAAGAACGCTAAAGCTGCTTGGCTATAAGGTTATCCAGGCAACAAACCTCACAGATGTTGATGACAAGACCATAAGGGGCTCTCAAAGGGAGGGTGTCTCTCTTGCTAAATTCACTGAGAAATATATCAAAATCTTTTTTGATGACCTTGAGGCCCTGAATATTGATAGGTGCGAATTCTACCCCAGGGCAACAGAGAACATAACGGAGATTATCCAGATGATAGCAAAGCTGGAAGAGAATGGCTATACCTATGAGAAAGACGGAAATGTTTACTTCAGGATTTCGTCTTTTAAGGATTATGGAAAGCTTTCAGGGATGAACCTGGAAGACCTTAAGAAGAATGCACAGGGAAGGCTGGAAGACGAGTATGAGAAGGATGATGCAAGGGATTTTGCATTGTGGAAAGCAAGGGTGCCTGAAGACGGGAAGAATTACTGGGAATCTCCCTGGGGGCAGGGCAGGCCTGGATGGCATATTGAATGCTCTGTTATGAGCGCAAAATACCTGACTGATGCTTACAAAGGCGGAAAGCTCAATCCAGACGGATTTAAGACTATTGATATCCACACCGGAGGCGTTGACCTGGTTTTCCCGCACCATACAAACGAGATTGCACAATCTGAAGGCACTTTTGGAAAGCAGTTTATAAAATACTGGGTGCACTGCGAGCACCTGCTTGCTGATGGAAAGAAGATGTCAAAATCCTTAGGGAATTACTATACCTTAAAAGACCTCTTAGATAAGGGTTTCTCGCCCCGGGCAATAAGGCATGTATTCCTTGCCCCTCACTACAAGCAGCAGCTGAACTTTTCAATCAAGGCCCTTGAAAGCGCAGAGAATGTGATAGCAAAGCTGGACAATTTTGTTTTCTTCATAAATAGGATAATCAACAATCCAAAAGAAAACTTATTACCAGGCAAGGAAACAGCAAAAAAGGATATTATAGACGCATGCGAAAACGCAGTTTTTGATTTTAAGAATGCCTTGTCCAAAGACCTGGACATGCCAAAAGCGCTTGCAGTGGTTTTTGAGTTTATCAACAAAATCCATAAGGAAAGAAAAAAGATTCTGGTCCCTGAAGCAAGAAGGGTGCTGGATGCCATAAAGCAGATGGACAAAGTTCTTGGATTGTTCGACTTTGAGCAGGACCTTGGGAATGTGCCTGAAGAGATTACTGAGCTGATAGAAGAAAGAAACAAAGCACGGCAAAGCAAGGAGTGGGAGAAAGCTGATAAAATAAGGAATGGGCTTAAGGTAAAGGGGATTGAGTTGATAGATACAAAAGAAGGGACTTACTGGAGAAAATTAAAGAAAGGCAAAAAAGAAGAAAAGGCTTAATCTACCTGTGGTATTCTTTATTCTTAAGTATGCATTCTGACCTGTAAAGCTGCTCAAGCAGGATTATTTTTGCAAGGTCGTGGGGAAGCGTCATGCTTGAAAGCGAGAGTGAATAAAAAGCATTTTCCAGTATTCCTTTTGGAAAACCTTTTTCATCGCCAAGAACAAAGCGAATAGTGCCTGATTCTGCCTGCTTTCTTATGAATCCGAAAAACTCAAGAGAATTAAGCTGGCTGCCTTTTTCCGAGAGAAT
>Ga0334898_1004510_pt1 | contig 10297 bp, 6 predicted proteins | sample GraSluR3_MG_10_FD_207228 | JGI IMG/M metagenome (GOLD analysis project Ga0334898, IMG submission 207228) | Sludge microbial communities from methane-producing bioreactor in Wageningen University, Netherlands - Granular Sludge_3_08-R3 | ecosystem: Engineered > Bioreactor > Anaerobic > Unclassified... | reverse complement strand
AAGAAAATAGCTAATACGCTTCCCAAAATAGCGAGGTTCCCTTTCTTTTTGAAATCATTTTGCATAGTTTTATCCTCCAAAATATAAATTTTAAAATTAATTTATTATATCATATCAAAGACTTAGTCTTCAAGGGGAAAGAATAAAGTTAGAAAGTAGAAAGTTGGTCAGTTGGAAAGGAAAAGCGTTAAAACTAAGTGCTTATAATGATGATGTAGTAAATATTGGATAAAACAAACGCGAACAAGATCAAATTTTCTAAAAAAAAGATTTCGCTCTGTGCAAAAATGCTAAAAATAGCAAACTCGCTACGCTCAAACATGCTATTTTCTTACGCATTTTTTGATTCGCTCAATTGTTTTTTTGACGAAAATTCTCAATTGTTCGCTACTTTATTTCATCCATATTTACCTTCAAAGCATTATAATAAAAATTTTTTTTGTCATTTGCCACTTTTCACTATTTAAAAGCTTTTCCATTTCAATTTTTAAATATTAACAGTTTTTCCTAACCAACTGTCTGCTGACCAACTTTAAAATCCATATTTACCGTCAAAACATTATAATAAAAAAATTTTGTCACTTGCCACTTTTCACTTTTCATTATTTAAACGCTTTTCCTGCCCAACATTCCAGCATTCCAACTTTCAAACTTTAATAATTGAAAATATTTTTAAAATGTATCTTAAGACACATAATATTTATTTGATTTATGATATAATTAAGTGTAACTTATATATTAATAAAATTTAAAATATTATGGAGGTGGGAAAAATGAAAGTTCGAAAAATTTATGTTGTGTTCTTTCTATTCGTTCTTTTGACTTTGAGTTCATGTGTAGTACAAGAAATTAATCTTCTTACAAATCCAACTGTAAAAGTACCTTTGGGAAATATTACTTTTGAGATGAAAGATTTTTTTGATGATCTCGTAAAAGATGATGAAACTTTACAAGAATTGCTTAATTTTGGAGATCCTATATCAATTTTATTTAATTTAGAAGATACTATCAACTTTAATGAGCTCATAAAAGATTTGGCTGGAGATGAACAAAATGAATTTAACATCGAAGATTTTCTTTCGATAGATTTGGGAGTGACTCCAGAAATTCCTGCTATTGACTTGAAAGAACAACTACCAGATTTTAATTTTTCTGGAACAGGAAATTTCTTTGAAATTCCAAACATATCAGATTTGATAGACGGTTTTGACGAAGAAATGAGTTTTGAATATCAATCAGTACCTTCGACAAAAGAACTTCCTTTACCAGGAATACCTGTAAATTTAGATTTATATGATTATGTAACTTTTGATATGGCATCTTTAGAAGTTAAAGTTAGATTTAAAGATCCTATAGGTACTTCTACTATAAAAGTTACCGCTATAAATATTTGGGATAATACTACCGAAAAATTTGCTTTAAGAAAAAGCTATGTAAACGAAAATATTTATTTAGATCAAACGGAAAAAGTTATTAACATACCTTTAGATGATGTAAAGCTTTCAAATGATTTTGAAATATTTTTTAGAGTAGAAGTTACGCCAGGATATCTTGATGAAAATACTATATACATTAATGCTTCTTTTAATGATGGAGCTACAATAAAAAAAGTTGAAGGATTAAAATTAGAAATAGATCCAATAGAAGAAACTCTACCTGAAAATATTATTTATGCAAAATTTGAAGAAGGTTCTTCTATCGATATTCTTTATGATGAAGATAAAATTGATTTTAATATTACTGGCGAAATTACTTTTGAATCAACAAATACTGAACAAGGTATGCCAGTAATCTATAATGTTCCTTTCAACAAAGCAACCGCAGATTTAAGTGGTATAGAAATTTTCGAAAATGCTATTATAAAAATAGAATTAACTGAAATTGATTTAGAAATAAAAAATCAAGATTTAGATAATTTAGAGGTTAAACCTGTTTTAGAAAATTTAATTTTTGAACAATTAGTAATAACTCTTCCTGAAGATATTGATTTAGATATTGGTATTAATGAAACTTTTAATTTGGTAGATTTAGGATTAGGAGAACTTGCAAGTAATTTATCTTTTGTAACTATAGATAATTTTGAAATAGCTATGAATTATCAAAATAATCTTCCTTTAGATATTATTTTAAATATAAATCTTATGGATATTGAGCAGACAAAAACTTTTAAATCCTCTGTCGAAGAAGAAATTAAAATAAGTTTTAATGATGAGATTTTAAATTTTGAAGAAACAAATGAAATTGCTATATTAATAACGGCAGATGTAGTAGGTTTAGATAAAGAAAACAACACATTAACAATAAATAATTTTAACTTAAAAGATTTTGAAGAAAAATTTGGTTTTGAAACAACTGTAAATGTATCTAATCTTGAATTAGGGGCTATAGGCTTGAAAAACTTTACTTTTGAAGAACCTATAACTTTTTCTTTAAATGAACTTGTTGAAAATATTGATGATTATATGGAAATTTTGGAAAATTTTAAAAATATTTCTATAGATACATTAAACTCAAATGTTTTATTTGAATTTGAAAATATTCCTATAGAACTTGAAGCGGATATTTCTATTGAAGCTAATTTCACATATACTGAAGAAGATTTACAAGAAACATTTACTTCTACTGAAATTTTGACTATAAATATTTCAGAAGAAAACAATTCTCAAAATTTAAACATAACAACTTTTATAACAAATTTGATAAATAATTTTATAAATCTTCAAGGAGAGAATTTAGAAATCACTGTAAATCCTGTTATAGATAAATTGAATATTTATTTATCAGAAATTGATACGGCACAATTAGAAGAAATGAATATTATTTATGATTTAAATGTGGAATTACCTTTAAAATTTATAGTAGGTGAAGGTGAAGCTTTTTATGATATAAAATTAAATGAGTTTTTAAGTACCGAAGAAGAAGCTTTTAATTTAATTTCTATAATAAAAGAAGCAGCTGGAGATAATTTAAATTATGCCGAATGGTTGAAAAATTTGAAAATTGAATTTAGTGTTGAAAATGATTTAGGAATAACTCCTCGAATAGTTATTAAAGAAACTATAACTGAAAATGAAATTGTCGCGTCTTTTGATGGAGAGGGAGAAATATCAATTTCTTTGGAAGAATTTTTAGACATTATAATTGAAGAAATGAATAAAGATGAAGAATCTGTTTTTGATCTTGAAATAAAAATAAGTTTACCTCAAGGAGAACATCAATTGAATTATTCGGGACAAATATTATTTAATGATATTTTTATAACTTTAGTTACAGATATAAATTACAGCATTGAAATAAATCAATGAAAGGAGGGGTAAAGATGACTAAAAAATTAATTTTATTCGTATTGTCTATAATTATATTGAGTTCGATGTTATTTTCGTATCCATTTAGAGCTTGGAATCACAATTTAAATCCCGCATTATTTGATTATAGGAGCAGATTTTTTCTTGAATTAGGACTTTCTACTGATTTAGTTTTAAATCAAAATTTATTTAGTTTTTGGAATGAATTTGAAAAAATAAGAGAAGATTCAGTATACGTTATAAACATTCCAGAATTACATACAAAACTTGATGGAAATGATTTTAATTTATCTTTATTTAACCAAACACCAGCACACCTTTTACTTGATTTAGGAATCATAAGATTAGGGGTTTACGGAAATGTTGATATAGACGCAAAATTTTCAGTGCCAAATGATTTGTTTAGCTTGTTAGCATATGGGAATGTTGATGGTGAAGGTAATGTGATAGATTTTGAAGGAACTAAAAATCAAAAATTAAACGTAGATTTTGAGGCAGGAGTTTATGGATCTTTAAGATTTAATAAAATTTCTTTGGGAGTAAAATATGGGTTGAAACTTCCTATACTTGTTTCTGATAAAGATGCGAGTTATTCATATGAATTATTGACAAGTGATCCAGAAGTAAATGCAAAAGTTGAAGTGAACATACCCGTTTATTCTACTTTTCATATAGATGATTTGGAATACATTGACCAAGAAATGATATTAGAACAAATAGATTTAGCGGCTCATTTACTTCATGTAGGATTTGTATATGGTGAAAAAAGAAATACTCCAAATTGGGGATTTGCAGTTAATAATATAAACTTAAGACCGGCTTTATTGTTGTGGGAATATGTTATAAACAAAGAGTTTGAATTTACCTCAGATAATTTACTTGATGATTTAATTAATTCTGAAGAAGAAGAAAATGTTCAGGAATTTGATGAAGATTTTTATAATATAAATCCAATAAGTAAAGAATATAATTACCCTTTAAAAGCATCAGCGTTTATAACAATACCTTTTTTACTTAATTGGACACCTTATGTGGAAGCAATTTTTTCAGAAAATATTGATATAAATTATGGAGTTGTTGCTGAAGGTAGATTAATATTTTTACCATTTTATTTGGGTGTTGAAAATAAAAATGATATATGGCATTCATCTTTAGGATTTAGATTAAATTTACACCTTGCTGAAATATATGCGGGAATAGGATTATCAAATGAAAACTTTTTTAACCAATTAGATGTAAATGGATTATCGTTAAAAATAAACTTAGCTGCAGGTTTTTAATAAAAATTAATTTAAACATATTTTAAGGAGGGAAAAACTATGAAGAAAATTTTTGTTCTATTAAGTGTATTAACGCTAGCGTTTTTATTAGTGTCATGTGTTCCGGGAGGACCTTCTGCGAAACTCACTATAACTCTTGAAAGCCCAAATTCAGTAGAGGTTTTAGATGATCCACAGGAAGTTTTGTTAAGTGTAAAAAGTCAATTAACAGATATTCCTCCAGAGTTTTCAAATGTAACCGATGACCTAACTTTTGATATTTTTTATGAAATAAGGTTTGGAACTAATAAAAGTAGTCTTACAAAAGTTAAAGAAGACAAAGTTTCTATTAACATAAAAAACATATCAGATCCAGTATATATAAATCATACTTTTAATGAAAATAGTTTCAATTACGATCAAACATATTATTGGAGAATTTTAATAGTAAAAGTAGAAGTGGACGGAACAGAAATAGTTAGAAAAAGAAATCTTCCGCCTGTAATTGAAGGCAGCATTCAAATTAACGAAAAAGCAGAATACGCATTAACAGTAACAGCAAATCCTGCAGAAGGTGGAGAAGTAACAGGAGCAGGAAATTATGAATTAGGAGAAACAGCAACAATAACAGCAACACCAAATGCAGAATATAATTTTGTTAATTGGACAATAGGAGAAACAGTATTAAGTACAAGTGCAACTTATGATTATACAATGCCAGGAAATGCGGTAGAAATAACAGCAAATTTTTCTAAAGTAAAATACGCATTAACAGTAACAGCAGATCCTGTAGAAGGTGGAGAAGTAACAGGAGCAGGAAATTATGAATTAGGAGAAACAGCAACAATAACAGCAACAGCAAATGAAGGATATAAGTTTGTTAATTGGACAATAGGAGAAATAGAATTAAGTACAATTGAAACTTATGATTATACAATGCCAGGAAATGCGGTAGAAATAACAGCAAATTTTGAATTGAAAATTGAAAATATTGAAGGAACATATGATGATTTTGTTATAATGATGGATGTAGAAGGTGTTCCTGCAAGATTTATACCAGATATTGAAGAAAAAATTGCTGAAGAATTAGGTATAACAGCTTTTACTATAGGGGAACATTATTATATTAAAGGTATGGATGAAGCAGTGTTAACAATAGGTGAACAAGATTTATTGGGTAATTTTGATTGGAATCTTTTATATGGAAATGATCCTTCTGGAGAAGGTACTATTGATGAAGATGGAAATGTTGTAATAAAAAATTTCGAATTAATTATTCAAGATTTTGACTTTTTTGGAGAATTAATAATAAGTATTCAAGAAGATCTTTCATTAACTCTTGAAGATGGCAATTTAGTATATTCACACATAATAGTTATAACAAATGATGAGATTGCCGAGAAATTTGGAAGTGATGTAGCGGCAGAAATAGACGGAGATGTTACAGTGAGTTTTTATATTACAATTTCTGAAGATTTTGATGCTATAAATCCTTGGAATTAATGGTTTAAAAGGCCTTTTTAATAAGAAAATAAAAAATAAAAAAAATACTTGACATTATGCCTTAAAGTTATTATAATTGACTCGAAATTATAAAAATGCAGTTGCAAAAATTAAGGAGGCTGAAATCATGACAAGAGAGGAATTAATTGCAAAAGTAAAAGAGGTTATCGTTGAAACACTTAATGTTGAAGAAGAAGATGTGACTTTAGATGCGTCTTTTACAGAAGATCTTGATGCTGATTCTCTTGAACTTGTAGATTTGACAATGGCTTTTGAGTCTGAATTAGGAATTAGTATAGAAGATGAAGATCTCGAGTCGATTAAAATTGTTGAAGATTTAGTAGATGGTCTTGCAAAAAAATTAGAAATAGAAGACGAAGAATAACCGAAATAACGGGGGAGCTTTTGCTCCCTCTTTTTAATGGTAAGGAGGAGAGTTATGGCAAATAAATACATAATAGTAACCGGAGGAGTTTTAAGTGGAATAGGAAAAGGGGTTGTTTCTGCTTCTGTCGGTAAAATTATGAAAGAATCGGGTATTAAAGTTAATTCTTTAAAAGTGGATCCATATTTAAATGTAGATGCGGGTACTATGAATCCAAATCAACATGGGGAAGTGTTTGTAACTGCTGATGGTTATGAAGCTGATCTTGATTTAGGACATTATGAAAGATTTTTAGGGATAGATATGAAAAAACAAAATAGTCTTACCGCAGGCCAGATTTATAAAACCGTTATTGAAAAAGAAAGAGAAGGCAAATATCTTGGAGGAACAGTTCAAATGGTGCCTCACGTAACAGAAGAAGTTAAGGAAAGAATAGAAGCAATCGATACAGATTTACTATTAATTGAAATAGGGGGGACAGTAGGAGATATTGAAGGCGAAATTTTTCTTGAAGCGGTTAGAGAACTTTCTATGGAAAAAGGTAGAGAGAACTTTATGTTTATACATGTTACTTTTGTGCCTTATCTCGCTGTTACAAATGAGTTTAAAACAAAACCTACCCAACAGTCTGTTCAATTATTAAGAAGAATTGGAATTCATCCAGATATGCTTGTTATAAGAACAGAAAGAGCAATAGAAATTTCTGCAATAGAAAAAATAGCGCTTTTTGCAGGTGTTAAATCTGATTATGTTATAAATCTTCCTGATTTAAATAACATATACGAAGTTCCTGAGACTTTGCATAAAATGGATGTTCATAAATTAATAGCTAAAGTTTTAGATTTAAGCGTTGCGGATAAATTGAATTGGACTTGCCCAAGAACTTTTAAAAATTTAAGAATTGCTTTGATTGGAAAATATCTTGGAACTGATGATGCTTATAAGAGTATTATGGAGAGTATATTTTTATGTGGAGTAAAAAAACCTGAATTAGTTGATTCTGAAATGATAGAAGAATTAGATGAAGATATAAAATCAACTTTGACAAAATTTGATGGAATCATAATTCCTGGCGGATTCGGCAAAAGAGGTGTTGAGGGAAAAATAAAAGCAGTAAAATTTGCAAGAGAAAATAACATGCCTATTTTAGGAATATGTTTAGGTATGCAAGTTATGGTGATTGAATCTGCAAGGAATGTTTCAAAAATTGAGAATGCAAATTCTTCAGAGTTTGATCCTGAAACTATAAATCCTGTAATAGATATCATGGAAGAACAGAAAAAAATATTAAATATAGGCGGAACAATGAGATTAGGTATTCAAAAAACAGAAATAGTTAAAGGAACAAAACTTTATGAAATTTATGAGCAGAAAAATTTTGTAGATGAAAGACATCGTCATAGATATGAAGTGAATTATGAGAAATATAAAACTATATTTTCTGAAAATATAGACGATAATATATTGCGAGTAAGCGGGAAATCAGATTTTGTAGAGGCTGTTGAAATTTATAATCACCCATTTTTCGTTGGTGTTCAGTTTCATCCCGAATACAGCTCAAAATTGGATAACCCACATCCTATTTTTAAGAAATTTATAGAAACTATAACAAAAATTAAGTTGTAATTTATTGAATTTTATGTTATTATTTCATTATACTAGCAGGTAACGTCAAAATAATTTAAAAAAAGAGGTGGATGAAATGAAAAAACATTTAGTATTATTATTTATTGTTGTTTTAACTGTAGCATCTTTTGCAATTCCTTTTTCTTCTTGGGATTATCAAAGGAATCCTGCACTTGTGAATTTTTCTAATAGGGTTCTTTTAGAAATTGGAGGGCAATTTTATTTAACTAATTTAGATATGTATTCAGACGAAGAAATTAATTTTGAAGATGTTTTTGAAGATGTAAATAATTTCAGTGCTAAAGTTTTAGGTAATCTTAAATTTTTTAATGTTGGATTAGCGACTCATTCGGATTTTTCAAAGAATTATGCAGAAATGGGTGGAATTTTTTCTTTAAGAAATAGAGATTTCGCAGTATCTGTTAATTATACTTTTTTTGATAGCTATGCAAATTTATACTCAAGATTAAATCCTTCAAGTAGATATGATCTTTATTCTGAAAAAACAGAGGAATTAATTGAAGATCTTATTGAAAATGGGGATGAAAGAATAGATATAGGTTTTGTTTCAGGGAAAAATAGAAAATCTTCGTTTGGTGTTGCACTTAAAAATATTCGATTTAATGAAGAAGCAGGATTAGATTTCGAAGATTTATATGTAAACGCTTTTTTCAGACTTCCTATAATATTTGATTTTATTCCTTTTGCTGAATATTCTTTAGAATCTGGAAATTTAGATTATGGAGTTTTTGCAGAAGGTAGAATTTTAATGATTCCTTTCTTTGGAGGCGTTGAATATTTCGGACAATCAGAATCATGGAAAGGAACTTTTGGCGTTGGAATAAACTTACACATAGTTCAATTACAGTTAGATTTTCATGCTTTTGGAGAAGAACTTGAAGATTTAATCGATTTTGATATTTCTAATATGGCGATGAGTTTAAAATTTGCAGTAGGAATATAAATAAAAAAATATATATAATGAAAGCGAATCCTTTTGGATTCGCTTTTTTATTAAATTTTGAAAAATTTAATTTTTTCAAAAAGATTTTCTGAAACTTCTGATAATTTTTCTGAGCTGGTAGTGAGTTCTTTAGAAGTCTCTGATTGATCTTTCAACGCTTTTTTACTTTTTTCTAATTCTGCAGAAATATTATAAATGTTTTTTGAAACGTTATCAATTGCAATACTTATTTCTTCTGTTCCTGAGCTTTGTTCTGAACTTGTCGTAGAAATTTTTTCTATGCTTGAATTAAATAATTTAATTTTTTCAAAAATTAAATTAAATTGAGATAAAGCCTTCTCAGATTCATTTTTTATATTGTCTATAACATTGTCTGTTTTTTCAGTAGAATTATTAACGTTTATAGTCATATTTTTTATTTCTTTTAAAATTTCAGAAATTTCGTTAGTAGCATTTTTACTGTCTTCGGCAAGTTTTCTTATTTCATCCGCAACTACCGCAAAACCTTTTCCAGCAGTACCAGCTCTTGCAGCTTCAATAGCTGCGTTTAAAGCTAATAAATTTGTTTGTTCCGTAATACTATTTATCGCAGTAACTATTTCTTGAACATTTTGAGCTTTTTCTGTCAGTTTTATAACGTCTTGTTTTGTTGATAGTGATTGTTTTTTTGCTTCCTGAACAGTTTTTGTTATAGATTTTATTGAATTAAAACCATCTTCAGAAGCTTTTGCGGTTTCGTTAGTGTTTCCTGAAAATTCTTTAACAGATTTGCTTAAAGATTGTGCGGAAGAAGAAATTTCCTCAATAGAAGAATTAACTTCTTCTACACTTGCTGAAGTATCTTCCGAATTATTGTGAACTAAATTTATATATGAACTTATTTCTTCTATTGAAGCGCTTGATTCTTCGGAAGCTGCGGCAAGAGAGTTTGATTCACCACTTAATGTTTGTGAGAAATCTTTTAAATCTTTTATAAGGTTTGAGATGTTCTCTGACATTTCTTTAAGTGAATGAGAAATTAAGCCTATTTCATCATTGCTTTTTATATTAAAATCAACTGTTAAATCACCCTTACCAAAAGCATTGATTTTTTCTGTAAGTATTTTTATTGATTTGATTATTTTTGTAATTATTAATAGCATTATAGTAACTCCAACTAAAATAGATGAAATTAGCATAATTAATTGAATCCAAATTAAATCGTTTAAAGATTTAAGAACTTCTGTTTTAGAAGCTTCTACAACAAATATCCATC
>Ga0334898_1004509_pt1 | contig 10298 bp, 10 predicted proteins | sample GraSluR3_MG_10_FD_207228 | JGI IMG/M metagenome (GOLD analysis project Ga0334898, IMG submission 207228) | Sludge microbial communities from methane-producing bioreactor in Wageningen University, Netherlands - Granular Sludge_3_08-R3 | ecosystem: Engineered > Bioreactor > Anaerobic >... | reverse complement strand
AATTTCTTCCATCACTTTTTCTCTTACGCTTGGTTCAAGTGTTCTGACCGTCCCAACCATATCTACTCGACCCGCGACGATGTTTCCTTGCGTTCCCCCATGGATCGTTCCAATACTAATTACGACAGCTTCTCTAGGGTCTACGCGACGGCTGGAGATGGTTTGTAACGCAGAAATTATTTGTGCCGCTACGACAATAGCATCTATCCCTTCCTGGGGTGCTGCACCGTGTGTACTCTCTCCGATAACGGATATTTTTACGGTATCAGATGATGCATTCATCTGCCCATAACGCGTACCAATCACGCCTGTGGGCAACTCGGGCGCCACGTGAAGACCGAAAATGGCATCAACCTTTGGGTCTTTCATAACACCCTGCTGGATCATCGGGAGAGCTCCTCCTGCTGTTTCCTCTGCTGGCTGGAAAATCAATTTTACTTGACCATTAAACATACCCTTCATTTCGTTAAGTATTTTTGCGGCACCCAATTGTATAGCCATATGTGCGTCGTGGCCACACGCGTGCATTTTTCCATCATTTTTCGATCGATAACTGACTTTTTTCATATCCTGCATTGGAAGAGCATCCATATCAGCTCTCAACGCAATTGTTTTCCCGGGTTTTTCCCCTCTGATAAGCCCAACAACACCGGTTTGGCCAACCAGCTTTTTATGTTCGATATCTAACTGGCGAAGAAAAGACGAAATAATCTCGCTTGTTTCATACTCTTCCATACCCAGTTCTGGATATTCATGAAAGCGTCGCCGCAGCTTGACGATGAGATCGTGTTCTTTCTTTGCTCTATTTAAAATTTCTGTTTTCTTTATCATGCCGCTGTGCCTTCTTCCTCAAGCATGAGTGTTCTTTTGTCAGCATCAAGCGTAACCTCGACACCTAACGGTAACGAGATCTTCGGAGAACAGTGCCCGGCTTTCAGATTGTGGATCGTCGGTTTGTCCAGCGGAACTATTATTTCTTGAAATATTTCTTCCAAGGACAAGCTTTCTCCATCTGCCCGACAGTTATTCCAATCTCCGAGAACAATGCCGTTTGCATCCGACAGCTTCCCAGCCTGCTTAAGTTGTGTCAACATACGATCAATGCGGTAAGGTTCTTCTCCAGTATCCTCTAGAAACAGGATACGCCCCTTCGTCTCAATTTCATCATACGTTCCCAGCGTTGCGCAAATCACGGCCAAATTACCACCTACAAGAAGCCCTTTTGCCTTTCCCCTGACTAAAGTATAAATCTCTTCGCCGGGAGGGTTGCTCAAATACCGTTTTTTACAAGATGTCATCAAGCATTCTTTAAAAGATTTCAACGACCACTTGTCAATTCCTTCTTTAAAATCGCTCGCGGCCATTGGTGCGTGAAAAGTAACAAATCCGCACCGGTTTTGCAGTGCGATATGAAGTGCAGTAATATCACTGTATCCCGCAAAGATTTTTGGAGCTTTTGCAATTGCATCAAAATCCAAATAGTCGATAAGGCGAGCGCTTCCGTATCCACCCCTTAAACAGAGTATGCCGTCAACATCGCTATCTAAAAACATTTTCTCTAGATCTCGTGCCCGCAATAAATCATTCCCCGCGAGGTAGCCATGTCTTGCAAAACAACTCTCACCCATTTTTACTTTGAATCCAAGCGAACGCACAGCTTCTTTAGCTTGATTTGAAGCCAGTTCCTCCACTGGGCTTGCAGGAGCCACTATACCAATCGTATCGCCTTCGCTAAGAGCTTTAGGTTTAATCATGATTATGCCTTTTTACTATAAGATGCTTCATCCGAACATCAAATTTGTTACAAAAACAGCCGTAATTATCCCAACTGCATCTGCAACCAAACCAGCTGGTAATGCATGTCGGGTTTTCCTTATAGCAACAGAACCAAAGTAGACGGCCAACACATAGAAAGTCGTCTCCGTCGATCCCATCATGACAGATGCCATCCGGCCAATGATGGAATCCGGACCATACTGAGTGAACAAGTCATTCATAATTCCTGACGCCCCGCCCCCCGATAGTGGTCTCATCAGTGCCATCGGCAACACTTCCCCCGGCATTCCAATGAGACTCGTAACCGGATTGAGCGCTTTTACCAAAACATCCATTGCTCCTGATGCTCTAAATATCCCTATAGCAAAGAGCATCGCAACTAGATAAGGGATAATCCTCACCGCGGTATAAAACCCTTCCTTCGCACCTTCGGTGAATGCTTCATAGACTTTTACTTTTTTAAGAAAACCGTAAAGTGTTATAATAAAAATAATCGCTGGAATTGCCCATTTAGATAAACTTTCCATAAATATTACGAACATTTCATTGCCCCCCCTTACTTGGTTATTTTTTGAACCGTTTCGCTATTTTCGTTAATCCTAAACGCGGGCATTTTTTGTAATATTTTTACAGCTATTACAGCAGCCACAGTCGAAGCCAACGTGGCAACGATCGTAGGGCCAATAATTTCAGTCGGGTTTGCCGAACCCGCGGAATTCCTGTAAGCGATGACCGTTGAAGCAACCAGGGTTACTGAAGATGTATTTATCGCCAAAAACGTAACCATGGCGTTAGAAGCGGTGTCTTTTATGGGATTAATTTCTTGAAGCTCTTTCATAGCCTTTAAACCCAACGGTGTCGCAGCATTGCCGAGTCCCAAAATATTTGCAGCCAAATTCATCACAATGGCGCCCATAGCAGGGTGGTCCGTCGGTACATCAGGAAAAAGCGGTTTTAAAATCGGCTTCAACCCCCTACTCAAAGCTCTTACAAGGCCAGCCTCCTCGGCGATTTTCATAATCCCCAGCCATAGCGTCATAACGCCGATCAAACCGAGCGATAGATTCACGGCTGTATCAGCATTACTAATAGCCGCATCCGTAACAGCTTCAATATTGCCAGTTAAACCTGCGACAAGAATGCCAATTATAATGAACGCCAACCATATTACGTTAATCATAAACATTCCTCCCTCTTTTTTAATACACTACACAAATAAAAACGGCTTAAAAACACCTCCTCTATTTTCTTTTTGGATTTCCTGTTATTGTCGCGAATAGTGTGCGTTAGCCTGCTTTGTTTTTTCTTGTTTGATGACCTTTGTTGCAAAATAGTTTTCCTTCACTAATCAACAATGAGTATGATAAGCACTATATGCAATGTCTGAATTTTTGTCAATCAAGACACTGGCACGATTTGAATCACAGAAAGAACTCATAAATAGCCAGACTCGCCCTCCTGTAATCTTTGTATTTTAATTATATATTGCGATTTCGAGTAGTTCGCAATTTTTTAAAACTCCAAATTTTATGTGTCATATAAAGACTTGACTAGTCTTTGCAGAAAATATATAAACACTATATACTCATCACTTATAAACAATGAATTCCTCGAGAAGGAGTCGTGCGAGTTGGTTAAAACACGTGTTGTCTTGGTTGGGTTTGGTAGTGTGGGTAAAGAAGTTATTTGTTCGGTAAACGACGCTCCAGATATGGAAATGGCAGGAATCATCGTAAGGAAACCTGACAAAATGGAGAGCATCAAAACCGAAACGGGTTTACCGGTTGCCATGGATATAACGCGACTTGAGAACGTAAATGTTGCTATTTTAGCGATTCCAAGCCGTTCAGTTCCCGTCGTTGCACCAACTCTTCTTGAACAAGGTATTTATACGGTGGATTGCTATGATATACATGGGGAAAGTTTGCTTGATTTGTATTCCGTTTTGGAAGAAAGCGCTGTAAAAGGTGGCGTAGCCGCAATGACAGGAGCGGGATGGGATCCCGGGACAGATTCAATTTTTCGCGGAGTGTTTGAACTCATTGCCCCTAAGGGTATTACATACACCAATTTCGGACCCGGAATCAGTATGGGGCACACTGTCGCCATAAAAAAAATACCGGGCGTCAAAGACGCAATTTCTTTGACACTGCCGATAGGGCATGGGTTACACAAACGTGCCGTTTATGTGGTGTTAAAAGAAGGATTTGATATAAACGATATTTGCCGTAGGATTTTTGAAGACGAATATTTTCAAAAAGACAACACTACTGTGGAACCTGTGGAAGAAATAGACAGCATTCTTGATTTAGGTCATGGCGTTCGTATGGAACGCAAAGGAGCCTCTGGAAAGACTTATAATCAGCGGATGAGCTTTGAAATGACGGTCATGAATCCGGCGGCGACAGCACAAGTAATGGTCTCCGCTGCACGCGGAGTTGTACGTCAGAAACCAGGCTGCTATACGTTGCTTGATATCCCCATAGCAGATTGCCTGCCTGGTGACCATAAAAGCATCTTAAAAAGGCTTGTTTAGAGTTCAGCTAAAACCCTAAAAATCGATAAATTAAAAGAGAGGTTTAATCTATGTCTCTAATGAAAACAGCCGAAGTGCTTCTGGCGATGCTGAAAAAATATGATGTGGAATACGTGTTCGGGCTTCCGGGGGAAACGACCCTCGGTCTTTATCATGCCTGGGAGAAATTCGACGAAATAACCCACGTAATGGCACGGGATGAAAGGCACGCGGTCTTCATGGCCGACGGATACGCAAGACTCTCAGGAAAACCGGGAGTATGCGAAGGGCCCAGCGTCGGGGCCACCCATATGATCCCTGGCGTGGTGGAGGCACTCAAATCATGCGTCCCGCTTATCGTACTTACCAGCGACGTCCCCCTGCACTCCGAAAAACACAACATGCTTACGGCCTTCGACCAGACGGCCCTGTTCGAAAACATAACCAAGGAAACACTGACCGCCACGAGAGGCGACGAAATTCCCTTTCTGATACAAAGGGCTTTCAGGGTTGCCACGACCGGCTGTCCGGGTCCTGTCCACCTGAGATTACCCATGGACGTCATCGAAGAGGAAATCTCAATCAGCCTTCCTCCTGCCCAAAAACCTTTTTCCACCTATCCCGGAACGCGGCCTGCCGCCGATCGGGATTCCGTCGCCGAAGCCGCAAAAGCCCTCGCCTCGTGCGAAAGGGGCGTCATGGTCTGCGGACAGGGTGTCCTGGCATCAAGGGCATGGGACGAGGTCGCGGAAACGGCGGAATATTTCGGTCTCGCCGTGGGGACCACCATCAACGGCAAAGGCAGCATCGCCGAAAATCACCCTCTTTCCCTGGGAGTGACAGGTTCAAGGGGCAGCTCGGCCTTTTCCAACTCCTTCCTAGAGGAAGCCGACCTCGTCTTTTTCGTGGGAAACAGCACCGATTCGGTGGGAACCGACGGAGGCACTCTTCCCAGAGCCGGTTCGGAAGCCCGGTTCGTTCATCTTAACCTGAACGAAAGAGATCTTGGCAATGCCTGCGGTAACGGTGTGCTTCTTCATGGGGACGTAAAGTCGACCCTTCGGGCTCTTCTTGATACGGCCAGGCAAAACCGCCTTGTGCCTTCTTGCGACATGAGACCTGTTGTGGCAAAACGGCGCGGTGCCTTTTCTGGCAAGAAAAGGGGCGAGAACCTCCCGGAAGGATTGCTGGATCCCTTACAGGCAGTCGAGGCGATCACCACCGCCATGCCCCCGGATACTGTCATCGTCGCGGATCCCGGGATGAGCGCCGTCTATCCGGCTGCCTTCTGGAAAGTCCCGGCGGCGGGAAGACGTTTTGTGACCAACTCTCGGTTACGGGCTTCCCGCTGCACTGGGCGCTTCCTTCGCGCTTCCCGAAGAGACCACCGTGCTAAATATGACCGGTGACGGAAGTTTCGGTTTCGTGACGGGAGAACTGGAAACGGCCGCGAGGCTTGGCAGGAACGTGAAAATCGTGCTCTTCAACAACAAAAGTTATGGCTGGATTCGGGCCACAAATCGCTTCAGCTATGGCGGACGGAACTTCGCCACCGATTTCGTCGAGGTAGATTACGTGAAGCTGGCGGAAAGCTTCGGACTACAGGCCTATAGGGCCTATCCGAAAGACTCGCTTCACGCGGTGCTGCCCTCATTTTTCCGCACGAAGGGCCCGGCACTGCTCGAGTTGCCCGTACCACCCGAGGACGAGTGCATCCCCCCTGTTCCCGAGTGGGCGAAAAAAGCGGAAAAACTCGGTATGGAGTGTCCATATTGGAGATAAAAGAAGCCCTTCCAGGAGGAAGGAACAAATGAATGATTTCTCTACCCAAAACAATATGCTTCACCTGGCGCTTAAGGTCCTGGGAAGTTCATCCGAGCCCATCGGTGCGGGTTCCCTTGCCCACTCCCTCGGCAGAATGGGCTATCCCGTAAGCATGGCCACTGCAGGACGCATTCTCCAGGATCTTGACGAAAAAGGATACGTCGAAAAGATCAGCAACAAGGGTAGAATTCTTTCACCAAAAGGGCAGGAATACCTGCAGAAGCTGGAAGAACAGGGGAAAGGCCTCAGGCTCGCCCAATCCCTCTTGGAAGAACTTTACATGCGGGCGCCCGAGGATTTGCTCAATATCCTTGTCGCCCGCCGGGCTATAGAGCGAGAAACGGCCAGGCTGGCGGCGCTCAACGCCACAGAAGAAGACCTTACGGAAATTAGGGTCTTTGCAGAAATTCTTGACAGCAAGCCCGAAAAAGTCCCCAGCATCGCCGTGGTGGACCGGTTGTTTCACGAGGCCATCGCCCGGGCCGGCAAGAACAACGTGCTTCTGACGACGTTGAAACTGGTTCGCCAGGATGTCCACATACAACAAGTCTTTGCGTTGATACGCCAAAGGGAGGGGCGCATTCTGGGCGGAGACCATATGCCCATCTATGAGGCCATTGCCCGAAGAAACCCCGAGGCGGCGGAAAGGGCAATGTTGGTACATATAAACAATATCATCGAGGACGTGGAGCATTACTGCCACGACGGCGATTTTTCCCAAAAGGAGCTCGCAGTTGATTTCCCGGGCGAGGGTTCTGATGTTTCCTTTTGAATCATACCCCGAAGAATTTCGACTCACTTTCAAGGGAAATGCACTTGCACATTAAAAGCGCCATCCCCCGGAAGAGGGATGGCGCTGAGTTTTATTCCAGAGTGCGGCACCGCTACACCAGGTCGGTCTCTTTTACCGGCACATTTGTTTCCACTGTTTCCTCAACGCTGTGGAGAAAATCCTCTCCCCCCGAAGCGACGGGAAGAGCCGTCTCCAGGAGCAAGCCGGCAACAGGAATTACGACCGGGATCTCCACGGCTCCTACAGCAACACTCTCCTTGCCCACCGGCAATTCGATTATCTTGTTTCCTTCGGGGTCATGAATTTTCCCCTTGCCGAGGAATGTAAGGTCTCCTTCGGTTCCCACCCTGTTGACTCCTACCACGAAAAGACGGTTTTCTACAGCTCTTTGCCGATATTGGATATCCCAGTCACGCTCGTACTTGATATTCCAGGCTGCGGGCGCGAAGACGATCTCGGCACCCTTGAGGCTCAATTCCCTGCAGGCTTCGGGGAATTCCATGTCATAACACACTAGAATGCCTATCCTGCCGAATTTGGTGTCGAACACTGGGTATTCCGTACCTTCGGCGAAATAGAGGTTCTCCAGGTCCCAGAGGTGCGTTTTGGCGTAGCTGCCGATTTCCCTACCCTCGTCGTCGAAAACCTGAACGGAATTGTACATAGGCCCCCGCCCGGAGCGTTTGGAGGCGAAGGGAGCTATAACGTGAACCCTGTTACGTCTCGCTGCTTCAGACATCTTTTTGTGGATGTACCCGTAATACCGTTCACTCAGATCGATTATGCCCCTGCCAAGAATGTTCATGTTGTAGCCTGTGGCAAAAAGCTCCGGAAGACAGACGAAATGCGCTCCTTCCTTCGCCGCCTTTTCAATGAAAGCCACGGCCTTTGCAGTGTTGGATTCTACATCTCCCAAAAGTGAATCCATCTGTACGATTCCTACGTTGATCCTCTGCTTCATAGAAGTCACACCTCCTTGCCAATGTCTCGATGCATGCTTTGACAAGCGCTTCAGTATCCAGGAGCCAAAAGAAGTCAACTTTTCCAGCACGACGTCAGTCGCTTCTCGTCCACTTTTTTATTTTTAAGGCAAAACAGGTTTCGAATGAAAAAACAGGTTTCATTCAACAAGGAAGGATGCAGGATAGCACGGTCCGAGCTCGGGATTCGCCTGCGAGGGCTTGTATACGCAGGAAGGTATGCCCCGGCGGCAAAAAAATTCTAGCAGAAACACCTAACGGTGTGAAGGGGCATAAATACAGCGCATGTGTATGCGTAACCGCCACCAATCCGGAGCTTGGGGAAACCCCTCGGCGCCGGCTCGTCGTAGACACGCACCTGGTGGGCTTCTCCTCCGGCAGGTGCCTCCCGGGTCTCGACAATTCCCGTTTGCAGAGGATATAAGGCAGCTCACCCGCATTCTTCCTTCATGTCCAGTATTGTGGCGCATGGGGGTGACATTTTCCCTGTCCCCTTAAAGGGTGACATTATCGCTGTCCGGTCACACAGAGGCAACTCGTGTGCTTGACAGACATTGTTCCGCTGTGTAAAATGCTCAGCAATTTATCTCGACCAAGCGTCGGTATCGAAAGGAGGAAAACCCGTGCGCGAATTCGCCATGAACCTGAACGCCATAATACTCGTACTCGTACTCGCTCTTATTATCCGCTGCGGGGTTCCTCCCGGAGTGCTGGCGAGCTAGTACTTGTACGCCGCAAACCGGGCCGGGACCCTGTTACAGGGTCCCGGCCTTTTTTTATCCTCCGACCCCAATCCCGTGGTCGGAGGAACCCAGGAGGGAGGAGAAAAAGATGCAACACACGATCAGCGTACTGACGGAAGACCATCCCGGCGTCCTCTCGCGATTGGCCGGACTGGTAGCGAGAAGGGGGTACAACGTTAGCAGCCTGAGTGTCGGAAAGACGGACTGTAAAGGTTTTTCGCGTTTCACCCTTGTTGTCGAGGGAGATGACGAGGCGGTCGGCCAGATCGTCAAGCAGCTCGAAAAACTGGTGGAAACGGTGGAAGTCAAGAAACTGAGCAACAGCCCCTTCGTGGAACGCTGGATGACCCTCGTCAAGGTCAAGGCGCCTCTTGAGATCCGGCCCCTGGTCCTACAGACGGCGGAGGTATTCAGAAGCCGTGTCGTAGACGTTGGCGAAGAGGCCCTCGTTTTCGAATCTACGGGAGACAGGGGCAAGGTCCAGGCCTTTCTGGAAGCGGTAAGACCCTTTGGTGTTCTCGAGGTGGCCTCGAGCGGAGCCGTCGCAATGGGACGGGGCGGCTTCGCCGAAAGTCACCCGGATCACGGGCACAAAGTGCCTGAATATATAACAACTCACGGAAGGAAGTGACAGTGTATGCCGCGCATCTACTACGACAGTGACGCCGACCTCGGCAAACTTTCAGGAAAGGTGGTCGCCGTCATCGGGTACGGCAGCCAGGGACACGCTCACGCGCAGAATTTGAGGGACAGTGGCGTCGAGGTCATCGTAGGCCTCCACAAAGGAAGCAGGTCGAAAAAGCGCGCAGAGGCAGACGGGTTTACCGTCCTCTCCGTCGCCGATGCCGCCTCCAAAGGCGACCTGGTGGTCTTCCTCATGCCTGACCACGTCCAGGCCGAAGTCTACGCCAAAGAAATCGGACCCAACCTCAAGAAAGGGGCCACCCTTGTCTTCTCCCACGGCTTTACGATCCACTATCACCAGGTGGAGCCTCCGAAAGATTCCGACGTGTTCATGGTGGCTCCCAAGTGCCCGGGGCATCTCGTCCGCAGGATGTTCACCGAGGGCAAAGGGGTGCCCGGTCTCCTGGCGGTCTACCAGGATAATTCCGGAACCACCCGCGAAGTCGGCCTGGCTTACGCCTCGGCCATCGGTTGCGGAAGGGCCGGCGTCATCGAAACCACCTTCGAGGAGGAAACAGAGACAGACCTTTTCGGCGAGCAGGCTGTGCTCTGCGGCGGAGTCACGGAGCTCGTAAAGGCCGGATTCGACACATTGGTGGAGGCCGGCTATCAGCCTGAAATCGCCTATTTCGAATGCCTCAACGAACTCAAGCTCATCGTAGACATGATGTTCGAGGGAGGGCTCTCATGGATGCGCTATTCCGTGAGCGATACCGCCAAATACGGCGACAAGGTGGCAGGGAAGCTCGTCATCGACTCCCATGTCCGCCAAACCATGAAGTGCCTCCTGGAAAACGTTCAAAACGGCGAATTCGCCAAGGACTGGATTCTCGAAAACCAGTGCGGAAGGCCTTCCATGAAAAAGTGGGCTGAAAGGGAGGAAAAGCACCTGATCGAAAAGGTGGGGAAAGAGCTTCGGAGTATGATGCCCTGGATGGAGGCGAAGGAAGTACCCAAGGACTGATATTTTACGCGCGGTGGAG
>Ga0334898_1004508_pt1 | contig 10299 bp, 8 predicted proteins | sample GraSluR3_MG_10_FD_207228 | JGI IMG/M metagenome (GOLD analysis project Ga0334898, IMG submission 207228) | Sludge microbial communities from methane-producing bioreactor in Wageningen University, Netherlands - Granular Sludge_3_08-R3 | ecosystem: Engineered > Bioreactor > Anaerobic > Unclassified... | reverse complement strand
TCCGCGGCCTCCTCGACCAGAGCCCGGAAGGCCTCCAGCACGCGTCGCGCCGGGAGGCCGACCGGCACCCCACGCAGTTGAAAGGCATCGCCTCCGAAGGGCTCGACCTCGAAACCGAGCTCGCGAAAATCCTCCAGGTGCCCCCCCAGGAACTCGGCCAGCGGGGGGGGGAACTCGAGAACCTCCGGGACCAGGAGGCCCTGCGATCGCTCCCCCATCGGCGCCAGGTGACCCAGGCGTTCGTAGTTCACCCTCTCGTGCGCGGTGTGCTGATCGATCAACCAGAGGTCTCCATCCACCAGGCCCACCAGGAAGGTGTCGTGCAACTGAGCCAGCGGGACGAAGCGGGGACGGGCGGGTTCGCCCACCCGATCGCTCCGAGCGGCCTTCTCGGAAGCCTCGCCCTCCTGGTCTTGAAGCGGACGAAGGAACTCCAGGACCGCCTGGGTGGGGGGAGGCGGCAGGGATGGGCGCGGGGGTGGGAGCGAGCTTCGCAGGGAAGAGCCCTCGCCGGACCCGGTCTGCTCCCAGGTCCCGCTGTCCAGGGCGCGCTCGAGGTGGCGTGGCTGGACCGGGTCGGCCCCCCGGGTCTCCAGGGCGTTGGCGACGGCCCGGAACAAGGTGCTGAAGACCGGCCGGGGCCGGGCAAAGCGGACCTCGAGCTTGGTCGGATGCACGTTGACGTCCACCTGGGAAGGGTCGACGGTCAAGCGGACCAGCCCGACCGGAAAGCGCCCCCTCTCCAGCAACGGCGAGAATCCCTCCACCAGGGCCTGGGACAGCGCGTTCGAGCGGATGACCCGACCGTTCATCAGGAAGATCTGGGCTGCTCGCGTGCTGCGCGCCTCGGGCGGAAGGGCGACCAGACCGTCCACCAGCAGGCCCTCCCCCTGCCCTTGGATGGGGACCAGCCGGTCGGAGGGGACCTTCCACATGCGCGAAAGCCGTTCCGCGGTGGGCAGGCCGGCCGGAAAGCTGAAGAGCTCCTTGCCGTTGGAGGTCAGGCGAAAATGAACCTCCGGCCAGGCGGCCGCCAATCGGCCGACCAGGTCGGCGACCTGCGCGGTCTCGGCAGCGGGGCTGCGCAGGAACTTGCGGCGGGCCGGGGTGTTGTAGAACAGGTCCCGAACCGTGATGCGCGTCCCGGGGACTCCGGCCACCGGAGCCACCCGCAGGATCTCGGACCCCTCGATGCGCAGCTCGGTCCCATGCTCGGCGTCCGGTTCGCAGGTCTGGATCTCGACGCGGGCCACGGCGGCGATGCTGGGCAGGGCCTCACCCCGAAAGCCCAGGGTGACCAGCTCGTCCAGGTCCTCCCATTGACGAATCTTGGAAGTTGCGAAGCGCTGGACCGCCAGCCGCACATCGGCCTCGGACATGCCATGTCCGTCATCGGTCACCCGAATCAACGTTGAGCCCCCCCCCTGAAGCTCGATGGAAATCCGCGAGGCGGCCGCGTCCAGCGAATTCTCGACCAGCTCCTTGACGATCGAGACCGGGCGCTCGACCACCTCCCCGGCGGCGATCCGCTCGGCCACGCTCTTTTCCAGGATCTGAACCCGCGTCAAGTTGCCTCCTGGCGAGGGGGGACCTCGCCGCGCGCGACCTTTCAGGGCGCGGTTGAACGGGTCCTGCCGAAGGGGTGTTCTGTCGGCCGGTTCGCTGCCGGCCCGGCGCCCGGACCGGCAGCCGGAGAATGCGCCGGACGGACCCAGGGCATCCGGAAGAGCAGGTAGTCCGGAGTCTCGGCGATCAAGCTCGCCCGGTGCCGATCCCGGGCCAGCTCCACCCAGCCCCGGCTGGTCCGACGGACCAGAAGATATTCCACGGCCAGCAGGCCTCGACGGGGGGCCTTTTCCAGGATGCTGTCGTCATAGGTATAGGCCAGCGGGCGGCTGGAGATGATCAGCGAGGCGTCCATGTCCGTCGCCAGGATGGCCTCCGTGGGCAATCCTGCCACCAGGGCCCATTCCGGGACCGGAGCCTTGGCCGACCTCCCCCAGGTGGCCAGCTTCTGATGCCGGCCCCAGTCCAGGTTCACCTGCACGACCAGCAAGGCCCCCACCCCGGCCAGGAAGAGCCACAACCCGCGGCGCGCGGCGGTGCGGCGATAGCAGAAGCCCGCTCCCAGGATGGCTGCCAGGACCAGCAGGGCGACCAGGGGCGAAATGTGATGGACCATCTCGCCCCACCGGGAATCCACCCCCTGGCCAAGCGGCGCGGTGAGGTGGACCACCAGGACCCCCATCGCCGGGATCAGGGCCGCCGGCGCGAAGACCCCCACCAGGTGGACCGGGACTCCCAGGTCGAGGTAGAAACCTCGCACATCCTTCCAGGTCCGGGTGATCTCACGCCGTCCCAGCCAGGACGCCTCCCAGTTCCGGAGATCGGGCGCCCCCCCCGCAACGGGGTTGGAAGGCGTGACGACGCGCTCTTCCTCCGGCTGTCGCGCAACCTCCACGTAGGGGATGGGCGCCAGGATCCTCCGGGCCCGATCCAGGCTCGCCTCCCAGGTGCCGGGGATGTCCAGCTTCTCCCGGAGGCTGCCGGACGGCGCGTCCGAAGGGCTGTAGTGGAATCCCGTGTTGTAGGCTACCGACCAGAGAATGCCGAAGTAGAACAGGACGACCGCCAGCCCTCCCACCCCCCACCGCAGACGCGCTCGAACGCCCCCCGGGGACAGGAAACCCAGGAAGGGAGCAACCAGGATCCACTCCTCCCGGCTGCAGACCACGCCCAGGATGGCCAGGGCGAACCCCCAAGGACTGCCGCGCCAGGCTTGATGGACGGCCAGGACGGCGAAGGGAATCCCCAGGATGATGTCCTGATAGTCCGAGAGCGCCAGGACCTGAAGTGGCGGGTAGGCCAGATACATGGCCAGGGCTGCCACGCCGCCCAGCGGGCGCCCAAAGGCCCGCCAACCCAGACCGAAGGCCGGAAAGGCCCCCAACGCCAGGGCCGCGATCTGGATCCGGCACAGGGTGATCGGCTCGGGAGCCAGGCCATACAGCAGGGAGACCACGAAGAGCATCGGAGCGCGATGGCCGCCCCAGGTCCAGTTGTCGCTGTAACCGGCGTGGATCGTCTGCTGAAAGTGGCCGACCTGGGAATAGTTCCAGTAGATCTGGTTGAAGACGGCAAACGAGCCCGATCCGGTCACGTTCATCGACTGCACCCGGTTCAGGGCCGTGGCCGACAAGACCCCGTACCAGGCCAGGGCTGCCAGAACTGGCAGGACCCACCACACCCACGTGGACTTCGCATGCGGGTCGACGTTCGGGACGGATGCGGCCATCCGACTCATGGCCCGGGGGACCCTGCCAGGGCATCCAACCGGACGAAACCCAGACCCTTCCGGCGCAGCTCCGGGATCAGGATCTCCAGGGCCCGCACCGTCTGGCTGCGGTCCCCTCCCCCGTCGTGCAGCAGCACGACGTCTCCCGGGCGGGCCCGGTCCACCACCCGTCGAGCCAGGACCTCGGCCCCGGGGCGCTGCCAGTCCCGGGGGCAGTTCGACCACAGCGCCGTGGTCATGCCCAGGTTCCGGGCCTGTTTCAGGGTCCAGGGTGGACGCATCCCATAGGGCGGGCGGAACCACCCGGGCTCCTGCCCCATGACCAGGGCCAGACTGCGGCAGCCTTCCAGGATCTCGCGGCGGGAGCGCCCAGGCGTGGAGAAGAGCAGGTTGCAGTGGTTCTCGGTATGGGTGCCCACCAGGTGCCCCTCCCGAACCATCCGGCGAACCAGCTCGGGGTGACGGCGAACCTCGCGCCCCAGGCAGAAGAAGGTGGCCTGGACCTTCTCACGGGCCAGCACGTCCAGGATCCGGGAGGTATGGGGCGGGCAGGGGCCATCGTCGAAGGTCAGGGCCAGCACCGCCCGATCGGTCCGCCCTCGTGAGAGGACCGGGCCGTAGAGCTGGCTGCCCACATGGACGCCGGGCTCCAGGATCGCCCCCAGGGCCAAGGCCGCGACCCAGGCCCCCAGACTCCAGAACGGCGAAGCTTCGGGGACGACGGCCCAGGCCCCCAGAGCCAGTGCCCCCGTCCCCAGGACATAGGCCAGGCGGTAGTTCTCGTGCACCCAGTCGCGCAGGCACGTGAGTCGCTTCACGCCAGAGCAGTTCTGTGCTCCCCGACGCCCCCCTTCCGCCTTTCAGCCTCCGGAGCCCCACACCGCCCGGCGCAGGGCCTGCTCGTGGTCTGAGCCTTCCAGGGGTCCGGAGGGCCCCATGCGCAGTCGGGGCGCCTCCTTCAACTGCTCGACCGAGATCTCGCCTCTCTTCAGACGACCGTACAGACCGGCAAAGACCTTCCGGGGGACCTGCTCGGGCTGACGTCGGACCGACGGCGGGACGGCTCCCGCCCGCCCTTTGGCCAGCACCAGGTCGGCCACGAAGCGAAAGGCGTCCCGCAAGCGATCCAGGTCGACCGATTCGTTCGAGAGCGCGCGCTGACGGGCGCGTTCCAATTCCTCCACCTGGTCCCACACCTCCAAGGCGGCCCCGCTCGGCAGCGAACCCGAGCGCACGGCCGCCAGGTAGCGCCGATACAGACCGTCCCGGTCTGCCTCCAGGCCCCGAAGGCGAGCTCGGGTCCTCTGTCGGACGAATTCCTTCGAACCCGAGCAGACCCGGTCTCGAATCCGACCAAAGAAGCCTGGCTCCCCTGGCCCGGACAAGAGCCGGTGAACCATCCGCTGCAGGCAAGCGGGTTCGAAGGGCTTGTGCAGCAACCCGTCCGGCCGGACGGGCCCCTCGGAGAGGAGGGCGGGCCGACGATGGGAGGAGGCCAGCAGGACGACCTTCAGCGGGGGGTGGCTCTCCTTCAAGGCCCCCACCTCCCTCCAACCCGGAGCCCCCAGCGCCCGGGTCGCGGCCAGCAACAGATCCGGAGGGCCCTGCGGATTCACCAGGATCTGCCGGGCCTCGCCGACCGAGCGAACGCTGAAGCCCTCCTCCTCCAGGTACTCGACCAGGAGCTCACGCAGGATCGAGTCCTGTTCCAGGATCAGGATTCGTTTCGACATCGCCGTCTCACAAGCTGACCAGGGCCCGGGACACGGGAAGGAACAAGGCCAGCAGCACGAGGCCGACGAAGATCCCCACCACGCTGACCACGACCGGCTCCAAGAGCGAGGTCAGGCGGTTCAGCGACAGTTCCAGGTCCTGCTCGTAGAATTCGGCCAGCCGCAGCAGCGGACCGGCCAGGTCGCCCGCCTCTTCGCCGACGGCCACCATGCTCCGGACCATCGGCGGGAAGAAACCACAAGACACGAATGATTCCGCCACGCCAGCCCCCTCGGCGAGGTCCAGGCAGACCTCCTCCAGGGCCTCGGCCAGAGGGCCGTTGGCCAGGGCGGAAGCGGCCACCTGCAAGGCACCCACCAGGGGCATGGAACTTGAAAGCAGGGTCGCCAGGGTCCGACAGAAACGCACCATGAGCCTCTTGCGGCAAACCCCTCCCAACAGGGGAAGATTCAGGAGCGTCTTCTGCCACTGGAAACCTCCGTGCGGGGTCTGCAGATGCATCCCGACCAGGGGGAATCCGAGCACGGCCGTGCCCAGGGTGACCGCCCAGACTCCAGGGTCCCAGGCCAGCCGGGTCAGGGCCAGCAAGGCCCGCGTGATCCAGGGGAGCTCCTGAACCCCGCGGAGGATCCCGGTGAGGAAGGTGGGCAGGACGTGACCCACCATCAGGCCCGCCAAAGCCAGGCAGACGACCCCGACCAGGGAAGGATAGGCCAGGGCGGCCCGCACCTTCTCTTGAAGGCGCACCTCCCGCTCCTGGAGGTCGGCCAGTTGCCCGAGGATGGACACCAGCGCCCCCGAGGCCTCGCCGGCCCGGGTCAATCCCACCTCCAACAGCCCGAAGGTCTCGCTGTGGCGCGCCATGCCCCGGGACAGGGGGCGTCCCCGCAGAAGCCCGAGGTGGACCTCCCGCCAGGCCTGCACCAGGCGCGGGTTGCCTTCCTGGCGGGACAGGACCCCGACCGCCCGTTCCAGGGGCAACCCGGAGCCGACCATGACGGCCAGTTGCCGAGTGGCCACCGAGCGCTCGCGCAGGGTCGGTCGACGCCGTCTTCCACGACCTGCCCCCCAGACTCGGCTCATTCCCCCTCACCTCCGTGGATCGGCTCGAAGCCGCCTGGGGCGACCAGGGTGGACTTCCAGACCTGGCCGCGACGGGTGTTCAGGTAGACCACGTTGCGGAAAGGGTCCAGGCAGATCCCCGAAGGGCGGGCCTGAACCAGGTCGTCGGGGAGGCGACGCCGGCTCCAGACCGGGGCGTAGCTTCCCGCCGAGATCGGCACGAACTCCAGAAGATGCAGGCTGCCCTCATCGACGCACAGGACGGCGGAGCTCCAGGGGTTCACGGCCACCCCCTGCGGAGAGCCCATCCCCTCCTCGGGTCGAAAACACTCTCGATTCCACCATCCAACCCCGGGCTCGACCTCGTAGTCTGCCGGGGGGGTGGGTTCGCCTCCCACAAGAAGCTGACGCAGGCAACCGTGCTCGGCATCCGCCACCCAGATGACGGAGGCCGAGCCATCGACGGCGACTCCGGCCGGGGTCCCCAAGGCCGGTTCCCGGGGGGCGAGAGGGCCCCGAACCCGCTCCGAGTCGACCGGGGAGTCGGCCAGGATCCACACCGCCCGATTGGCCCGGTCGGCCAGGACCAGGCGGTTGGCAAAGCCGTCGCTGGCCAGGCCGGCGAAAGCCGGAGTCTTCGCCTCGGAGGGAGGCACCAGGGCGTGCACCTCACCATCCTCGAAACCCCCGGACTCCTTCTGGCGGAAGTAGACGACGTTCCGATGCACCTGGTCGGCCACCCACAAGAACCCCGCCCCGGGTGGCCCGGCCAGCCCACCGGCCCGCGCCGGCGAGGGCCCTGAAGGCAGGGACGGACCCTGCGCAGCACGGCCCCCGTCCTGAAGGATCCGGACCGCGGGATCTCCCGGGACCGAGAAGACGAGCCAACCCGCCCACGGATCGCAGGCGATCCCGAAGAACTCACTGGTCCGGCGCAGGGTGCGCAGGGAACAACGGGCTCCACGGGGCGAGAGCACGAGGACCTCGAGCATCTTGAGGTCTCCCTCGAAGTCGTGGAGCGTCACCTCCCAGGTGTAGCCCCGGTAAGGTTCCGAATGCTCTCCGGTTCCAGGCGAGACGTCCTCCAGCGGGCAGGCCAGCAACTCCTCCATCCGATTCCCAGCCAGCAGCGTCGCGATGGAGTACTCCCGCCCCCGAAGAGCCAGGCCCTGCCCGGATCCGAAGAGCCCCAAGAGACACGAAGCGGCCATGAAGACCAGCAGGATGGCCAGGAGGACCTCCAGCAGCGAGATCCCTCTCGGGCGAGGCCGGCTCACAGGTCCCCCACCCGGACCTCGAGCCGCAAAGGCAGCCCCGTCCGCGCCCCCGCGCCCGAAGTCCGCCCTGGAACCAGCTCCAGCCCCAGGAAGCGTGAACCGTGCCTCCGGGAGGGATCCGGACTCCACAGGGCCATCCCCACGACCCCGCCTGCCAGGCGGCGGGGGGGTTCCATGAGACGCGCCTGCGAGGATTGGCCTACGGGAAAATCCGGGTGGTAGAGGAGCCGCTCCAGGACCCGGCGCGAACCGTCCAGACGGAATCCGACCACCTGGTCCGCCCGAGGTGGGGGGCCCGGACGCCGGAAGACGACGACCGCAGACCCCTCGGGCGAGGCTGTCCAAGGTTGCCCCCCATCCAGCACGGCCGGGTCCGGATGATACAGCTCCCGGCACATCCGGAGCTCGCGTCCCATCCGAAAGCAGGCCATGGCGGCCTCCCGGAAGCAGGTCCCTTGATCCGTGCCCTGCGCGAAGAAGTGCCGGGCCGCCACCGAGAGTTCTCCCACCGCCGCCAGCACCAGCCCCATCAAGCCCAGGGCCACCAGGACCTCGAAGAGGGTGTTCCCCGACGAGCGCGACGCTCGACGACCAGAGGCGTGGACCGGTTCGGGAAGAAGCCGGCCGCCCTGGGCCGGACTGTCAGAAGAAGGGCTCATGGGCTTCCTCCAGGAGACCCGACGGGACGACCAGCGTCCTCTCGAAGATGGGGAGACGCTCCGACCAGGACAGGGTCTGACGGACCACCCCGCGGGAGACCAGGGTCCCATCGGGGTGGACCTGCACCTCGAAGGAGTGGGTGGAACTGCCTTCAGGGACTGAACGGCAGACCGGCTCTCCCGGCGCCAGACCGGTGGCCAGGGCGTATTCCACCCCGGCCCGGGCCAGGAACCAGGCCTGTTCAGAGCGTTCCTGACAGCCCGCCAGACGATGGTCCCGCTCCAAGAAGCTCAGGAACGCCACCCCCAGGACCAACAACAGGGCGATCACCAGGAGTGCCAGGATCAACGCCCCACCGCGCCGCCTCGAGCGGGGCCGCCCCCCGAAGAACGGGCCAATGGACTTTCCCATCGCACTGCCTCCCACCCCGCCACTTCTCTAAATGAACAACAAATCCTCCGTGACCTCCCGAATCAAAATCGACACGACATGCTCGGAGCCAAGGCCAGGATGGACTTGAGGTGCCGCTTCCAGCAGCGCTGGGCGGAGTCATAGGCCAGCAAGGCCTGGCGCAGGTTCCCGGCGTCTCCCCCACCCGACCAGCGACGCAGGTGTTCCAGGCACCTCTCCAGGCCGGCCAGTTCGTCCCTGCCCTGACGCCAGGCCTCGCGCAGCGCCTGGAACTCGGCTCGGGTCAAGCTCCGTCGGCGCCAGGCCTGGCAGAGCTCTTCGAGGTCCTCCCGGCGGCGGGCCAACGTCTGGTCGACCCGGGCCAGCCGGCGGCGCAACCGGTCGGGGGTCAGTCGTCGCTTCAGGGCGTCCTGACAGAGCACGGGGATCAGGTCCAGTTCGGTCATCTCGGCTTCACCTCCGAAGACGATCCTGGCTTCCGAAGCCGGGAGGGATCTGGGAAGAAGCCCCCAGCTTGTTGCCGGGAAGTGAGCGCGATGTAAACACCTGCGGGCGCCAGCGACACCAAGAAAGAGAGCACAAAGATACCTGACGGCAGGAAACTTATCTCTCACGCGGCGAAACATGCAGGATGAGCCAGCCGGCCCGGATCCTGGTCCTGGAAGACGACGACGCGATGCGCGAGCTGCTGACCGAAATCCTGAAGGACGAAGGCCATCAGGTCCTGGCCGTGTCCCGTGGACAGGAGGCGGTGGAGGCCGCCGAACGCGAGCCCCTGGATCTGGTGATCCTGGATGTCCGGATGGAAGGCCTGGACGGATTGGAAGCCCTGGCCCGGATGCAGGAACACCTGCAGGGCGCCGCCAGCCTGGTCGTCACCGGCTACGCCAGCGAGGCCGACTCGGTGCGAGCCCTGCGCCTGGGAGTCTCCGACTATCTGCGCAAGCCCTTTGACCTGACGCAGTTCCTGCAACGAGTCGAGGGGCTCCTCTCCGAAACCCGGCGCCGGCGATTCCGCCAGACCCGCGAAGAACGCCTGCGCAGGCTTTCGACCTGGGCCCTGATGGCCCTGATGCGCACCCTGGAAGGCCAGGGGCTGCCCGCAGGCGTGGTCGAGAACCTCGAGCAGGTCGGCTCCCTGGCGGGACGGCTGGCGGAGGGGGCGGGCATGGAGTCCCCCGAGACCGAAGAAGTCCAGGCCGGCACCATCCTTCTGGCGACCCGACGCCTCTTCGCCCTCCCCGCGCCGGCCCTGCCCTGCCCCGGGCCTCCCTTGGCCCTGGCTGCGATGTGCGAAGAGCCCGGTCTGGCCTCCCGGGTCGCCGACCTGGCGGTCTGTGCCGGCCAGCACTCCGACCCCGACGAGCGCTGGCCCGGACGCTTCGACCCGATCCTCCTCGCGGGCCTGGAAGCCGCCCGTGCGGAGTGCTCCGGCCGGCTCCCCCGGGCCCAGGCCTTGCTGGGACTGGCCCAGACCCTGCTGCACGCCGGGGATCCCCACCTCGCCGGACAAGCCTTCCGGCGGGTCCTGGCCTCGGGGAATCCTCGAGAGAAGGTGGCCGCCTCGCTGGGACTGGCCGAAGTCGCCCTGAAGGCCGGTTGCCGCCCACAGCTCTCCGAGGCCGTCCACTCGGCCCTGCAGGAAGCTCGCCAGGTGGGCCCCGCCGAAACCGGTCGAGTGGCCCTGAAGGGCGGCATCCTGTTGATGCGGGTCGGAGACTCCGAAGCTCGGATCCTCCTGGAAGAGGCCATCCGGGTAGCCCGGAGGCTCCACCTGGCGTCCGCCCTCTCCCGGGCCCGGCTGGCCCTGTTGGCGCTGGGCCTGCTGGAACCTCCGGACTGGAAGGAGGACCTGGAGCT
>Ga0334898_1004506_pt1 | contig 10306 bp, 10 predicted proteins | sample GraSluR3_MG_10_FD_207228 | JGI IMG/M metagenome (GOLD analysis project Ga0334898, IMG submission 207228) | Sludge microbial communities from methane-producing bioreactor in Wageningen University, Netherlands - Granular Sludge_3_08-R3 | ecosystem: Engineered > Bioreactor > Anaerobic >... | reverse complement strand
AAATATATCCGATTTTCTGGACAGGTTTAAGGTGGTAGCTGAAGAACCACATACTATGATTGCCCACATTGCAAAAGACGGGCATCATTTTATTCACCCGGATAAAAAACAGTTGCGTTCCATTTCAATACGTGAAGCTGCAAGAATTCAATCATTCCCAGATGATTATTTCTTTGAAGGAGTGAAGGCAGAACAATACAGAACTGCGGCTTTGAGGCAGATTGGGAATGCAGTGCCACCAATAATGGGTGAAAGAATTGCAACAGGAATTAAATTAATGATAAATAAAAGTTAATATGAAAATTAGACGACATTCATTTCAACATGGGGCGATGTCAATAATTCAAATGGGAGAAGAATTAATTGGACATCCTTCAACAGCGATTAATGAATTAGTCAAAAACGGTTATGATGCAGATGCTACATTTTGTTACGTATATATAAATACTGAATCTTCAAGTTCCTTTGTATGCGTCTTTGATAATGGTGTTGGAATGAATTCTAGTACATTATTCGGAGATTGGTTGCACCCTTCAATTAGCTCAAAAAGAAAACCATTTGCAAAAAGTGAAATTTTTCAAAGAAGTTTTTTAGGTAGTAAAGGGATTGGGCGTTTGGCTGCTATGGCGTTAGGTAAAACATTAACAGTAATTACGAAAACAGATAAGGAACGGAATTATAATTGGCTCTCCTTAAAGAGTGAGTATTTCAGATCGGAAAGACTAATTAATGAGGTTGATTTTCCGGGTGATTGTATTGACAATTATTTTAAGTTATTTCAAGATGATTCATTCTTGTCCGAGAGAGGAATGAAACAAAACAAATTATTGTATGAACTTTTACAATTTGAAAAGATTAAGAATTTCAATGAAGGTACTTTAATTATTGTTGGGATATAGATTCTTCTCTGCGTACAATTTTTCAACAAGAATTCGATGTGCAGAATGAAAATAAAACTACATTAAAGGACACCACAATATATCGTTCTTTAAGTGTTTTAGTAACTCCTTTAAATTTAAGCAATGATATTCAAAATGAACTTCTAAAAAAATCGATTATCGGTGAAAAAAAGGAAATAGCTCAAGTGGAAAGCACTTTTGACCTCTTTTATAGTACAAATGAAATCTTTGAAAAGGGAAAAATTGATTTTTTAAAAATCAAGCCAATTTCACTGTTAAAAAAGTTTGATTATCGATTACTGGGTAAAATTACGAGAGAAGGTGATATTTATTCAGAATTTACATGCCAACGCTTAGAAGAAGATGCTTTTTCTTATCCATTTAGAATTTCTAATAATGAAGTTTTTAGTAGCGATTTTAAACGAAAAAAAAGCAAAAATAAACCCATAGAATTATCTGAAGATGAATGGAATGCAGAAACAGGTGAGTTTTATTTTGATATTAGAATTTACGATCGGGGGGAGGAAGATTCTAAAAATAGATTGTATAATTTAGTACAGGCAAATTCTTTATCTCAGAAAAGGAAAATCATTGACAATTTGTTGGGATTGAGAATATCAAAAAATGGTTTTGGGGTCAAACCATATGGAGAGGAATCAAAAGATTGGCTTGATTTAAGTCAAATAAGAGTTCAAAATCCTGGCCAAAATTTAAGTGTAAATCAGATATTAGGTTATGTGTTTTTTTATTCTCCAGAAAATGATGGGCTGAAGGAAAAAACAAATAGAGAAGGTTTCTATTCTAATAAAGCCTTTTCAGATGTAAAATTGATACTTCGAGTTATTTTTAAAAATCTTGGACAATTAAGATACAATTACAGGTTAAGACATAATCTGGGAAGAATCCCTAAGAACAAACTTCAACGCCCTGATTCCAGTCTTTTTCTTAATTTCCTTCATGAAAATGATAATAAGGGATTAATAATAAAAAAGACAGAAGAATTCGTAAATGAAATTACTACTGCTCTTGATAATATGGAAGACACTTTGTCATTCTCTCAAAGATTGGCTTCATTGGGTACAGGATTGGAATTAGTATATCATGAATTATCTCAACCAATTGCTAAAATTGGTGGTTCAAGGGCTATTTTAAGTAAGAATTCGTATAAAATTACTGATAATTCGGTAAGAGAACTCTTTATAAACGAAATATCACATGTTGGATCATATGTGGCAGAATTAGATGAATTGAAAAATTCTTTAAAGCCTGCTATTGGAAGATCAAGAGAAAAATTATTTAAACCAAATCATACTTTTAAAAAGGTATGTTATTTATTTAGAAAAGATTTTCAGGAATACGATATAAAGTTACTTGTCCATAAAGAATCTGAATCATTTGAAATTGATGATTATGAATATCCTTTATGGATAAGTTTTTTAAATATTGTAAATAATGCGGTTTATTGGCTTAAATTAAATATTAAAAGTATAAAATCTATTTCTTTTAGTATTGAAAATAATAATCTTATCATTCAAAATAATGGACCATTTATACCAGAAGATAGTATTGATTTAATTTTTGAATACGGTTTTACTCTGAAAAAAGAAAAAAATGCTACAGGATTAGGATTAGCTTTTACTAAAAATATCCTAAATCTTAATAATTGGGATATTATTGCCGAAAATAGGGAAGAAGGTCCAACTTTTATTATCTCAAAATCAAATTAAAATGAGCAAGGGAATTATACTATTCTATGATGATGATTCAACTTTTTCTGAACAATTTAAAAGTCTTTATGAAGACTCCGGATTTGAGATCATTTGTTTCGACAATATTATGAAATTGAGAAATGCGTTTAAGGATCAAAATCTAATGTTTAACTCAAAAGCTTTAATTTTTGACCTTGCTCAGAGTAAAACGGAAGAAGAAAATGGTAAAGATTTTGAAATATTAGATGATATTCAAGAAAAATTTAATAATTACAGAATACCTATTTTTATTCATAGTGCTTTTTCCCTTCACATTGATCATTTTAAAAACTGCGGAACAGTTTGGAAAATAGAAAAATCAGGGAATTCATTGGAAAAAATAATAGGTATAATAAAATGTCTGGATGAATCTGGTTTTTTAGATGCATTTACCCCCAACGGGATAATTGAACAAAATTTAATGTCCGAATTGCATAAAAGCTTTACTGAACAATTTAGAGAAGGGGAGATTGAGAAGATTATTTCACAGATAAAAAATTCAAATCCAAAGGGTTTTAAAGAACGTTCAATAAATGTTTTTAAAAGAACGGCTGTAAAATCCTTAATGTCAGAATTATTAACCCCTGTATTTTCCGATGGGAAAAAAATGAATCCTATTGAACATTATTATCGAAGGATAAGCAAAGTTGATTATTGGACGGGAGATATTTTAAAAAGGAAAGATAACAGCAAGCATATACTAATACTTACTCCAAGATGTAATGTTGCAAGTAAAAAATATGATTATTTATTAGCTTGTGAAGTATTAATTGGGGAATTTCCAAAAGTAATTGTTAACAGAAAAGAACGCGATAAAATTCAATATGCATTAACAGACAATCCTGAATTTTCAGGCTATAACAGATATATTCCACCTTCTCCATTATTTGCTGGAGGTAAAATAGTATTGTCGAACTATTTAATGATTTCAAAAATAGAATTAAGTGAGTCCTATGAAATCCAGATATCACTCAGTGATGAACTAACTAATGAAATAATTGGAAAATTTGGCGCATATTTTTTCAGAACTGGGATTACACCATGGGAACAGATAGAAGTTATTGAATCTATAAAAGAGAAATAACTTAAATTATTAAATATGCCTAATACTGATTGGACTATAGAAGAGCATATTCTTGCGTTTAATTTATATTGCAAAATTCCATTCACAAAAATAAATGAACGCTATCCGCCTGTTATTGAGTTAGCAAATATTATCGGCCGAAGTAATGGTGCAGTATCACGAAAACTTGCCAATTTTGCCAGACTTGATCCAGCATTGCAGGCTCGAAATGTTTCCGGTTTAACACACGGTGCAAAAGGAGAAGAAATTGTATGGAATGAATTTCATGGCAATTGGGAAAAGTTAGCTTATGAAAGTGAATTAATTCTTGCAAAATATAAAGGCATTTCTGTTGAATCAATAGTCGATTTATCTGATTTGCCCGAAATAAAAGAGGGAAAGGAACGGGAATCAGTTGTCAGAACAAGAGTTAATCAGAAATTTTTCAGGGATACCATTCTGGCTTCCTACAATCAAACCTGTTGTATTACAGGCATTCAAATTCCCCGTCTTTTAATCGCCAGCCACATTATCCCATGGGCAAATAATGAAAAAGAAAGAATGAATCCTCAAAACGGTCTCTGTTTAAACGCCCTTCATGACAAAGCTTTTGATACAGGTTTAATTACAGTTACACCTGATTACAAAATAAAAATATCTGACTTTTTAAAAACGAACTTGAATAAAGAGACTGAAGAGTTTTTTTACCTTACGAAAACCGCAACATACTATTGCCAGGTCGGTTCGCTCCCAAAAGAGAGTTTCTTGAATATCATTTTCGGGAAGTTTTCATTCTTTAATTGCTGGTTATTTAAAAAGAAAACGGAGCATTAAATTTTTTTTTCGTATTAATAAAGTATAACAATAAATGAAATTCTATGAAAACAATTGACGATCTGGCGGAAAAAGCAATCAAAAAACTTAAGGAATCAATCACTGACGAAGTTTTCCTGATTATTCAGAATGATAAGAAATTAATGCATGAGTATTTAAGGTTGGTGGAAGAGAAAGGTCTTGATACTGTCAACAGACGAATTGGGAAGGAAGTTAAAAATGCTTTTAAACTCGCAAATGATGATTACAGAAATGATGAACCCAAAAGTACATTGATTCAAAGTCATCAGATTTTTAAATAGCTCAGAGCTTTTGCTTTTTAAAACTACTATGGATACAAAAAAAAATTGCCGCATTAACACAGATTTACTATTTCTGAATAATTAAAAGAACTATGGCTAAAAGATCAAAAGAACTTGTTCAGGTTGGGTATTATTTGTCACGATATGGGAAATCAGAACCACCAACACGTTTCAATACGAATAAATGGAATGAGGTTTATCGAATGTTTTATGATTCCTTAAATGGAGGAAGGACTGTAGAAGAATTTGAAAATAGTTTGAGAAATTCCAGAGATGATTTTGATGGTTATTTTCCTAAAACCAAAAGAAAAGGATGGAAAGCAGATGATGGCAGTCCGACGAAATTATCCGGTTTTGCTGCTGTTGTTTTTAATGAATTTGAAAATAAAAATGAAGAATCTGTATGGAAAGTAATCAGCAAGTACACTGATGCCAGTTATAAAATTTCTTCAGTTATTTTTAACGATCTGATCGCTGAAGATACGGCATCCAGTGATTCAGACAAAACACGAACCGAAGGTGAAGTTAGAGTGCGGATTTCAAAAACGATTGAACGCAATGCCAAACTCCGTCAAAAAGCACTGGAAATTCACGGGTATTCTTGTCAGGTGTGTGGCTTTAATTTCGAAAAGTATTATGGTCGCTGGGGTAAAACCTTTGCAGAAGTTCACCATGTTAAACCACTTGCTGAATTGAGAGGTAAAAAAATGATTACAGATCCTAAATCCGACCTGGTCGTTTTGTGCGCAAACTGCCATAAAATGATACACCGAAAGAAAGGGATTACACTTTCTGTTGATGAATTGAAAGCAAAACTTCAGAAATGAATTTATCTCCAAATGACTCTCGTTTGAAACAATGGAGATGTTGGAGTTTATAACGAAAAAAGGGCCGTAAAAATTAAATCCAGTTGGTATCGGTAGAATGATTAGTTCCTTATCCAAAACTCAAAGATTTCAATCCTGGTTCAGAAATCAGGCAATAAGAAAACAGGGAAGTATATCTGCCCGCAAACAAAAACTTTTATCCTTCATTGGTCAATCTCCGCGAACACCGCCACAATTTTGGGTACAGCTAATTATTGACATCATCACCATACACCTTTCAAAATTCCATCCGGTTTAGCCATTTCCCCCAAAAACATTCTCCATTGGGCATTGTTTTTTAAGAAGATCATTCAAAAGGAAACATGAGCAATCATCCGTTAAATCTGGTTTTGCGGTTTCTCCTCGAAATGGGGGCGCTGGTTGTTTTTGCCGTTTGGGGCTGGAACAGCTTTCCTGAGTTGTGGCACATTTTGGCGGCCATTGGCCTGCCGGTTTTTTTTGCCACGCTTTGGGGTGTGTTTGCCGTAAAAGGCGATCCCAGCCGGTCGGGAAAAACAGTGGTGCCCACCCCCGGATGGGTCCGTTTGCTCCTGGAGTTCCTCTTTTTTTGCCTGGCCGCACTGGCGCTTTTTGATTTGGGCTTCAACATCGCCGGTCTTGTCGTTTCCATTCTGGTGCTGCTGCATTATGGCTTTTCATACCGGCGTGTGGTTTGGTTGCTGAAGCAATAACTTTCTTTGGGGTGGTTGAATTTATTTACAAGTAAAAATTTTTAACGAAAAATAAGAACCACCTCCCCCCGGCAAACCGGGGTACTCCTCCTAACCAGGATGTAAGAAACTGGTCAGGAGGAGAAATTCGTGCTCAGGGTGTATTTTGTAGTAAAATTGTTTAAACCTTGTCATTCAACACTGTCAGGAGCAAATCACGCTTACAGGTTGAAAACAGCTTTAGCAGTAACATATAACATTACCCGACAAAAAATCCCGGCACAAATTTTCCCCTCCTGACTTTGTTAGGAGGGGTTATCCGGCCAAGGGTTCGGTAGGCCGGATGGGGGTGGTTTACTTTTATTTTAATGCTTAAAAATCAAGAATGTAATAACTTTAAACAGCTTAGATTTCAAAAACCACCTCCCCCCGCTAAAGCGGAGTACTCCTCCTAACCAGGATGTAAGAAACTGGTCAGGAGGAGAAATTCTTGCTAATAACATCTTTTGCAATGATATGCAACATTACCCGACAAAAAATCCCGGCACGAACTTTCCCCGCCTGACTTGTTAGGAGGGGTCACCGGGCCGTTGGGTTTAGAAGGCCCGGTGGGGGTGGTTAAATTTTGTTTTTTTGCAAACCAATCCTTTGCCAACCCAAAAATCCTTCCTGATTTTCGGCCGGTTTTTTCAACTGATTTTTCAGCCAAAAGCTGGGTTCCAATAAATTAAATTTGCTTTTCCCACAGTTTTTCAATATATTAAGAACAATTTATCGACAACCATGGGAAATAATTTGAAACGAAATCAGATCCGGAAAAGAAAATTGTCACCTGCCCCTGTCTCTCCGCCAGAGCTAAAATATGCAGCCTGGATACATGGTGTCGCTGCGCAGGTTGAGCGGCCCAATTTGCTCATTGGTCACAGAATCAGTGTTTGCACAATTGATGAAGACGATGCCTGGCTTGGAATCTTAAGACAGGGAGATGGTACAAAATTCTATGGGGAAAAAAATACCACCAACTGGTTTCATTTTCCATTGAATGCTCCGGTTATTTTAAACGGAGAAAGGTTAAAACTATCAAAAATCTTTGTTTTCTTCAGGTGTACTGTTGCTTCCCAGCACGAAGACCCGGAAAGATGGTATGGTACAAAAATTCACAGTGTTCATGTATGGGATGGCGCTGAAAGAATAAAGACCTTTGACAATCTTGAGCTGTCCGGTTTGCATAAAACGATTAAGGAAAACGTCACTCAATTTATTCTGGAACCTGCCATACCTGTTTATTACGGAATCAATATTTCGGTAGGGGTTACGTTTTTTGGCCATTATATTACCTACAACAAAATTAAGTTTTACGCTGCCGGGGGAGATTTTATTTAATTGAAACAGTTTAATTAACTCAAAAAAAGTATTATGGCATTAGATGCAAACATGAGGTTAACCTCAGAAGTACAGGGCGAAATACAAGGTTCGGTCACAAAGGCCGGCAGGGAAGATTCTATAATGGTTATTGGCTACAGTCACGAAGTTGATTCACCCCGTGACGCAGCTTCGGGGCTTCCAACCGGGAAAAGGCAACACAAACCGTTAATTGTTACCAAGGAAATCGACAAATCAACGCCACTGTTAATGCTTGCGTTAATCAATAACGAGAATATAACGGATATGGAGTTGCGGTTTTGGCAACCTTCAAGAAGTGGTAAGGAGTTGCAATATTATACCATTCAACTGCAGAATGCCCGCATTGTAAACATACAACAGGAAATGCTGAATAACCGGTACCCGGAAAACCTGCGGCACAAAGAGAGGGAGCACATTTCATTTGTTTATCAGAAAATAGTGTGGACGTATGAGGATGGCGGAATTACAACAGAAGATACCTGGGAAGATAGTTCTGCAACTTCGGCGCTAAAAAAACCACTTAAAAGCCGGTTGTCCGGACTTATCGGATAGAAGTTGAAAAGACACTTTTTATAATCCCCCCGGTACTTAACGAAATCCCCAAGGTACTTTAGGTTTTCCCTTCGGTACTTAAAGCAATCCCCAAGGTACGCAGGCATTTCCCCTCGGTACGAAAGAAAATCCCCCCGGTACTAAGGAAAAGTCACAAGGGGAAAAGGCTTTTCCCCCAGGTACCCGCTTCCGGTCACAAGGGGCGAAAGGATTTTCCCTGTGTTCCGGCCCTAATCCCCCGGGTACTTGCCTGAAGTACCGGTTTGAACGGGAATAACCGGGGCAATTAAAAAACCGGAAACAGAAAATGTGTTTCCGGTTTTTTGAGCACTTACTCAGGAACTGCCGGCGAAGGTTTTGGTTTTCGGTCGGTGTTCCGGAGTTTTTTGATTTCGAGCACGAGGTTGTCTTTTTTCCCCAGTAATCCCGTAATCAGATCAACTGTGGCCGATGCATCGGTGTAGGCAACATCCAGCGTTTCCTGTGCCACGCGGGTGGCATCTTTGGCCGCTGCGGTTGTTTCACGCTGCCGGGCTTCGGCAGTTTCAGCGTCGGTCATTTTTTGGGTCAGGGTTGCAATTTTTTCTGCAGGATCGAAACCCTTGTCGGTGAGCAACTGCGAATTTTGTTGCATAATCACAATCAGCTGTGATACAAAATCGCGTTTTTTAGATTCTGTCATTTTTCCCATCTTTGGAAAGTTTTAATGGTTATACATATAATTATTAAACACGGGCCGCCTGAAAGCTTTCCACGGCAAAGGCGGCTTTTTTTATTTGATTCAAAGCTTTTCAACTGCTGTCTATGCCCCTGCACAGACCGGTTTCAACGTAAAACGGATGGTTATATGGGATGCGGGTTTTCACAGGTTTGGTTTTTATTTTTTAAAAGTGTCCAAGATTTTATTTTGTTTAGCGGCATCTAAAATAGAAAATGCAGTTTAATTATCAAAGTGTTACAGGAATAAATTTTTAACTTTTTGTATTTAAAGCTGCGAGGCACTGCCTCTCCCCGGAAAATCTCATGCAACGCTGTCAGGCCCGTTGGCTGCCGGACGCTGACAGGTTGAGGTTGAAAACAACGTTAGCAGTAACAAACAACATTACCCGTTAAAAAACCCCACTACGAGCTTTCCCCTCCTTTGGAAGGAGGGGTCATCCGGGCAGGGGTGCTGTAGGCCGGATGGGAGTGGTTGTTATTGTCGATTTACAAACTTTTTAAAAAAAGAACCACCTCGTCATCGTCATTCGACGTTGCCACTCCTGAGAGGAGGAGAAATTCGTGCTCAGGGCGTGTTTTGCAGTAAAAATGTTTAAAACCTGTCATTCAACGCTGTCAGGCCGCCGGCTGCCGGACACTGACAGGTTGAGGTTGAACAGCTTTAGCAGTAACAAACAACATTACCCGTTAAAAAACCCCACTACGAACTTTCCCCTCCTTTGGAAGGAGGGTCATCCGGGCAGGGGTTCGGTAGGCCGGATGGAGGTGGTTGTTATTGTCGATTTACAAATATTTAAAAAGAAGTAAGAACCACCTCCCTCCGGCAAGCCGGAGTACTCCCCGAGGTTTCGGGACAGGCTCTCCTATTGGGGAGGAGAAATTTGTGCTGATGGCAACTTTAGCAGCAGCACACAACATTAATAGCTATCTTCCCCGGCTGGCTGGTATTTTCCATTCTGGTATTGCTGCATTAAGCCGCCTCTTACCAACGGGTAGTTTGGTTGCAGAAGCAATAATTCCTCCCGGTGGTTCGGATTCTCCGTGAATTGATGGCAAAGTCTTAAGCCGTATCTCTTTTCCAAAAAAAATTCCTTCCCGATTTTAGTCCGGTGTTTTCTATCCTGATTAATTCATAAACACAAATATTGCAATATTTTGAGAAATTATGCTTGGTAATTCTTCCCATTTTTGGTGCTACAATTGTACGATGAGGTATTAAACCGCTTAATTTTATTGTTTTTGGTGCA
>Ga0334898_1004495_pt1 | contig 10332 bp, 11 predicted proteins | sample GraSluR3_MG_10_FD_207228 | JGI IMG/M metagenome (GOLD analysis project Ga0334898, IMG submission 207228) | Sludge microbial communities from methane-producing bioreactor in Wageningen University, Netherlands - Granular Sludge_3_08-R3 | ecosystem: Engineered > Bioreactor > Anaerobic >... | reverse complement strand
GATGATGCCTTTTCAAAATCCAATTCACTCTCTAATGAATTTAATCTCTGTATGTTTTGTATTGAAAATCTATCCATTTTAAATCAAATTTTGTTTACGCAACCATTTTTCAATCGTGCTTTTATTTCCTTTAAAAGTCTTGTCATACTCATCATGCGAACCAGTCCAGACAACCGTTGCTTCATTATCCTCAAATACTATCAAAATCATTGTCCGATGGATGCTTATATCAAAAAAGTAAAAACCATCGCTGTGTACACAATCTGCATCAGGTCGTGTTTCAATAATTTCTGTTTTTTTAGTCCATTGAGCCCTTTCAATATCTGAAATCAACTTGTCTATCGCAGAAGTCAATTTCTTATTCCCACGATTCTTTTGTTTGAGTTTAATCAGTTTATGTTTTCTTAGTAATTCCAAGTCTTATATCTTGCAACGACAAATATAAATAAAAGTTTCACAATAAATGGAACTGTCGTCTTGTTTCTTTGTAAATGTGTTTTAATCATTCATCCTATACGGCTTTCCCTTCATACTTGCCTTTAGTAGGCATTTCGTTATTTACTTTTAACCATTATTTTTTCTATTTGTCTCTTTCCAAATCCAAAATCAATAATAACGATATAAACTCCGTTACTTAACCCTGAAACGTCGATACTGCCAGTAAATATATGATTGTTATAAACAGCTGCTCCCAATGAATTTATAACTGTAACATTCTCTACAACAGTTTTATCCTCCGTTTTTATATATAGATATTGGCTTGCAGGATTAGGATAAATTTTAATTTGATTTTGTTTTGTGATTTGTTTAACTCATTGATTTCCTTGTTAATCAAAACGATTCCTTTTTCTACATCTTCATTCGTGTAAATCGTGTCGATTTCTACGATGCCATTTTGGGCAAAATTAGAAAGGGCAATTAAGTTTACTGTCAGAATCAGTACTAATATTTTCATAATGTTTCGTTATTCTTTATTATTAATGTTGACGGTTGGTATAAATAGAGTGCGGAAATTTTAAATGGGTCCCTGTCAGACCGCTAAAACCCCCGCCAGCCATAAACAATTTGTTAACGCCTTGTTTTTTATGGTTTATCATATGGAAATCCTACTTTGTCGAGAATTTCGTATTTCCATCTGTGTTTGTCATTATTCCACCTTTTACTTTGACTTCGAAGTTGCGCTACATCATCACGCATTTTTTTAACAACTTGCTTTTCTTTTTCAGTCAAGGTCTTAATTTTTCCACTAATAGTCAATTCTTCTATTTTTCTCCAACTTTCAATTTTATTTTCTATTCCTATTCTATGTTTTTGTTTTTCCCATTCCCATTCAATACCATTCTTTTCAAGTAACTCGCCAAGCAGTTCGATTCTGATTTCGCTTATTAAATCGTTTCTGTTTTCCCTTTCCTGCCTTGTTTTTAAAGTCATCTGGTCATTTAACCAATGACCAAGTGTGGTTTTTTGAGATGGTACTGTATTCGCGTTTTTCTTTTTGCTATAATAATTTTCAAGTTCGACTAAATTATCAGCCCATTTTTCATCTTTAGGTCTACTACCTGCGATGGAAGCATCCCATAAGAAATTTATTGAATTCATTTTATCCTCTTCGTATTGTGTCCATAAAGGTGTATAATTTCCTTTTCGTCTTTGTTTCTGCATTACACACCAAGTTGCAAGATGATAATAGGGATTTGATTTATTAGTGAATTGTGGAACATGTGTATATTTACTCGTTGGGGTTACTTTATTTCTATAGTCAACCAATTTTAGAAAATCTTTATCCCACTTAATTAATCTTTTTCGTAGAATTCCCACTCCGGAAAATGGAAAATCAACACTTCTCAATATTTTTTCAATATCTTTCGGTAATCCTTTTTTATTGAAAAGTGCGTGCATTTTCTGATACCAACGAAACAGTTCTCTATCCTCGGTATGTTTACTGACAATTCCTGATGGCTTGACGTCTTTTTTATAATTTATATATCGGTCGAGTAATATTTCGAATCTTTCGTAATCGCCTGAAGTAAAACGGCGTTCTTTGTATTTATTTTTTTGGTGTTTTTGTTCAAAGCCAGTTTCAATATCAAATTCTGTTATTTCGATACTTTCACCTTGTACTTCGTTGTTTTCTCCATCATTTATTTTTGGTTCAGTTTTTTTATCCCCGCACTTAAACTGATTAAAAAGTAAGTTCTGGCTTAATAGCTCATTTAGTAAATCATTGTCAAGACGCTTAAGTTTTTCGGAAGTAAGATTTAGTAAGTCAGCGTAGTAATCTTTAATCTCTCTAAGTACATTTTTTCCTTGTTTGTCTGAGGCAGTCAAGAAGTCAAGTTGAATTGATGACTCTACATTATTAACTATCCCTGAATTTGTAAGGTTTGAAGAGCCGATTATTATTCGTGTATGTTTTGGACCTTCAAATATGAATAATTTAGGGTGGTAAGTTATATACTCCCTTTTGTCGTGATATATGTATGTATCGATGTTTTCAATAATTAATTGCTCCAGAGCTTCTTTTGAAGTTCCTCTATTATCAACTCCAATAAAGAACCTTATTTGCTTAAAATTTTTCTGAGCTTTTTTTATATATGGCGCGAGCAATTTTACACCCGAAATTACAGCAAATGCAACAAATCCATTGAAAACATCATAGTCAGAACTTTCAAATGAAACAGTAAGTTGCTTCCCAACATTGTATTTGTTGTCAGAATCAAGTCCGTGTCCTAAAAATTTAACTTTCATCGTGTTTTGTCTTTTTTAAACTTGGGGTTAACGGTCACTTGTAAGTTGTCGTTGCGGATTTCGAAGAGCATTCCTATCTGAAGGACACGGAACTGCGAAACGAGAATCCAGCGAACGACACCGCATGAACCCCGCAATGCAATTTACAATTTATTGTGTGCAGTTTTTTATTCATTGGTTTCAAAATATTCAATTCCATATAGATTTAAATCAACATGACAAATGGTTTGTCTGATAAAGGTTTTTGTTATTGAGTTTGAATCAAAATGAAAGCGAAAAACTTTCTCCAAAACTTTTATAATATAGTCTTTCTTAATTTCATCTTGCTTAAGTTGGGTTATTGCTTGTAGTACATGTCGTAATTCAAGATTTTTAAGTTTCTTGATTTTTATTTTTTCTCTCTTTTTTAGTTTGTTATAAATTTCAGATATTTTATTTGCTGCATCTGAGCCTGTGTCCATATTACCATTTTTAAAACGAGAAAAATTCTTAGCTTCTTTTTTTAAACGTTGTTTTACATCAAAACATTTTTGTCCATGTTCCTTCTCAATTATTTTAAAAGCATCAGTCAATGTAATTTTAGCTCTATACAAATAAAAATATATGGGAAAATATGCACTATTCTCATGAAGGACTTTCCTGAAAAATTCGCAAGCAATATCTTCTTTCAATTCTTGCTTGAAAAATGCTCCGAACAGTTCATTTAAAGTTATTACTTGATATTTTTGTTCAATTATTTGAACAATGTTTTTACTGTCAGTAGGTTGTACATCTCCAATAAGTTTCAAGGCAGGAGCTCCATCCTTCTCTACAAATGTTCCTTCATTAATAAATTTTATTTTTGATAATAATTCTTCAGAAATTAAAAGTCTTTTATTATTACCTATTATTTCTCCGTCTTGAACATTTAAAAGTCCGATATTTTCAATTCCAATTTGAGCAATATTTTTGATGGTATTCATCCATTTTTCATTCAGTGTGTTGTAGTTGTGTTCAATAATATTTTTCAATTCTGGATATGAAATTTTTTTACTTTGCCCAGGATATCTATAAAAAATGTCACTTTCTTGGATTGTATTATCGGCTGATTTGGTTGTAACTACAGGTTTTGTATTACATTCATGGATATAAAGAAATCCTAATTCTTTTGTTTCAATTTCTTTTATGAATAATTCATATTTTATTTCAGGAGCAAAAAAGTCTAATAATTCTTGAGTCAAATCTTTATTGTCAAAGTCATGGAGCCTTCTGTCTTTTAATCCCACAATTTCACCATTGTTTTTTATTCCAAATATTATTAATCCACCACTGGAATTTGCAAAACTGGCAATCCATTTATGAAGTTTCTTATCTCTGCTTTTGGGGCTATGAAATGTTTCTTTAAACTCAATTTCAGTATGTTCTTTCTGAACAATTTTATTATTTGAAATACTAAAAAATCTAGTCCAGTCAAAATCTATTTCAAATGAATTTGTCATTAGTATTAGTTTATCTGTCAGTCATTTAAAATTGCACACAACTTTTTTATCTATTCCTATTTTCCCATTCCACCAAACAACCAGTTGTTGGATATATTCAGGTAAGGGTTCTCTTTAAAAATCGGTATTTCCACCGGAATAGTCCAAAGTTCCCTCCCTGTTTTTCCTGGAGTTTTAAAAATTCTTTGTTGAAACAAAATGCCGGGTGTTGTTTTCATTCGGTTACCGGTTGATATTTTGAAGTTTTAAAACTACACAAACTTTTGATTATGAACAACAGGACAGGTGTAAAAAAGATTTTGAGCTTTTGGTGAAAAGATCAAGATGATTCAAAAAAAATAATCTTTTGATTTTCATTATTTTATTTCGGGCATTCTGTACCCGTTTTTTAAGCGCTTCGAGTACATCCGGGAAAAGGAACCGTTCTCTTTTTTGAAAGAACGGTTCCCTCGGACAATAGAAAGTTTTTATATTTTCTTTTCGTGTTCAGCTTTACGAAATTCTAAAATTCTTTGTATGAGTTCCGTTGGCAGTGGTTTGTCGTGAGGAAACTGAATCGCGGATTTTGACACCTTTAATCCTTTTAAATCGGTCTCAAATTCCTTTAACAATGCTTCACTCCAAGGACTTGATATAGAAATATGTTTTTCATATGCACTATAATAAATCAAATGAAATTTTTCGCCTATTTTAAATGCCGGAATCTGATAGCTGATTACCTCCTCAGTTTCAGGTGCAACTTTATGAACTAATTCACGAATTGTTTGCATTCTGGTTTTGGCATCACCTGTAAAAGCATTGTGATACTCATCTACTGATTTGTAATTTGTCTTAGCCATTTTTCTCAATTTTATGATAATTAATATATGAAATTGATAGAACAACACCTACAAAAACTGGTGTCAAAATATAACCAATATTACCATCAACAACTGCGTGACTAATGATGGCAAATACTAAGTTGAACGTCAATCCTGCATATGCCCATTCTTTAATTTTTGGTGAAAAGTTTGGGATTATTATTGCTGTAGCTCCTAAAAACTTACAAACAATTAGTGCATATGCAAAATAATCAGGATAACCCAAAGGCTTTGTTCCTGCGTTAAAATTCTCAGGCGAGAAAATTAGTGTGCTTACAGGCATAATGCCTTCAAACAAGAAAATCACGACTGTTGCAATCCAAAAATAAATCTTATTTCTTTTCATTTCTCTTAAGTTTTAATGTTTCAATAAACTTCTCAAGTTTTTCCATTCCTATGGTAATACTTTCTTGGAAACCATAACTGAGTATGGTCTCTAAATCCTGCAAGGAATTATAAGTTAATACACTTTTCACCAATGTATTTTGATTGATTTCTGTAAATCTCAGTTCCCAATGTGTTCTTGGAAATTGTTTATTAATGTTACCTGCTTCATCGCAAAAAGCATCAAGAGCTGTAAAAATTTCAAGTCTTTGTATCTTTTGGTAATCAAAACAACACCAATTATTCTCACCATTTGGACCAATCATAGCATAAAGCCATCTTCCCCCTTCTGCAAAGTTCATTTGTTTCGTTTTTGTCTTCCATGGCTCCGGAGCCCACCATTGGTCAAGATATTCACTTTTGGTGTAAACATCCCATATTAAGGGTTTGTCTGCCGCAAATTCTTTTATAATCTGAATAGTGTTGTCTTCTTTGTTAACAATGAAGTCAAATTGTAAGTTTTTCATTTTTTCAGTGTTTTAATTGCTGAAATAAGACTATCTAAACGTTCAAATCGGTTTTCCCAAATCTTCCTGAATTGTTCTAACCATTTGTCAACTTCTTTCATTTTTTCAACTTCAAGTGAGTAGTAAATTTCTCTTCCTTGTTGTTCCTGTTTAACAAGTTCGCATTCAGTCAAAATCCGCAGGTGTTTTGATACTGCTTGCCTGGTAATGTCAAAGTTTTCGGCTATTGCATTTGGCGTCATTGCATGCAATGCAATTAAAGCTATTATTGCTCGTCTGGTTGGGTCAGCTATTGCTTGAAATATATCCCTTCTCATAATCGATATTTAATTTTACGAAACTAATCGGTTGCAAATATATGTGCAACTTTTCGGTTTCGCAAATTTTTCTTCATATTTTTTGTTGAAACAAAATGCCGGGTGTTGTTTTCATTCGGTTCGCAGTTGATATTTTGAAGTTTTAAAACCACACAATCTTTTAATTATGAGCAACAGGACAGGTCTAAAAAAACAATCCCTTGATTTTTATCCTTTTATTTCGGGCATTCTGTGCCCGCTTTTTAAGCGCTTCGGGCACATTCGGGAAAAGGAATCGTTCTCTTCGAAAAGAACGGTTCCCTCAAAAAACATGTTATAAAACATTTTTTACGATTTTGAAAGCTGGTAATTTGCAACTACATTTGAAAGCATACCAGAACAGAACAGTTCAATTGGAAATTAAAACGTAAAACACTAATTATCATGTATCTACTTGGATTCGACATTGGAAGTTCATCGGTTAAAGTTTCGCTGGTGAACGGAGAAAACGGCCATTGTGTGGCCTCTTCGTTTTATCCCAAAGAAGAAATGCAGATAACCGCCCACCAGTCAGGTTGGGCAGAACAGGAGCCGGAATTGTGGTGGAAAAACCTGAAACTGGCCCTGGCCGATGTATTGAAAGAATCGAAGGTAAATCCGGAAAACATCGAATCCATCGGTATTTCGTACCAAATGCACGGACTGGTGATGGTGGACAAAAACCACGAAGTGATTCGCCCGTCCATTATCTGGTGCGACAGCAGGGCTGCAGCTATTGGCGACAAAGCGTTTGAAGAAATTGGCGCGCAACGCTGCCTTTCCAGCCTGCTCAATTCGCCGGGCAATTTTACCGCCTCAAAACTGAAGTGGGTAAAAGACAACGAACCGGCACTTTTCGAAAAGGTTTACAAAATTATGCTTCCCGGCGACTACATCGCCATGAAACTTTCCGGTGAAATCCAAACCACGGTAAGCGGACTTTCCGAGGGGATTATGTGGGATTTCAAAGCAAACAGCCTCTCAGATTCGCTGTTTGAAAACTATGGTTTTTCAAAAGATATCATTCCTGAAATTGTGCCCACCTTTGCGGTACAGGCACAACTCAACCCGAAAGTAGCGGCAGAACTGGGACTTTCTTCCAAAACAAAAGTAAGCTACCGCGCCGGCGACCAGCCCAACAACGCGCTTTCGCTGAATGTACTGAACCCCGGAGAAATTGCAGCAACCGCAGGCACTTCGGGCGTTGTTTACGGGGTAAGCGACGAAATTAAATACGACCCGCAATCACGCGTAAATACGTTTGCCCATGTGAATCATTCTGCAGAAAAACCGCGGCTGGGTGTGCTGCTCTGCATCAACGGAACAGGTATTCTCAACGCCTGGCTGAAACGGTTGGTTGGCGAAAATCTGTCGTATGACGAAATGAATAAACTGGCTGCCGCTGTTCCCATCGGTTCGCAGGGCGTAACCATTTTGCCCTTTGGAAATGGTGCCGAACGCGTGCTGAACAACCGGAACATCGGTTCAGTTTTTAACGGAATCAACTTCAATATTCACAAAAAGGAGCATTTGTTAAGGGCGGCCCAGGAAGGTATTGTTTTTTCATTCAAATACGGAATGGACATCATGCAGAATACCGGCATCGATGCCAAAGTGATTCGTGCAGGAAAAGCAAATATGTTTCTCAGTCCGATATTCCGCGATACCCTTGCCGGAGTTACCGGCGCCACCATTGAGCTTTACAACACCGACGGTTCGGTGGGTGCGGCACGCGGTGCAGGAATCGGTTCGGGATATTACGCATCGGCAAATGAAGCGTTTGCGAACCTTACCAAACTGGAAACCGTAGAACCCGATGCAGGTAAGAAGGCGGAATACAAAAGTGCATATGAGAAATGGACAGATCAATTGAATAAAGAGTTAAAAAAATAAGCTGAAATTTAAATGCTAAAGCCAGATTTATATTCCATGATTTTACACACGGCTTAAGCCGTGTGCAAAAAAAATCATTAAAAAAAAGGCTTCAGCCGTTAACAGATATTATTCACAAATAATAAATTAAAAATGGAAGTATTAATCGGAAACAAAGAGTATTTCAAAGGCCTCGGACAGGTAAAATACGAAGGCCCTGATTCAAGAAATCCACTGGCTTTTAAGTGGTACGACGAAAACAAAGTGGTTGCAGGCAAAACCATGAAAGACCACCTGCGGTTTGCCGTGGCTTACTGGCACACTTTCTGTGCCGGTGGCCGCGATCCATTTGGGCCGGAAACAAAAACTTTTCCCTGGGACGGGGCCCGGGATGTGATGGATGCCTCCAAAGAACGGATGGATGCTGCATTCGAGTTCATTACCAAAATGAATATCCCGTATTACTGTTTCCACGACACCGATGTGGTGGGCGACGGTTCGGTTTTCGAAATTGAAAAACGCCTTGAAAAAATGGTGGAAGTGGCTAAACAAAAACAGGAAGCTTCGGGTGTTAAACTGCTTTGGGGAACGGCAAATGTTTTTGGAAATCCGCGTTACATGAACGGCGCCGCTACCAATCCTGATTTCAATGTATTGACAAATGTTGCCACGCAACTTAAAAATGCCATCGATGCAACCATCGCTTTAGGTGGTACTAACTATGTTTTCTGGGGCGGACGCGAAGGTTACATGACTTTGCACAACACCGACACCAAACGCGAAATTGAGCACCTGGCACAAATGCTGACCATGGCCCGCGATTACGCTCGCAAACAAGGTTTCAAAGGTACGTTCCTGATTGAGCCCAAACCCATGGAACCAACCAAACACCAGTATGATTACGATACCCAAACTGTAATCGGGTTCCTGCGTAATTTCGGTCTCGACAAAGATTTTAAACTGAACATTGAGGTAAACCACGCAACGCTGGCCGGGCATACGTTTGCGCATGACCTGCGCATGGCTGCCGATTCCGGTTTGCTGGGTTCCATCGATGCCAACAAAGGCGACTACCAAAACGGCTGGGATACCGATGAGTTTCCCACCAATATTTACGAAGTGACCGAGGCCATGCTGGAAATTCTACAGGCAGGTGGTTTTACAAACGGAGGTATTAACTTCGATGCAAAAACCCGCAGGAATTCCACCGACCTGGAAGACATTTTCATTGCACACGTGTCGGGAATGGATGTTTTTGCACGGGCACTGCTGGTAGCCGACAAAATTCTGACCGAATCGGATTACCTGAAAATGCGCAAAAACCGCTACGCTACATTCGATTCAGGAAAAGGCGCCGAATTTGAAGCCGGTAAACTTTCGCTGGAAACCCTCCGCGAAATTGCCCGCGAAGTGGGTGAACCGAAACAAATAAGTGGAAAACAGGAAATGCTGGAACAGTTAATTAACTGGTTCATCTAATAAAATGCATTGCACTTAGTTTCATTTTTCGTAACAAAGCCTGGCCGTTCAGATAAAGGTCAGGCTTATTTTTTAAGCCATTTATTACTTTCATCTAAAGAAAGAAAACATCTTCAACTCAATGAAAAACAACAGAATTTATGTTATTGCGGTAACTTTTGTTGCCACACTGGGTGGTTTGCTTTTTGGATACGACACAGCCGTAATTTCGGGAGCAGAAAAATCCATCCAGGCCTACCTCATCGAAAGCCAGGGCCTCAGCACCCTGATTCATGGATTAACTATTTCGAGTGCATTAATTGGGTGTATCATTGGAGGATTGTTTTCAGGAATCCTGGCCTCGAAATTCGGAAGAAAGAAAACGCTCCTGTTTGCAGCATTACTTTTTTTCCTTTCGGCACTGGGTTCGGGCTATCCTGAATTTTTGTTTTTTCAAAAAGGCGAACCTACTATTGGACTGCTCCTTATGTTTAATTTTTACAGGTTAATGGGAGGAATAGGTGTTGGCCTTGCCTCGGCAGCCTGCCCCATGTACATTGGTGAAATTGCCCCGGCAAAAATCCGCGGACAACTGGTATCGCTTAACCAGTTTGCCATTATTTTCGGAATGCTGGTGGTTTATTTTGTAAACTGGGGTATCGCCAGCGGCCAGTCCATCGAATGGATTAACGAAATCGGGTGGCGCCGGATGTTCCTTTCAGAAACCATT
>Ga0334898_1004492_pt1 | contig 10334 bp, 4 predicted proteins | sample GraSluR3_MG_10_FD_207228 | JGI IMG/M metagenome (GOLD analysis project Ga0334898, IMG submission 207228) | Sludge microbial communities from methane-producing bioreactor in Wageningen University, Netherlands - Granular Sludge_3_08-R3 | ecosystem: Engineered > Bioreactor > Anaerobic > Unclassified... | reverse complement strand
GAGTGACAACATGCAACAGGAGGATCCCATGGATTGGTACCTCAATGGGGATGTTGCTCCCGGAGGACGATTGAACTTTGTATACCAAACAAAATAATGTTACTTCAATCAGAGAGAGCAGTGCTTGTTGAAAATTGTGAATTGAGCACAAATGATGAAAAGATACATATGATTACGGTTTTCAAATGTTATAAGAATTGTAAAACAATCAACCTATGACAACTCGTCGTGCATTTATAAAAAAATCAGCTTTAGTAGGTGCAGCGGCTCTTGCTCCCACCTCAATGACAGGAATTAACTCTAAAAAAAAAGGTCCTACTTCTCCTGCAAGCATGAATTGCTATACGGTGAATATGAGGTCAGCCATGGATATACCTCTTATCAAACCGCGGAAAATCACGATCCCCGATACTGCTGGATTTAAAGTGTTGAAAGGTGATTTCCACATTCACACCCTCTTTTCAGATGGGCAGGTGATGCCTACTGATCGGGTCAATGAAGCCGTGCAAAACGGACTGGATGTGATTGCCCTTACTGAACACATTGAAGTGCGCCCCTTTTTCAGTAACGTGGGCAGATGGAAAATGAGTGATGAACAGGGTGGCAACTTCAATCTATCCTACGAAACGGCGAAACCGGAAGCTGACAAAAAAAACCTCCTCCTGGTACCTGCCACGGAAATCACTAAATTCCAAATGCCTCCCGGTCATTTCAACGCACTCTTCACGCAAGATGTGAACCGCATTGCTGGCGCAGTGGATGACTGGAAGAAAGTGTTTCAGATTGCTGCCGATCAAGGCTGCTTCCTGATCTGGGATCATCCCGGATGGGAGGCTCCCAAAAATGGAGGCATCGAAAAAGGTGCACCCTTACGTTTAACAAAAGCACATGAAGAGGCTTACCAACGCGGATGGTTACACGGCATCGAAATCTTCAACAGCACCGAACATTATCCCATTGTCTCCGACTGGTGTAACGAACGGGATCTGGCCATCTTTGCGAACAGCGACATCCATGCCAGTGAACTGAATCAGTATGGCATACAGAATACGGCACGGCCAATTACCTTGGTACTGGCCAAGGAACGTACAGTTGAGAGCGTGCGTGAAGCACTCTTTGCGAAAAGGACAATCGCCTGGGCTGCCAACATGATATGGGGTCGCGAACCATGGTTGCCAGAACTTTTTAATGCGTCGGTTGAGATCAATATGATAACTCCCGGAACAATAGAGTTGAACAATATCAGTTCTTTACCCATTACCGTCTCAGCCGGGGGAGCAGCTTTTCAATTGCCCCACAATAAAAACCAACAGATCTATTGTGCTGAAGGTATCAAGAAGCTGACAATATTGAACTGGATGATCGGAACAAATCAGCCATTGGAAATTCCGATTGGTTGAAACGAAATGAGAACCTGTAGGATAGCTAAAGAATATTTCGGTTAAGAACATAATGGGCAACATAATGGGCAAAAAATGGATCGTTTCGGGAATCCAAACAAACAAATTTTCCGGACAGAAAATACAGGGAGTAGCAATCGGTTTCGCAATGTGGACACTCCTGTTTATATCGATTGCCTGTTCAAGTGGGAAATTGGCATCCCTGAGGGTAGAATACGAAGAGACCCCGTTGGGAATTGATGTTGAGCAACCACGATTTAGTTGGCAGATGGAATCCCCCAAACAAGGTCAATCGCAAAAAGCTTATAAGATAGTTGTTACCGATGAGCGGCGTAAAGAGATGTGGAATAGCGGCAAAGTGGTTTCCGATTTATCTCTGAATATCTCATATGAAGGGGAACCATTGCGTCCCAGAACTGGCTACCAGTGGAGCGTGATGGTCTGGAATCAGGAAGATGAAATGTTATCGGCAGAATCAACTTTTGAGACCGGCCTGATGCAACCTTCCATCAAAGCTTGGAACGATGCGAAATGGATCGGCGGAGGGGACGATGATCTGGTTTTTTATCCCGATTACCTTCCAACATTCAACATCAATTATACCATTCAACTGGACCAGGAAAGTGGTACTTCACAAGCTGGATTCATTTTCGGAGCAAACGATCCCAGATTGATGGACAGAAACAAAAATATCTATAACCTACATAATGAGAGAAACGAGTCCTATGTGGAAGTAGAACTGGATATTTCCGGGCTGGAGAGTGGTGAAACAGCCTTCTTAAATATATATCGGGTTGGTTATGCCCCCGGTGATGTGAAAGATAAACCCTTTCAACGTTTGGCGATTGCTCCTGCGTTGATAAATCACAGTAACAGGTATGAACCGCATAACCTACATCTCAAAACGATGTATAGTGTGACCGATTTCTATGTGGATGGGGATGATGAGAATCACAAAATCGGATCAGTAACCATCAACCCGATTGGAGGAAGTTGGGATTTTATCACTTTCCCCCTACTTTGCGAGATCGGGTTCGCAGTCAAAACCAATCAAATTGCCAAATTCACACAGGTAGAAGTAGCCAATCACCGTGTACCCAACAATCTCCTCTTTGCAACAACCTCGGTGTATCAGGAACAATGGGCTCCTATGCTGGAGAATGATCACATCACCTACAAGAATGGCTCATTTGAAATAAAGGGCAACGATACCGGAGCACTCATTACCGCTAATATCCAGCGGAACTCGATGCCTATGTTACGGACCACGTTTCAATCCAATAAATCAACGATAAAAAAAGCACGCCTCTACGTCACCGCACGAGGAATTTACGAAGTATACATGAACGGAAAACGGGTGGGTGATGACTATTTTAACCCAGGATTGACGCAATACAACAAACATCATATGTACCAAACGTACGATGTGACAGATCATCTCCGATCGGGTGACAATGCCCTGGGGGTGATCTTGGGCGAAGGATGGTGGAGCGGTGCCATCACCTATATGGGCTATCTTTGGAACCTGTTTGGTGACAGACAATCGCTTTTGGCCATGTTGGTCATCACCTACTCCGATGGCAAAGAAGAAATTGTGGTCACTGATCCTGAAAAATGGAGTTATTACAACAACGGGCCGATTCAATACAGTAGTTTTTTTCAAGGGGAAATTTATGATGCCAGAAAAGAAACACTTATTGATGGGTGGAGCAAAAGCAGCTATGATGATTCTGCATGGAAAAAGGCAATTGAAATCAAGCCGGAAAACATTGTCTACGATAGAGTCATTGAACAGCATCAGATGCCGGCTGTGAATGATTTCGCGAATCTGAAATTGATAGGTCAACAGGGACAAACGGTCAAAAAAATCGACGAATTGACTGCTCTTAACATGGAAGAGGTCAGACCCGGGGTGTTTGTATACGACATGGGACAAAACATGGTGGGTATACCCCGCATTGAACTGATGGGGCTACCTAAAGGGAAACAGATCAAATTGCGCTTTGCAGAGGTCAAGTACCCTGATCTTCCCGAATTCAAAGAGAATGAAGGAATGATCATGCTGGAGAATATCAGAGGGGCTTTGGCGCAAGATACCTATATCACTAGGGGAGGCAAGGAATATATCCAACCGCGGTTTACATTCCATGGCTATCGCTACATAGAAATCACTGGAATCGATCAGCCAATACCACTGGATGCGGTAAAAGGGTTGGTACTGAGTTCCGTTCATGAACTTGCATCGAACTATGAGACCTCCAACAAGAAGATCAACAAACTGTGGGAGAACATCACATGGTCGAGCAAAGGAAACTTTTTGTCAATCCCCACCGACTGTCCGCAACGCAACGAACGCATGGGCTGGAGCGGTGATATTTCGGTCTTTTCACGCACAGCCACCTATCTGGCCTATCTGCCTCAGTTTCTCCGTCGTCATATGATGGCGATGCGTGACACACAACGTGAAGACGGCCGGTTTGCTGATGTGGCACCCATTGGCGGAGGATTCGGGGGGATCCTGTGGGGCAGCGCTGGCATCACGGTGGCATGGGAGAGTTACATGCAATACAATGATAAAAGGATGCTCGAAGAGCATTATGAGGCGATGAAGTCATATATCCACTACTTGTTGCAATACATCGATCCGGAGACAGGGATCATGACCGAAGGGAACCTGGGCGACTGGCTGGGACCGGAACAGGAGAAAAACGACAACTCCCTGCTCTGGGAAGCCTATTTTATCTACGACCTGCAACGCATGCATCGTGTAGCTACACTTTTGCATAAACAGGACGATGCAGACTGGTTCGGTCAGCTATTAGCCGAAAGGAAGCATTTTTTCAATCAGACCTATCTGGACCCGGTTAGTGGGAAGACCATTCACTCGGGATTCAGAGAACCCCATCGGAAAGGGGAAACAGTTGGGACACAGACCTCCTACCTGCTCCCCCTCGCATTTGACATCTGTAACGATACAATAAAAGAGCGAGTGATGAAGCAGTTGATAGCACGTATACAAAACACAAGTCAGGGAAAGGAGGACGAGACCTATGCTCCCTATTCACTTATGACCGGATTTATTGGCACAGCATGGCTCAACAGTGTTTTATCCGACCTGGGCCATACAGAAACAGCTTACAGGATTCTTCAGCATACCGGTTACCCATCGTGGCTCTATTCTGTGGAACAGGGAGCCACTACAATCTGGGAACGACTAAACTCCTATACCAAAGAAAATGGGTTCAGTGGCAATAACTCCATGAACTCATTCAACCACTACTCTTTTGGGGCAATTGGATCCTGGATGTACAACCATTCTCTGGGTATAAAAAGAGATGAGAACCACCCTGGTTTCAAACATTTTGTACTGCAGCCCAAACCTGATCCAACAGAGGAAATGACCTGGGCTAAAGGCCACTACGACTCAACCTATGGGAGAATAGAAAGTGAATGGCAGATTAACAGCAACCATTACTTCTATCGATTCAAAGTACCGTCCAACTGCACTGCAACATTGTACTTACCGGCAAGTAGTACCGACCTGATCCGGGAAGGGAATAAACCACTTGCATCATCACAGTATATTGAGATCCTGGAAGAAAAAAACGGGCAAGTGATCATGAAACTCCTGTCGGGAGATTATCAATTTCGTGTAAATAAAAGCAAATAAAACGAATGTAATTTATTAAAATTAACGTTTCAGAATTAACAAATTATATACCTGTTCAAAACAAATAACAAGACGATGAATCGTATGAATAGACGTAATTTTATAATGAATGCAGGAATTGGAACAGCGGCAATGGTATTGTCTCCAAATGGTATTTTCTCTCAAAGAAAAGAAGGAATTAAGAAAGTGAAAATTGGCATTATTGGAGGGAGATTTGGATTAGCATTTCAATTTCATGAACATCCAGGTTGTATCGTTGAAGCAGTAAGTGATCTCAATCCAGAGCGTAGAAATGCCTTGATGAATACATATCACTGTTCTAAAAGTTATGAATCGCTTGAAAAACTGATTAAAGATGCCAATATTGATGCGGTCTTTATTGCGACAGGTGCTCCTGATCATGCAAAGCATGTGATTGCATCACTCAATGCCGGGAAACATGTCCTATGTGCTGTCCCAGCAGCAATGAATCTTGATGAGTGCTATGCAATAATGGAAGCTGTGAAAAAGAGCGGACTGATTTATATGATGGCAGAAACGAGTGTATGGAGACAAAGTATGATTACAGTAAAGAATATGTATCATGAGCAATCTTTTGGTAATTTAATGAGTTATGCCGCCCAATATAATCATCCAGGACTTGAAACGCTATATATTGAAAATGGTAAAAAGACATGGCGCTACGCTTTGCCACCGATGTTGTATCCTACTCATTGTACCAGCTTCGTTGTTGGGTTAACAAGAGAACGATTAACTGATGTTTCCTGCATTGGGTGGGGAGATAACGACCCAATACTTCAAAAGAATCAGTACAATAATCCATTCTGGAACGAATCTGCTATTTTTAAAACGAGCAATGGACTGTCCTTTCCTGTAGAAATTAATTGGAAAGGAGCTTTACGAGGTTCTGAACGTGGTGAATGGCATGGCGATAAAACGAGCGTTGTCATGTCTCACGGTAATATGTCCAGTTCAGTACTTGTGAAAACAGGTCTTAAGATAGCAAAGGATGATGGAGGCTTTAATGTAACTGAAAACATTGTTGAAATGTTTCCTGATATCGATTGGTGGAAGACGGACGTTCTTCCTGAACCTTTGAGACATGCAAGTGGGCATGACGATTCACATTGTTTTATAACACATGAATTTATAGACGCAATAGCCAATGACCGAATACCAGAGGTTGATATTTATCAGGCACTCGCAATGACAGTGCCAGGTATAGTGGCACATCAATCGGCTTTAAAAGATGGAGAGCGTTTAACAATTCCATCATTCGATTAATAAAGAATCAACAAACATTTCTCTGACAACTGATAACCGATAATATGAAAAACATTATGAGACTGGTATCGGTCATTTACTTCCTTATTACTGCAATTACCGCTTATGGATATAATTCAGATAAATTCAATACAGTTTCTGATCTGCGTTGCGAAAATTTGCAAAATCCGCTTGGAATTGATACTAAGACTCCCTGTTTTAGTTGGAAAACGATTAGCCCTAAAAACGGGACTTCACAGAAAGCTTTTCAGGTCATTGTAGCCAGCAATGTAACAAGGCTAACAGAAAAAAGAGCTGATCTGTGGAACTCAGGTATAATTGATTCTGCTGCATCACTGTTTGTTCCCTATCAGGGTAAACAACTGGACTCCGGAACTGCAGCCTGGTGGATAGTGAGGATCTGGGATGAGAAAGGAGAAGTGTCACCATGGAGTGATCCAGCTAGATTCACAATCGGGTTGCTCGACGAAAGTGAATGGGAAGCTTCCTTTATCGCATTCAACAGTGAAAAAGGATACAGTGAATGTCCTCAATTATTCAGCACTTTTGAAGCAGATAAATCCGATGCAGCGTATTTTCTGCATGTCAACTCACTGGGATATCACGAGGTATATATCAACGGAGAACGTTTGGGCTGTGGGGTGCTTACGCCAGCTGTCTCACAGTTTGATAAACGTTCCCTGGTCAATACCTACGACATCTCCAGTTACCTGAAAAAGGGTAAAAATGATTTGATTATCTGGTTGGGGAGCGGATGGTACACTGAAGGGCTGCCAGGAGTGGTGAATAATGGACCGGTGGTCAGGGCTCAGTTAGAAAAGGTAGAAAACAATATTCGTAAGGTTATCTTGGCCACAGACCACAACTGGAAGGGGAGAGAAAGCAGTTATACCCGTCATGGTACCTGGCGTCCCCATCAGTTTGGAGGAGAGACAATAAATGGGGAAATGGTTAAGGGAGATCTGATAACACACAATAAAGAGAACCCCTGGAGGCCGGTTACGCTAACCGAAGTGCTGGCACATCAGGCAACACCACAAATGACGGAACAGAATAGCATCATCCACACTATAACTCCCGCCTCGGTAAATGAGATTGCACCCGATACTTTTCTGATTGATATGGGAACAAACCTAACTGGATGGGTAGAAATTGACTTTCCCAAATTACACAGATCACAGGAAATCAAGATTGATTATTGTGACTTCCTCCTGAATGGGAAAAATTTCAACGACCAGCATATATACGACAAGTATATTGCCTCCGGAGAATCACATGAGATGTTTGTGAATAAGTTTAATTATCACGGGTTCCGATACATAAGGATTACGGGATTACAGGAGATCCCTGAAATTGAATCGATTAAGGCACATCTTGTCCGTACTGGTTTCGAAACGGCATCTTCATTTCAATGCTCGGACAGAGATTTGAATGCCATCCACGATATGGTTCAGTATACGCTTCAATGCCTTTCTATCGGAGGATATTTCGTCGATTGTCCACAGCTTGAGAGGCTCGGTTATGGTGGTGATGGCAATGCATCCACTTTGACAGCGCAGACGATGTTTAACCTGGGGCCACTTTATAACAACTGGCTTCAGGCTTGGGCCGATGTAATCCGTGAAGATGGGAGTATGCCTCATACGGCCCCCAATCCATACAGCGCTGGAGGTGGTCCTTACTGGTCTGGTTTTATTATTACTGCATCGTGGCAGACCTATATGAATTATGGAGACAGACGTTTACTGGAAAGATATTATCCGGTGATGAAGCATTGGCTTGGATACGTTGAAATGCATCAAGTTAACGGTCTGTTGAAACAGTGGCCCAACACCAATTATCGGAACTGGTATCTGGGCGACTGGGCTACCCCTGATGGAATTGATCAGACTAATAAGTCGTCAGTTGACCTGATCAATAATGCATTTATTGTAGTTTGTTATGACCGTATGCATAAGATTGCTCAACTTTTGGGTAAACCTGAAGAAGCATCACTATATGCCTCCCAAAAGGAAGCACTTCAACAAATTATCCACAAGACTTTCTTTAATGATGTAAGTAACACCTATGGGACTGGAACACAAATTGATCTGGCTTTTCCGATGATTGCTGGAGTTGTACCGGAAGATAAATTGCAAGCGGTTGAACAGTCTCTTTATGATGAAACAGAGGTAAATCGAAAAGGGCACCTAGCTACAGGGCTGGTCGGTTTGCCGGTATTAACGGAATGGATTGTCAGTAATGGAGCTGCAGACCTGATGTACAAAATGTTGAAAAAGAGAGATTATCCCGGTTATCTCTATATGATTGACAACGGTGCCACAACCACCTGGGAGCACTGGAACGGTATGCGAAGTCATATCCATAATTGTTACAATGCCATCGGATCCTGGTTTTATCAGGCTGTAGGAGGAATCATTCCGGAAGAAAATGTTCCCGCTTACCGTAAAATACGCATTCATCCCCAAATACCGAAGGGAGTTACCTGGTCAAATACATCAAAGGAAACTCCTTTTGGAACAGTCGTAGTCAATTGGAAATTGAATGATGATACGATGGAGATGGAGATTCAGATTCCTTTAGGATCAGAAGCTGAGGTGGTGCTACCAGATGGAATCACAAAAATCAATATCAACGGACTTGAATATGGAGTATCAGTAAATAGAGAAAAAACAATGCATTTACAAAGCGGTAGATATTTAATGACTTATGATCCGAAACTATGAATGATTGACATGATAAAAAAACACCTCTAATTTTCTTCATTCTTAAATTGTTCCATGCTAAAATAGGTGCGCAAAAACAGCATAACCAAATAGAATCAAACAATATTAGTCATGACAAACAAAAATAAAATCTCCATTTTTCTGTTCACCCTGATCATTTCATTGCCACTATTTTCTCAGGAGAAAATCGAAACTACCGGGAAAATCCCAATCGTTGCATGGCATGGCATTTATTGTGATGACATGACTGAGGAGAGGTTCAGGGAACAAAAAGAAGCTGGGTTTACCATCAATTTCAGTTTCTGTGCGAACAATGAGCAATTGAAAAAAGCACTCGATGCCGCTGATAAAGCAGGCATGCAGATGATTATCACGACACCGGAACTACGTAGTGAGCCGGAAAAAACGGTCCGACAGTTTATGAATCATCCAGCCCTAGCCGGTTACTTTCTGAAAGATGAACCTTTGGCGTCCGAATTTGCTGAGTTGGGTGCCTGGGCAAAGAGAATTCAATCTGTGGATAACAAAAAATTCTGCTATCTCAACCTGTTTCCTACAGGAGGACAAGCACATTTCGATGCGTTGGGTGTGAAAAACTACAGAGAGTATATTTCACGCTTTGACAAAGAGGTTCCCTTACCATTTCTCTCATTTGATCACTACCCCATTATCAATGATTCCATCAAAGCAGAGTGGTATGAAAACCTTGAAGAATTTTCGGATGAAGCGAGAAAGGTGGATAAAGACTTTTGGGCCTTTGCACTTGCCACAACACATAATGTCCCCGGCGGCGTTTACCCTGTTCCTACACTGGCAATGTTACGATTACAGATGTACAGTAATCTTGCTTACGGAGCCCAGGGATTGCAATACTTCACTTATTGGACGCCGCTTGATAATTCCTTCTGGGATTTCCGACATGGTCCCATCGGATTGGATGGTAAACGTACCGAAGTATATGATCTGGTAAAGGAGATGAACAGAGAGATACAGCAGATCGCCGGGGTATTCCTTGGGGCAAAGGTCCTCTCTGTGCACCATACAGGTAATCAGATACCAACCAAAACACGAAGACTGACACTGCTCCCTGATAAAGTAAAAGCATTGGACACACATGGATCCGGAGCAATTATTTCTCAATTGGAAAATGACGATCAGAAATACATTGTAATTGTCAACAGGGAATATAAACGTGCAATGCAGTTAACATTCGTGGCAGATGAAAGCCTCCAGCGGGTACTGAAAGATGGATCC
>Ga0334898_1004488_pt1 | contig 10343 bp, 8 predicted proteins | sample GraSluR3_MG_10_FD_207228 | JGI IMG/M metagenome (GOLD analysis project Ga0334898, IMG submission 207228) | Sludge microbial communities from methane-producing bioreactor in Wageningen University, Netherlands - Granular Sludge_3_08-R3 | ecosystem: Engineered > Bioreactor > Anaerobic > Unclassified... | reverse complement strand
AAGGTTCTCAAGGCGAATCTTATCCAATAGGTTGTTCTTAAGCCATCGGTTTACTATGATAATCTTCCTTGTGTCAGACAATTGATTGTTTTGAAGGGAAAACAGGAAATGTATCCTCTTTCCTCTGGACTTTGTAATAATAAAATCCATCAGGTTGAAAATCTCAATATCAGCATCGTGTATGTTCAGCAAGCCGAAAAATACATGTTTCCTTTTGGAAAGTCCAACGAACTCTTCAGTTATGCCATTGAACAGCTTGAGCTTTGAATCCAACTGGTCCAGTCTGAAGACCTCAAAAGTATCCTTAAACCTAATTTTCATATTGTTGGATTCTGGATCAATCTTATATTGAATAAGAAGGGCTTCGCATAATTGAACAATGAATGCCTTGAAATGGTCTATGCTTGAAAAGTCACCCTGTCCAGCTTCAAGCAGATATGTCCTGCTGCCCTCAAGACTTCTTCTTCTGAAAAGCTCATGGATGTATTTCTTCTTGCCGATTCCTCCATTGCCTTCAACTATCAATCCTGAATAGCCCTTCTCGTATAGTTCATCAAATGAGCTACTGGGAAGAAATCTCCTGAAGCTCTGTGAATTTCTTTTTGGCAAAACAGATAATTGCAAAATTTCTCTTTCTCTTCTGAGGTCCCTTGGATAATCAATGTCAAATACACTAACCAAGGCATCCAAGTGGTCAGACAAGGATTTTCTATTTGCACCCTTGCCTTTTGTCATCAGATCTTCGATAATCTCCCCTAATACACCCTGCTTCTCAAGAGACAAGTCTGATCTTATCCCTGAGAACAACTTTTCCGCAACAATCCCAAGGGACCAGAAATCCGCTTGTGGGGTTTTCCCATTGCTTTTCCACCTGCCATCATGCTCCATGTTGTCACTGGTTTTTTTCAGATTTTCCATTTGCAGCTTGTAATGTACAGTGGATGCAATATTTAGAAGCTTCACGTCCCCTTCCTGACTGACAAATATCTTGTCAGGACTTAACACATCATAGGTAATGCCCCTATAATGTATGTAGTCCAGGGCTTCAATAATCTTCAGGAGGATTGAAATACGAGAATGGATGCTCAATCCATCCATGACAGCATCAAGGGTTCTCCAGGGTGTATATTCTGAAAGGATGTAGTACATATCTGGAGCAGACTCCTTGAAATCCAGTGTTTTAACCAGACCAAAATCAATTGTTGACAGGATACCCTTGTGGTTTATACTCTTATAGAAGTCGATATTTTTGATATAATCCTGAATCAGCTGTTTATGTTGATTCCCATCCAGGATTCGTACAAAGCTCTCTTGTCCAGTTTTGTCCAAAAGTTCACACACATAAGCCTTTTCCGTGTTTTTGGAGTCAAACTTTTCAATCAGTCTTATATTGTCATTTAAAAGCTTCATGTGGACCCTCCCTTGCTAGACTTCTTCCTTCATCCCCATATAAAGGTTTTTCAAGGCTGTACTCAATGTCTGTTTGTCCTCTTCTGTTACTCCCCTTAGCTTGTCATCGAGAAACTCTATCCTCTTTTCCAGTACCCTTGCAAGAATATCATGCCCTTCCTGGAGCACTTCCACCCTTACAACCCGTTTGTCCTGGTCGTCTTTTTTTCTTCTGACAAGGTTTGTCTTCTCCATCCTGTCAATCAGATCAGTTATGGTACTACAGGCAAGGTCCATATTCTGACTGAGTTCACTTATGGTCATCTCTCCATTGTTTATCAGTATCTGCAAGGCAGTGAACTGGGGAACGGTTATATTGAAATCACTTAGTATTACCCTTCCCTTTCTTCTGATTATATAATCTACCTTTCTCAGGTACTCTTCTATGGAATCAACGTGTTCCGACTTTTTATGTGTCATTGGCAACCTCCTAAACCAGTATTTTCAATCCTTTTGGTATCACCTTAAAGTGGGCTGGCAGCTTTCCGCCATATTCTCCATCAACATCAACAACCAGGGCATCCTCGGCATCCATACTAACTTCCCGGGTTTTGTAGTAGACTACCTTGGGGTGCCTAATGTGTTCTCCTGTAAGTACGTTGAGGAAAATATTTGCCAACTCGGCAATATCGGCATTCTTTATTAGGACAACATCCAGCAGGCCATCAAGAACATCTGCTTCAGGGGCCAATCTTTTGAATCCACCGATGGATGAACTGTTTGAAACAACAAACATCAGTATCTCTTCCTCCCCAGTATGCTCTTCACTTGTGATCTTTACCTTTACAGGCTCAAGACCCTGGCTCACAAGCTCCCTCAGGCCTTCCAGGTAATAGGCCATCCTCCCCAATACAGCCTTCATATCTGAAGGCACCTGGTATCCTACTTTTGTTAAGAGTCCTCCTGCTGCAACGTTTACAAAGTAGTCATCATTAACCTTGCCAAGATCCACTTCAATGATGTTCTCCTTTTTAATCATGTTGAAGAATTCTTCTGAAGTTCTGGGGATCTGGAGATAGTTGGCAAAATCGTTAACTGTCCCACTGGCCAAAATCCCCAAGGGTACCTTGTTGTCGCTGGTCATTATTCCCTTGACCACCTCATTTACAGTTCCGTCTCCACCGCAGGCAACTATCAGGTCAAAACCCTCCTTACAGGCCTCCCTGGCTTCAAACATCGCGTCATACTTTTTCTTTGTGAAGGATTTGCCTACAATGTAGCCATCATCCAATAGCATCTTGCATAGGTTGTCAATTCTTTTCTCCATGGCTTGTCTGCCAGAGGAGGGATTTATAATGAACTTAATCTTTTTCATACTTATTCTCCATTCCGTGCTTTGTCATATGTTTATTTATGGGCATATCACTTTATTATATTATACCAGTTATCTGCCACTTGTCCTAGTTATTTAAACAAGAAAAAAAGAGCCCCTTCGGGCTCAATTAGTACTTTTTAATGCTATCTCGCACTATTTCAATTATCTCTTTGATAATCTCAATGTACGATGTAACTGATTTGGCATTGAACTGAAATGCCAATGCCGTCTCCGCCAATGTCTCTGATAGTACATCCACAGTGTCTCCAACCTTGTGGCCAGTATTATCAATTACATTAGCCATGTCATCAATCTTGGTGGTTATTCCATTTACATTCCTAACCACACCTGTCAAGTCAGGTGACATGTCTGAGATCATTTTATTTGCTTCATTGGTGATCTTGTTAACATTCTCGGTAATTTCAGGCAGTTGCTTAATTGTCGCATCAATTTCATTCATGTTAGCTTCCAAAACGGTTTCCGCTTGACCGAGAACCTTATTGACATTCCTTAAAATAAGAAGTAAGTATCCAAGAACCCCTATGCCCAATAGAAACAGAACCAACTTTAGCAAATCCGCCAGCGTCAAGGTTACATCCATTAAAATCCCCCCTTAGATTTGCTATTTCTTGATTTCCTTCTCTACATCTTCCTTAGTGTCTTTGGCTACTTCCTTAACTTCCTCTGCACCTTTTTTTATCTCGTCAACTACGTCTTCTGCCTTTTCAGCAGCTTCATCCATTGCTTCTTCAGCTTCATTCTTTTCCTTCTTAGCCTTTTCCTTCAACTCAACCCAGCCTTTTTCAACATCAGTCTTTACCTTTTCCAGGTGTTCTTTGGTAGTATCAAGTTGGTCCTCAACCTTAACCTTTACAGTTTCTGCCACTTCCTTACCCTTGGTTGAAATTTCTTCCCTAGTTTCCTTGCCTGACTTTGGAGCAAATAAAAGTCCTGCCGCTGCACCTAATGCGGTACCTATAGCTGTACCTACAGCTACATTCTTGGCAGTCTCCTTTTTCTTGGCCTTTTCCATTTGTTTTCTCTTTTCCTCAATGATCTTATTCAATTTCATCATTATATCTCCCCTTTGTAATTTTTCTATACACACACTTTACCCCCAAAATATCTGTAATAATCAAACTTAGACAAATTATTTGCTGAACAGGCTTATTTGGGTTCATTTTAACCTGCTTATGAAAATAACCATCTAATTTGGAAAAAGGAGGAAAGTTTATATAAAACTTGGTATAATGTTATTTGACACTCTGGTCAAACAAGGAGGATAATGATGAAATCATTTTTGACTATAAAGGAATATTTTCTTGAGCACAAGAAATATTACATCATGGGAGTATTATGGCTAATAGTAATAGATGGAGTGCAACTGATTGTTCCCCAAATACTTAGAAGGCTTACAGATGACCTTCAGTTTGGAAACCTGGACCGTGGCAGGTTGCTTTTTTATGCCTTTCTTATTGTTGCCACAGGTCTGTTCATAGGAATAGGCAGATACTTCTGGAGGATTTATCTGATTGGAACTTCCAGGGAGATTGAGTATAAGCTAAGGAACAAATTGTTTTCGCATTTGTTGAGCCTATCCCCCAATTATTTCAACACCCATAAGACAGGAGACCTTATGGCACATGCCACAAATGACATCAATGCCGTTAGAATGGCCCTTGGGCCTGGTACCATAATGATAGTGGATTCAGCATTCCTATTGATGTTCTCCCTTATCATGATGGTTAGAACCACAAATCTAAGTTTGACGGCAGCAGCCGTATTCACCCTTCCCTTGATTATGTTTTTGGTGACACGATTCGGGAAGATAATCTACAAAAAGTTTAAGGTGGTCCAGGAAGCCTTTTCAGACCTTTCGGACATTACACAGGAAAGCTTTTCAGGCATAAGGGTGATTAAATCATTCGTACAGGAAAAGCTGGTTTCTGAGAACTTTAAAAGGGTCAACCAGAACAACTTCAATAAAAACATGGATCTGGTGAAGGTGCACGGTGGCTTCCACCCCCTTCTCCAGCTCATAAGCTCAATAAGTTATCTGGTTATAATATTCTATGGAGGACGGCAGGTAATCAATGGCTCAATTTCATTGGGGGATTTTGTTGCCTTCAACTCCTACCTTGGAATCATAATCTGGCCAACAAGAGCCCTTGGGATGGTTATAAATGTCCTTCAGCGTGGTGCTGCTTCATTGGACAGGCTAAATGTCATATTTGATGAAAAGTCTGATATTGTCCAAAAGGAATCGCCTGTGAAGCTATCCCCCCTAAAGGGTGAGATTGAATTTAGGGATGTAGCCTTTGCCTACCCAAACTCAAACCATGAGGCACTGACAAAAGTCAGCTTTAAAATTCCAGCCGGTAAAACTCTTGCCATAACCGGAAGAACCGGCAGTGGGAAAAGCACCATTGCAAATCTCATTCTGAGATTGTTCGATACAAGCACAGGAGAAATACTTGTGGATGGCCATAACATAAGGGATGTGTCACTTGATGACCTTAGGGGTAACATTGGATTTGTCCCCCAGGACAATTTCCTCTTTTCACAGACAATAGAGGATAACATAGCCTTGGCATATGACAGGAAACCAATGGAGTCAGAAATTATTGAAGCCAGTAGGATTGCCCAGCTTCACGATAATATCATTGAATTTCCGGATAAGTTCAAAACTGTCATTGGCGAACGTGGAGTAACCCTATCCGGTGGTCAAAAGCAGAGGCTCAGCATTGCAAGAGCAATTGTAAAGAAGCCATCTGTTTTGATCCTTGATGATAGCCTGTCTGCAGTTGATACTCAAACGGAGGAAAAGATACTCAGCGGTATCAGGAATTTTTCAAGAGATATAACAACTATCCTGATCAGTCACAGGATATCTACAGTCAAGGGTGCTGATGAAATCATATTCCTTGATGACGGTACCATCCTGGAAAAGGGCACTCACCTGGATCTCCTTGAAAAGAAAGGTGAATACTACGACTTGTACCAAAGACAATTATTGGAAGACCAGGTCAGAAGTGAGGAGGATGAAAATGGACAGACTTCATGAAGAAGAAGTGCTTGGAAAAGCCTATGACTGGAAATTGATGAAGAGACTCTTGAAGTATGCAAGACCCTACTGGGCTCTTCTTACTGTTTCCATCCTCCTGCTAATAGTAATAACAGGTCTGGAACTTTTGAATCCATACCTTGTGAAAATAGCCATAGACGACCATATCAGTGGATATAACAGGCCTCTGGTTCAGGTCCCATTGGAGGCAGGCCCCATTGAGGATGGTATTGTTGTAGACAATCACATCTATGTGTTGAAGGAAGAGTATGAAAACACAGGTAACTATCCTGTGAGAAGCATTGTACAGAGAGCCGAGGGCTACTACCTGGTGGATGCTGATGATCCAAGCTCTCCTGGGGAACTCCTGTCACAGGAGGATTATGGTGCCTTCAGAAGCAGGGACATCGAGGGACTGGACAGGGTAGCGAAGCTGTTTGCTGCAGTTATACTTCTAACCTTCCTTCTAAGCTACCTGCAGATATACATCCTAAACTACACAAGTCAGAAGATCATCTTCAAAATAAGGGAAGACCTATTCAACCATCTGCAGAGCCTTGCAGTCAGATACTTTGACAACAATCCCATCGGAAGGCTGGTCACAAGGGTGACAAATGACACAGAAACCCTTAATGAGATGTATACAAACGTATTAGTCAACCTTTTCAAGGACTTTTTCATGCTGGCTGGAATAATGATAGTAATGATTAGATTGAACCTCCAGCTGGCACTGGTGTCCTTTGCCTTGATACCGGTGATACTTCTCATATCAATTGTATTTAGGAAGTATATCAGGGAGGTCTACAGAATCAGCAGGGTGCAGCTGGCCAAGATCAATTCAAGTCTGAATGAGAACATATCTGGAATGAGAACCATACAGATATTCAAGAAGGAAAGGAAATTCTTTGAAAACTTTGACAGTATAAACAGGGACTATCTAAATATCCAGAAAAAGGAAGTCACATATTTTGCTATATTCAGACCTTCCATTGAAGTGATAAGATCACTTGGAATCGCGCTTTTGGTCTACTATGGCGGTGGTAATGTAGTCTCGGGAAGTATCCAGTTTGGTGTCCTGTTCGTATTTATAAACTACCTCCAAAAATTTTATGAACCCATTATGGACCTGACTGAAAAATATAACATACTCCAATCTGCCATGGCTTCCAGTGAGAGGATATTCAAAATTCTAGACACCGATATGAGAATCGAGGACCCCCATACTCCAGCAAGAATTGAACATTTCAAAGGAGAAATCGAATTTAGGAATGTATGGTTTGCATATAATGATGAGGACTGGGTATTGAAAAACATAAGCTTCAAAATCAAAAGGGGTGAATCTGTTGCTATTGTAGGAGCCACAGGTGCCGGAAAAACATCAATAATTAACCTATTGACAAGGTTCTATGATATCCAGAAGGGTGAAATACTCCTGGATGGTGTTAACATAAGAAGCCTGGACAAAAACACCCTCAGACAGAAAATTGGAGTTGTCCTCCAGGATGTATTTATATTTACGGGAAATATCAGGGACAATATCAGACTTAACAAGGACATCAGTGATGACAAGGTGATTGAAATAGCAAAGCATGTCAATGCCCACAGATTCATATCCAGATTACCACAAGGTTACGATGAGCCGGTTATGGAAAGAGGGTCTACCCTCTCATCAGGAGAGAGACAGCTAATGGCATTTGCCAGAACCCTCGTTTATGATCCCCAGATTCTGGTTTTGGATGAGGCTACCTCAAGTATAGACACTGAAACCGAACTGTTGATACAGGATGCACTTCACAAGCTTGTGGAGGGCAGGACCTCCATAGCAATTGCACACAGACTATCAACCATTCAACATTCAGATAAGATTATCGTTCTTAAGCAGGGGGAAATCAAGGAAATGGGTTCCCATCAAGACCTGCTTAAAAATAAAGGTCTCTACTATAATCTGTATCAGCTTCAATACAAGGAGAACTTCCAGTAAAGCTGAAAATCCCTTGATACTTTCACTCTTGCAGAGGGATGGCATTAAGGGTATCATTGAATTAAGAAGAATTAAAAGACAGGAGTTGTAATTAATGTACGATTTTCATATTCACAGTAATTTTTCCCTGGACTCCAAAGCCACCATGGAGTCCGTAGTCAAAACTGCCCTTGAAAAGAACCTTAAGACCATTTGCTTTACAGACCATGTGGATTTTGAAGCAACTGAAGATAAAATCGATCTTCTTTTCAGACCTCTTGACTATTTTAGGGATATTAATAGGGTCAAATACAAGTATAGGGACAGGATTGAGATTCTTACAGGGGTTGAAATTGGAATGCAGCCTGGACTTGAAGCCCGTTATGACTCCTTTATTGAGGAGAATGGGTTTGATTTTGTCATAATGTCCCTGCATACCATAAATCGCAAGGATATTTTTCATGACTACAGCAGCACCGAATTGTCCTCCTCTGAAATCATATCAAGGTATTACGATGAATTGCTCTACTGTGTGAGATCCTATGACAACTACGATGTTTTGGGCCACATAGACTTTATTGACAGGTACATAGATGACCAGGACGTCATTAAGAAGTATGACCTTTATATGGACAAGATCGAAAGCATACTCAGGACAATCATAGACAAGGGAAAAGGTATTGAGATTAACACTGGTGGTATGAGGTACGGACTGAATGTACCCCACCCCAAGCCATCTATCCTAAAGCTTTATAAGGACCTGGGTGGAGACATCATTACCTTTGGATCGGATTCCCATGTGGCTGACCATGTTGGCCATGAATACCGTTCCAGCGAAAAGATGCTCAAGGAAATGGGATTTAAGTACATCTATTTATATAGGAACAGGAAAAAGTTCCCGATACAGATTCAATAAAAATAGTGAAAATCAAGGTGAAAATGGTAAAAAAAACACCTGAAGGTGCATTGTAAAAAAAAAGCGAAAAAATTCTATAATCAATAAATAAAAACCCTTGTAAAAGGGTTTTTATTTTCAGATTAATTCCCGCAATGCCGTCCTCTCGTCTAATTCAGACCCGCGTAAGTGCAGGTGGGTGTCTAGCCAAAAATTTCTAACTTCCCCTCATAGAGGGCTTGTTATCCACTTTCGAACATCTGACTCCCGTATTTAATATGTCGGTTGAATTATATGAGAATAACGCACACCGCAGAAACATTCCTTGAGTACATTATACTACTTATTCCACTGTACTTCAATGCATTCAACTAAATTTTTGAAGATTTTAAGAAATTTAAGAGATTTTTCATATCTTCCGGCATTTCTGCATGCAAAGATATCATTTCATCTGTTCGCGGAGAAACAAATGACATTCCATAGGCATGAAGTGCCTGCCTGTCTATGTGACTCTCCCCATGTGAGTATAGATGGTCTCCCATAATTGGATAGCCCATGTGAGATAGATGTACTCGTATCTGGTGTGTCCTTCCAGTGAGGAGTTCCAGCTCCACCAAGGTCCCTTCCCCCACTCTCTCCAGCACCTTGAATCTCGTCACTGCCTCCGCTCCATCATCCCTCACAACTTGTCTGATGCCATCCTCACCCTTGCCCAGAGCTAGGTTTATTTCCCCCCAGTCCTTAGTGATATTTCCGTGGACAATGGCCAGATACTTCTTCACTACCTTACCATGTTCCATTTGGGCTGCAAGCTGTTGGTGGCCAAAGGAGTTTTTGGGAAATATTATTATACCTGAGGTGTCCCTGTCCAATCTATTCAGGATTCTGACCTTTCTTTTTAGTCCGCACTCCAGAAAGTAGCTGGCCACCCCATTTGATAGGGTACCATCAGGATGGTTGGGAGTCGGGTGTACCAGGGTGAAGGGTTCCTTGTTTAAAACCAGAAGATCCATGTCCTCATATATTATCTCCAACTGCATCTTCTGGGGCTTCATGTCACTGTCCTCATCAGCTAGCCTAATGCATACTTGCCTATCCATGGGTACAATTTCTCCACCCTTACATGTGGAATCCCCCATGGAGATGTCCCCGTTAATCAGGGCTCTCCTTATCATCCTACCCGATAGCCCCTTTTCCCTTAGGAAGGAAGTCAGGTCTCTTGGGGCTTTTTTATTTGTAAATACCAGTGTATTAGGATCTTCTTTATGCATTAATCTTGTCCTCCATATCTTTTATTACTTCTTGTGATGTGTTAAAATCATTATATCAGGATTAAGGGTGAAGTTAAGTTTTGAATCAAAAATTGAACTCAAATAGTCTATAATACAAAGGGTGTGTAATATGAGTGATGAAAGAATAATCAACATTATTTCAAATAGAAACTATGAATCCAGAAAAACCAAGAAGAATTTAATGTATAAGCTTAGAAAGAACGGTTTTGAACCTTCTGAAACCTACAATGACAATGCTGAGCTGAACATCTGCATTGGAGGTGACGGAGCCTTCCTAAGGGCAATCCATAGGAATGCCTTCCCTGAAACTCCCTTTATAGGTATTAATACAGGTCACCTGGGATTCTTCCAGGAGCTGGTTCCGGGTG
>Ga0334898_1004487_pt1 | contig 10347 bp, 7 predicted proteins | sample GraSluR3_MG_10_FD_207228 | JGI IMG/M metagenome (GOLD analysis project Ga0334898, IMG submission 207228) | Sludge microbial communities from methane-producing bioreactor in Wageningen University, Netherlands - Granular Sludge_3_08-R3 | ecosystem: Engineered > Bioreactor > Anaerobic > Unclassified... | reverse complement strand
GACCCAAACGAAGAAGTGGAACAGTGCACGAGCCACTGGACTCTTGCCCTTCACATTCTGGTAGACACCCGACTTCACCGCTTCCCAGATACGGGGAACCGATCCCATCCAAGCAGGATTCACCCGCTGCAGGTCGACCAGCATGATCTTTCCGATTGGCTTCGAATAGGCGATTGTGGACGCTTGCGATACGATCACATACTGAAGAATACGTTCGAACGAATGCCAAACCGGCAACACGCTCAACCAGCGTTCCCCTTTCTGGAAATCGATCACCTTGGGCAGCTGTTCCAACTGGAAAAGGAAATTTCGGTGGGTTAGCATCACACCCTTCGGCTCACCGGTGGTTCCACTGGTGAAGATGATCGTAGCGATATCGTCATCCTTACCCTTCGCCATCTCTCCTTCGACAAAATCGGGATGTGAAACTTGGTGCTCCTTCCCCATTGCAACCAATTCCGTGTAGGTGAGGATGGTGACCGTTCCGTGTTCCTCCAACTCCTTGGATGCATGGTGTGTGGTGTCCATAAGGATCAGATGTGTGAGCTCGGGCAAATTGCCGGTGAGATCGAGAATCTTCCTTGCCTGTTCCGAATTCTCGGCGAAGCAGACCTTGCTGGAGGTGGTCTTGAGGATGAACTCCAGTTCATAGGGCATCGCATCCCTACCTCTCGGTACGTCGGAAGCACCCAGGGAGAGTATCGCCATATCGGCAACCAACCACTCCTTCCTGTTGTCGCTGATGAGTCCGACCGGGTCCTTTCTTTTCACTCCAAGAGTGGCGAGTCCTGCGGCCAAATCCAACACCTCCCGGTAAAAATCGCGGTACGTGGTGGGGATGAAGGCCCCATTGTCGTCCTTTGAGAGTTGGATTTCATTGGCACCATATTGATTCACTATGGTCTGCAACAGTTTGGGAAGTGTATCGTACATGTTTGTCTCCTATGGATATGTCAAACTATAATTACACAATATTAAAATTTGTCAACATCAATATATCGGGAATTCTTACACAGGGCAAGAGATTGTACCTCCAGTTCCTATTATTTTTGACAGATTTAAAGAAAATATCTAACTTGACACAAAGTGATAAAACCGTCAGGATAAAACACAGGGAACACCGAGCCGAAACGGGTTCCCAAAATAAATCACAAAAACGGTCCGACTTGTTATATACTTGACCTGTCGAGACCAACGGTACCGTGGAAACCACGACACCAATGGAGGTCCTGCATGAATCGAGTCTTGGTACGTGACGATGAATGCAAAGGATGCGCCGTCTGCGTCTCCGTCTGCCCACACCATTGCTTGGCCATGTCCGGCAAGCTCAATGCCAAGGGATACGAATATGTTCAGTTCATCGACCCGAGTGCGTGCACCGCATGTGGGCTTTGTTTCCTCAGCTGTCCCGAACCCGGGGCACTTGCCGTACTCACCGGCGGGGAGGACGACTAATGGGCCGAAGATTGATGAAGGGAAACGAAGCGGCGGTGCATGGCGCACTCATGGGGGGATGTACCCATTTCTTCGGGTATCCCATCACTCCGGCGAGCGAGATAGCCCAAGCGGCAGCCTATTATTTCACCGCTTCAGGTAGACATTTCTTACAGGCCGAATCGGAAGTCAGTGTGATCAACATGCTCTACGGTGCGGCGAGCGCCGGAGCCCGGGTGATGACCGCATCGTCCGGTCCCGGTATCGCACTGATGGGTGAGGGACTCTCCTACCTTGCCGGAGCACGCCTTCCCGCGGTGGTGATCGATATGCAAAGGGCAGGCCCCGGATTGGGAAACATCTGGCCAGAGCAAAGTGACTACAACATGGTGGTGAAGGGAGGGGGACACGGCAATTATTCGAATATCGTGCTGGCGCCAAATTCGGTACAGGAAATGTTCGACTTCACCAAGAAGGCCTTCACGATTGCAGACACATACCGGATGACCGTATTCATCCTCAGCGATGCCTATATAGGACAAATGATGGAACCGGTGGAGATTTCGGGGCCCGTACTCCATTCACAAAGGAAGGACTGGGCCGTATACGGTGATGCCGACAGCAGAGGCAACCTGATCTCCTCCATCCATATGAGTCCCGAACTGCAAAGGAACCACAACGAGGAATTGCAGGCGAACTACAGGAGAGTCGAAGAGGATCTGGTGGATTACGAAACCTATATGGTGGACGATGCGAAGATCGTGTTGGTCGCATATGGAATTTCGGCACGAATATGCCATTCCGCCATCCACACCTTGCGTGAGAAGAACTTGAAAGTCGGTCTCTTGCGACCGAAAACACTCTTTCCCTTCCCCAAGGAAGCGATCCTATCTATCGCCAAGAAGGGTATTCCACTCATGGCGGTAGAACTCAGCAGCGGACAGATGGCCGACGACATCGAACTGGCGAGCAAAGGACGTTCGACGGTCCATCGGCATCTCACCATGGGAGGAGAAACCCCTACGGTGGCCGAAATCGTCGCAAGAGTGGAGAAGGAACTTGCTTCACAACATGAGGAGAGTGGAACATGAGTGAAACGAAATACGGCAAGGCACGATCCTTCTACGATTCGTATGAACGCAAGGGCGACGACACGACGAGTACCCACTACTGCCCCGGGTGCGGACATGGGGTGGTCCACAAGCTGATTGCTGAAGCGATCGATGAACTGGGTATACAAGACCGGGCAATCTTCCTCTCTCCTGTCGGTTGCGCGGTATTCGCCTACTACTATTTCGATACCGGAAATATCCAATGCTCACATGGAAGGGCTCCCGCGGTCGCCACAGGAGTGAAGCGGACGGTGAAGGATGCGATTGTAATCAGCTACCAGGGGGATGGCGATCTGGCGGGGATAGGAATGACCGAGATCATGCATGCGGCGAACCGCGGGGAACCTGTCACCGTGTTTTTCATCAACAACGCCATCTATGGCATGACAGGCGGCCAGATGGCGCCGACCACACCCCTTGGACAGAAAACGCTGACCACTCCATTCGGGAGGGAGGAGCGACGGGATGGGAATCCGATCGGAATGGCGGAAGTCATGCAATCGCTGAAAGCCCCGGTATACATCGAACGTTGCACGGTATCGTCTCCCGCTCATATCATGAAGACACGAAAAGCCATCCACAAGGCATTGAAGGCCCAAATGGATGGATTGGGTTTTTCCTTCGTGGAAATCCTCTCACCTTGTCCGACCAACTGGCACATGTCTCCTGTTGAGTCGCGAAAATGGATGGAAAGTGAGATGGTCCATCAATTCCCTCTCGGCATATTCCGTGACATTACAAAGAATAACGCCTCGGCAACACCTTTTGCAGAACCGCAGATGATGGATGATGGACAGTTGATCGATTTGCTCAGCGGTGAAGCGAATGTACCCATCGTCCGCGAAGATCCACTTGAAGAGACCCAAAGGATAAAGATCGCCGGATTCGGTGGCCAGGGAGTCCTTTCTGCAGGGGAACTGCTTGCCACCTGCGGCATGATGGAATCCTTGGAGGTCTCCTGGTTGCCCTCCTATGGTCCGGAAATGCGTGGAGGGAGTGCGAACATCAGCGTGACACTCTCGAAAGAGGAGGTCGGTTCGCCATTGATCGACCATCCGAACGTGCTTGTGGCGATGAACGGACCATCACTCGACATGTTCGAACCCCATGTGGTTCCCGGATCACTGATATTGGTGAACTCCTCTATCGTGGAGCGGAAAGTGGAGAGGTCGGATGTGAAGGCCCTCTATATCCCGGCAACCGAGATCGCACGGGAAGCGGGGTTGCAGTCGGCCGCGAATGTGGTCATGGTCACCGCATATCTGCTCGAAAGTGGTGTGATGCCGCTTTCCACGCTCGAAAAATGTATCCCTTTGGTATTGCGGAAAAAGGAATTTCTCGGTAAAAATCTCGAGATAATGGAGCGAACGAAAGCATTTCTGCGGCAACACACCTGAGATGGTGGAGGGAGAGTCATGCGAACCACATCGAAATTGGTACTGGCGATAAACCCCGGCTCCACCACGACGAAACTCGCATTGTTCTCCGATATGACGGAAACCGCCCAAGTGTGTCATGACCATGATGCCGAACAATTGACCAAGTTTCGGACGGTATTCGAGCAATTCACCTTCCGTCGCAATTTGATCATCTCCTTCCTTGCGGAACACAAGATACAACCTGGCGATCTGGCCATGGCCATGGGACGGGGAGGGCTGTTGCATCCCCTGCCCAGTGGAGTCTATAGGGTGGGACATGCCATGCTCAGGGATCTGCAATCATGTGTCTACGGCGAACATGCCAGCAATCTTGGTGCGCCATTGGCCGATGCCATCGCAAAACGGTTCGGGTGTGAAGCGATGATCGCCGATCCTGTGGTGGTCGACGAGATGATCCCCGAAGCCAGGATTTCGGGACTTCCCGATATCGAAAGAAAAAGTATTTTCCATGCATTGAACCACAAGTATGTCGCACGGAAGGCGGCCGCCCAATTGGGACGGCGTTACGAGGATGTTCGCCTCATCGTTGCCCATCTTGGCGGAGGAATATCGGTAGGTGCCCATTTCGAGGGAAGAGTGGTCGATGTGAACAATGCACTTGATGGTGAGGGACCATTCACCCCCGAAAGGTCGGGAGGACTCCCCGTCGGGGACCTGGTGAAGCTGGTCCGTTCGGGAACCTATACCTACCCGCAGCTGCGCAAGCTGATCACAGGCAATGGAGGGCTATTCGCCTACCTTGGGACCAGGGATGTGAAGGAATTGGCCGAAAAGGCCCGAACGGGTGATGAGGCCTCATTTTGGATCCGTGCACTGCTGCATCAGGTGTGCAAGGAAATCGCATCCCATTTCGCGGTATTGGAGGGCAAGGTCGATGCGATTGTACTTACCGGAGGAATCGCGAAAAACGACATGATGATGGGTATGGTGGACAAGAAGCTCGGCGCCATGGCTCCAATCATCATAGTGCCGGGAGAAGGGGAGATGCAGTCATTGGCTGAAAACGCGTATGCCGTGCTCGCGGGTGAGCGGGAGGTGATGGACTATGAATGAAACACACAAAGTGGTTGCGATCGTAGGATCGGTACATGTGGAGAGTCTGCGTACGATGCAGGAGCTTCGTAGCAAAGAGGATATCGAATTCACACTATTCGGCAATGAGAAGGAAACAAGGCAACTGGCAAAGGATTTGAAGATCGACCTCCAGGGTGTCTCCATCATCGATACCGATGATGAGGATTCCTCTTGTCGCAAAGCGGCGGCAGCAGCCGGGGAAGGTTCCGTCCATGTCTTGATGAAGGGTTCGGTCCATACGGCATCCTTTCTTCATGCCATTCTGGACAAGCAGTTGGGACTCTTGCCCGAAGGTACCCTATTGAGCCATATTGCTCGACTTGAACTGCCTTGGTACCACAAGCCGCTGTTCCTCACCGATGCCGCCGTGTCGATACTGCCCGATTTGGAAAAGAAGGTCCTCATAGTACAGAATGCCCTCATGGTGGCACGGGCGGCACACGTGGCACGGCCAAAAGTTGCTCTCGTATGTCCCGTCGAGACGGTGAATCCAAAGATAGTCTCCACCACCGATGCCTCCCAGATCGCATTCCTGCACAAGAACACCGATGTATTCGGGGATGCCGAAGTCGAAGGTCCGTTTGCCCTCGATGTCGCCCTGTCCAAGGACGCGGCCCGAACCAAAGGAATAGAGGGTGAAGTTCCCGGCGATGCCGACATCCTGGTGTTGGGAAACATGGATGCGGCGAATGCGACCTACAAGGCCTTCCTTTCGGCGCCATCGGTGCAATCGGCCTCAATCGTGGTGGGAGCCAAGATTCCCATCGTACTGACCAGTCGCTCTGAGACGATGAAAAGCAGGATGACATCGGTGAGATTCGCACTTTCTGTCGCTGCCGGGTAACAAGACTCTGGTAGCAACATGATTCACATGTTACACTTGCTCCCGTTAAGGAGCTGAGGGTGGACGAGTCTTTTTACCGCAACATTTTATTCGACTCATCGATGGGATATGCCCTGTTTTCCGTGGTTCTGGACGATCATGGCATGGGAGTGGATCTGAGGTGTGTGGAGGTGAATGCGGCCTTCGCCCAACTGTTCTCTCTGGACGAATCCCTGTTTCCCGGCAACAAGTTCTCTTCCCTCCTTCCCGAAGTATATGAAGATGAGGACAGGTGGGTATCTTCCCTGTATCGCGTGGGTCGTTCGGGCATGAGTCTTCGTGTGGTGCAACATATCGGGCATATCGACAAATGGTTGCATGTGCGGGCAAGTGCTCCGAAGTCTGACATGGTAGTTCTGTTTGCCACCGATGTGACCAGTGAGATCGAACGCATCAAATTGCTCGAGGGTGTGGTGAACCTGACTCCCGCACTGTTGTTGGTCTGTGATCTTGCGGGTAAGATCATCATGGTGAACGACGAGTGGACCGAATCCATGGGATATCCGAAATCCACCCTTCTCGGTTCCGATATTCTTGAATATGTCCATCCCGACGATTTGCAAAGGACGACTGAATTTGTCGAGGGATTGCAGGTGCACGGTGAAATCAAGGATTTCATCAATCAGTATCGTCATATCGATGGATCCTATCGTACGTTCGAGTGGAGAGGATTCGTGAGCGACAAGCTCATCTACGGCTCGGCAACAGATATCACCGAACGGTTGGCCGAAGAGAGGAAGAAGAGCCGTGAACTGGATCTAATGAGTCTCTTCTTCGACCAGAGTATCCTTGGCATGCAGATGATGATGTTCGAAACACCGGTCGATTGGAAGCATGTCGAAGACAAGGAATCCATGATGGAAACCATCATGGCCACCACCAGGATCGTGAAGGTGAACAAGGCCTTCCTGGAATTCTCTGGACTCGAAGAACATATGGTGTTGGGAAAAACGATTTCCGACATCTATCCCTCCGAATCCGAACATTTGCGGAGCATGTGGTGGGAGTTGCTCGAGCAAGGAAAAATCGATAGTGAGTTCGAGACCAGAAAGCTGGATGGGACGCCGGTGTGGTTGACCGGTGATTACCATTGCCTCTACAACTCCTCCAATGAAATCGTGGGTCTGTTCGGCATGCAACTGGATATTTCCGATCGTCGTCTCAATGAGATGGAGCTGGAAAGAAGTGAAAGACGGTATCGATTGATCGCCGAGCATGCCTCCGATGTCATCTGGGTATTCCTGTTCGAGGAGCGGTGCTTCACCTATATAAGTCCCTCGGTCGAGCAATTCATCGGTTACACTCCCGATGAGATCATGGAAAACCCTCCCGCTTTCTCAATCCATCCCGATGATGTGGAAAGGACCAAGCGAACCTTGAAGAGGATGGTGGCCGAATATGCCGCCAATCCAACCGCACAGAACAAATGGGCCTTTCAGGTACGGCATGTGAATACCAACGGTTCAATCATTTGGTCCGATGTGTCGGTCAACTTCCGCCATACAACCAGCGGCAGGATAGAGGCGATCGGCGTAAGCCGTGATATGACCGAGAGGAGACGCAATGAACAAAGGATCCTCCATCTGAGTTATCGGGACCAACTCACAGGACTCTACAACAGAAGATACTTCGAGGAACAACAGAAACACCTGTATCGAACCAAGGGGAATTTTCCCCTTTCCATCATTGTCTGCGATGTAAATGGACTCAAGCTCACCAATGATGTGTTTGGGCATGGTGTGGGGGATCGTCTGCTGATCGCCTGCGCCAAAGCGCTCGAAACGCACAAGGACACCCCGGATATCTTGGCTAGGATCGGGGGAGATGAGTTCGTGGTGTTGTTGCCCCATACCACCAACGAAGAGGCTTTGGAGAAGGCTCAACGGATTCAGGAGGAAATAGCGCACAAGCGTGTCGACAAGACTCTCCTATCGGTATCCTTTGGATGCGCCACAACGGAGGAGCCGAGCGTATCGTTTGAGAATCTCTTCAAGGAAGCTGAAGATGAAATGTATAGAAGAAAGCTCACCGAGAGTGCAGGATATAAGCAGAATGTACTGATGATACTCATCGACAGCCTGTACGACAAGGGACTGTATGAGAGGGAACACAGCCAAAGGGTATCGGAACTGTGTTACCATTTGGCAAGAAGGATGCATTTCAGTGGTGCAGAGGCCGAGGAACTTCGTCTCGCGGGTCTGTTGCATGATATCGGGAAGATTGGCATTCCCACCGATTTGCTGAACCGCAAAGGTCCCCTTTCGGCTAAGGAGTGGGAGCAGATGCAACGACATCCCGAAATGGGTTACCAGATATTGCGATCGGTCCAGAATTTTGGAAGGGTTGCGGATTGGATTCTCGTGCATCACGAACGACCCGATGGGAAAGGGTATCCCAGGGGGGTGGAGGATGAGAAAATCCCGCTTCAAGCCAAGATCATCGCTGTGGCCAATGCCTTCGATTCGATGACCAGTTCGAGCGGGTATCGTGAGAATCCGCTGGGTTTCACCGAAGCGCTCGATGAACTCGACAGATGTGTGGGAACCCAGTTCGACAAGGATGTGGTGGAGGTGTTCCGCCAACTGCCACTCGAAGATCTTCTCAAGTCGGCACCAGTAAAGGAGGTTGTACTGGATGGAAGGTTACGGACCAAGTGATCTCTATGTGAATCTGCTCAAATCAATTGCGGATCCCTTCTTCATCATCTCAGAGGACGGTACCTATCTCGACGTGTTCGGGGGAACCGAGCGTACTCTCTACGATGATGCGGCTTTGTTGAAAGGACGGAACATCCATGATTTCATGGAGAAGGAGTTCGCCCAATTCTTTATGTCCCAGGTGAAGCGAACCCTTGAGAACTACTCCTTGAACAGCTTCGAATACCAACTTGCGACCGAGACGGTGGAAGGAATTCCGAAAAATGGCCCCGGTGGGAGTCAATGGTTCGAAGCACGCATGTTTCCACTCAAGGAACCGTATGAGGGACATCGTGCGGTTACCGCCCTCATACTCAACATATCGGAAAGGAAATACCTCCAACAAAAGTTGCGGGAACTCTCGTATCAGGATTCTTTGACCAAGGTGTACAACAGACGCTTCTTCTTCGAGCGGTTGAGCGAACAGCTCGAGATATTCACCAGGGACAAATCTCCACTTTCCATCATTATCATCGATGTGGATCATTTCAAACCCATCAACGACACCTATGGGCATTTCGCCGGTGACAAGATTCTCAAGGAGTTGGCGGAGGTGATCCAATCTTGTGTGCGCAGTGACGACCTGCTTGCCCGATTCGGTGGCGACGAATTCATCATATCCTGTGCGAACCAGAGTATGGAAAAAACCATGGAATTCGCCCAACAACTACTCAAGGAAGTGCAGGAAGCCACCTTTACCTTTGCCCAGACCCATATTCCCCTCACCATCAGTGCCGGTGTGGCGGATGTCACCATCTTCGATACGGACACCGCCAGTGTGATCGCCAGAGCGGACAAGGCGCTCTACAAAGCCAAGGCCGAAGGACGCAACAGAGTGGTGAGGTTGTGATATGGTGATAGACATCGTCTACAATATCGCACTTTTGCTCTCGTTGAGTGTGGTGTACTCCGCCCTTCCCCAGAGGAGATTCACACAGAACCGATTATCCCTAGTCGGCATGGGACTCGTCATCGGTGGAGTGGGGCTGCTGATCATGTCCCGTCCATTGGTGCTGGTTCCCGGAGTGGTGTTCGACGGGCGATCGATTTTACTCTCTGTCACAGGGATGTTCTTTGGAGCCATCCCCACCACCGTCTCGGCGTTGATGATGATCGTCTACCGGATCATCATCGGTGGAGGTGGGGTGACCACCGGTCTCAGCGTGATCGTCACCGCATCGCTGATCGGTATCACCTGGCACCATTACAGATTGGAAAAATTCATGAAGCTGCAGGATCCACTCCATATCGAATTGTATGGGGTCGGTCTTCTGGTGCATGTGGTGATGCTCCTCTGCATGTTCCTCATGCCTAGGGAGATGTACCGCGACATATTCCTCAACCTTACCCTCCCGATTCTACTCGTCTACCCCTTGGGCACATATTTGTTGGCGATGCTCATCCATAATCGGATCAAACGGATCGAGGCCATCAGGAAGTTGCAGGAGAGTGAATATCGTTTCAAGACGATTTTCGACCAAGCCCCCATGGGCATCACTGTAACCGATTCGTTGACAGGCGAGGTGAAGGCGGTGAACGACAGCTTTCTCAATATTCTCGGAATGGAAAGGAGTACCTATTTCGGGGTGAACTGGCACGATATTTCCCATCCCGACGATATAGCCGAGGATGAAGAGCATATGAGACGTCTCCTTGCGGGAGAGATTACATCCTATGCCATGGACAAGCGGTACATCAGACCGAATGGA
>Ga0334898_1004486_pt1 | contig 10350 bp, 5 predicted proteins | sample GraSluR3_MG_10_FD_207228 | JGI IMG/M metagenome (GOLD analysis project Ga0334898, IMG submission 207228) | Sludge microbial communities from methane-producing bioreactor in Wageningen University, Netherlands - Granular Sludge_3_08-R3 | ecosystem: Engineered > Bioreactor > Anaerobic > Unclassified... | reverse complement strand
TCTGGATAATTTCAATATCACTTTCAATGGAATCGATGTAGGTTTGTTTAAACTCTTCCGAGGCATCGCATTCGTGCGTGGTTACAAACCGGGTGCCGAGTTGAACGCCGGTTGCCCCCAAATCCATTATTTCTTTTATATCAGAACCGGAATAAATACCACCCGCAGCAATAACCGGAATGGTAACATTGTATTTTTCCTCAAACGGTCTTACCTGCGAAACAACTTCGGGAACCAGTTTTTCAAGGGCATATTCGGGGTTGTCGAGCTGCTCGCGCTTAAACCCCAAATGGCCTCCGGCTTTGGGACCTTCAACAACAATGGCGTCGGGAAGATAGTTGTAAACCTCTTTCCATTTTTTGCATATCAGCGCAGCAGCCCGCCCTGACGACACAATTGGAACCAGCTTGGTTTTTGCCCCTTTTGTCAGATATGACGGCAGGTTGAGCGGAAGCCCGGCGCCTGAAAAAATAATATCTGCTTTCTCCGCAATTGCCGTTTTTACCAAATCTGAAAAATTGGTGAGGGCAACCATTATATTCACTCCAATCACTCCATTGGTTTTTTTGCGTGCCGCCTGAATCTCCCTTTTCAGTGCCCTTATATTGGCGTTAATAAAATTGCGGGCAAAGTCTTTTTCAAACATTCCTATGCCAACGGCCGAAATCGTTCCAACTCCTCCCTGATTGGCAACTGCGGCAGCAAGCCCTGACAAGGAAATTCCAATACCCATTCCACCCTGAATGACAGGAATTTTAATTTTTAAATCTCCAATACTAAATGCTTTCATGTAATAATTCGTGTAATAATTAAAGCGTCGAATTTTTGACAAAGATACTTTAATTACGAGACAACAAACATTAAATTGAAATTACTATAACTTCTACCTGGAAGTTTGAATTTTCGTAAAATGAAATCGAAAAATGACGAAACAAAAGCCTCTTTTTGAAACGCTAAAGAGGTATTTTTAAGGTGAAAACATAAATTTCAGAAAAACACCTTCCAATAAAACAGTTACCTTCTTTGGGTTTTATCGTGAATAAATTATTTCCCATTTAAATGCGCCTTCTCCGGCGGTTTTCAGATGAATTTCCCGAAAACCGTTTTTTAATTCTGAACGAACATCAATCTCTTTCTCACAGATTACTTCGGAAAAAGTAAAACCGTCCGGTTCGGTAAGGTAGATGATATAATCGTCGTTTGCCACCAATTCGCACTCTCCCTTCAACTTATTGTCCTGCCAACTAACATCTTTTAACTCCAACGCGCCGCAGGAAATGTGCCTGTTAGTTGCTATCAATTGCGGATGCACTTTTTCTTCGCGAATGCAAAACAACTGGCATTTATAGGTTGAATCGATGCTGCCCGGCGCAAAGCCTTCGTAAAAACTTCCAATGTGCTTCTTATTCCAGAAATCGAAAACGATATATTTTTTGTCCGGATTCAATCCCAGCCTTGCAAATTCAATGTATTTCACCCGGTCGCCCGTCCGCCCGAGCGCCATCCAGTTTTCAAACGGTTTGTTAATTTCCAGCAGAAAAAGGTCGTTGAACGAGGCGCGGCTTGCCTCAAAAATACGCTCTCCGCTGCCCGATGTTTCAGAATCGACACGATCAAGGTACATGGAGCGGCTTGGATCGACATCGTAAATCTGGCCGGGCATGGTGTGCAATACCGGGATAGTGCGGATTATGGGGTCAAGGTTTCCGGTTTTATAGTCTTCCGGTTTGTCGGTTATCATATAAAGCGAACCCGTAATGGAGGTGGCCATGCAATCGCGGTAGGCATAATCTCCAAAAGCCTCGATGTGATCCGGGTCATTCAGCCAAACCACATTATTGAATGAATTGTATTGCGATAAGCCACCGAGGCCGTAACCGTCGGTACCAATCCGGCAGGCGTCGGCCAGCCCAATCAATTCGGGCCGGGCGCCCCAGCATGCCAGCATGTAATTGCCGGGGCCAATCTCTTCGCGGACTGCTTCAATTACATTTCGGAAAGCTTCTTCCCGTGAAACTCCCTTATCTTTAAAAAAATCAGGATAGCTGTTGTACCCATCGTATCTCAGATGCCGTAACGCATCCACTTTAAAATATTTCCAACCCATTTTTTCCAGGCCTTCATAAGTCGGGCGAATAATTTTACCGATGGTTTCCGGATTCGATCCGTCAATGATATATTTTATCCATTTACCTTCGGCAAGATTTCCATTTTTACCGGTAACAAAAAGGTTTTTATTAGCTTCGGCACCCGCCTTATCATTAAACATCACGTTAGTCCAAATCCCCGGTTTCATTCCTTTTTTGTCGATGTAACGGGCAAGGCTCTCCAACCCGGTGGGAAATTTTTCGTTCGGCGACAACCAGCTTCCGGGCCAGCCAACAGGTTCCTGCTGAAAACCATCGTCCATCTGCAGGTACTCCAGCCCGTACGGGACCAGTTTCTCCGACAACACATCGGCTGTGTGGTGAATGTCCTCTTCGGTCACGCGATTCCAAAATGCAAACCACGAGCACCAGCCGACAACCGGCTTTTCAGGTACCCGGTACTCCCACGGTTTGAAATATTTCAATCCCCGGTGTTGGCTGTAAAAATGCGGACGGAACCGCAGGCAAATTTCGTTGCCTTTTATATTAATTTTGAATTGATTGTCCCCGGCTGGAATGATTTGTACTTTTGCCCCCTGTTCATCGACCGACAGAACCCAGTCCGATTTCCGGTCGTAAACAGCCCTGTTCAGCAAACTGTTACTTAGTCCGAAACTGTGCCTCACCAGGTCGTATTCGACAGAACTGCTCCGGTCGGCTTCACAGGGAAAGGCTTCTTCGCTCCCGGAAATTTCTCCTTCAATAATCAAATCTTTTCCCTGGAACATGACTACCTGGTTTACTTTTCCTTCTGTGCGGGAAGGATTTTCGACATATTTTATTTTTCCCGTCGATTGGACTGTCCCTGTAAAAATGGTTTTCCCGTTGTACGAAATTGAAATTTGATTATGCTCAATTGCTATTTCAGCAGGAGAATTGGGCGGTTCCTGCCGGGCCAAAGTCATTCCAAAAACGCCGAGGGCAGCAATTAAAAAAAAGATTCTTTTCTTCATGTTTGATAAAAATTTTAGGTTGGGTTTCATTTTTTCTGAATCCATATAAAATCAATCCCGATTGGCTTGTCCGGCTGGTCGGCCTCCAGAATTAGCCTGTGTACTCCTTTTTCCAGTTTTATTACGTCGGAACTGAATGTTCGCAACAAAATACCGTGTTCAGTATGCAAGTCGATTGAGCGGGTTTCCTGCTTAAAATCAACATCGTCGATTGTTGCACGGAATGCTCCTGAAGCTCCGTCCAGCCGGGCTGTAATGTAAATGGTGTAATTCCCGTCTTCGCTAACGGGGAGATTCAGAACAAACGTTTCACCTGCCTGTTCCGGTGCCCATTCGAGCAACTGTCCGCCGGCCCACATCGGACCGGAAACCAGAACTGTGTTTTTCTTTTCCGAAAGAATTTCTTCGGCCTGGTAAAAAACAGAATTGGCCGAGCCCTTTTTAGCCAGCGGCATCCATTTTTCAGGCAGGCTGATTAACCTGACGTCATCCTTTGAAACGGGATTGGCGTCATCGTGCATTCCCCTGAATCCGTAATGATAAACAATACGGGCGTAGGAAAATCCGGGGACCGGCTCGTGGCTCAGCAATTCCATATAAAAAGCAAAGTGATTTTTAAAAGGAATATTGTCGATGATGTGCCAGCGGTAGTTTGTTACAAATCCCCGTGTGCCCGGCCCGTCGTTCCGGGGCTGGCCGCAGTAGGCATGATAAAAAATATCGGGCGACGACCAGGCGTAATTGAAATAATCTTCGGAACCGGTACCGAAAAAAACCGGTGAAGGGTTATCGTCCACGAAAATTTTCTCGTCTCCTTCGCCCCACCAGTTACCGTAAATGGACGGCACTTCAGAAGGGTTCATCAAATAAGCTGCTGCCCCAACAAAAACACCTTTGCCATTCGCCGTAAGGTAATTGATATCGACAGGATGTTCGGGCGACGCCAGCAGGTTGTGCCCAACTTTCCAGCGCGCCCTGAAATACATGGAACGGGCCTCGTCCCAGTTATATTTTTCGGTTGTCACTTTCCCGGTTACCGTAATTTTTTCATCGCCGAAGTTTTCTATTTTTATCGAGGCCGATTCTTTAAACGGCATGAAGTAGCGACAGGTCATCTTCCCGTCTTCGGTTATTGTAAACGGAAGGGACTGGTAAGTATTAATCCCGGCCGCCGTCCCAAAAAAGTCGCCAGCCGGAGATTCTACCTGCGGGACGGAAGCACCGTCAAATGATATGCGTAAAACCGTTTGCCGGAGCGCTTTTTCGATGTCGCTGCTCCAGATTTTCAGTTCCAGGCAGGAAATACCTTTGTTTCCTTTGATGTTAGCTATTTCCTTTTCTTCACCGCTTTCTGTGCCGAGAGCAAAAGGTATTGATTCTCCCTTAATACACGGATAACCGGAATCGGGATTCATCAGAATTTGCTGTGTGGTTTTAATTTCTTCTGAAAAAGCTTTGAGGTCCCTCGGGCTGAATGTTTTTACCTTCGCATCATTTTCATACAACCTGATATTGACATGATAAAAATGCAGTTTTTGAAGGTCGCCTCTCCAGATTATTTTACATCGTTTGGCAAAAGGAACAGGATAGTAGCCAGCCATATTCTGCGTAAACGAGCCATCGAAATCAGTTGTATTTTCAGCAGCCATCGCTTTATAGGTTTGAGTGAAGAAGTCAAAGGCGCTGCCGTCGTAAACCGGCTCCTTTTCCCCATCGAGGTAGAGGCGAATTGTACCATTTATGGCAGCAGTCCAAAGCCTTACAATGGCTCCCGGGCCTTCTGTGTCACAAATCAGGTATTCGCCGATGCCGTCGCTGCCGGGCTCTTGTAAAACCTTTTCAAATCCGGGGATTGGCTCTCCCCCAAACCCATCGGCGTTTTCAAACCAGCCGGGCGCATCAGGGAAGGTACTGCGCCGGTCGTACGATGAATACTGCACCGTGTTGTAACAGGGATCAGGGTACTCAGACAGCCGCTTCAGGTCAACCATCTCTTCAATCAGTGTGCCGGTTGTTATCTGGGCTTTTAAATCAATAGTAAAAAGCAGTATAACAGTTGTAAAAAGCACCAGTGAAGTTTTACATTTTTTTGTTCGGATTTCCATATTCATTTTTATTATTCATTTTTCAATGCTTCTTCAATAATCTCCAGTTCCCCTTCCGGGTAGGTTTGCCTGACATCTTCCCCCGAAAATTCGGAGAGTTTGTCGAGGAAATGGTTAAACCGCTGTGTGTTATTTGTAAATTCGGCATCTGACTGGTAGAGAAACCGGAAAGTTTGTTTAAAGGGTTCCCATCCTATTTGGTCTTTGATGCGGATAAGCGTGTACATGATTCCGTCATGTGCATCTTCTGCATCACCTTTCCTGATTTTGTTTTCATAGCTCCCGCCTGCATACGTTCTGTAATAGTTTTTCAGTTCGCTGCCGGTATATAGTTTATCCTGGATGACGGAAGCGTCCAGCAACTCAACGGCATAGTACATCCGGAAATTGGCAAACATTTCTTCGTTCCAGTTCCAGTTGCTGTTGCCTTCCATGCCGATACCCGGGGCGAAATCGTGCCCTATTTCGTGCAGGATGCCAAACGACCAGTCGCCTTTGTTTTCAATATCCGTTAAAGAAGACTGAATGTAAGGCCGGTACCATAAAATAGGGTTGCCGGCCACCGCCCAGCCGCCGGGATAAGAATCGACGGAGAAAATCGTAATTATGTTGCCGTTGTACGGATATTCTCCAATCAGTTCATAATATTTTTCATACGCCTTGTCGAGGTTGTTCAGCCAGCTTGTGATTGTTGAGGAAGCGACAACCGAAGCGTCTTCCTGTTTCAACCTTAAACGAAGGTGCTCGCTCTTCCGGTCGAACATATCGATTTGCTGAATCCGAATATCGTCAAACCAGACTTTACCGGAGGACGTTGCGCCCCAAAATCCGAGGCGGCAGGCAATCGTAACTTTTCCTGAATCGGGCGTCAGGAACACAAGCGATGCCTGCTGCCAGTCGTTGGTGCCGGTGAGCGGTTCGCTGCTTTGCCAGGTACCGAACAGGCAAATATTGGCTCCATGGCCTCCCGTAACATTTTTTGTTTTTACTTTGGCAGTAAGTTGGTAAACTTCATCCCCTTCAAGCTGAATGTCCTGCATTAAAGCAATATCATTGTCGATTGTACTCGACAAAGAGATACAATTGCTCCCGTTATTCCCTTCTCCTTGCAACCATTCAATCTTTGCTTTGTCAGGCTTCCAGCTATAATTTTTCCAAACCGGATTTGCCTCTCCAATAGTCACCTTCTCTTCAAATGAAGCATTTACAATTGGCTGATCGTCATCAGATTTGGTCTCCCGGCTGTTGTTTTCCTTATCACAGGCCGGTAAAAGAAAGGCCCATATTCCCAGGAGCAGGAATGAATTGAACCGTTTGAATATTTTTTGACGTCCCATTTTATTTTTAGCGATTTGTCGAATGTTTATTTTTAAAAAAGCGGTAAACTTTAACCGAATGCGGCGGTATTTCCACTTTCATCGTGTTTCCCTGTGGTTTTATATTTTCATGCACCCACAAATCCCTCATAGTATAATCCTGAATTTCATACGGGTCAGATGCCCAGTAGTAGTCGTTCGCTTTGAGCAAAACCGGGATGTTCACTTCCACCGTTTTTGTTTCGTCTCCCCGGTTCAAGAGGCAAACCGCCTTTTCTTCACCGGCCAGCTTTTTTACCCAAATTTCGTAGTCGCCGTTATCACGGAGACAAAATGCCTGTTTCCCCAGGATATCCTGGTTCACTGCAATCATCTCGCTGTTGGTGAGAATTTCGAGTGTTTCGCTGTCCATATCACGGAGGTCGTTGCCGGCCATCAGCGGTGCCGCCAACATGCACCACAACGAGAAATGTGTCCGGTATTCTTCAGCGGTCATGCCGCCGTTTCCAACCTCCAACATGTCGGGGTCGTTCCAGTGGCCGGGACCAGCGTATTTTGCCAGTTCTTTTTGTGCGTCGAAAATTGCCATCATCGCATCCCAGCGATCGACTATATCGCCGGTTGTACGCCACAAATGCCCTACATCTTTCGCCCATTCCCAGGGTTTCGACTGTCCCCATTCACACAGACTGAAAACAATCGGGCGGCCTGCTTTGTAAAGGGCATCGCGCATGAGTTCGTAGGAAGCCTGTGCATTCTGCGTTGTGGTGAAACACCAGTCGTATTTTAAATAATCTACTTCCCAGCGAGCATAGGCGCGGGCATCCTGAAACTCATATCCGCGTCCGCCTGGTCGCTTCTGGCAGGTTTGGGTCCCGGCACAGGAATAAATGCCGAACTTCAGCCCTTTGGAGTGAATGTAATCAGCCAGATATTTCATGCCGTGCGGGAAACGATCCTTGTCCACCACAATTTCACCGTTTTCATCCCGGCCAACCTGCCAGCAGTCGTCGATAACAATGTATTCGTAACCGGCATCTGCCATTCCACTGGACGCCATGGCATCGGCAATCCCCATGATTAACTCTTCACTCACATCGCATCCGAACTTGTTCCAACTGTTCCAGCCCATGGGCGGGGTTTGGGCAAGTTGATCGAACTTTTGGGCGGTTGTATTTAAGAAAAAGAAAATGCTGACAAATAATAATAAGTACTTCATCTGATTAAAATTTATTTTTAACTGCATCTTAACTATTTGTGGGTCAGTATTATTCATCTATTTTTTAAGGTTTATTGATATACAGCGGATTGCCTCTTTCATAATCAATCCAGGTTTTCATTTTACCAGGTTCTCTGTTCGCCCAGGAAAAATAAGGAACGAACGTAAATTTGTTTTGCTCTGATACAGCATTCAACAAAGTCATCCCTTTCAGTTTTCCTTTGGCTTCTTCCGGCAGGAAAACCATACTTTGATCAAGAATTGCCTCATCGAAACCAATGTTTTTATTGTCTGTTGCTTCCATACAGTAAACTACCGGCCCGCGGCGAACAGCTCGTTTCCCGGTGTTTTCCGTCACACGCGGATGGGCTGCAACCAATTCAACCGGCATATCGAGCGTCAGTTCCACAACATCTCCGGAGGCCCATTTTCTTTCAATCACAGCGTAGCCGTTTTTAACTTCAGGCGTTGTTCCAATTTCTCCGTTAACCGAAATTTTGAAACTTCTACACCAACCGGGAATTCTCATTTTCAATGAAAAAGTGGTCGCTTCGGAAGGGTTTACTTCAAGGTTTATTTTTCCGTCCCACGGATAATCTGTTTTTTGCGTCAGTTTTATTTCAGTTCTGCCAATTTCCACAGTGGTTTCGTTTCCCATGTAAAGGTTTACTAATATTTCATTTTCCCCTTTCACATAGATGTAATTACCGACTGAAGGTATGAACCTGGAAATGTTACTGGGGCAACAGGCACAGCCAAACCAGCGCTGACGGTGGTGACTTCCGTCTGATTCCAGCGGGTTCACGTAAAAAAACAAATCGCCTTCGAGCGAAACGCCGGACAAAACGCCGTTGTAAAGGGAGCGTTCCAGAATGTCGGCATATTTTGCGTCGCCCGAAAGCATGTTCATCCGGTTGTTCCAGAACACCATCCCGATTGAAGCGCAGGTTTCGCAGTATGCCGTTTTGTTCGGCAAATCATAATCTTCGGTAAAACCTTCGTTTGTCCGGGAACTTCCGATTCCTCCCGTGATGTACATGTTTCTTTCCGCCACATCTTCCCAAACCCTGTTTAATGCTTCAACGTATTCAGGTATCTTTTTTTCGGAAGCGGCATCCGCCATTCCGGTAAAGAGGTACATGGCCCGCACTGCATGCCCTTTTATATCGGTAATTTCAGAAACCGGCACATCATCCTGACAGTATTCCGGCCCCAGTTTGGGATGTTCCCAGATAGCGCCTTTGCCGTGTCCGTGTCCTCGTTCTTCGAGCAGCCAGTGGGCTAAATTCAGGTATTTCCGGTTTTGTGTAACGTTGTAAAGCTTAACCAGCGCAAGTTCAATTTCTTCGTGGCCCGTCACCCAATGGCGTTTGCCCGGACCGAATGTGGCATCGACGTAATCGGCGAATTTTACTGCGACGTCGAGGAACGTCTTTTTCCCCGTCGCCCGGTAATGGGCCACCGCCGCTTCAATCATGTGGCCGCCGCAATACATTTCGTGTTTTTCCATATCGGTCCAGCGTTCATCCGGATAACTCAATGTGTAGTAAGTGTTTAAATAGCCGTCGGGTTGCTGCGATTTCGCAACCAGGTCAATCCAGTAGTCGAGTAGTTTTTCATATTCAGCATTGTAGTTGTTTACAAGCGAATAGGCAATACCTTCCATCGCCTTGTAAACATCAGAATCATCAAAATAAATTCCTTCATGTTTGCCTTTTTTCAATCCCGCCGCCTTTTCGAAATTGCTGATTCGTTTTGTAGAATCCCGCATTTGCGAAATGCAGACTTGCAAGGTTGTTTGGGCATGTGCTTTTAGTCGGGGGTTCCAAAAAGCATCATCGATATTGACCTGGTTAAAAGGAACAGAATGCAAAACATTTCCGCCATCGGAAGCCGTGTTTTGAGCCATTTCGGATTTTGCTGTACATATCCAGAACAGAATGATTAATCCGGGTGTAAAAATTCTTGTTGTCATTTTTATTGATTTCGATTTATTGTTTAACATCATATACAGCTTCATTTCACAGTCGGGAACCACACCCTCATTTCACCGGTCCCGCGGTTTGCCCATGAATAGTAGGGTATTAACGTAAACGGAACAAGTTCTTTTCCTTCTGTGGCGCTTTCAGAAGGTTTAAACGCTTTGCCTTTGAGCACAGTAACTCCGCCCAGCATATCAGGGTGAAAATCAGGCTGAAAAACGTTTGCATCGGAAAGCTGAATATTCAGTACTTTTCCGTCATTATCGATACTTTCGGCGCAATAAACAAGAGGGCCGCGTTCCAGGGCAATTTTGCCGGCGTTCTCTTCCACAAGCGGATGGCTTTTTACCTGTTGCACAGGCATCGGAAATTCCACATCAACATGATCGCCCTTTTTCCATTCCCGGGTGAGATTTATATACCCCCGGTAATCCTGAATCATTTGTTCTTCACCATTGATTTTCAGGCTGAATGGCTCGATGTTTTTATTCAGGTATTGATAAAGATCTGACGGGACCGGTTTGCCTGAAGCCCAACCCGGAACCCTGATTTTTAAAGAAAACCGGGTGGGTTTTTCCGGTTCGATGCGAAGCGTAATTTTGCCGTCCCACGGATAATCGGTTTCCTG